>Ga0247730_1001698_pt1 | contig 11686 bp, 7 predicted proteins | sample UWRJL073202C2_FD_180959 | JGI IMG/M metagenome (GOLD analysis project Ga0247730, IMG submission 180959) | Plant litter microbial communities from Arlington Agricultural Research Station in Wisconsin, United States - UWRJ-L073-202C-2 | ecosystem: Environmental > Terrestrial > Plant litter >...
CGGCTAAGCATGTAGGACCGACAGCGGAGTACTGGCGGACGGGGGTTCAAATCCCCCCGGCTCCACCAAATCCAGCAGTACAAAAAAGCACCTCGCGGCGACGCAGGTGCTTTTTTTGTGGCTTCAGAAAATGTATACGCCCGCTCCTGCAGGAGCTGCCACAGGCTAAAAATGAGTGACGTCTCAGCCTGCAAGCCTGGCCGGGCAGGGTCTTTATCAATAGGTCGACCTGAGCAAAGCCCCTAGGTTGCAACGCTCTCGCCAACACATCAGCACCTTGGACGGTGGAGAGCCGAGCTCCTTACCCTTTCGCAGCCTGGCACGACAGAACCGGACACTCACTCTGCACGCCACTATGAATTCTCGCTGTGCGAGCTCATGAACTGGCCCGGTGCGTCCTGCCACTTATATCTGACCTAGCTAAAGAACCCGTAGTCTCAAGCCTACCCGTTAGCCATTACGAATGTGTGCAAACACATCATTACTGCCTAATCCAATAAGCATCGCCTTCGGACGGGCTAGCTTCTATTAGAGCCACCCCTCACACAGCATTGCTGCCTGGTCGAGAATCATCTGCGCGGCATCTTCCGCTTTGTCTGGCGGATACTTGTACTTACGCAAAATCCGCCGCACTAGAATCCGTAGCTTGGCCCTAACGCTTTCACGGCTGCTCCAATCAACACTGACGTTGGCCCGAAGGCTAGCGGTCAGCTCATGGGCAATTTTTGCCAAGATGTCGTCGCCTAGCTCACGTACTGAGGCCTCGTTTGTCGCCAAGGCATCGTAAAACGCTAACTCATCATCGTTGAGCCCAAGCACGTCACCGCGCTTGCTGGCCTGGGCGAACTTCTTGGCCATTTCAATGAGTTCTTCAATGACCTGCGCCGTTTCGATGGAGCGGTTCTGATAGCGCTTGATGACGTTACCCAGCAGCTCAGAAAACTTCTTCTCTTGAGTCAGGTTAGAGCTGTAACGGCTTTTTATTTCACCTTCGAGCAATCGCTCCAGAAGCTCAACTGCCAAGTTTCTTTCTGGTAGGTTGCGCACCTCAGCGAGAAAGGAGTCATCGAGCAAGCCGATGTTGGGTTTTTCCAGGCCAACCGCCTCGAAAATATCCACCACGTCACCAGAAACCACGGCATTGCCGATGATCTGCCGAATGGCTAGCTCGCGCTCTTCGTCGGTTTTTTTCTGCTGACTGACTTCGCGTTTGATCAGAATGACTTTAATAGCCTGAAAGAACGCCACCTCTTCGCGAACGGCCTTAGCCTCATCAAGCGTGCAGCACAAAGTAAATGCCTTACCCATGGCCAACGCGTTATCAGCAAAGCGCTTTTTGCCATCCTCCATTCCCAGGATATGGTTAGCTGCGCCAGCCAGTAGTTTATGTCCACCCGTGAGGAAGTCACCATAATCGAAGCCATGCAGCAGGCTGCGCAGAACGTCGAGCTTCTCCTCTAATACCGAATAAGCCTCGTGGGCATCAACCGTCGGCCGGCCTTTACCTTTGCTGCCGGTGTACTCCTTCAGCGCGGCCTTCAATTCGTTGGCAATGCCTATGTAGTCCACCACCAAGCCACCTTGTTTGTCCTTGAATACCCGGTTAACCCGGGCAATGGCTTGCATCAGGTTGTGGCCCTTCATGGGCTTGTCCACGTACAAGGTATGGACGCATGGCGCGTCAAACCCGGTCAGCCACATATCGCGAACAATCACGAGTTTGAGGGGATCCAGTGGATCTTTGAAACGCTTCTCCAAGCGCTTTTTGACCTGCCCAGAATAGATATGCGGTCGCAGCAAAGCCTTATCCGATGCGCTGCCCGTCATCACGATCTTGATTGCACCTTTCTCGGGATCCTCGTCGTGCCACTCAGGACGCCGAGCGATGATCTCGTTGTACAGGTGCACACAGATCTCGCGACTCATGGCGACCACCATGGCTTTGCCGGGCATCTGCTCCATACTGGCCAGACCCAGATTACGGGCCTCAAAGTGCGTGATCAGATCCGACGCAATGCTCCGAATCCGTGGTTCTGCCCCGACGACCTTTTCCAACGCGGCCCAACGGCTTTTCAGTCGCGACTGCTGGTCGTCCTCTTCATCTTCTGCCAACTCATCGACCTGATCGTCGATCGTAGGTAGCTCACTCTCTTTCAGCGAAAGTTTGGCCAAGCGCGATTCATAATAGATGGCGACGGTCGCCCCATCTTCAGTCGCCTGCTGCATGTCATAGACGTGAATGTACTCACCAAAAACCGAGCGGGTGTCTCGATCCTCACCGGATACGGGGGTGCCAGTAAAAGCTACGAATGTCGCGTTCGGCAGTGCAGTGCGCAGGTGATGAGCAAAACCAACCTGATAACGCGCTTTGCTCTCAGCAACCTGAAGCCCCGTGGGTACTTTCAGCTCAGCGTTAAAACCATATTGAGTGCGATGAGCCTCATCGGCGATAACAACAATGTTTGGCCGCAAGGACAATACCGGGAAGCTGTCTTCATCGACTCCAGGCATAAACTTCTGGATGGTCGCGAACACGATACCGCCACTAGGACGGTTGGCCAGTTTCGCACGCAAGTCCCCACGTGACTCCACCTGGACAGGTTGCTCACGCAGCAAATCCTGGGACAACGAGAACACCCCGAATAACTGACCATCCAAATCGTTGCGGTCAGTGATCACCACAATGGTTGGGTTTTCCATCGCCGCTTCCTGCATCACCCGAGCCGCAAAACACGTCATGGTGATGCTTTTGCCCGAACCTTGCGTATGCCAGACCACCCCGCCCTTATGACTACCGCCGGGACGCGATGCCGTCACTACCTGCTGAATGGCAGCGCGAACAGCGTGGAACTGGTGATAACCGGCAATTTTCTTTACCAGACGGCCGTCGTCTTCGAACAACACGAAGTAACGCAAGTAGTCGAGCAACATCTCTGGCACCAGAGCACCACGTACCAATGTCTCCAGCTCATTGAATTGCCCCAATGGGTCGAGGTCCTGGCCGTCGATGGTCCGCCAGTTCATGAAGCGCTCAAGATCAGCCGACAACGACCCCATACGTGCCTCACTACCGTCGGAAATCACCAAGACTTCGTTGTATTGGAACAGGTCCGGAATCTGCTCTTTATAGGTCTGGATTTGATCAAAGGCCTTGCTCAGGTCAGCCTTCACATCTGCCGGATTTTTCAGCTCCAGCAATACCAAAGGCAACCCGTTAACAAACAAAATGATATCTGGACGCCGGGTGTTTTTCGGTCCCTGAATGCTGAATTGATTGACCGCCACCCAGTCATTGGCCGTCACATCAGCCCAATCGATCAGGCGAACGAAATCCCCTCTTGTTTCACCGTCTTTTTGATACTGCACAGGTACGCCGCTGACCAGCAGGCGATGGAACAAGCGGTTAGCCGACAACTGCACCGGCAGCCCCAACTCAAGTACCTGCTTCAATGCATCCTCACGCACAGCTACTGGGACCTTTGGATTGAGCCTCACCATGGCGCTGCGCAGGCGCTCAGCCAGCACCACCTGGCGATAGTTTTCACGCTCAGGTTGCTCACCATCATGAGCGATATTCGGCCCATACAAATGTGTGTACCCCACCTCTGCCAACCAGCCGAGGGTCTCCTGCTCCAACTGGTCTTCGGTCATTCCAACTCACTTCCTGTGTTCAGATCACCGGCCAATTCGGCCTCAATTTCGGCAATGCTTGGCAGATTTCGGCCCAGGGTTTCAGGCAAGTCCCGCAGCAATTGATATTCGGCAACGCCGATAGGTTTTTCGATACCCGACAAAGCGTACTCGGCCACCAAGCGGTTTTGCTGTTTGCACAGCAGCAGGCCGATGGTGGGTTTGTCATCCTCAGCTTTAATCTGCGCATCAACGGCCGCCAGATAGAAATTCAACTGGCCTGCGTGTTCGGGTTTGAAAGCCATCGCTTTGAGCTCTACCACCACATAACACTTGAGGCGGGTGTGGTAGAACAGCAAATCAATGAAGAACTCATCACCGCCCACATCCAGGCGAAACTGGCGGCCGACGAAAGCAAAGCCTGCGCCTAACTCCAGCAAGAAACGAGTGATATGACGGATCAGTCCATCTTCAATATCACGCTCGTGAGCATCCTCGCCCAGGCCGAGAAAGTCGAACAGGTAGGGATCTTTCAGGGTTTCGTGAGCCAACGCCGACTCAGCAGCCGGTAAACGTGCAACAAAGTTAGTGACTGCCGCGCCTTGGCGTTGCTGCAAGCAGTTCTTGATATTCTGCTCCAGCGTGCTGCGTGACCAGCCGAGCAAGACAGTTTGCTGCGCGTACCACTCACGCTCGACAGGGCTGGCCAGCTTAGTCAGCAGGGTCACCACATGGAACCAGGGCAATTGGGCAGCAGGCTGCTGCCCAAATAGACCATTGGGACAATGCTGAGCAAAAAACGCCATGTACTTGAGGTTACGGCTGGAAAAACCACGGATATCGGGAAAGGCATCGGAAAGGTCGCGCGCCAATCGCTCAATGACTTTCGCGCCCCAAGCGTTAACCTGCTGACGTTGCCTGATTTCCGCTCCGATTCGATGATACAGCTGCACCAACTCTGCGTTGACAGCCAGTGCAGCACGTTGCCGAGATTGAGCAATATCGACTTTAAGTTGAGTCAGCCAGTCGGCGTAGCCTTCGGGCAGTGCGGAAATCGTTTCTTTAGTCACTCACTAGCCTCCCACTCCTTGGTCGACACTTCACCAGTCTGGTGAAAACGACGTATGCGGCCGATGAACTCCGCGAAGTCGGTGTTCTCTACCGTCAGCCGGTTGCACATATCCCAGTCGATTTCGTTGCGTTCGCGAGCGGGGATTAGAATTTGGCTTTCTGTCGGGTTCTCTACGTCGAGCTGTATCACGCCTATGCCATGGGCCGAGGCAAGCATACGTAACTCTTTGAGCGTGCCGTCACCCTCAACGGTGCCTGCCACCAAATAGCCGAAATGTGCCCAGGAAGAATTGGATACTGCCTGGAAAAAGCTTTTGCGAGCATTCGAACGATTGAGCAGCAATTTGACTTCAAAGGACCACATGCGGGCACGACGCTCGCCCTGCACGCCAACGCATTCGCGTAACTCGCGAGTCCAACCAGCGGTCAGATCTTCCAGCCCCACCAAATCGGGATGCAACCATTCATTACCACCGCTGCCAGCACGATTGGAGGAACGTTTTTCGTTAATCCGCATGGCGAACACCCGCTGCTCGTCCGTCAGCAGGTATTCTGCCAGTAATGGGTAAAGTGCGTGCTCACGCAACGGCGAGGGCTCGGGTACGTCTGACGTCGCGAGGGCTACCCCTTCAGCCGCCGCCACTTCAGCGTTGGCGTCCATATCCGACCAGTAATAATGACGAGGTCGGCCTTCGGTTGTTTTCAATTGAGGATGCATCTGTTGCCAGCGTGGGCGTGAACCCGAAATCTCCGCCACCAGTTGCTGTACCAAGTCACTGTCGGTTTGGATGTAACTGGCACTGCCTGCCTTTTTGACCGCACATTCGGTGGGGAACTGTTCGAAGATCCATTGCGCGAGTTCGCGGGCGGTTTGTTGGGTGTCTTGCAAGTTTTGCAGACGGTCTATAACGCGTTGACGGAGATTCAGAGCCATATCAGACAGCCTCCGACAACATATTTTCGAGCAAGGCTTCCGTTTCTGGCAGGCGCAGTTGGCCGGAGATCAGGCGCGGGAGCAGGGCGTCACGGAGCTGGGTGAGGGTTTTGGCTTTCAGACGGTTTGCATAGACCAGCTCAAAAATGGGAGATGCAATATCAGCAAAGGCAATAAACAACGAATCATCTGCAATCGCCAATCGAAGCTTTAATACTTGACCGGGCTTGACTCGCTGGTGGCTATTGGAAGTTCCCGTAACCAGTTGACACAACTGCTGCTGAAATTCAGCCGAGCTGAACAAGCAGTAAATCAGCTCCTTACTGCCACCAGCCTTGGGTGAATAGGCCAGGAACTCAGTTGAGCAAACCGCATTTTTCCCATGCTTAACCGGCAGCCAGACCCTCGGGATATGTGGGTTTAACTTCGATAGCAGTACAACCTCCTCTGGCAGAGGCGTTTTGTTGCTCTTGATTGACTCGCCGTGCTCAAGCACTGGGGACTGACCGCTATCAAAGGCAGGCAAGCTGTAGTGCTCGAACCATTCATTCGGTGATGCCAGAGGGTTCACCGAACCCTTTTTCTGAACTGCAATGTCAGCCACACAGCCAGCGTTCCATCCCATCGGCACCAACCCTAGCTCGGACTCTTCAAAGCTATCCGGGAACAGCGCTGCGGTGGCGGCGTCCATACCTTCCGGCTCAAGCCCTTCCGCCTTGGCCCGCACGGGGTCGAAATCGACGAACCAGGATTTGAATAGCGCTTGGGCGATGGCTTCCAGGGTAGCGTTGGTTTCGCGTAGTAGCGTGATACGGTCGTCGAGGGAGCCAATCAGTTCAATTATCTTTCCACGCTCATACTCAGGAGCCATAGGAACCGGAAGCGCCCGTAGGTCTTTCAGATTGATGGTTGTCTGAACGGTTGTATTCGCTCGGCTACCAAGCAAATGCTGGGACAACGGTGATCTAAGACAAAGGGCAAGCCAATTTGGGTCGACCTGTTGTTGTGGGTGGATTACTGCCACAGCTCTAGCTACGTTGAAGCCTTTGTGTGCCTCCGAAACTACAGCTACTTGGCCAACGCTACCAACAACAGTGAGCAGAACCTCACCACCTTGCAATCGAGTTCGACCGTACTTTTTTTCAATCTCAGGATCAATTCGCATGAGATCTGATAGCTCGACACGGCCCTCTTTGAAGTTGTTCACTCGAACGATAGGAACACCATGCTCAACGTGCGTACCTGGTTGTACGACACCGTAGGTTACGGAATTTTTTTGAGCCAATTGTTCAAGAGGAACGTAGCTCCAGCCCTGTGGAAGAGTGGGAAGGTCAAAGCTCATACCCCATCCCTCCCAACTTCTGGCGAATCAACTGGTCTAGCTCCATACCTTTGGCCAGCTGTTCGCCCAACAGGGCGGTGAGATTCTGCATCTTGTCGGCAAAAGCTTCGTCGTCATCCTCCATCGCTTCGGCACCGACATAGCGCCCCGGCGTCAGCACATGGCCGTGCTCGGCGATTTCGGCAAGTCTGACGCTGCGGCAGAAGCCAGGAATATCGGCGTACTCAGCGATCTCGCCGCCGACATCCAGCGGCACCCCGCGCCAATTGGCGACGGTCTGGGCAATGCGTTCGATGTCGCTGTCGAGCAGCTCGATTTGCGCCCGGCTAACGTTGTTACCCAGCTTGCGCGCGTCGATAAACAGCACTTCGCCGGGGCGTGCAACTTTCTGCTTGGCCAAAAACCACAGGCAGGCCGGGATCTGGGTGTTGAAGAACAGTTGGCCGGGCAACGCGACCATCACTTCGACCACATCGGCCTCGACCATGGCGCGGCGAATATCGCCTTCAGTGTTTTGGCTGGAGCTCATCGAACCGTTGGCCAAGACGATGCCGGCGCGGCCGCTGGACTTGAGGTGAAACAGCATGTGCTGCAGCCAGGCATAATTGGCATTGCCTTGCGGCGGGCTGCCATAAACCCATCGCGGATCGCCTTCAAGGCTGCCGTGCCACCAATCGCTGATGTTAAAAGGCGGGTTGGCCAGTACAAAGTCGGCGCGCAGGTCTGAATGTTGGTTACGGACAAAAGTATCGGCAGGCTCACGCCCAAGGTTGAAATCAATGCCACGAATGGCCAGGTTCATCGCCGCCAGACGCCAGGTGGTCGGGTTAGACTCTTGGCCGTAGATGGAGACGTCGCCGAGTTTACCGCCGTGGGCTTCGATGAACTTTTCCGATTGGACGAACATGCCGCCCGAACCGCAGCAGGGGTCGTAGACCTTGCCATGGTGCGGATTGAGCACCGCAACCAGAGTTTTAACAATGCTCGCCGGGGTATAGAACTGCCCGCCCTTCTTGCCTTCGGCGCTTGCGAATTGGCCGAGGAAGTATTCATAGACCTGGCCGAGCAGATCGCGAGCCTGGTTGGCATCACCACTGAAACCAATAGTAGAAATCAAATCGACCAACTCACCGAGCTTACCGTCAGGTAGCTGGGCACGAGCGTAGCGCTTATCGAGGATGTTTTTCAGGCTGGAGTTTTCCGCCTCGATGGCAGACAAGGCGTCATCAATACGCTTGCCGATATCCACCTGCTTCGCGGCAGCACGTATTGACTCCCAACGTGCCACTTCTGGAACCCAGAACACATTCACTTCTTTGTAGTAATCGCGCTCTTCTAGCTCTTGAGCCAGTAGTTCAGCATCGTCACTGTCCACATAGTAGTCGTCGCTAGCATCGGCAAAACGTCGCACCAGCTCCGCGCGACGGCCAGCAAAGCTGTCAGAGATATATTTAAGGAAAATAAGGCCTAGGACGATGTGCTTGTACTCAGCAGCATCCATGTTGGCGCGCATTTTATCCGCAGTAGCCCACAGCGTTTTTTGCAGATCCTGCAGGGTATTACTGGTTTGAGGGGCTACGGCCTTGCGCCCAGGCTTTTTCTTCACCGGCTCAGGCTCTGGGGTGACAGGACTTTCGCTCGACGAAAAACGAGCACGTGCCTGATTGAGCGCTTCTTCAGCAAGACTGCTGGCGGTCTGTTCGGCACCCTTTTGATCCGTCATGGACTACTTCCTACATTCGACGCAGATGAATTGCGTGGTAAAAATTGAAAACCCGACCACAGAAGACCGGGCAAAGATTGCCTGCATGATAACGGGTCGCCACCTGTTTCGTCTGAGTTGCAACGACCAATAGACCACTCACCACCTCGCAAGGCAGGCATTCCCACGAGCGGGAGAGGCAAAATGAGTGCTCATGCTCACGCTTCCACGCATGGCGATGCGGCCAGGCCACCGCAGAGACGGATTTGATTGGCCGTCCCCGACTGACCAGCACCTCACCGGTTGTAAGTGAGCTGTTTCCGAGTGTGCGCTACCGTTGAGCGCTCCACACCGCTAGTTCAGGTCGATCTATCGGTCTTGCCCGCGAACGCTCATGGCTGCCTCCTTCGCGAATGGTTAAGGAGCGAGCATAGCGGCGTACACCCAAGACTGGGTTACCATGCCGCCGCGAAATTCCCGCCGAATCCTCTGGCCACTTATGTCCTCCAACGCGCTGTACACCGACCTGTCCATCTACTACGACCTGATGTGCGCCGACATCGACTACCTGGCCCAGAGCGACAGCGCACGCCGCCTGCATCAACTGTTCGGCAATAGCGGGCGCCGCCATCTCGATCTTGCCTGTGGCACCGGCCCGCATGTGCGCCATTTCCTCGACTTCGGCTACGACAGCGCCGGCCTGGACATTAACCAACCCATGCTGGACCTCGCCCAATTGCGTTGCCCCGAAGCACGGTTCAGCCTCCAGGACATGGCCGGCTTCCAGGTGGAGGAACCGCAAGACCTGATCACCTGCTTCCTGTACTCGACCCATTACAACCCCGGGCTTGCCCAGCTGAGCGCTTGCCTCGCCAGCGTGCACGGCGCACTCGCTGAGGATGGCGTGTTCTGCTTCAACGCGGTGGACAAGCTGCATATCGACAATCGCTTGCTCGTACGCCATAGCGTCGAGTTTGAAGGCAGCCATTTCACCTTCGGCTCCGGCTGGCATTACAGCGGTGAGGGCGAGCAGCAGGCGCTACGCCTGAGTATCGAAAAGACCACGGCTGGAGTGACAGAGGCTTGGCAGGATGAGCATGCAATGGTGGCGCTCAGCTTCATCGAGTTGCAAACGCTGTTACAGCCGTACTTTGAAGTGCAGGTTTTTGAGCATGACTATGAGCGGATCACGCCTTGGGAGAGCGTGACCGGGAATGCGTTGTTTGTGTGTGTGAAGCGTTAATAGACTGCTGGAAGTTTCTGAAGCGGCTGGTGAGTCCTGACCGGTCGCCACAACTACCCATCCCCCTTCTTCACCTCCTCATGCACCTGAATCTTGCGCACCACCGGCGCACCCGCCGCAACGATCACGGCAATAAACCAGAACACCGCACTCACCCCGATCAGCGCGCCAAACGATCCCGCCACCATCGGTATCAGAAAGCCCGATGCGTTGATGGCGGTCATGCGGATGCCCAGCGCTTCGCCATGGCGGGCGGCGGGCGTTACTTGCATGAGCAGGCTGATGATCATCGGTTGCACGCCGCCCAGCGCCGCGCCGAGTACGACGGAGCAGGCCACCATCTGGGACGGCAACGTAGCGAATGGGTAGGCGATGAACACGCTGACGGTGATGACGAGGGACGTGGTGATGATTTGCTTTTCGCTGAAGCGGCTGGCAATCAAGGGCAGCACCAGCCGAATCAGTCCGGTAGCGAGGGCAAACGCGCCCAGGACGACGCCAATGGTTGACGCTTCAATCCCTCGTTCGAAGCCCAGCACAGGGACGAGAAACGAGTGGATATCCCAGATGCAGGACAGCAGCCAATTGACGAACAGGATGTAGCGGAAGTTGGGCGACTTCAGCAGCCCCCACGCCTGGGTCGGTAGAGCGCTGGAGTCACGAGGCTCGATAGGCAGCTCGCGGACAAAAAAGAGCAGTAACCAGGTCACCAGAGGCAGACAGCCCAGCACGGCGAAACAGATGCGAAAGGACGACAGATCGCTCGACGCCTGGGTGGCGTGATCAATGATCAGACCTGCCGAGTACGGACCAATGAAGCTTGAGATGGAAGGGGATATCGCTAGCCAGCTGAAGAACTGCCGTCTTTGCACGATTGAGTTTGCGGCGCGGCCGATGTGGCGTTGTAGCACGATCTGCGTCACCCCCGCGGCGGCACCGACCACCATGGCTGCCACACACAGTGATGCGATATTCGGAAACAGTGTCAGGGCTGCCAATGCCAGTACCGCTGCGAATATCGCGTAGGTCATGGGCCGCTTGAAGCCTTGCCGGTCCGAGTACTTACCGACCGGAATGGCCATGAACATCTGGCTCAGCGCGAACAGCGCGACAAGCGCACCCACCGCACCGGCGCTGTATCCAAGCGAAAGAGTAAACAGCGGAGCCGCCAGACGCAGACCGCTCATGGCGGTAAGCAGAAATACCTGAGCGAATATCAGTTGCAATAATTCTTTTCGCGACATGAACGACTTCTTTTCACACGCTCACTTTGCAAGCAGATCGCTGCTTGAGAGCGAAACAAGAATATGGCCTTTGAGGGACAACGCAGCTGGTTGCATCACAGGGCAAGAGCGGAACGAAAAGCGCTGTAGCGGTTGCCGATCTTATCTAGCCAGCAGCGATGTTGCCAGCACGCTCAGCGCTTGATTATCGACGTCGCCGCTTTTTGTGGGAGGGTGCCAGCGGTCAGGACGCAGCGCCTTCGCGCAGCAAACACGGGCACCTGTAGGAGTGAGCTTGCTCGCGATAGCGGTATGCCTGTCGAGGAATCATGGTCTGACCTAACGCTATCGCGAGCAAGCTCACTCCTACAGGTCGGTTGTCTGGCTTTAATACTCGGCAATACATGCGGGGTTTAATCGGGTGAAGGGATAGATATAAATACCGCACTCGCCATCTGCTGAATCTCTAATCTGCGCGCCGTCGTTGCCAAATCAGCGACCGGATTTGACGATCCGAATTCGATCTATGCGCAGTTGTGTA
>Ga0247730_1001699_pt1 | contig 11670 bp, 4 predicted proteins | sample UWRJL073202C2_FD_180959 | JGI IMG/M metagenome (GOLD analysis project Ga0247730, IMG submission 180959) | Plant litter microbial communities from Arlington Agricultural Research Station in Wisconsin, United States - UWRJ-L073-202C-2 | ecosystem: Environmental > Terrestrial > Plant litter >...
GCGAGCGGCTCCACGCTCAATGGCAACATCAGCAGCGACAACGTCAGTCTTGATGCCAGCGCAATGACCGGCGGTATCACTTCGACCTCCGGCGCAGGTACCGTGTCGTTGAATAACGGTTCAGCGCTAGATGGCAACATCCTTAGCGACAACGTCAGCCTTGATGCTGGCGGTATGACCGGGACGATTACCTCGACCTCCGGCGCAGGTGTCGTGTCGTTGAATAACGGTTCAGCGCTCGATGGCGATATTGTCAGCAGCACTGTCAGGCTTGCGGCGAGCCGAGTGACCGGCGATATCACCTCGGCGGCTGGCGCAGGTGTCGTGTCGTTGGCGAACGGCTCAACACTCACCGGCAACCTGATCGGCAACAACGTCATCCTCGACGCAAGCGGGGTGACCGGCACCATCACCTCCGCGTCTGCAGCAGGGGTCATGTCGTTCAATAACCGTTCCGTGGTTGATGGCAACGTCAGCAGCAATAACGTCAGCCTCGACACCAGCACGATAACCGGCGACATCACTGCGTTCGACGCCGCGAGTACGGTGTCGCTGGCCAACAACTCGGTGTTCACCGGCAACTTGATCAACGTAGACAGCGCGACCATTGCCGGTTCATCGGTCTGGAACCTGGTGGGTGCCAGCCGCGTCCGCTCGCTGGCGATGAATGAGGGCGTGGTGAGCTTCGGCGAGGCCAACCAGTTCTATCAGCTTGATGTCGTTAATCTGTCGGGCAACGGCACGTTCATCATGGATGCCGATTACCTCACCAACCAACACGACACGCTCAATGTCACGGGGTCTGCGACGGGCAGCCATACCTTGCAGATTGCCGGTTCGGGCGTCGATCCTGCTTCGCCCCAACAGCTGACAGTGGTGCACACCGATGGCGGTGATGCCACGTTCGCCCTGGGCGGTGCGGGCGTGGTGGATGTCGGCACCTACTCCTACGCGCTGGGTTCTGCGGCAAATGGTTCCGGCACTGACTGGTTCCTCGATCCGGGGACCAGCACAGTGAGCCCCGGCACACGCTCGGTGCTGGCGTTGTTCAACACGGCGCCGACGGTTTGGTACGGCGAGCTGACGTCGTTGCGCAGCCGCATGGGCGAACTGCGATTCAACGGCGGCAAGTCCGGTGGCTGGGTGCGCACTTACGGCAACAAATACAACGTCGACGAAGCCTCCGGGGTTGGTTATCAACAGAGCCAACAAGGGCTGTCCCTGGGCGCGGACGCGCCGCTGCCGATCGGCGATGGTCAGTGGCTGATTGGCGTGCTGGCAGGCCACAGCACCTCCGATCTGGATTTGACCCGTGGTACGTCGGGCACGGTGAAGAGCTATTACGCCGGGGTGTATACCACCTGGCTGGATCAGGCCAGCGGTTACTATTTTGACGGCGTACTCAAGTACAACCGCTTCCGCAACGACTCGAAAGTCAGCATGAGCGACGGCACGCGTTCCAAGGGCGACTATGACAACGCCGGCGTGGGCGGTTCGGTGGAATTTGGCCGGCACATCAAGCTCGATAACGGCTACTTCGTCGAACCCTTCACGCAACTGTCCGCGGTCGTCATCGGCGGCAAGGACTACGATCTGGACAACGGCATGCAGGCCGAGGGCGACCGGACACGCTCGTTGCTGGGAAAAGTGGGTGTGACGGCCGGGCGCAACTTCACCCTGGACAGCGGCAGTGTCGTGCAGCCCTATGTGCGAGTGGCCGGTGCCCATGAGTTCGCCAAAAACAACGAAGTACAGGTCAACAACAACGTCTTCAACAACGACCTGTCCGGTTCCCGCGGAGAGCTGGGGGCCGGTGTAGCAGTCGCACTCTCGGACAAGCTGCAACTGCACGCCGATTTTGATTATTCCAACGGCGAGAACATTGAACAGCCGTTCGGGGCGAATGTGGGGTTGCGGTATAGCTGGTAACGAATCGCTCGCCCTGTCGTAGGTGACGGGGCGAGCAATGCATCTAGACTGCTACGACGTTGGCGTAATAGCCCATATTTTCCAGCTTGGTGGGCAATGTTGACTCCTCTCCGTTAACCAGATTTTTAACGTAGTTCAGCCAGAGCCCCGCGCCAGTACTCGACCAGTAGCGAATATTTCCCATGGGGAATCTCACGCCGTACTGTGCATGAATGGCCCGCAACTCATCCATCGACGGTATCCTCAAACCTCTGCCCGAGGCCAATTTGACGGCTGCTTTATACGTTGCGGTTCCCAACCCGTACACCATAATCACATTCGAGACCGTTACCGAATAGCTACCACTGCGGCCAGCATTGTCAGAAATCGAGATAGTTGCCGTGCCATTGGATACCGAATAGATGTTCCCGCTGTTATCCACAATCACCTTCGAGTCATCACTGGAGGAATACCTGTAGGGCGGAACGCCTCTGGAAGGTGACCTTTGATAGGTCGTGCCCGCTGGCCAACTGAGCGGCACATGCCCGGGGTATCCCGCTAACCCATAAAGCCTCCCATTGAGGGAAACCGGCGAGGGATCCAGCACAAATTCCGGCACCGGCGACTCCACCGTAAACGTCCGGACGTTGGATTGCGGCTCATCCCCGTACCGCGCGACCGCCTTGATGCTGTGCCCGCCCAACGCCAGCCCGCTGACAGACTGGGCCCATTCACCAGCACCTGTGACCGACACTCTGCCCTTGGAGGTGGAATTGTCGAACACTTCTACCTGCTGATTCGCGGCCGCAGTGCCCTTGACCGTCACCGCTGTCTCGGTGGTTTTGCCTCCATTGGAAATCTCCTTCTGGGAATCCCGCACGCTCGTCACGGTCGGCACGGTTGCGGCAAGCACATTAACCGTCCAGGGCGATGAAACCGGGTTGCTGGAATAGAGCGCCTTGGCCGTGAGGCTGTGGCTGCCACTGCCCAAGCCACTGACCTGCCGCGACCAGTCGCCGTTCGCGTTCACGTCGGCAGTGCCTTTGGAGGTCGCTCCGTCGAATAGTTCCACCGACTGATTGATCGACGCCTTGCCCGACAGGGTCACGGTATTGGCGAACGTCGAGCCATTGTTGGCCACCGGCGTGCCGTTGGGTTCCACCACGTTGGTGATGGTCGGGCTTACGACGGCCGTGACCGTGAACGTACGCACCGGTGATTCCGGGTTATTTCCGTAATCGGCGCGGGCTTTCATGGCATGCGCCGCCACGCTCAGACCGGTCAGGCTGAGCGTCCATTGTCCGCCCGCGTTGGCCCTGACGGTGCCTTGCGATGTTGTGCCATCGAAAATTTCCACCTCCAGATTCGCGTTGGCACTGCCCGTCAGCACCACGCTGGTGTCCACGGTGAATCCATTGGGCGGGATTTCGACGTTTTTCGAGTCCTTGATGCTGGTGATCGTTGGGGCGACGGAGGCAATGATGGTGAAACTGCGTACTACCGATTCTGCGCCCGCGCCGTACATGGCCTTGGCCTTCATGGCATGGGACGCCACGCTCAAGCCAGTCAACAGCAATGACCAGGTTCCGTTGGCGTCCGCCGTGGCCGTGCCCTTGACGGTCGCGCCGTCAAGGACCTGGACATTCAAACCCATACTCGCCCTGCCGGTCAGAGTGACTTGAGTATCAGCGGTAAAGCCGTTGTCAGGAATTTCCTGGCCTTGAGAATCCTTGATGCTGGTGATCGTCGGTGCAACCGAGGCTGTGACGGTAAAAGTCCGTACCAGCGATTCCTGTCCGCTGCCATACAGTGCTTTGGCCTTCACGGCATGCGCCGCCACGCTTAGACCGGTCAGGCTGAGCGTCCATTGTCCGGCCGCGTTGGCCCTGACTTTGCCTTGCGATAGTGTGCCATCGAAAATTTCCACCTCCAGGTTTTCGCTGGCACTGCCCGTCAGCACTACGTCGGTTTCCACGGTGAACCCGTTGGGTGGGATCTCGACGTTATTCGAGTCCTTGATGCTGGTGATCGTTGGGGCGACAGAGGCAATAATGGTGAAACTGCGTACTGCCGATTCTGCGCCCACGCCGTACATGGCCTTGGCTTTCATGGCATGGGACGCCACGCTCAGGCCAGTTAACAGCAATGACCAGGTTCCGTTGGCGTCCGCCGTGGCCGTGCCCTTGACGGTCGCGCCGTCAAGGACCTGGACATTCAGACCCATACTCGCCCTACCGGTCAGAGTGACTTGAGTATCAGCGGTTGAGCCGTTGTCAGGAATTTCCTGGCCTCGAGAATCCGTGATGCTGGTGATCGTCGGTGCGACCGAGGCTGTGACGGTAAAAGTCCGTACCAGCGATTCCTGTCCGCTGCCATACAGTGCTTTGGCCTTCACGGCATGCGCCGCCACGCTCAGACCGGTCAGGCTGAGCGTCCATTGGCCACCGGCGTCAGCCTTTGCCGTGCCTTTGACGGTAGCGCCATCGAGTATCTGCACGTCGAAGTTCGCCGAAGCGGCGCCCCTCAGCGTGACACTGGTATCAACGGTGTAACCACGATCCGGTATATCTGCATTATTTGAATCCTCCACGCTAGTAATAGTGGGTATGACGTTTTGTGCCACTGTAATTGTCCACACAGTGGATTCGGGCTGCGTGCCATACAGCGCTTTAGCTTTGAAGGGATGCGACGCCACTGTCAGTCCCGAAACCGTCAACGACCAGGTGCCCGCGCTGTTGGTGCGAGCCGTGCCTTTCGAGGCATTGCCGTCAAACAGTTCGATCTGCTGATCGGGACTGCCCTGGCCGGTGATCGTGACGCTGGTCTCGACGGTGGTGCCGCCGTTGCTGACAGGTCCGCTGGAGTCGACCACCTGAGTGATGGTCGGTGTCAGGTTGGCTAGCACTTCAAAGCGGCGCGGCTGTGAAACCAGGCCACTGCCGTCCAGGGCATGGGCAGTCAGGCTGTAGTTTTTTATCTGCAATCCCGACAGGTTGGTGTTCCAGGCGCCGCTGCCATTTGCGCGGGCAGTGGTCAGGCGTGTGCTGCCATCGAGGATTTCAAGCTCAGCCTCCAGAGTGGACGTACCGGTTAGCGCGAGCTGGGTGTCGAAGGTGATCCCGCCCTCGGCGACTTCGCCTTTGCTGTCGTTGATACTGACGATCTGCGGGCTGACCCAGTCGTGATGAAGCTTGAAGGTGTAGACCGTTCGCGCAAACGCCACGGCAGCACTCTCGCTGGCGACGCCGTCGAAGGCCACGTTGCAGATCACCGTCACGCGAGTATCTTGCCCCAGCCGCTCCAGTTCAGTGCGCAAAACACTTTGCGACAGGCCCGCAGTCGCCTGGGCGCTGGTCAGTTCCACACCGTCGAGCAGCGTGATCGCGTGCAGACCGCCACTGCTCGTTTCCCCTTCGAGCCTGAGCCACACGCGCTGCCCTGCGGCACTGAACGGCCATTTCGCAACGGTCGCAGTGCCATTGCCGGTGAAGGTTGCCAGATTAAGCGTCAGGGTCTGGCCATCGGCCTGGGTGATGACGGGGTGGGGCAGGTCTTTGTCGGGGTCACCGAACGGGAGCACCGGCAGGCGCAAGATGTCCGACTGCTTCTCGGCCATGTAGCGCTTGACCCGATAGCTGACACTGACGTCTCGGCCAATGTTGGCCCCGATCACTGGCGCGGGCACGGTGTATTCGACTTGCCCGCTGCTGCTGCCCGGTTTTTCCTGATCGGCGGGGGACCCTGTCCCCGGGGTACCCGACCACATGAGGGTAGCCAGATCCAGGGGCTCCATGCTGGCGTAGCTCACGCGTACGGTGACGCCATTCAATGCATCCATCGGATCGAGCACGCCATTGCCGGCCTGCAGCACGGTGGGGGTCGGAAGCTCACCAATCAGTTTGCCAATGATCAGATTCAGCGTCGCCGAGTACTGGTAGGAGGCCGGCGAGCCGCGCCTGAGTGTGTACAGCACCCGCACTTCGTTGTTGATGTTGGGCTCGACGATTGCGCGCGGGAGGGTGAAATCCACCGGTTTGCCGGCAATGGGCGTGGTGATGGGAATCGAGTCACTGCCGCTGCCCTCCAGAGGAAGACCAAGCCAGTACCAGGTCAGGATGTCTCCGGCCAGCGTGCCGGTATAGCTGACCCGTAACGTGATGTCTCCCGGGTGCAGTTCGGGATCGAGTACGCCGGCCTCGGCTTCCAGGATGGAGGGGGCGGGCAGGGACGCCGAATGTTGCCCGACTCGCACGTGCAGGTGCTCGGAAACGCGTATATCCAACACCTGCCAGGCGTCATTGGAAACCCGATAACTGACCTCCAGCGTGCCGTTTTCCAGCGGGGCAATGTGCTCGCCCATCACCGGGATATAGATCACATTTCCTGCCTCGTTGGCGGTGACGATGTGCTGGGCTTCGTACAGGTAAGGCGTGCCATCCACCCGGATTCCCAGCCAGATAAGGTCGATTAGGTCGCCATTGGCCATGTACTCGTACACCGGAATTTCCACATGGGCACGTTCCTCCAGAGGGCTGAGCACATCGCCGATCAGCTCCAGAATGCTCGGAATTTTCAACGGTAGGGTGCCAGTGATGCGTGCGATTGCGCGCTTGGAAGATTGCGGTAAATCACCGTTGGCTTTGGTCAGCACATAAGAGGCCTCGGCGTTCCCGTCGAGGAGCGCGCGCACCCGTGCATTGGGCACGGTGGTGTCGTAGACGGACGGAATATTGCCCAGTACGACCGACTCGGTATACGTCAGTTCCTCACCTTGCGCCGTGGTCCCCAGCCAAGTCATGGTCAGCGTGTCACCGCGTTCGAAAGGGGCCCCGGATACGGGGATCTGTACCGTGACATCGGCGCTGGCGAGGGTGCCCAGATCAATAACGCCATTCAAGGCTTGCGCGATGATAGGTGCGTCCAGTTTCCAGGCGCCGGCCTCCACGGGCACCTTGGTTTGCAGGGACCAGTCGGTGGAAAAATTCCAGACCTCGTCGTACACCTGATAGTGCACCAGCAGGCTCTCGGCATCGCCGGCCGCCAGCACCGTGGCCTGATCGACGATGATCTCAATCGGGTCACTGCCCGCTGCTTCGTCTTCGCTGATTTGTCGCCGCAGCGATACCGATCCCCATCGCAGTTCGAGCGTGTCGCGCGCGGCGCGTCCGGGGTAGGTGGCAATGGTGACCGGAATGCCTTCAGCGGCCGACTCGGCGTCCACGCCGTTGTCGATCACATCCTGTGGCAGTTGCGGCGCCGCCAGTTCTGAGTGACCAGGCAGATGCGGATCGCGGTCAATGCCCGCCGGCCGGTCGAGCTTGACCCTCAGGCGCAACGGCACCGAGTCTTCCGTCGAGGTGGCGCCAGCACGGGTCAGGCGATACAGGACAGCTTCGGCCCACCCCGCAACGGCGGCACTGCCAGGCAGAAAGAAAATGATGCGCTTGTCCAGATCGGCAGCGACGACGGCGTGCTCTGCGATCATTACACCGTCCCAGTACACCTCGATTCGATCGCCCTCCTGCATGCGCAGCCAGGGATCTACGGCGCTCAGCATGCCGCTGGGATTGTCCTCCACGATGGCAATGTTGATCCCGCCGTCACCGTGTTCAACGGGCGTCACCATCCCGCTGATCCATAACGGCCGTAGCGCCATGACAGAGTAGTCACGTTCCAGCGGGGGAAAGAGGGTGCGTGAGTTGCGTTTCATGGTGAGCATCCTTGCTAAATGGGGGCGTTTGCGTCGGACACCTTCCAGGGCGCCAGGATGGATTCCACCGCCTCCACGATGATGGGAGGGGGTAGAAGACCCTGTGCGGCCCCGACATTGAAGCGGTTGATGTCCGAGTTGCTGGTCCGGCCGCTGACGCGTTCCACCCAATAGGACGCCTCAACGGTGCCGCCGTCGTTGCTGGAAATGTCTTCCGGGTAAAGGCTGAAGACCACCGGTTTGTTCACTGTGGCCGACGTGAGCGTGATGAAGTCCTGGACCTCGCCGCCCAGGCTGCCTTTCCACAGGTACACGACCTTGTCGAGCGCCGCCATCTCCGGGTAAACCGGCACGGTCAGGGTGGTTCCCGGCAAGGTCGGATCGAGCACGCCGTTCGCCACGCCTGCGACCACGGGGGCTGGCAGTTCGGCGCGAGGCGGGCCGACATTAATCTGCGCCGTATGGGCGGATTCGCTTTTGACGATCCCGCTTCCGGTGTCCTTTTCCAAAATGAAGTACAACTCCAGCGTGCCGCCTTCAATCTGTTTGAGGTGCGTGCCGGGCACCGTGAAGTTGATCGGGTACTTGTTTGTCTCTTCTCGATTGCTGATGACGTGCGGGTCAAGTACGGGGTCGGTAATGCTCAGGTCAGGTTTCTTGCCGATCCATCTCAGGGTAATGACGTTGCCCGCCTGCATGCTGTCATCCCACGGTATTTGCACGGTGGTCTGCGCCAGGTCGGGATCGAGAGCGCCCTGCTCGGCATCCAATGCGACAGGGGCGGCCATGCGCACGGTTTCCCCGATAACGTTGATGAATGCACCTTTGGAGGCGGCTTTCAACGTGTCTGCGGCGTCCTTCAAGTCGTAGGTAAACACAGCCTGGGTTTTGGCCAGTCGTCTGATCTGCGCATTGGGCACCAGTATCTCGAAGATATGCCCCACGCGGTCGATCGTGACCGGTTCCGCTTCGTACAGAAGGGGTTCGCCGTCTGCGGTGGTCCCGGTTAGTCTTACGAAGATCTTGTCGCCCACCGCGAAGTCGGCTCTGAGGGGGGCAAGGCTTTTTAACGCACCCTTGCCCAGAGAGGCTTCCAGCTGTGCCGTCAGCTTTTTGCCCAGCAAGGCAGTGAATTGAGCGAAAAATTGGAAACGACCCATCGCCACCACCTGGACAGTCACCGGGTTGTTGCCTAGCGTGTCGAGGTCCAGCACGTTGTTGATAGCTTCATCAACAAAGGGGGCCTCCAACCGTGAGTTGCCGGTATCCACCACGATGCGCTTTTCAGCCGCCCAGTCCTCGGAGCGGTTCTTGACCACGTCATACACTTCGTAGGTCACCGCCAGGCCCTCCGCGCCGGAGTCGCCTGCCGCCAGAATGACCGACTCCTCCACCATGATCTCTATGGGGTTGTTGACCTCGGTTTCTGTAACCGTATGCTCCACGAACCAGCCACCCCAGGAGACCCTGACATTGTCCTCCTCGCTCATGTCCGGGTACGGTTCGATCGTGACGAGTACGCCCGCCGCGGCGGTCTCTGCATCCACGCCGTTATTGATGACGTCCTGAGGTAAGGTCAGTTTCAACGCCGAATGCCCCGGAGTGTCGCCGTCCTGATCCTGGCCCCCGGGGCGGGTGAGCTTGACCCATATCTTGGTTTCGGCAGACGGCAGCGGCGTCTGACCGATACGCTCGACAATGTATTTCACCGTGTACGGGCCGGATTGAAGATGACGGGCTTCGATAAAGGCGACGACCCGCTGGTCGACCTCTCCGGGGAAGATGATCTTGGTGACAACGTTAGAGGTGTCCAGCGATACCTTGACGGTGTCACCCAGGGACATGTCGGGCCATACCGGCACGTAAAGCTGTAAGCCTTTGTCCGGAAAGTTGTCGATGACAGCGCCGTGGTTGACCCCCAGCCATGTTTCGCCAGGCGCAGCGGGTGGGCTCGGAAGCTCGCCGGTGTTGCCGGGTATTTCCGGGCCGACAAGGAGGTTGGGGTTGGCGGTCTGCAGCGCTGCGTCCTGCGGGGATGTGGTCATGTCGGTTGACTCCTGTCGATGAATGCCAGGAGTCATTGGGCGCCGGATTATGGGAGTTGGCTACTGTCAGAAATGACAGGTTTTGCTGCCATCGGTCGGTTGAGAGGGCATTACCCAAAGCGACCTGAGACGGCTACTTCCAGTGATGAATCGGCCAGCCGGCCTTTTCAGCGTGTTCGCGCAGCGCCGGATCCGGGTTCACCGCGTGGGGGAAATCCACTTTCAGCAACAGGGGCAAATCGTTGCGCGAATCGGAATAAAAGCTCGCGCCTTCCAGGTTTTCGCCCTCCTGATCCAGCCATGCCATCAAGCGGGTGATTTTGCCTTCGCGGTAGGTGAGCACGCCGGTGGTCTGGCCGGTGTACACGCCATGGGCGAGCTCCAGATCGATGGCCAGCACCTCATCAACGCCGATGCGCTCGGCAATGGGCTTGACCAGGTGCACGCCCGACGCCGAGATGATCAGAATGCGGTCACCGGCGGCGCGGTGTTCGGCGATGGCCTTGGTGGCGTCGCTGAAAATGATCGGCTCGATGTAATCCTCGACCCAAGGCCCCACCAGAAAATCCACTTCCTCCGGCGTGCGCCCGACCATCGGGTCCAGGCTGAACGCCATGTAATCTTCCATGGCCAGTTCGCCCTTGCCGTAGGCTGCCATCAGTTCATGGTCTTTCTTCATGAACCATTCGGGATCGACCCAGCCCAGCCGGCCCATCTGCTCGCTCCACAGGCTGGAACAGTCACCGTGGATCAGGGTTTCGTCCAGATCGAAAATTGCTAAAGGCACCGCGCCCTCCATTTATCAGTGTTGGTTCTGTTGGTGTCCGGCGCGCAGCGGCAAGTTCCGAGCGCCAAGCGCCAAGCTGCAAGCTGCAAGCTGCAAGAGCGAGCGGCGGTGATCCAGCTTTTTCTTGCAGCTTGTCGCTTGAAGCTTGCCGCTTCAAACGGCACACAACGCCGACGCTTCGATGTGCAGGGTGACGCGCTGGCCGTTCGGGTGCAAGTCGCTGGCCGAACGGTTAAGCACGTCGACCACCAGTTCCACGCCTCTAGCCTCGACGCGATAGCGAATCACGTTGCCCAGCAGGCTGTGGCTGCGCACTTCGCCTTCCAGCGAACCGGTCAGGCTCAATTGAATGGCTTCCGGGCGAATCGCCACGCGGCTGTTGATCGGGCGCTGCATCAAGCGGCTGGCGGCGTCGGCTTCCAGCAGGTTGTAGTTGCCGATGAAGCCGGCGGCGAAGGCGTCGACCGGTGCGGTGTACAGGGTTTCGGCGTCGCCGCTCTGCACGATCCGGCCCTGATTCATCAGGAAAATCCGGTCGGACATGGTCAGCGCTTCTTCCTGATCGTGGGTCACGAAGATCGTCGTCAGGCCCAGCTCCTGCTGAATGGCGCGGATCTGCTCGCGCAGGTGCTTGCGGATGCGCGCGTCGAGGGCCGACAGCGGTTCATCGAGCAGCAGCAGGCGAGGGCGGGTCACCAGCGAACGCGCCAGTGCTACACGCTGACACTGCCCGCCCGAGAGCTGATGCGGGTAGCGCGTGGCGAACTCGTTCAGCTCCACCAGCTTGAGCACCTCGGCCACCCGCTGCTTCATTTCATCGGTGCTGACTTTTTGCATGCGCAGGCCGAACGCGACGTTTTGCTCCACGTTCATGTTGGGGAACAGCGCGTAGCTCTGGAACACCATGCCGATGCCGCGTTTCTGCGGTGACACTGGCACCAGGTCCTTGCCGTCAAGGAAGATGCGGCCGCTGGTCACAGGCGTCAGCCCCGCGATGCAGCGCAGCAAGGTGGACTTGCCGCACCCGGACGGGCCGAGCAGGGTGACGAACTCGCCTTTGTGGATGTCGCAATTGATGTCGCTGAAGACCGCCGTGCTGCCGTAATTCTTCTGCAGGTTTTCGACACTGACGAAGCTCATATCAGTCTTTGTCCTTGTTCAGTCGGTTGGCCGCCCACGTCAGCAGCAGTACGAAAAAGAAGTAGGAAATCACCAGCGCG
>Ga0247730_1001705_pt1 | contig 11638 bp, 12 predicted proteins | sample UWRJL073202C2_FD_180959 | JGI IMG/M metagenome (GOLD analysis project Ga0247730, IMG submission 180959) | Plant litter microbial communities from Arlington Agricultural Research Station in Wisconsin, United States - UWRJ-L073-202C-2 | ecosystem: Environmental > Terrestrial > Plant litter >...
CAAACCGGCCGCGCAAACACTGATGCTGCAGCAGATCGCGCGGGTGCTTTGGCCGCCCGCACCGATCGAGATAGCCCGGCGAAGCGGCCGCTGCCGCCCGCTGCACCCGCGGCCCGATCGGCACTGCGATCATGTCCTGTTCCAGCCGGTCGTCATAGCGCACGCCGGCATCGCAGCCGGCCGCCAGCACATCGACAAAGCTCTCGTCGGTCATCACTTCCAGGCGGATGTCGGGATAGGCGGCCAGGAAGCCGGGCAGAATTTTCGGCAGCACCAGCCGCGCCACCACCGTCGGCACGTTCAGCCGCAAAACACCGGCCGGCCGGTCGCGAAACCCGTTGACCACGTCCAGCGCCTGCTCCACCTCGCTCAGCGCCGGCCCCAGCCGCGCCAAAAGCCCGGCACCCGCCTCGGTCGGCACGACGCTGCGCGTCGTCCGGTTCAGCAATCGCACCCCCAGGCCGGCTTCCAGCCGCCGCACCGCTTCGCTCAAGGACGAGGCGCTGCCGCCGCTCAACCGCGCGCCTTCCCGAAAACCGCCGGCCTTCGCCACGCTCAGAAACGCATTCAGATCGCCGAGATCAACCGCCATTGTTCGCCCTTCCGCACAGCCCGTGCAGATTGTGCGTATTTTCATGGACAACGGCAAGGGCTATCTGTCAGCTATCAACCCAGGAGAAAGCTCATGTCCATCGAAACCTCCGGCACTTTTGCCCTCGGCGATCGCAGCGTCAAACGCCTCGGCTACGGCGCCATGCAACTGGCCGGCCCCGGCGTATTCGGCCCGCCGAAAGATCACGCCGCGGCCCTTGCCGTGCTGCGCGCCGCCATCGAGGCTGGCGTCAATCATATCGACACCAGCGATTTCTATGGCCCGCACGTCACCAACCAGCTGATCCGCGAAGCCCTGCATCCCTATGCCGACGACCTGACCATCGTCACCAAGATCGGCGCCCTGCGCGGCGATGACGGCTCGTGGAACCCGGCCTTTGCACCGGAACAGCTGACCCAGGCTGTACACGACAACCTCAAAAACCTCGGCCTCGACGTGCTCGACGTCGTCAACCTGCGCATCATGTTCGACGTCCACGGCCCGGCCGAAGGCTCGATCGAGGCGCCGCTGACCGTGCTGGCCGAGCTGCAGCGCCAGGGTCTGGTGCGCCATATCGGCCTCAGCAACGTCACCGCCACCCAGATCGCCGAAGGCCAGAAACTGGCAAACATCGTCGGCGTCCAGAACCAGTACAACCTCGCCCACCGCGACGACGACGCGCTGATCGACGACCTGGCGCGGCAGAACATTGCCTATGTGCCGTTCTTCCCGCTTGGCGGCTTTTCGCCGCTGCAGTCGTCGACGCTGTCAGATGTCGCCGCCCGCCTCGGCGCCACGCCGATGCAGGTCGCACTGGCCTGGCTGCTCAAGCGGTCGCCCAACATCCTGCTGATCCCCGGCACCTCGTCGGTCAAACACCTGAGCGAAAATCTCGCCGTCGCCGACCTCTGCCTGCCGGACGATGCGCTGGCTGAACTGGAAACGATCGGCACGAAAGCCGCCTGAGTTGCAGAAACACGACCGGCCGCAGGGTCACTCCTGCGGTCTGCCTCGCGGCAGGCCGCGGCCTCATCTCGTTCCGCCGTCAGCCTCGGGCCACAAAGACACTGCCGCCGCGTCACACTCGATCAGCGCAGCAGCAATCAGCGCCGCGACATCCGCATGCAGCCTATGCTTCAGATCGTCGCAAAGCGCGCCAAACCCCAATGTCCTGCGCGCCGACAAAACCTCAGCCCGCCAGCGCAAAATACGCGTAGACCGCCACAAACGCCAAAATCACGCCACCGATAATCAGCAGCTTTTGCAGCCAGACCGGCTTTTTCAACGGCGCCTTCGGCGGCTCCGGCCGCTTGCGGAATTTGATTACATTGTCGTCCATGTCGCCCTCGATCTGTCTGTGATCCCTGCATAAGCCAAGATCGTCAACAGCGAAAGAACAGCACGAGCAGTCATGACATTATTCCGGCCGGCCAATTTGAATGTGCCAGCCCTGCGGCGGTACGCTTTTCCGCGATGCAATCGCCGGGCCCTTCTACAGTAACGCTACCGAGCTTCGCAGTGGCCCGTAAAATTGCCGATATCGCCACTGGCATGGAACAGCTTGCCGCCCTCGGCCAGCACGCCCGCCAGATCCGCCTCCTGACTGCCGGCAGTCATCAGGCTGAAAACCTGGTACGGCATGTTGTCGTGCTGCCCTGAAACCGGTTCGACCGTGATCCGCCCGTCGTCGCAGCGCGATCCCCGGCAATAGCTGCCGGTTTTCAGCTTGAAATCGAGGCTGAATTCGGCAGGCGCCGGCGTCACTTCGCAGACGGTCGTACAGACATAGACGAATTCGGCACGGCAGGTGATCGCGGTCGGTTGGGCAGCGGCTGCGGTGGTCGCCGCGGTAAAAAGCATCGCCATCGTACAAGGGGCTCGAGATCTGATCGCCATCGTGCCCTCATGCCGTGGTATAGCTGATGCAGCCGTAGAATCTGCGGCCGTAGTCGCCGATCGCCTGGGCCTTGTCGAGCCAGTTGATGATCTTGCGGGCATTGACCCAGTCTTCCTTGCTGTCGTTGAAATAGTCCGCCAGCTTGTGACTGGTGAACGAACCCAACCGCATGCCCTCGAACAGAATTTTCAGAGCGACATCCATCTCCATCGCCCGTTCGGGCTTGGCAAGCAGGTCGACACCTGTGAGTTTTGACATCTTGGCGTAGTTGGTCTTGTGCGTCAGTTGCACCAGTCCGCGCCCGAGCCAGCTTTTGCCGTCACTGTCCTTGCGCCAGTATGGGTTGGAAACCCAGGGCAACTGCCCCTTGGCAAAGGCGTTGTTGAGAATGCTGATGGCCTTGTCGTCGCTTGAGGCCAGCGTCTCCCGGACCGGCTGCATCGTGCGTGCCGTCTCATGATAGACGGTCGCCAGCATATAGGCGAGCCAGCGGTCGTCGGCCTTCGCCGTCTCATTTTCCCATTTGTCCAGCACCGCCGTCAATCCGGTCACCTGCTGCTGTTTGAGAACACCCTGAAAAAGCCGCTCGCGCGTTTCGTTGAAGAAAAACCCCCGGTTGATCGCCATCCGCCCCTCCCTGACCGATATCATCATCATTATGACATTGAGTCGCTTTCTCTTCAAGGTTGCATTTTCGACCCATGCCTGATTCAAATTGGTGACCCGCTCGCCAGAATCACCTGCAGCCGCGGAACTCCGGATCGCGATCCGCGTTTGTGCTCCGTTGATAATTTGGAGACGGCCATGAAGACCCAGACCATCCCAGCATCCGTACACGAGCGCATCGAAAACGAATGGCGTCAGATGCGTGAAGCCCAGGCCGCCCAGCCAAAGCCCGTCACCGTCAGCCGCTAGCCTGCAACAGACCGGCCGCTCCCACCGGGCCAGTTCCGGCCAACGCCGTCTGGAGCGATCAGATCTGGAATGGACTTGACGGTAGAAATTCGCCACGGGCACCCCTCTCCCCCCTCGTGGGGGAGATGTCAGCGCAGCTGACAGAGGGGGTTTCGCCGCAAATACAAATCGCGATAGAACAAACTAAACCCCGCGCACCCGCGGCTCCCCGGCCCCATCCAGTAGCAACGCCGTCAGCGCCCAGACCAGCGCATCCAGCCGGTCCGGCGATCGGCCCGACGACAGCCCGTCCGGCCCGAAATCGCACATCTGGTCCTCCAGCGCCACAAACCGCCCCGCATGCCCGACCCGCCCCTGCTCGTAAAGCGCCGCCACCGGCTCGGCGCGCAAGAATTTGCCGCGCGTCGCCCGCACCATGGTCACAGGCAGCATCGCGTCGATGCTGCGCAGCATGGCCGTCACCATCTCGCCGCCCTGGTTGACTTCCGCCACCACCCGGTCGGCCTCATACCGTCGATAGGCTGCCACCACCGCTCTTGCCCAGGTTGCCGGGCTGGGGCTGTCCACCGAACAATCGGCCAGCACCACCGCGCGGCCCTCGCCCAACATGCCGGCAACGACGATGCCGCAGCAGGCCTGCTGCCCGGAAGAGGCCGGCGGATCGACCGCCACCACCACTCGCGACAGCGCGCCATCCACCGGCATCACCAGTCCCTCGATCGCCGCCCGTTTCCACAAGCCGTCCTCGCGATCGTCGATCAGCTCGCCATCCAGCTCCTGACGCCCGAGCCGCGTACCACCGTACCGGTCTGCTAGCGCCGCAACAAACCCCGGCGCCAGATTTTTGGCGTTCGCCGTGGTCGCAATCCGCGTCAACACCGTGGCGGGATCGGCGATCAGCCGTTTCAGCAGCGGTACCGGCCGCGGCGTCGTTGTCACCAGCTGGCGCGGAAAGGATCCCAGCCGCAGCCCGAACTGCAGCATATCAAAGCTCTCCTGGCCATATTTCCACTTGGCCAGCTCGTCGCACCAGGCGAAATGAAATTGCGGCCCGCGCAGGCTTTCCGGATCTTCCGAGGAAAATATCTGCGCCACCGCCCCGTTCGGCCAGACCAGCCGCCGGCGCGAAATCTCGAAATCCGGCCGCCCGTGGCGCGCCACCCGGCAGATCCCCGACACTCCGTCGATCATCACCTCGCGCGCATCGCCAAGCGTTTCGGCGACCAGCGCAATCCGCAGATCCGAACGCGCGCCGGAATTGACCGCCAAAGCATGCACCCATTCGGCCCCGGCCCGCGTTTTTCCGGACCCACGCCCGCCCATTACCAGCCAGGTCCGCCAGTCGCCGGCCGGCGGCTTTTGCTCGGCCCGGCCGATGATCGACCAGTCGCGATTGAGACGCGGCAGATGCGCCTCGATGGTGGGAACCAGATCGTCGGGGCTGAAGATCGGTGTCGCCGCATCCGCTTGCAAAAGCTGCATTTGCTGTGCCGTCTGCCGCCCGAGATCCACCTTCAGCCGTTCGCCGACCTGAAGCGCGGAGTGCATGCCCGCAGCCAGGCCGGTCTGCCGCTGCAAGTCCTTGCCGATGGCCACCATGTCCGCTCCATGCTGCACGCAGATCCTGGCCAACTGTCTTGCGTCCGAACGCTCAACCGCTGCCTGCGCCCGCCGCGCCGCCCGGTTGCTGCGACACACCGTCGTCGCCTGCTCCGGCCTTAAAACTGCTTGCGCCGCCCTGCAAGCGCCGGTCGGGTGGGTCGCGGCCGCTCTGCTTCCAGGCTTCAAACAGGCCTCTGGCGCGCTCCTGGGCACGCTCTTCGATAGCCTGCAGGAAATGCTGCCGGGCGGCGTCCAGGCCCTGACTGTCGGCATGCCGCTCGATCTCCTCGTCGCGGTCGCGCGCCAGCTGCCTCTGCAGCGCATCAACCTTTTCCAGCGTGCGCACGATCAGCGACATCGCATCGGTCGCCGCCTTGACGTCGGCCCGCGCAAGCTTCTGCTGCGCCTCGTCGGCCCCGTCCGGCACCGCATCGGCAGCAGCCCGCAGCCCGCGAAAATAGTCGAACTGCTTGCGCATCTCGACCGTCATGTCGTTCAGCAGCCGCCGCAAGTCTTCAGCCGGCACACCCTCGGCCGCCTTGATCTCGAGCCAGACCCGCCGCACCCGCTGCTGCAATCTTTGCTCCGCGGCCTCGGCTTCGACGGCCGACCGATAATAAACCGGCGCCGCCGGCCAGACGCCGAACAGCGCCGGGTCGAACCCGCTCAAACGATCCGTCATCGCCGCGCTCCGATTTTTGATGGTACACTTGCCGTCGGTGAAGCCGTTACCCGTCCGGCGTTCCGCCCCAATCTCCCGTCCCACAGCAGAGACAAAAAAGGCCCGGACGAACCGGGCCAATTGCACTGGAGGGGAACCAAGCCAAGTCGCTGCAGGTCCAACCCGCAACTCTCCGACTATACCCAGACACTACCAAACCACCGTCACGCCGTCAAGGATTATTTTCCTATCTCCGGATTTTTTTCTTATTTCTTTGCAAACTGCTGGCCAATCCGCCTCCGTCCCAACTGCTTTAACCGGCGTCAGCCTTGGCTAAAACCTTAAAAATTGACAGTTGGAATGCCGATCAACCGCCCAGCCTTTCCGGGCTATACCCGGCCTCCCGGATCGCCGCCTCGGCCAACCGCGCATCGCCGCCGACCTCGACCCGGTGGGCGACCAGATCGATTCCGACCAAAGCCCCCGGCAGGGCCGCGGCGAGCGCGGCGCGCAAAACCCTCTCGCAATGGCCGCACGTCATGTCTGTTACGAAAAATACTGTATTTTCTGTCACTTGCTCAAAAATCCTTGTGCTGTGATGACTCCCGTTTCCCCGGCCAGATCATCCAGGATCGGACAGTCCGGTCGATGATCGCCGCCACAGCAATGGGCCAAGTGCGACAGCGTCTTGACCATGCCCTGCATGTCGAGAATCTTGCGCTCGAGATCGCTGATATGTGCCATTGCCACCTGCTTGACCGCACCGCTCTCGCGGCTCTTGTCCTGCCACAGTTTTAGCAGCCGTTCGGTTTCTTCCAGCGAAAAGCCCAGCGTGCGCGCCCTCTTTATGAAGCGCAGCACATGCACCTGACGCACGTCATAAACGCGATAATTGTTGTCGCTGCGCGCCTGCGCCTCCAGCAGCCCGATCTGCTCGTAATAGCGGATCATCTTGGCCGAAACCCCCGATGCCGCCGATGCTTCACCAATATTCATGCCGCGCTCTCCCCACCGTCCACCGCCCAATTGCCGCCGCCGTCGCCGGACATGCCACGCTGAGACAATGTAATCCGCTTCAGCCGCAGCGCATTGCCGAGCACGAACACGCTCGACAGGCCCATCGCCGCCGCCCCGAGCATCGGCGACAGCAAAATCCCAAAGCCGGGATAGAACAGGCCGGCCGCCAGCGGCACCAGCGCCACATTGTAGCCGAATGCCCAGAACAGGTTCTCGCGGATATTTCTCATCGTTGCCCGGCTGACGGCGATCGCATCGACCACTCCCATGAGGTCGCCGCCGACCAGCACCACATCGGCGCTCTCGATCGCCACATCGGTGCCGGTGCCGACCGCAATCCCGGTCTCGGCTGCTGCCAGCACCGGCGCATCATTGATACCGTCGCCGACAAAGGCAATGCGCCGGCCCTCCTTTTGCCAGCCGGCAATCACCGCGACCTTGCCCGCCGGCAGCACCTCTGCCGCCACCCGCACGATTCCCAGTTTTTGTGCAATGGCGCCGACTGTCCGGCGGTTGTCGCCACTCACCAGCGCCACCTCCAGCCCCATCTTCTGCAGCGTCGCGATCGCATTGATGCTGCTCGGCTTTAATGCATCCGCCACCGCCATCATCGCCGCCGGCTGCCCGTCAACGGCCACATAGATCGGCGTCTTTCCCTCGTCGCTCAGACGGGCCGCATCGGCCTCGAACAGCGCCGTGGAAAGACCCAGTTTGCGCATCAGCCGATCCGCTCCAATCGCCACTTTTTGGCCACCGACCGTGCCTGAAATGCCGTAGCCGGCAAGCGCCTCGAAATCAGCGACCGCACCCACAGCCAACCCGCGGGCTTCGGCTGCGGCAACAATGGCGGCGCCGATCGGATGCTCCGAACGGGCTTCCAGCGCTGCGGCCAGCGCCAGAACCGCGCCCTCTTCAAAATCCCCGGCCACTCGAAAATCGGTCAGTTCCGGCTTGCCCTTGGTCACCGTGCCGGTCTTGTCGAACACCACCAGATCGACATCCTGCAGGCTCTGCAGCGCCTCGCCCCTGCGAAACAGCACGCCAAGCTCGGCCGCCCGCCCGGTGCCGACCAGGATCGAGGTCGGCGTCGCCAGGCCCATGGCGCAAGGGCAGGCAATGATCAGCACCGCCACGGCATTGACCAGCGCAAAAGTGTAGGACGGTTCGGGCCCAAGCCAGAACCAGACGCCGAAGGTCAGCAGCGCGCATAATATCACCGCCGGCACGAACCAGCCCGTCACCGCATCGACCAGCTTCTGGATCGGCAGCTTGCCGCCCTGGGCCTGCTCGACCAGCCGGATGATCTGCGACAGCATCATCTCGCCACCAATCTTTTCGGCGCGAAATCGAAAGCTGCCTTGGCCGTTGATGGTGCCACCGGTCACGGTGTCGCCAACCACCTTCTTCACCGGTGCCGGCTCACCGGACACCATCGCCTCGTCGATAAAACTCTGGCCGTCGATTACGACCCCATCGACCGCCAGCTTTTCGCCCGGACGAATGACCACGATGTCGCCAACCCGAACCGCATCGGCAGCAATATCAACCACTTGTCCCTGGCGCTCGACCCGCGCCGTTTTCGCCTGCAGCCCGACCAGCCGCTGGATCGCCGCCCCAGTACGCCCCTTGGCGCGGGCCTCGAGCAGCCGCCCGGTGAGGATCAGTGTGACGATCACCGCTGCCGCCTCGTAGTAGACAAAGCGCGCCTCCTGCGGCAGCACCGAGGGCGCAAAGGTGGTCACCAGCGAATAGCAATAGGCAGCACCCGCCCCTAGCGCCACCAGCGAATTCATCTCCGGCGCGCCACGCAAAAGTGCCGGAATTCCCATACGGAAAAACCGCAGGCCCGGACCGAACACAACGGCTGTCGCCAGCAGAAAATACAAATAGTACAAGGCTTGTGTCGGGATCACGCCGATCAGCCAGTGATGCAGCGGCGGATAGAGATGGCCGCCCATTTCCAGCACGAACAACGGCAGCGTCAGCACCGCAGCGACGATCACGTCACGGGTCAAAATGCGGATTTCCTCGGCGCGACGATCCGCCTGGCGGTTGCCGGTACCGGCCGGTGTGCGGTCGGCGGAGCGAGCCGGTGTGCGGTTGCCGGGGCCGAATGGCATGCGGTTACCGGGCGTCCGCTCGCGGCTGCCCCCGGCAGGATCAAACGCGTCATCGACCCCAGCTGTCCAATCCGGTCCGCCATTGGCCACCTGCGCCCGATAGCCGGCACCGGCCACTGCCGCCACCAGCGCCGAAAGCTGCTGCTGCCCGCCCAGCACCGACACCGTCGCCCGCTCCGTCGCCAGATTGACCGACGCCTCCGTCACCGACGGCACCGCCTGCAACGCCTTTTCCACCCGAGACAGACAGGCGGCGCAACTCATCCCCTCGATCTCCAGCTCGACCACCACAGGCCGCAGCGGATAGCCCGCCGCCGTCACTGCCTCGGCCAGCAACCCGGCAGAAAATCCCGCCTCCGGAGTGACCGTCAGCATCTCGGTCGCCAGGTTGACCGCACTCGCCGCCACCCCCGGCACCCGCGCCGCAGCCTTCTCCACCCGCCCCGCACAGGCGGCACAACTCATCCCCTCGACTGGAAAACTGAGCGGCGCGGCAACGGGAATCGGCGTGATGGTCTGGTTCATGATCTTACCTCTGCACCCCATGTGGGGCTTCCCATGATGGGAAGGTCAAGAGGCAAGGCGATGTTTTCGCGCCGAAGCGCGGGAAACACTGAGGAAAGGGGAAAACGACACAATTAAAAATCAACCTTTAGTTGTATTTCAATTGCGTCATTGGTATATTTTCCCCATCGACGTCAAAAGCAGCAGCGCCCCACCAGCAGGCGCGATCCGGCGCATTCGGCCGTCCGGACTGAGGCAGTCAGCCCCTGCCGTCGATACGGAGGTGAGCGATGTGGATTTTTCCATTTAGCATCACGCTTATAGTTAGAAAGACCCGCACCAGCTGGCAAGTGTCGGTGCGGGTCCAATTCATAACCTAAGCTAACGGTGATCGGAGCGCAAACTCCGATCACCACTCCGTCACTTTACTGCAAAATGTCAAATTTTCAAGGGTTGAACGACCCACAGCGCCCAAAAATTGCAATCTTCACCTGGCTACAACCATTCCCGAAATACTAATTTTTCCCATCGGCGTCAAAAAGCAGCAGCGCCCCGCCAGCAGGCGCGATCCGGCGCGTTCGGCTGTCCGGACTGAGGCAGCCAGCCCCTGCCGCGGATACGGAGGTGAGCGATGTGGATTTTCCCATTTAGCATCACCCTGACAATAAAAACCCCGCGCCAGCTGGCAAGCGACGACGAGGGTCAATTTCTCGATTGGGCAAAGGGCAGCCGAAGTTCGCGCTTCGGTCGCCACTCTGTTACAATATGGAAAAACCGCGAAATTTCAAGCTTTGAGCATCCATACGAAACTGCCCGACATCTCAGTGCTTGGCATCGTCCTCGCCGGAATCCTGCAGCCGCACGAACGTCACGCCCCTGGCCTTCAATGCCAGGATCCCGGCGACCACACCCTGCCCGGCCTCATGGGTCGGCTGGTTGATATGGGCGATCACCACGTCACCGTCGCGGGCTGCCGCGATATGCTTTTCCGTCATCTTGGCGCCCAGCAGCGAGCCGCCATCGCCATTGATGGAATAGCCGGCGATGCGGTAGCCCAGCCGGCCAATGTCGGCGATGGCGCTGCGGCTGTAGCGGGCGGTGGAGCCGCGAAACCAGCGGGGGTGTTCGATGCCGGCCGCCAGAATGCTGTCGCTGCCGCCCTGCACCTCGGCTTCCACCGCCTCGATGCTTCCGGCGGCCGGAATGCCGTAGATCAGCATCGGCTGGTCGACAGCCGGCACGTGCATGGCGCCGTGGTTCTCGATCTCGAACAGATCCGGCCGGCTTTTGAGGATCGCCAGTGCCTGCGGATTGCTCTTCACCCAGCGGCCGGTGACAAAGATCGTCGCCTTGATGTTTTCGTCGACCAGCGTCTGCAGGATGCGGAAATCGGTCTTGCCCATGCAGGCATCGAAGGTCAGCGCCACATGCGTCGCATGGTCCTTCGATTTCAGCAGATGCAACTGCGGCTCGACCAGGCCTGTGCCGGCGGAAGAACCGGCGAGCGCAGGAGCGGCGGTGGCAAGAGTCACGGCCAAGGCGAAAAGATAAAGGTTCATGGAAGCACTACGATCGTTGGAACAGCGAATGCATCCGTTTAAACGCTCGGCCGCAGAACGCAAGTCTGCGCAAAAATCGCCCAAACTATGACGACCGGCTACGCAACCTGTCGTCCGTCCGACCGTTCAAAACCGTGCCGGAAAACTGCGGATTGGTCGTCGCCATAGTCGGCCCCGGCTCTACCGCCGTCGCGCAAACACCAGCAGCCCGAGACCGAACAGCGCGGTAATGCCGCCGCGGTACATCCAGGCGCTCTGGTCGATCATGAAGCTGCTGGCCGGATAGGGGAAATAACCGCTGCCCTGAGCCGCCCAGATCAGGCCGGCGACAATCATCAGGACGCCGAGGATGGACAGGCCGGTTTTGAACATTGTTGGCAATCATCCCGGCTTGCAGCGCGCCTGATCCGGCGGCGATTGATGTGCAGTCTAGACGTATTGCCCGGCATTGGCCAGAGTTGGATCCGCCGCACCTGACGCCAGCCAGACCGGGTTAAGCGTCGACACATTCGCGTTGCAAAGGCCGAGGGTCGGCCACTTGCGTCTTTGCTACGGGATCACGGAGCGAAAACCTCACGACCGGTAAGACCGCAGGCAAACCCTCAGTCGTAGAGGAAATACTGGCTCCACTTGTCGCGCGGCACCATGGCGCCGACTTTGTAGTCGAACGAGATGACGGTCAGCCGTTCCGGGCTGGTCTCACATTTATACTTCAGCTGGTACCACTCGCCGCTGCTGCGAAACACCGCGCCTGGCGCCTTGATCTCGTAT
>Ga0247730_1001706_pt1 | contig 11628 bp, 16 predicted proteins | sample UWRJL073202C2_FD_180959 | JGI IMG/M metagenome (GOLD analysis project Ga0247730, IMG submission 180959) | Plant litter microbial communities from Arlington Agricultural Research Station in Wisconsin, United States - UWRJ-L073-202C-2 | ecosystem: Environmental > Terrestrial > Plant litter >...
CTGGGAGGCGCGGATGTCAAGACCAAAGAAATCAAAACCCTCTTTCGATGATGTTGCTGCATATCAAGTGAGTCCTTGTCGTTCAGCTGCCGTTCTTTCATACAATTTGTCTGCAGCGTCAACATCGGTCTGAATTTGCAGCTTTGACTGAGCAAGCAAGGCCCAAGAAACAACCGTCCTCAGCGAGAGAATTCTCTCAGTCTTCTATAGCGACACCGACATCTAGTCAAATCAGCGTCGAAACCGTAAAATGATATCTGCTCATGACCGATAGCATAGATTCAGCTTACGGCTGTGTTGTATACCAATGGGATTTCAGACATAAATATTCCACGCTCAACGGATAATAAATAAACCCAAACATTCCCAAACTGAATCGGCGCCTTGCTTTTGGTTGAACTCAAAGGAGGGCTATGACTGCATCGTAGCACCACTTCGGCTTGTACTCCGTATTCCACAAAAGAGGCGTAACCTCCTTTCGCCAGGAGTTCTGCATTTATTTATTTATCAATTCTTTTGTTCATTTGAAGATGAGATAACTCACAGCGTCGCTGACTCCCCAAGTGCTGATGCTGATACATGAATTATGTTGAAGGCAAGCATCAACTACAGCCGTGTAGTCTGCGGAAGTACCCTTTTCAATGTCAAGTTCTGCAGAGACAAGCTTAAGAACAAATGCCATGTATTCAATTGAACACTGCTCACCGGTAAGGGCCACCTCAACCTTCGCATCAGCCAGTATCTTGGGTTGAGAAATGGTTAGTAATTCCGATGGTGACAGTTGGCTAACAATTGCACTCACGTCCAATGCAGCATGAACATTTCCAGTCTCTCCGTACTGTAGTCGGGTTCAGCGTCAGAGGGGTCGAACAAGGTAACATGCAGAACTAACCGATATGTGAGACTGGGAGCCAATCCCGTCAATTATCTTGCTTTCAGCGTTGATCTTCTTTACAAGACTGACGAGGGCTATAGCAGATATGTCTGTGTCAAAGGTTGATAACCACGGACAAAGTAGGCCCACTCACCCCTGAGCTTCTTGTTGTCGGAATCCAGTCCATAGTCATTGATGTAAAGCCTGAATGTGTTTTAGTGCATGCTCATAAAGTCTAATAACAAACGTACTTTGCCTTCGGGTCTGCTTTCCGCGCAGCGTTGAAGGCTATCTTCACAAAATCCTATTCGAAATTCAGATACCGCAACCCGCAAGAGAGATATTGATTCACCTCTCCAAGGACGTTATAGAATACAGAAGAGCGATACGTCCCGTCATCGTTGAAGATTTCACTGTAAGACATTCAGTATCGCAATTCAAAAAGGAATGATTGACTCACTTGACCACATCCCACTGGCGATTGCTGTCAGATTAGGTCTGATAGATCTAGAGTGAAAGACTCACAGCTATAGTAATACCAATAAGTTAGTCTTTATTGGGGGCATTAGAGGGATACTGCGAACCATAAAGTTTGCCGGCGAAATGGCCGGCTACGTTTGCGATGTGACTTTCAATAGCCGATGTCAACTCGGTTTTACTAGTTATCGCTGATACCCAGGTTGGTAGCGCCTGGTGCCAGACTTGATGACGTGTAAATCAGCTCGTCACCGACAAGGACATACAATAAGCGAGCTTACGCAGAGTGTGTCCTCGGACTACTTTCCCGTTATCTTGGGCCCATTTTACCAACTGGTCAGAGTCCTTATAATTGAAGCTGCCTTTGTTGGGTTCAACAGAAGACCACTACGGAGTGATATTCCTTGAGTATATGGGGAAAGTGGTAGATCTATCGACACTCGCCTTCATGCTGTACTCTGGTGTAACGGAGCCAAACTCTGCTGCCAGGATGTCTACATTCGCCTTGATGCTGAGAGTATTGGGATCTGCAGCAGAACCCTTGAAAATATTCAGATCCAAGCAACACGCCAATCACAACTGAGGTAGACTCACCCAAAACTTCTTCCCACGAGCTTTGAACAGGGCATTGAGGCCGTCTGCTTTCTCACGCTTAGTGGGAATGGCTCTGGTGGTCTTGCAGTGAGCTTCGTGATTTACTTTGATTTGGGGCGCGACTCACGACACTGTTACAGCAAATATTCCCAAGGTGATCCACTGTAATAGGGAGGTTGCTAGCATCGTTGAGGCAAAAAGAAATGAGCAGAAAAGTGGAGGATATTGGATAGATTGTATTGGTGTAGGCTGTAGTATATATACTCTGTTTAGCATACACATGTAGATACACGTCGCCTGGAGCCGAGAGGATCATGATAGTAGCATGCGTTTGACAACCGTATTCTATTCAACACGGTCACCCACCACGAGCATCGGACGAGCATGCAATCGCGTTGCTCGACTAGTAGTGGCGCCGGAAAGGACTAGGAGTTTGATCTGTCCGTATGACAGGGAACCAGAAGACCGTAGTATCCAGAAATTCCATAGATTAGAGAACGAAGAGTATATGGAAAGCAAGCAGCTCGTCGGAGATTACGGTCCTGAAAAATCACAGGACGAGGTGTAGTAACTTGTTGCATCATGCCACTGGCAGATGTCTGTCAAACGGGAAAACTCGGCAACACGTAGTCAGATTAGGCGCTGGAGAACAGGTTTAAGAGTAGGAATATTGCGCTTCAAGACAGAAATGGGAGTAGGAAGCTGAAAAAAATAAGAAAGAGAGCGGCAATCGTGACGTGACAATATGATTGTGTTACCCTGATCTCGTGATGTGACGACAATCCGAAGTTCCGATTCCCAAAGGATCGTCGATTCCTCCAATGAGACTCGTTTTTACCCAAAGAGATTGCTAATGCGTCGAAGCTCGTATCATCACCCATATACTTGAGAGTATGACTTGGCAAATCTAGGTTTGAAGCAGTCCCCGCGATGACAGTCGATAAATCGTGTAGGATGCAGACATAAACGGTATTTCTTCTGCAACGGAAAGGCCCATACTATAAAAAATTACGCCTACAGGTAGACATATGAGTAAGATTACGACTGTTTAGGCTTGCTTGAAGCTAATGTATATCTCAGGATAGCAGAAGAGCGACCCACCTATAGCCGAACCATGGAATCAATGATTTCATTACCATATCAGGATGATACCCTTGAACCTGTGCTCCCAGCTGCGCGACTACAATGGCAAAAAAGAACAAGAGCAAGAAATCAAGCACTACACAAATCCTTTCACCGGTTAATGTCGATGATGAAGAACTCATGGACGACCTCTTGGCTGAGCTGGATTCCCGTGACCAAACAGTTCAAACAGAGTCCGCTGCAGTGCTCCAAGAGATCACTGAGAGTCACACAGTGGTAGTCGAGGAGCCTTCATCACAGACGGAAAAACAAGATGCAAAAGGTCGCTTCAGGGCTCGTCAGGTGAGTGTAACTGTCTACACAGAGCTTCAGAAACCGGGACATTCATCTAGGCCAGGAAATTGGCATCATTGGAGGCGAATTACTCGAAATCAGACCCTGAGCTGGAGGCAAGGATAGCCAGCGAGACCAAAGCAGAAGAAGAATCTATCATGGCTACATGCGAGAAGCTAGGGGTCTATATCCACGAGGCGAGTCCTAATCTCGCTTATCTACGAATCCTCTCATTGAAACCTGATATCCAGGTTAATCCCGATGGCCACTGCCTGTTCTCAGCCATAGCAGATCAATTAGCATTGCTGTCGATAATCTCTTCGTCGCAGGCGAACTATGTCACGACTCGTCTCGCTGCAGCCAACTACATATACTCTCATCCTGACGACTTCTTGCCCTTCCTTCCTTCTGTCGACGGTGAAGATGGTATAGGCTCTCTTGATGCAGGATTAATGTCTCCCAAAGACTTTGAGAAGTACTGTAAGACGATAGGAGAAACGAACACCTGGGGCGGCGAGCCTGAAATCCTTGCGCTGAGTCGCGCATTCGGAGTTCCGATCCATGTTGTGCAAGGTGGAAATCCGCCCATTGTAGTCCACAATCCCAACGAGACCTTCCCAACGACTGCAGATTCCAAATCCAAAGCAGTTCGAATTAGCTATCATCGCCGAATGTACGGTCTAGGAGAGGTTCGTGGAAAGTTTCTTGAGGAATCAACAAGTGGCTAACTAATGTGATATTGCAGCATTACAATTCCTTGCGACCAAAGTCTCTCCGGTCACAAATCAGTCATGCTGTTCAGAATGTATTATCGTGATTGTAATGTTTTGTCTTGATTTCTATATAATTGCGCGAATGTCAAATCACTATTGGTCCGAAATGTGATAATCCCGGCTTGACCTTGTACTTTCATGAACCCTGATGCCGCCGGAATCTTCACAGACGAATGAACGCCCAAGTGCACCCAGACGTCGCCAAAGGGCCTTAACCGAAGAAGAACTAAAGGATATCCAAGAGAAAAGACTTAAAGGCAATTCATCTGGCTGCTTCATCCTGCATCTAGTCCTCACTCGGTCTCAGGTGAACTCTCGTGTGCTGAATGCCGGCGCCTAAAGCTTCGTTGCAACAAAGGCCTGCCATGCAGCTCTTGTGTCAGGAGGTGCGCCTACTTGAAACGATCCTATTTTAACTGCTCTAATGACGTTCCCTTAGAGGATGTGAAAGTATCTGTCCCTGTGGTTGGTAGATCTTCGGTCACTTTGTCTTCACTGGATTCTTAGTGAAATTCTGCAGGCGTGTTATCAGCAGGACAAGGAACTAGGTGCGTGCAACGTTATGTGGCACTTCGTTCTTGCACTCATCACAGGCCGTAGATTTATACTCGCTGGTTCCGAGCGCCTTCATGGCAAAATCACTGACATGTCCACGGTTGGCTTCACGGTGTATTCCAGGTTCCACATCTCATGATATACTGTAGAGAATACGGAAGCTGGAGGAGGCCTTGGCAGCTGTTCAACCCATGGTTTCGGACGAGCGGCACCCTCTCCTAGAGGAACATTTACTGCAAATCAAATTTGGTGCAGAGAAGTTGACATCCGACGAGGATTCCGAACAGCAGCATTCTCCTTCTGCAGAACCTCTGCAAGATTCTATCGATGTCTTGGGAACACTGACCCTTGACGATGAACACGGAGAGGCCAAGTTCTTTGGAAGCTCGGCCGGGTCCGAGGTCTGTTCGACTGTTTTCTATACTGCTGGTCTTTGCGCTGATATCGAAGCAGACCCTCATGATGGTTGTAAGTTAGAGCTGCGGATTCTCCTTATTTAACTGGCTGACAAATAATAGGCAGGGGACGAGTGGTCTGAAGCCGATGCAGGTGACCTTGACGGCGACGCTACATTCTCTTCGCAAGGAAACGTCTTTCCTTTCGCTTTACTGCAACCTGGCCTTCTTTCAATAAGTCAGCTACAGGCACAACTTCCTGACATCCAACGAGCACATGTTCTTTGCCAGTCTTGGGTTGAACACGGCACTCTTTTCTTTCGACCTATCACAAAGGAGGAGCTATTTGAGGATATTCTTTTCAAAGCTTACAAACTACATCCGGGATCTGATGCTCCAGCTTTATCAGCGCATGCTCTTGCCTCTTTATTTTTCATAATGGCTCTCGGCTCCCTCTTCGACCGGAACTCACCAGCATTCAATGCTCAGGCTGATTCACTGTACGATTTGGGGCGAACGTGTCTTAGTCTGCGACCCATAATGGAATCTCCTCAATTTGACACAGTACGCGCTGTCGGGTTATTGGCCACTTATAGTAGTATGGCAGGTAAACGGTATTCTCGAGAAATAGCGGTAAGGCGAAATTGTAGAATTGCTTGGGTTTCTCAGTCTCATGAACCCGTGTGAAAGTGGTCTGGTATGAGCCTAGCGGCTAAGCTCGCCCAAAGTGTGAGTGCAGATCCTAAGCTGTAAATTCCCTAATTCGGGCTTACCATACATGCACTTTAGATCGGTCTTCGTAAGCGGTTTCTCTTATACAGTGGTACTCAGCTCACTCTTTTTGTAGACCGAGATAGCGCCCGGTGGAACATGGAAGCGAAACGTGTCCAAAAGCGACGATTGCTGTGGTGGGAAATCTTCTCCGCTGACGTCTCGCATGTGTGTACCATCCTGTTCCGAGTCTACGCTGACATTTGACTCATGTTTTCTTAGAGTCTTGCACTCGGTCGTCCGCCGGCTGTTCATCCGGCCTTTGTTGATTGCGAATTCCCGACTGATGAAGAGGCAACCCTCGATAACGAGGGCTCGGTCGTGAATGGATGTGAATAGCTTTTCTCAGCCTTCCAAGTGGTTCGAATGCTGACAAGTATCCAGTCTGGCGAGTGAAACACCTGTTTGCCCGAGACATATTCTGGAAAGTAGCACTGGTTACTTTAACTGCCAAACCCTCCAGTTATAGTACGGTCTTGGAGCTTGACAGTAAGATCCGAGAGGTAAATATTCTTGATGGTGTTCCCACACACGCCCGTCTGGAAGATGGCGCCGAGCGGTTCTACTCCAGCGCTCTAGCGTTACGAGACTTTTATGCAGGGCAGTATAAATCTGTTTGTGAGTAATCCCCGCCTCTTTCATGATGCATTGCTTACTGGATTTCTGCTTCAAGCCATGCTTTATCTTCACAGAAGTTTCTTTGCCCAAGCACTTCTAGATCACCCTCATAAGCCTCTTTCAAGCCCCTTTGCGCCTTCTGTGTCGACTGCATATCATTCCGCTTCCATGATTCTGCGTGCTGGGGCTCACATGTTCGATCGTTCTGCTGATCTTGCCATGCGAGCTTGGTTCTTCCTTTATCACATATTTTCCGCAGCAGTGAGTTCACTCTGCACCGTACATGGCAGTGTAGACTGACCATTTGCACAGATAGTTGCTGGAACAATTGTAATACGGTCACCATCCTTGAAGTTCGCTTCCAATGCCCTGGAAGATCTCGAAATTGCACTTCGTATTCTAGAGCGCGGCGCTTCCCAGTCGACCCGCGCTAGAACTGCTCTCGTAAGTCATTTACTGCGCTGCGAGTTCGTGAATTTCTGAATGTTCAAAATATTGATTAGACGATCCTGAAGAAGTTGCACTCGAGAGCGCGTCAATCCTATGATCAACATCATGCAGTGGAGACCCGAGGGGAAACGATACCTAGAGCTAGTGAGACGCAAACTAAAGCTCCAGATGATCTGAACGTAGAGCTGTCCATGTTTGGCGGACAAGCTCGCGTTCTGACACGAAGCAAGACTGCACCTCGTAACAAAACGCGTGCATCTGCTTCCCCCAATGGCAGTGTGATGAGTGATCCTGCTAGCAATAGCAGTTTGAGTAACGCATTTCCTGACATCTCGCATGAAAACAACTTCCTTCAAGGAAATAGCTCGAATGACCAGCGACTGCGCAATCCACGCTCATATTATCCCAACGCGTCAATGCCACAGGAATTAGGTCCCAGTCATTCCTTTGACATCTTTGACACTTTCAACCAATTTTCACAATCGCACGGTGTCTTTACTCAAGGGCCCCAGCCCCAGCCCCAGCCCCACCCCGACTTCTCCATGGGCGCGTCAGGACACACACCGCAATTTCTACCACAACCGGGCTCTGGGATGCAGTATCCGAGCAGCAATATCATCTCACAACCACTTATGCCGCCGTTAGATGGCAGCACAAGGAGTTCATTGTCACCCACTGCTGAATTAGATTATCAAACATTGCACCAGGATATCAATTCATTGAGCAACCAGTTGTTCTCGAATTCGACTCTACTTGGAACCACATTAACTACAAACCCTATCAACTCGATTAGCACGAATGTGGCATCTGGCGCAGATGGGGTACTGGAGCTAGGCTTGGATAGTGGGATGGACGCTGGATGGCTGTCCTTCATGAGGGAATGTGGAATAGTGCCGAGGGATACTTCAGCAAATGGTTCATAGCATACCCTTAATTCTCCTGTACTAGTATACTATTTCCTCCCTAAGATCAGTCGTTGTACAGTGCATATGTTGTTCTTTTAGAATAGTAAATCATCTCCATGCTTTCCACCTGCCATTGGCCTTGGATCATTTGCGTCACCTAGGTAATTTCCGAAGGCCCCTCCTAAGTTTGAGTAAGGATCTCCAGCACTCATAGAACCAGGCGAAGGAGCATCAACGACAGGAGAAAGTGATTCTTGAAGGAGGCCAGTTTCAGCCTCAGCATCTGTGGCGGGTATAGGTGTTGTTTTGGTAGGTGGTGTAGGGGCAATGAGATCCTGTGTTTGTCCCAAGCTGGGCTCGATAGGCCCTGGTCCTGCAACGTTGATGGACAAAGGCGGTAGAACGCCTCGTGAAAGAGGAATTAAGGCTAGACGAGATGGCTGATTCAGTGCGGGACTATCGGTTAGTGCACGTCCTGCAGCATTTCGAATGAACGTCTATAACGAGAGACATTAGATTCACTCATCACCGAGAGAAAGACACAGAATGTACCTCTGGATTCTTGTGATATATGCTTCCCAGAGTTCCAGTGTGTAGAAGCAGTTGGTCCAATGCCCCTCTGTCCATTCGATCCGAATCTGTCGTGATTGCAGGTTTCTCTGCCAAAACTATCTCTCCAGCTACGGATGGATTGATAGCGAGCATTCGCCAATACATGAACCCTCGGTCCCGCAGGTCAGGATTATCAACTTCCTCCGTGGTCCACTTCAATACTCGATGAACAAGATCTTTTCCTCGCTCCGACTTCGATTTGTACACGAATAGTTTGACCACCGCAGTCAGCAGTGCAAGTTGAACCTGGCAAATGATCAATGGCCAAGATTGCAATAGAGCGGAAAGCTACCATACCTCGACACTTTCTTCCAGGTAAGTATAGCATAGGTCATCAAGTAGTTCGTCCGCATTGTCAATAATATTCGCATATTGTCCGATAATCCACACCATAGCTGACTTCGATTCTGGTTCGTCCAATAGGTCCAGATGCGCGCACAAATTTGGAATGATAGCCTCATAGTTGCCAGGATACCGCCGGAAGATATCTCTGATGACCACCACTGCCTCCTGAACGACATAAGTAACTTCATTCCCAATCAACTCTAAAAGTGTTTTTATGCATTTATCCGCGGCAGCCTCCACCTTAATGGCCAGACGACCTATCGAGCGCACCGCTTTGCGAACAAAGTCGACGTCAACCTCGGACGCATATCTTGAATTCTAGTTAGATCTTGTGAAACTCCGGTGCAGAGCGTTGAACATACTCTTGCAGCTCATTGAGGACCTCCTGGGCATTTTCTGCACGGGCTAATCTGTACATAATCTCGAGCTTTGCAAGCTTGACATAGACAGGGTCGTTGTATTTGCAGAAGAATACTCGTACGTCGTTCTTGAGAACTGACGGCCGCCGCTGGATAATGAGGAGAATGTTGCGGAGGGCTACATATTGTACCTCCGGGCCTGAAGACAACAGAGCAACTGAAGGGATCATTAGCGGGAGATCGGATGATTAAAGATCTCAGAGTTTACCCAGAGGGGGTCCCATCTTCTTGCATATAAGGTCCATGAGTTGCCTGTTCTCCATATAATTCATGAAGTACAGTAGCACTTTGATAGTGGTAAGCACGACAGCAGAGTTTCCGTGCTGCAGCTGTACGATAATGCGCTCGGCCAGCATTTCAGCATCGCTGTGCCGCTCTGGGACATAGCGCAATAACGAGTCCAATATATAAATCTGACCCCATCTTGGATACGTCCATAAGGAAGGGTTGAATATGAGGTGACAGGTAGACTCACTCAGAGCTTTCTGCTAACGCAGTGAGCAGTTTGTTGGCAGTTGTAAGGTTGAGCTTGAATATTACTCCGTCGAAGCGGTCGCCAATTTCGTTTAGAGCGGCTACAGCATTTGATACAACAGTCGCATTGCTGTCCAGCATGAGATCTCGCAGAAGCTCCACGAAGCCACCCTTCTCAGCACGTCGAGGGTCTGCAGCATACAGCTTCGCAACACATATAGCGGCCGTTTTCCGAACATACGGATCGCGGTCCTTCAAACAGTGTCGAAGGTTATCGGAAAGTGCATCGGTCACAACTGGAATCGGGATATAGGACATTGTCCGTATTGCGAGTGCACGAATGAGCGGGTTTCGGTCATTGCAGTCCTGTTTGGTATCGCGGTGGATGAGAACTGCAGCTCATGTAAAGGCAAATGGATGGCTGACTTGCAAGAAATTGGGAATAACGAGGTGTATCTGGTCTGGCTTTGACCGTCCATAGCTTACAAGGAATAGGTAAACCACTTGTTACGGGAGGTTCAGCAATCAATTCACAGTTTCAGATGATAGACAACGTACTCTTCTTGATTTCAAGTAAAGGTGTTCCCAGGCATTGTACGACATCTGTGAAGAGCGGTGACACTAGGAAGAATATAAGCCTGCAAATTCGTGCCAGTACGACTACTTAAAGTACACACTATCATTTCCCATTGTTATGTTTGCTACAATTCGCTTGAGGACGGTCTTTCGTTTCTGGAACTTCTTGTCCTTGGTCTCTGCTGCCTGCAGTTCAGTCCGGAATTCCTGGATATATTTTGTCAGATGAGGCTCAGTGCAGCATTATATATTTGCACGAACCTCGATCTTCCCTCTCTGAAACAGCTTAGCATCTTGGCCAGGGTTTGCCATTTGAGGAGCTTAGCAGGCAGCTCGAAATGCACGTCTTGATGCTGGCGGGGATGATGGAGATCAACGATCACGTAATCCAGACTCACAAATGTCCACTCTCCCTCAATCTCGAACTCGAACTCACCTCGATGCTTCGGTTACAACCCATATTGACAAGTCGCTAAAAAGCTTGAAACGCTGCTCAAAGCGTTTGGCAGCCTCATGTGAACTTTTCAGCTCAGAATATGCACTGCTGGAACGCATGTATTACAAGGGCAAAAACCAACATCGCGCCGCCATATTTTGGAAACGCGTAGTTGAGGTCCGGAGATATGCTGCGCGCTTGAATCTACTGGGATTTTCTGGTCTACTAAATGCCTACCAAAACTCGTTTTTTGATCCGGCTGCTGGCGAAAAGTGAGTAGTGTATACCGGTGCGCTGAATAGCTCATCTGAGTATCATTGTTTCAGCTCCAAGTTGCTGAAGGGAGCATGGACACATTATCCCTCCTCTGATACTGTCAAAAACTCTCAAAAGGCGCTAACTAACGTTATACAATTGACCGCCAAGGTGAGATGCCACGATTTAAGCGACCATTATTCTAATGACTCCTTTCCTCAGATGCAAGAACGTACAGAAAACGCATACAGGTGAGTATTAGGTACGAAGATGGGGCGCTCCACTGACTTGCTCTATGCCAGAGTTCTCACTGAAGCGATGCGAACAGGAGCGTTTCTTCAATTTGTTTTGCTTCTAACTGCGATTACATCCCGTATGTCAATGCTAGCGTCGGAGCTTCATGATACAGCATCTGAGGTCCTCGAGATTGTTTCTCAGTCAGGATTCCTTTTATATGTTAGTGGCTCATCTCCCAGCAATATGTGAGCTTCCTAACATCGGTGTCTTAGGGATTCCCAGTGTCAAAGTCTACTAGTGACATTCGACCTACATTTAACTCTCAGCCCATTCCTTCTTTACTAGAAAATGAGCTGGAAACTGGGACGGTAGTAGAACGCCCCAAAGTAATTACCTCGGCGGCGAAACCACCCTCGATTACTGAGGTCGACATGTACCCCGCATTT
>Ga0247730_1001707_pt1 | contig 11627 bp, 8 predicted proteins | sample UWRJL073202C2_FD_180959 | JGI IMG/M metagenome (GOLD analysis project Ga0247730, IMG submission 180959) | Plant litter microbial communities from Arlington Agricultural Research Station in Wisconsin, United States - UWRJ-L073-202C-2 | ecosystem: Environmental > Terrestrial > Plant litter >...
GCTGGTGCGCCAGTGGTGGGATGACGCACACGCAGAGACAGCGATGCTGGCACCCGAAACGCCGGACGCCCGGCGCGACTGGACCTTTGTCTGCGACTTGGCCGCCGCGCTCGAAGCAATCCTGCAGAACGAAGACGGCGACCTGCTGGTGCATCTTGGTAGCGGCATGGCCCTCAGCGACCGTGAACTGGCGCAAACTGTCGCCGCACTGGCGCGCCCCCCGGCGACGGTCATAGAGAGCGGCGGAGATGCTGCACAGGTCAAGGCGCCGATGATCTCGTCGCATAAACCCTATTTCGACTGGACGCCGCTCGCCACCGGGCTGCGCCAGACACTGACACTGGAAACATGCCCATGACTGCTCCCATTCGCATCATCCTCGTCGGACTGGGTGCCCGCGCGCAGTTCTGGATGCGCGTCATCAACGCCTCGGCCGATTGCACCATCGTCGGCTTGGTCGATCCGGTGGAAGCCGCGCGGGAGCGGGCTCTGGCGCAATGCCCCGGCGCCATTGCCAATGCCGATCCGCAGAATGTCATTGGTCGGATCGCCGCCGATGCCGTGCTGATCTGCACGCCGCCGGGCGGCCGCGAAATGCTGATGGAACTGTGCTGCGCGTCCAAATTGGCGATCCTGGCCGAAAAGCCATTGGCTGATAGCGTCGAGCGCGCCGCGGACTATGTGATGATGGCAGAAGCCGCCGGCGTGCCGCTAATGGTCGGCCTCAATTTCCGCTATATGGCGGTGACGCAGGAAGCATTTAAGCTGTTCAAGACCGAGGTCGGCGCCCCATCTTACGCGCGCTTTACCTATGAGCGCTGGCGCGACGGCACGCTTGCCCGGCTCAACAAATATCCGCTGACGATGGAACAGCCGATGCTGTGGGAACAGTCGATCCACCATCTCGACCTGATGCGCTATGTCTACCAGGCCGAACCGGTCGAGATCTTTGCCAAAACCTTCAATCCGCCGTGGTCGATGTATGCGCATGAGGCCAATGTCAGCGCGTTGATCACCTTCGACAATGGCGTAATCGTCAACTATCAGGGCACCTGGGCCTCCAACTGGCAGAAACCGCATTTCGAATGGCGCACCGATTGCGCCGACGGCATCGTCAGCCAGGCTGACCAGTTCGGCGATCTGCGTTATGCAAAACTGGCCGACGAGGCGCTGACCCAAGTTGACCTGCCGCCCTACGAACAGTGGATCGACGACGCCATCGCCCTGCTCGCTGGCTTTGTAGCGGGTTTGCGCGGCGAAAAACCGCTCGAATGCACCGGGCGCGACCATTTGAAATCACTCCGCATGGTTCAAGCCTGCATCCTGTCGTCCGAGACCGGCCAGGCCGTCAACCCATCCGATCTCGAAACCGGCGCGGAGCAAAAAGCCGGAAGAGTCAAAACATCCGAAAACCAGAACAGGGGAATATGATGAAAAAGTTGATTTATGCTTTTCTAGCCGCCAGCGCCGCGGCGGCACTTCCGCTGGCGCCGGCCCTGGCCGCACCGGCGGCCGACACCATCGTCATCGGCATGAGCACGGATTCGTCGACCTTCGATCCGCCGCAGATCACCAGCCGCGACAATTCCAACATTGCCGACCATATTTTCGGCCGGCTTTATGAAGTGACCGACGAAGGCAAGATCGAGCCGCAGCTGGCCGAGAGCTACACGGTGTCCGACGATGGCCTGGCCTACACCTTCAAGATGAAGGACGGCCTGACCTGCGAGGACGGCGAGGCGCTGACGGCGGAAGATGTCGCCTATTCCTTCAACCGGGCGGCGGACAAGAAGAACGGCTTTACCGGCAGCACCCCCGGCTTCATCTTTTCGGCGATCCAGTTCAAGAGCGCCGAGGTCGTCGACAAGATGAACGTCAAGATCAACATCGGCACCAAAACGCCGATCGCCCTCGGCCTGCTGACGGAAGTCTTTCTGCACTGCAAGGACTCCTACGAAAAGATGAGCCTGGAAACGGCGGCGTCCAAGCCGGTGGCATCGGGCGCCTACAAGCTGGTGAAATGGGATCGCGGCTCGCAGATCGTTCTCGAGCGCATCAAGCCGGATGGCGGCACCTTCAAGACCATCATTTGGCGCATCATTCCCGAGGCCTCGACCCGTTCGGCCGAGCTGATCGCCGGCAATGTCGACGTCGTCACCAATGTCGCGCCGGACCAGATCGATGCAGTCAACAAGTCCGGCACGGCCAAGGTCAAGTCGGTGCAGGGTACCCGCCGGATGTATGTCGGCTTCAACCTGCGCAAGGATTTCGCGTCCACCCCCGGTGGCGCCGCAATCCAGAAGGCCGATGTCCGCAAGGCGCTGCAATATGCCGTCGACGTACCGTCGATCTGCACGCAGCTGCTGAACTTCGAGTGCACCCGCGCCACCGGCCTCGTCAATCCGCCGAACGACAACAAGAGCCTGACGCCCTATCCCTATGATCCGGCCATGGCCGAAAAGCTGCTCGACGCGGCCGGCTATCCGCGTGGCAAGGACGGCGTCCGCTTCGAGATCAAGATGCAGGCGCCGCGCGGTCGCTATCTCAACGACGCCAATGTGGCGCTGGCCGTCGGCCAGTTCCTGACCGACGTCGGCGTCAAGACCACGGTCGAGACCCTCGACTGGACGTCGATCTACACGCCGCTGGTGCGCAAGCACGACGCCGGCCCGCTGTTCTTCCTTGGCACCGGCGGCGCCCTGTGGAGCGCCATCTATGACATGACCGACCTCGCCGAGATCGACTCCGGCACCAACTACACCAGCTGGGATGATCCGGAGTTTTTCAGCGGCTGGAAGGATATTCAGAACGCCAAAACCCCGAAAGAGCAGGAAGACGTCGTCAACCGCATGCTCAAAGTGTTTTATGAAAAGGGCCCCTGGCTGCTGATGTATTTCCAGCCGGACTTCTATGGCGTCTCCAACCGCGTCGACTTCCAGCCGCGCCGCGACGAACGCCTGCATGTCTTCGACACCAATCTGACGAAGTAAGCCAAGCAACCGGCGCGGATCACCCTTCCGCGCCGGCCCTTCCGCCCGTTGGGCGGCCCTTGGGCGAGCTCATGCTCCCCGATCGCAAGACCGGAGACGTTTCTCAGATGTGGACATTCATCATTCGCCGCCTACTGCAAAGCGTGATCGTCATTGTCGGCGTCACCCTGATCAGTTTCGTGGCCCTGCAGATCGGCGGCGATCCGACCTATCTCTATGTCTCGGAGCGCGCCTCCGATGCCGAGATTGCCGAAACCCGGGTGCGACTCGGCTTCGACAAACCGCTGCACGTCCAGTATCTGACCTATGCCGAACGGCTAGCGCATGCCGATTTCGGCCAGTCGCTGACCCACAAGCGCCCCGCCATCGAGGTGGTTCTGGAAGCACTGCCGGCGACGATCGAGCTGACTGTGTTTTCGATGATCGTCGCCATCGGTCTGGCCATTCCGTTCGGGATCTTCGCCGCCCTTTATCGCGGCACCGCGCTTGACGGCGGCATCATGACGGTGGCGATGCTCGGGCAATCGATCCCGAATTTCTGGCTTGGCATCATGATGATGCTGTTCTTTGGCCTGAACCTGCGCTGGCTGCCGATTTCCGGGCATGTGCCGTTTCTGATGCCGCTGCTGCAGGGCAATTTCATCCAAGCCTTCGTCTCGCTACCGCAGGCGCTCTATTTCCTGATCATGCCCGGCGTTGCCGTCGGCTTTTATTCGCTGTCGCGCAATGCCCGCCTGGTGCGCTCGTCGATGCTCGAAGTGCTCGGACAGGACTATGTCCGCACCGCCCGCTCTAAAGGCATCTCCGAGACCGCCGTCGTCATCCACCACGCGCTGCGCAATGCCTGGCTGCCGATCGTCACCATGATCGGCCTGGAGTTCGGTTTTTTGCTTGGCGGCGTGGTGGTGGTGGAGATGGTGTTTTCCTGGCCGGGCATCGGCCGGCTGGTGTTCAACGCCATCAACCAGCGCGACATTCCGGTGGTGCAGGCCTCGGTGATCATCCTCGCTTTGGTGTTCATCGTGCTGAACCTACTGATCGACATCATCTATGCGCGCATCGACCCGCGCGTTAAACTTTGAAAGGCGGGATTTGTCATGAGCACCCCTATCGACGCTGCCCCGATCGATCCCACGATTGACACCGGCTATTTCGCCGAAAAACGCCGTTTCAAGGAATGGCGCCGCGCCTGGAAAAGCATGGTCAAGGCCAAGTGGCCGCTGCTGGCGATCGCCATCCTGCTGGTGGTGTTGTTTGCCGCGATTTTCGGGCCGCTGGTGGCCCCGGCCGATCCCAACCGCCAGAACATCATGCTGCGGCTGGCCGATCCGCTGACCACCGCCCGCAACCGCGTCTTCTACCTGCTGGGTACCGACGGTCTCGGCCGCGACATTTTTTCACGATTGCTGTATGGCTCGCGCATTTCCTTGATGGTCGGCATCTGCGCCATCGCCGTCGGCGGCGCCATCGGCACCATCGCCGGCTTGGTGTCGGGCTATTTCGGCGGCTGGATCGACGACGTGATCATGCGCGTCGCCGATATCCAGCTGGCCTTCCCCTTCATCCTCCTGGCGATCATGTTCCTGGTCGTGCTCGGCCCCGGCGTCGTCAACATCATTCTGGTGCTCGGCATCGGCCAATGGGTCACCTATGCCCGCATCGTTCGCGCCCAGACGCTGTCGCTGAAACAGAAGGAATTCGTCGAGGCGGCCCGCGCCATCGGCGACCGCACGTCTGTGGTACTATTTCGTACAATTCTGCCCAATGTCGTCGGCCCGCTGACCGTGATCGCTTCCTTCAATGTCGCCAGCGTCATCCTGTCGGAAGCCTCGCTGTCCTTTCTCGGCCTCGGCGTGCCACCTTCGGTGCCGACCTGGGGTTCGATGCTGGCGGAAAGCCGCGACCAGCTGCTCGCCAACAAATGGTGGCTGGCCTTCTTCCCGGGGATCGCCATCGTTCTCACCGTCCTGTCCTTCAACATTCTCGGCGACTGGCTGCGCGATTTCTTCGATCCGCGTCTAAAACAGACCGGCTGATCGCAAGCGCATCTAACAAGGTAAAACACTATGAAAATCGGCATCATCGGCGCAAGCTTTGCGCGCGCAGCCTATCTCCCCGCCCTCAAGCATGTGGCCGGCGCTGAAACCGTGGCGATCGCCTCGCACCGGCTCGACAGCGCCCAGTCGGCCGCTTCCGCCTTCGGCATCGCGCATGCCTATGACGACTGGCAGGAAATGCTCGACAGCCACGCGCTCGACCTCGTGCTGATCGCCTCGCCGACCGACACCCATGCGCCGATGACGCTGGCCGCGCTGGACAGGGGCGCACACGTGCTGTGCGAAAAGCCGACGGCGATGGATGCCAGCGAGGCACAGGCGATGCTGACGCGTGCGGAAACGCTCGGGCGGGTGCATATGATCGACCACGAGATGCGCTTCAACCCCAACCGCATGCGCATCGCCGAACTGATCGCCGATGGCAGCCTGGGAGAAATCCGCCACGTCAACATCGCCAATATCGCCTCGACCTGGGCCAATCCAGCCAGCCGGCCGGCCGGCGACTGGTGGTCGCTGGCCAATCGCGGTGGCGGCCGTCTCGGCGCCAATGGCAGCCATCAGGTCGACATGCTGCGCTGGTGGCTCGGCCCGGTCGCCTCGGTGGTCGGCGAAGCGCTGACCATCGTCCCCGACCGTCTCGACAAGACCACCGGCGCGCCATGGACGGCGACTGCCGACGATCTCTCCTATTTCACCATGGCGATGCAGAGCGGCGCTCTCGCGCAAGTGTTCATGAGCGGCGTGGCTGCCCATAACATGGGCAACCTCACCCAGGTGTTCGGCTCGAAGGGCACCATCACGCTGTCGAACGAGGACGAGAAACTGTTCTTCGCCAAGGCCGGCCAGAGTTTTGAAGACATTACCGTGGTCGACCCGAACGCCCAGCTCGAGGGCTTGAATGCCGGCATCTGGAACGTCTCGCTGGTCGCAGCCCTGCGCGAGCTGACAACGGCGATCGCCGAAGGCCGCAAGCTCAACAGCGGCGCCACCTTCTTCGATGGCCTGGCCAACCAGCTGGTGCTGGATGCGGTCAAGACCTCTACCAGCGAACGCCGCTGGGTCGATCTGCCGACCGAAGCCACGGTCGCCTGAACTTACGAAGCCGACAACCGATCTTCAATCAGGGACCATCTGCGATGAGCATGCAGGACATCTACGACTATATCGACGCCCATGCCGATGAAGCGATCGCCGATCTGCAGACGCTGGTGCAGCAGCCATCGATCTCGGCCCAGAACATCGGCCTGCGCGAATGTGCGGCGATCGTCCGCGACATGATGCATCGCGATGGCCTGCCGGCGGAATTTTACGAGCTCGAGCAGGGTCCGCCGGTGATCTTTGGCACACTGGCAACACCGGACGCGGGCAAGAAGACGATGCTGTGCTACTCGCATTACGACGTGCAGCCGCCCGAGCCGATCGAGGCCTGGAGCCATGACGGGCCGTGGTCGGCCAAAATCGTTGACGGCATCATGTACGGGCGCGGCACCACCGACAACAAGAGCGGCATCTTGGCCTTCAACAAAGCGGCCAAGGCCTTTCTGGCGGTGCGCGGAAAAGTGCCGGTCAATCTGAAATTCATCGTCGAAGGCGAGGAAGAGATCGGCAGCCCCCATCTCGGCCCCTGGGTGGAGAAGAACAAGGACCTGATCGCCGCCGACGGCATGCACTGCCTCGACGGCTCGCTGGCGGTCGGCGTCGATGTCCCCGATGTCGATCTCGGCCTCAAATCGGTGCTGTTCGTCGAGCTGATCGCCCGGGGTGCGGCCAGCGACATCCACTCGCTGAATTTCCCGCTGGTGCCCTCCCCGGTCTGGGATCTGGTGCGGGCGCTGAACACCATTCTCGACGACCAGCGAAAAATCCTGATCGACGGCTGGTACGAGGGCATCTGGCAGCTCGACGAGACCGACGAGCAGCAGCTTCACGACAAGGCGGCCCGCATTGATTTCGCCGGCATGAGAGAGGAATGGGGCATCGACGAATTCGTGCTCGGCCGCGACGGCGTCGACGCGGTTCGGGCCCGCAACTATGAGCCGACCGCCAATATCCAGGGCATCATCGCCGGCTATAACGGCCCCGGCAAGAAAACCATCGTACCGAACGAGGCGCGTGCCCGGCTGGATTTCCGGCTGATCCCCAACATGCAGCCAAAAGACTCGATCCGCCGGTTGAAGGAACATCTGGTCAAGCATGGCTTTGGCCATATCGAGGTCAAAGCGTTCGACGGCGCCGAGCCGCCCTACAAGATTTCCGTCAAGGAAAGCATGGCCCAGGCGGTGATTGCCGCCGCCACCGAAGTCTATGGCGAGCTGCCGGTGGTCAACGGCGTCTCGGCCGAAGGCGCGATCATCCAGCATGTGCATATTCCCTGCGTGTTGACCGGCTTTGCCAATGTTGGCGCCAACCTGCATGCGCCCGACGAGAATATCCACGTCGACAAATACATCCAGGGCATCAAATACGCCGCGGCGATCATGGAGCAGTTTGGCCTGCAGGACTGACGTCTCGGCCTCCGGGATAACGGTGTTTTGCGCGACCTCGCCCGGAATGCGAATCCGCAAAACACACAGATCAGCTGTTGTCTTTTGTATGATTGTATTACAAGATGGCAGTATCAGGACGCCGATGCCGGCGTCTTACTGATCCTGACCGTTCCGGAGGCCTCTCATGAAAACCCTTATTCGTGCCGATCTCGTCATCGACGGCAAAGGCAATGCCATCGAAAAAGGCGCCGTCCTGTTCGAGGGCGACAACATTCTCGCCTGCGGCCGGGCCGCCGATATCGGGGCGCCGGACGGGGCAGACATCATCGAGAGCACAGGCACGCTGCTGCCAGGCCTTTGCGACGTGCATGTGCATCTGCGCTCGCCAGGCACGCCGTCGGAAAACGGCGAGCATCGCGCCGCCATGGCGCGGATGTCCTACGCCGAAATGGCGCTGGCCGCCTCCAGCTACGCGCTCAATACGCTGAAGGCCGGTTTCACCTCGGTGCGCGACTGCGCCGCCCCCGGCGGCGTCATTATCGATCTGCGCAACGCCATCAACAAAGGCTACATCACCGGCCCGCGCATTAAAGCCTGCGGACTTGGCCTCACCGTCACCGGCGGCCACATGGATCCGCCGGTCTGGGCCGACTATATCCATCTCGACAATTTTGCCGCCGCCTGCAATGGCGTCGACGGGTTTCGCCAGGGTGCCCGCGAGCAGCTGAAGCGCGGCGCCGACTTCATCAAGCTCAACACCTGGGTGTCCTACCACGACAGCCCCGACCGCTTCTGGCGCCAGGAAATGACCGAGCCGGAAATCGCCTCCGCCTGCGACGAAGCGCATGCCCAAGGCGTGCATGTCGCAGCCCACGTCTATGGTCCGGCCGGCGTCGCCGCCTCGGTGCGCAACGGCGTAGATTCGATCGAACACGGCCACTGGATCGACGAGCCGACGGTGGAATTGATGGTCACGCACGGCACCACCTTCGTGCCGACGCTCACCGTCAATGACCGGCATGCCAGCCTGGCGCTCGCCAACCCCAATGTCGCCGAGCGCCACAAGCGCTGGCACCGCCGCTCGAGCGAAGACAAGTGGAAGACCCTGGAACTCGTGCGCAAGGCGGGCATCCGCGTCTGCAGCGGCACCGATGTCGGCTTCCAGATCGAGCACGGCAAGTGGAACGCCCACGAGATCGTGCTGCTGGTCAAGGGCGGTTTTTCGCCGATGGAAGCGATCATCTGCGCCACCGCCAACAGCACCGACCTGATGGGCATCAATGCCGGTCGGCTGGAAGCCGGGCGCTTTGCCGACATGATCATCCTCGACGGCAACCCGCTCGACGACATCAGCCTGTTGGAAAAACCGGAGCTGATGCGGGTGTTCAAGGGCGGCGTCGAGATCCATTAGCACTGCTGCATTGTTGGCCTCTTTGTATAATTGTTAGACAATATGCGCTTAAGATCTCTGCCGGTTCCGATGCGCCAACGCTAAGTTCTTGATTTCGAATGCTTTCCGAATCTGGCACGCGATTTGCTGATTTGATTGCAGACCATGTGCTCATGACGAGCATCCATGAAAGGGGAGCCAATGAAAATACCGTCCATCATGACCCGGGCCGCCGCCTTGCTTCTGGCCACCAGCGCCCTGCAGCTGGGATCGATCGCCAGCGCCCAGGCCGCCGGCGATCTGGTGATCGCCGTGCCGGCCAGCATCGAGCCGGCCAATCTCGACTTCCAGGTCGATCCCTATACACCGGTCATCCTGTTCGACAGCTTCATGACCGATCCGCTGGTCGTGCCGGCACCGGACGGCACCTACAAGCCGGGCCTGGCGCTGGAATGGACGGTCGCCCCTGACGCCAAGACCTTTACCCTGAAACTGCGCCCCGGCGTCACCTTCCAGGACGGCACGCCGTTCAATGCCGCCGCCGTCAAATACAATTTCGAGCGCATCCTGGCGCCGGCCACCGCCTCGGCGCTGCTGGCCAACAATGTCGGCCCGCTGAAATCGATGGACGTCGTCGACGACCTGACCATCCGCTTCAAATATGATGTCGCCTGGGTCACCTTCCTCGATATGCTGACCAAGGCGCCGATGTGGTCGCCAACCGCTGCCGCTGCCTCGACGCCGCAGGAATTTGACAAGAAGCTGGTCGGCACCGGTCCGTTCAAGCTGGCCGAATGGGTCGCCAACGATCATATCAAGATGGTCAAGTGGGACGGTTATGGCGGCTGGAATTCGGTGCAGGAACACAAGGGCGCGGCCCTGATCGATTCCGTCACGCTGAAATTCGTCGGCGAGGAATCCGTGCTCGGCTCGATGGTCGCCACCGGCGAGGCCAATGTCGCCTACCAGATCCCGGCGCTCAGCGTCGACCAGTATCGCGACAATCCCGATTTCCAGCTGCTGGCCAAGGGCCAGTCGGGCACCGGCCTGTCGATGATCATGAATGCCACCAGCCCGCCGCTCGACAACAAGGCCGTGCGCCAGGCGCTGCTGTTCGGCCGCGACATGAAGGCGGTCAACGAACTGGTCTATGACGGCCTTTACGAGCCGTCGGACGGTCCGCTCAACAACATTCACCGCTGCTTCTGGCCCGGCGCCACCACCGCCTACCCCTATGATCCGACTAAAGCCAAAAGCCTGCTCGAAGGGGCCGGCTGGAAGGACGACGGCGCCGGCGGCCGCAAGGCGAGCGGCGTCAAGGGAGTTGCCGACGGCACGCCGCTGACGGTGCGCTGGACCATCCTGCATCACCAGGAAATCGGTGAAGGCGTGCAGGGCCAGCTGAAGGCGATCGGCGTCAACCTGGAGATCGAAAAGGTCCCCGGCCCGATCCAGCTCGAACGCGTCGCCAAGCGCGATTTCGACCTGATGTACGAGCGCCTGCGCAGCAGCGATCCCAAGATCCTCGATGACATGTTCAACCCGGCCTACAGCAAGCCCGGCGGCTGGTTCTGGAACGGCTATTCCAGCGACGAACTGACCAAGCTGGTCAACGAGGTGCGCAGCAACCCGGACAACGCGGTTCGGTGCGACAGTGCCAAGAAGGCCCAGGAAATCATCATGGATCAGGCGCTGATCTTCCCGACGCTGAGCGACCCGTCCTATGTCGCGCTCGCCAAGGGGGTCGAGGGTTTCAAGATGGGTGCCGAAGGCACCAACTTCTTCATCCACGACGTCTCGATCAAGCAATAGACACTGAAACGGCCAGCGTCTTGGGCGCTGGCCGCAACCTTGGATATCGACAATGCAACGTTATGTCTTGGGTCGGATCGTCCAGCTGATACCGGTGCTGCTGCTGGTGTCGCTGATCGTCTTTCTGATCATGCATGCGCTCCCCGGCGATCCGGCGGTGCTGATGCTGGCCGGCGCCGAAGGCGGAATGACCTCGCCGGAACGGCTGGCCGAATTGCGCGAGCAGATGGGCCTCAACGATCCGCTGGCCCTGCAATACTGGCATTTCATTTCCGGTGCGGTGACCGGCGATCTCGGCAACTCGATCCGCTTTCGCGAGCCGGTGCTGACGATGATCCTCTCGCGGCTGGATTCCACCGTTGAGCTCGCCCTGTTCGGCCTGCTCTGTTCGCTGGTGATCGGCGTGCCGCTTGGGCTGCTGGCGGCGGCCCGCCAGGGCGGATGGATCGATGCGATCTGCATGTCGCTCTCCTATCTCGGCGCCTCGATCCCGGTCTACTGGCTGGGCCTGGTGATGATCTTCGTGTTTGCCTTCAACCTCGGCTGGTTTCCCGCTTCTGGCGGCACGACCTGGAATTCGCTGGTGCTACCGTCGCTGTCACTGGGGCTGATCAATGCCGGCCTTGTCGCCCGGCTGATGCGCTCGAGCATGATCGAGGTGCAGGGCGAGGACTATATGCGCACCGGCCGCGCCAAGGGTCTTTCGCCCGGCTTGCTGTTGCGCCGCCACGGCCTGAAGAATGCGCTGATCCCGGTCGTCACCATTCTCGGCTTGCAGTTCGGCAACATGCTGGCCGGCACCGTCGTCACCGAAACCGTGTTCAGCCGTCCCGGCGTCGGCCGGCTGGTGGTCAGCGCCATCCTCTCCAAGGACTATCCGCTGGTGCAGGGC
>Ga0247730_1001708_pt1 | contig 11624 bp, 9 predicted proteins | sample UWRJL073202C2_FD_180959 | JGI IMG/M metagenome (GOLD analysis project Ga0247730, IMG submission 180959) | Plant litter microbial communities from Arlington Agricultural Research Station in Wisconsin, United States - UWRJ-L073-202C-2 | ecosystem: Environmental > Terrestrial > Plant litter >...
CGAGGTGCGCACGAAGGCGTAGTTGTCGAGAACGTCGAGGATTCCGGCGACGGGGATGAGCACGTCGTCTTCGGTGATCTCGGGCTCGAAGTCGTCGCCGACCGGGCCACGACCACGCTTGCGGTCGCGGTAGCGGTTGCGGCCGCCGCGCTCAGAGTCGTCGTCGAGGGGCAGACGCTCGTCGACACCGGCCGCGCGGCCGTTGTTGCGCTGCTGTCCACCGTCGTTCTGGCGTTCGTTCTGCTGGCGCTGCTCGCCCTGCTGCTGGCGAGGCTCGCGGGCCTCGCCCTGCTGGCGTGCTTCGCGCGGCTCGCGGGCCTGGCGCGGCTCGCCCTGCTGCTCGTCGCCCTGCTGCTGCTCGCGGCCCTGCTCGCGGCTCGCCTGCTGGCGGTCGCGACGGTTGCGGTTGCGGCTGCGGCTGGAGCCGCCCTCGCGGGGCTCGTTCTCGTTCTGCTGGCCGTCCTGGGCGTCGCTGCCCTGGTTACCGTTGTTGTTCGACGCGGCGGCCGGCGACTCGGCGACGGGCAGCTCGATCGAGCTGAGTGCTTCGGCCTTCTCGGCGTCGGTGGGCTTGCTCGACTGCGCTGCGGATCCGCTGCGGCGCTGACGGCCCTGGCGGCCGCCCTCGTTGCCCTCGGTCTGCACGCGCTGCACGGGCTCGCGGGTCTGCGGCTCGCGCACGGCACGGGGTGCACGCACGAGCGGGGGAAGCTCGGTGGAGAGGTCGAGGCCGGACTCGGCCTGGTTCACGTGCGAGCGGGCCGACTTGGGGCCGTCGTTCGAGCGGGCCGGTGCGGACTGCTCGGGAGCGGCCGGAGCCGACTCGACGATGCTCTCGGCGGCGGCGGTCGCCGACTCGCTGACGGCGCTGGCGGCCGCGGCTGCTGCGGCGGCGATGGCTTCGGCGTCGGCGGTGGTGGCGCGGCGGGAGACGCGCTTGCGGGCGACGGGGGCCTCGGTCGCGGCGGGCGCTTCGACGGGCTCGGCGACCGGGGCGGCGGGCGCCTCGACGGGCGCTGCGGGAGCGGAGTCGGCGGGGGCCGCATCCGTCGTCGTCTTGTTCTGGATCTCGCTGATTGCGTTCACGAGTTCTCCCTTACGAAGTTTCGACGCGCCACTGAGCCCGAGGGAGGCAGCGAGTGCCTGCAGTTCGGGGAGACGGAGGGCGCTCAGGTTCGAGCTGGAATCCGCGCTCGTCGCGCGGACATTGACATCAGTCACTAGGGGGGTTCCTTTCCCCTGCCGAGAATTCAGATACGCGGCGGAGAGGTGATCGATCGCCCCGTGTCTGTGCGGGTGCACAGGAATCTACTTGGGCGATGCGAGGGTTATGTGGAAGTGCACACCGGGCGGTACCAGAACAGGCGAAGTTCCGTTGCTTCACTCCTACGAACTATGGAGGAAACGAGCTGCGGCTAGGCCGCTGCTTCTACCGGGTGCAAAATCACTGTAGCACCTTTGAAGTCGACGGCCAGCATGAGCGACTGCCACGGCGTTGCGGCGTTCTCGGCCACGAGTTGAGCGGCGACGAGACGCTGCGCGGGGTCGCTGCACAGCACGAGAAGCGAGGGGCCGGCGCCGGATACGACGGCGGCGAGACCGTTCTTGCGCAGCACCTGGATGAGCGCGTCGGTCTCGGGCATCGCGCTCGCGCGGTAGCTCTGGTGCAGCTTGTCTTCGGTGGCCGCGAGCAGCAGTTCGGGGCTCTGGATGAGCGCCGCGATGAGCAGCGCCGAGCGCGATACGTTGAAGATGGCGTCTTCGTGCGGCACCGACGACGGCTGCAGGCTGCGCGCGAGCGCCGTCGACATGGTGGTCTCGGGAACGCAGACGAGCGGCGAGACTCCGCGGTGCACGATGAGCTTCTTGTGCTGCGGGCCCTCGGGCGTGACCCAGGCGATGGTCAGGCCGCCGAAGAGGGCGGGCGCCACGTTGTCGGGGTGCCCTTCCATCTCGGTGGCGAGGCGAAGCAGGCCGACGGAGTCGATCTCGACGATGCCCTCGAGAAGTCCCTTGGCCGCCATGATGCCCGAGACGATAGCGGCACCGGATGACCCGAGCCCACGTCCGTGCGGAATGACGTTGTGCGCCTCGAGGTGCAGGTTGGGGAGTTCGAAGCCGTACGCGTTGAACGTGTGCGCGATCGCCGTGACGACGAGGTTCGACTCGTCGGTGGGAACCTCGCCGGCGCCGACGCCGTGCACGTCGACGTAGACGCCCGGCTCGTCGCGCACGTTCACGTGCAGCTCGTCGTAGAGCGAGAGCGCGAGGCCGAGCGTGTCGAAGCCAGGGCCGAGGTTCGCCGTCGTGGCGGGAACCTTGACCGAGACGGAGCGACCCGTCAGGTCGGGCGCCGGCTGGAGGCTCATGCCTTGGCCAGTCCCAGCACGTCGGCGATGGCCGTCGTGTCGACGGGCACGACGGTGGGGGTGATCTCGTCGCCGGTGGCGGTCTTCAGCGCCCACTGCGGGTCTTTGAGTCCGTGGCCGGTGACCGTGAGAACCACGGTGGCGCCCTTGGGGATCTGCCCGGCGTCGGAGCGCTCGAGGAGCCCGGCGACGCTGATCGCGGAGGCTGGTTCGACGAAGATGCCGACCTCGCCGGCGAGGATGCGGTACGCCTCGAGGATCTTCTCGTCGTCGATCGCGCCGAAGTAGCCGTCGGTCGCTTCGCGCGCCGCGAGGGCGAGCTCCCAGGAGGCCGGGTTGCCGATGCGGATCGCGCTCGCGATGGTCTCGGGGTGCTTGACCACGTGGCCGAGCACGATGGGGGCCGAGCCGGCGGCTTGGAAGCCGAACATGCGGGGCAGCTTGCTGGTGGTGCCGCGCTCGGCCTCTTCGGTGTAGCCGCGCGAGTAGGCGGTGTAGTTGCCGGCGTTGCCGACCGGGAGGATGTGGATGTCGGGCGCGTCGCCCAGCACCTCGACGACCTCGAAGGCCGCCGTCTTCTGGCCGTTGATGCGGTCGGGGTTGACCGAGTTCACGAGGTGAACGGGGTAGTTGGCCGAGAGGTCGCGGGCGATGTCGAGGCAGTCGTCGAAGTTGCCCTGCACCTGCAGCAGTTCGGCGTGGTGGGCGATGGCCTGGCTGAGCTTGCCCATCGCGATCTTGCCCTCGGGCACGAGCACGACGGCCTTGATGCCGGCGTGCGTCGCGTACGCCGCGGCGGAGGCCGAGGTGTTGCCGGTCGACGCGCAGATGACGGCCTTCGCGCCGTGCTCGACGGCCTTCGAAATCGCCATGGTCATGCCGCGGTCTTTGAACGAACCGGTAGGGTTCATTCCCTCGTACTTGACCCAGACCTTGGCGCCCGTGCGGGCGGAGAGTGCCGGAGCGGGAATGAGCGGCGTGCCGCCCTCGCCGAGGGTGATGACGGGGGTCGCGTCGGAGATGTCGAGTCGATCGCGGTATTCGTTAAGAACTCCGCGCCACTGCCGGCTCACAATGTTTGACACTTACAGGCCCTCAACTCTCAGAACGGAAACCACGGCGCTCACGACATCGTTGCTGCCGAGCGCCGCGACTGTTGTTGCGAGCGACGACTCGGTTGCTTCGTGGGTGACGATTACAAGGGTAGCGGTGGGCGCAGACCCGCTCTTACCGTCGCTTACCGATTGTGACACCGCTTCGACCGATACGCCGTGATCGCTGAACAGGCTCGCGATGGTGGCGAGCACTCCGGGCTGGTCGAGCACGCTGAGCGTGATCTGGTAGCGGGTGCGCACACTCGACATCGGCAGCACGGCGATCGTGGCGTGCGTCGACTCGGCGATTCCGGGGCCGCCGATGACGTGGCGGCGCGCGGCGGAGACGAGGTCGCCGAGCACGGCCGACGCGGTCTCGAGGCCGCCGGCGCCCGCGCCGTAGAACATCAGGCTGCCCGCGGCTTCGGCCTGCACGAACACGGCGTTGTTGGCGCCGTGCACGGCGGCGAGCGGGTGGGTCACGGGGATGAGCGCTGGGTGCACACGCGCCGAGACGCCGTACTCCCCCGTCGGCTCGCCGTCGTCGCCGAGGGCCGCGATGCGCTCGCAGATGGCGAGCAGCTTGACGACGTAGCCGGCCTTGCGCGCGGCGTCGACCTGCTCGGCCGTGACCTCGGTGATGCCCTCGCGGTGCACCGACTCGAGCGGCACGGTCGTGTGGAAGGCGAGGCTGGCGAGAATGGCGGCCTTCTGCGCGGCGTCGTAGCCGCCGATGTCGGCGGTCGGGTCGGCCTCGGCGTAGCCGAGCTCGGTCGCGACCGCGAGCGCGTTCTCGAGCGTGTCGTGGTTGACGTCCATGCGGTCGAGGATGAAGTTGGTCGTGCCGTTGACTATGCCGAGGATGCGCGTGACCCGGTCGCCGGCGAGGCTGTCGCGCAGCGGCCGGATGATGGGGATCGCGCCGCCGACGGCCGCCTCGTAGTAGAGCTGTGCGCCCACCTGCTCGGCCGCCTCGAACAGCTCGGGCCCGTGGGTGGCGAGGAGCGCCTTGTTGGCCGTGATGACGTCGGCACCCGAGTTGATCGCCTGCAGAATGTAGCTGCGCGCCGGCTCGAGGCCGCCCATGAGCTCGACGACGATGTCGGCGCCGAGGATGAGGCTCTCGGCGTCGGTCGTGAGCAGGTGCGCGGGGATGGCGGGGGTGCGTTCGGCCTCGAGGTCGCGCACGGCGACACCGATGAGCTCGAGACCCGCGCCCGAACGGTTGGCGAGCTCTTCGCCGTGCTCGAGCAGCAGCGCGGCCACCTGGGCGCCGACGCTTCCGCCGCCCAGCAGGGCGACTCGGAGGTTGCGGTACTCGATCATTAGCTCTGTTCCAATCCAGCGTCACGGCTGAGGAGATCTTCTTCGGTCTCACCGCGAACGATGATGCGGGCTTCGCCGTCGCGCACGGCGACGACAGGGGGGCGCCCGAGGTAGTTGTAGTTGCTGGCCATCGCCCAGCCGTAAGCGCCGGTCGCGGGCACACCGACGAGGTCGCCGGGCTGCACGTCACCGGGCAGGTAGTCGGCGTGCACGACGATGTCGCCGCTCTCGCAGTGCTTGCCGGCGAGGCGCACGAGCACCGGCTCGGCGTCGGAGGCGCGGTTGGCGATGCGCACCGAGTAGTCGGCCGCGTAGAGGGCCGGGCGGATGTTGTCGCTCATGCCGCCGTCGACCGAGACGTACTTGCGGGTGTCGGTGCCCTCGACCAGCACGTCTTTGATCGTGCCGACGGTGTACAGAGTGGTGGTCGACGGGCCGATGATCGAGCGGCCGGGCTCGATGGCGATGAGCGGCACGGGCACGCCGAACTCGGCCGCCAGCGCCGCGATGGTGTCGGCGAGGTTCACCGCGAGGGTGTCGACTGGCAACGCGACATCCGAATCGTTGTAGGCGATACCGAAGCCGCCGCCGAGGTTGAGTTCGGGTACCGGGCCGCCGGCCAGCAGGTCGACGTGTACCGCGAAGAGCCGGCGGGCGGCCTCGGCGAACCCGTCGCTCTCGAAGATCTGCGACCCAATGTGCGAGTGCAGCCCGATGAACTCGAGCGACTCGTGCGAGCGGATCGTGGCGACGGTCGAGGCGACCTCGGTCAGCGGGATTCCGAACTTCTGGTCTTCGCGGGCGGTCGCCAGGTATTCGTGGGTGTGCGCGTGCACGCCGCTGTTCACGCGCAGGCGAACCTTCTGCACCCGGTTGTGGCGAGCCGCGGCATCCGCGACCCGCTCGATCTCGACGAGGCTGTCGATGACGATCGCCCCGAGACCGATGCGCACCGAGCGGTCGATCTCGGCGAGGCTCTTGTTGTTGCCGTGCAGGGCAAGGCGCGCGGGGTCGGCGCCGCCCGCGAGCGCGACCGCGAGCTCTCCGCCGCTGCAGACGTCGATGTTGAGGCCGTCGGCGATCATCCAGGCGGCGACCTGCGTGGAGAGGAACGCCTTGCCGGCGTAGTAGACCTTGACGCTCGAACCGACGCGCGCGAACTCGCGGTCGAAAGAATCGCGGATGCCGCGTGCCCTGGCTCGCGCGTCGTTCTCGTCGACGACGTAGACGGGTGTGCCGAAGCGGTCGGCGATCTCGGTCGCGGTGACGCCGGCGATGACGATCTCGCCGCTGTCGGCGCGCTCGGCGTTCTGCGACCACACGCTGCCGGCGAGGGCGTTGGCGTCGACGGGCAGCTCAAGCCACGAGGGGGCGAGCGGGTTTCTGGACACGGATGTACCTCACGGAATTTGCTGTTGAGTGAGGCGAGCGAACCCGGATTGGTCCCTGAAGCCGTTGTTATCTTATCGCTCTACGCGGCGGGCACGTCGCACGTGCCCTTGGTGCCGAGCCCGGCGAGGCGCACGTCGTCGCCGCTGGCGGTGACGACGAGCGTTTCGCCGACGACCTCGGCGCCCGTGACGGCGACCGATTTGGGCAGATACGGGCCGAGGCAGACCGCGCTCGAGGTGAGCATTGGTCCGGCGAGAGGAGCCAACGGGCCCGCCATGACCTCTTCGACGGTGCTCGCCGTCTCGCCGACCGCGACCGTGGTCGGGGTGAACGTCACGGCGTTGTTCGCGACCGACGACGGCACGAGTCCGGCGGTGACGGGTTGGCCGGCCAGGTCGGCGCTGATGCCGACGACTCCGTCGCCGATGTTTACCGAGGTGAGCGCGACCGAGCTGAGATTGCCGGCGAAGGCCGAGAGGTTGGCAGAGTCGAGGATGACCCGGGCGACGAGGGTGTCGACGGGGGCGCTCGGGTCGAGCGACACGCCCTCGACGGTGAGCGCGAGTGTGCCGACGGCGCCGCCGAATGTGACACCGGGGATGGTCACGTCGACCGAGTCGATCGATCCGGTGGCCGCCTGGAAGACGAGCAGCCCCTCGCCCAGGTCGACGTCGACCTCCTGGCCCTCCGGCAGCTGCAGCGCGCTCGTCACACCCGACTTCACGACGTCGCTCGCGATGCCGCGCACGATCTTGTCGCCCTCGATCAGCGCGAACGCGACCAGCGCCGCGACGACCGCGAGGGCGATGACGAAGCCGATCCAACGCCAGCGCGGCGGGATGCTCTTGGGCGCGTCAATCGATGTCCACTGGATCCCCGAACCACCGCTCATGCAGTGAGCCTAACCGCAGGTTCCCTTGTCAGACAGGCCGGACCCGCCGAGCGCCACGTTCTCGCCCGTCAGCCCGAGCACGAGGTTGCCGCCGGTCACGGCGACGTCGTCGAGGGTCATCGCCGCGGGCAGATACTGCGCGACGCAGAACGACTGTGCGCCGAGAAAGCCCGACGCGACGCTGCCGAGCGGGCCCGACAGCAGGTCGTCGATCGACACCTCCGCACCGCTGACCGTCACCGACTTCGGTGTGAAGACGATGTCGCCGTCGGCCGCGGACGGCGCGATCGACGCGGAGACCGGCACGGAGAGGAACAGCGCCTTCACCGTCGTCGAAACGTCGATTACGCCGTCGCCGAGGGAGATCGAATCGAGCTGGATGCCGCTGAGATAGTCGCGCAGTTTGGCCACGTTGGCCTCGTCCACCGTCGCGGTCGCGGCGATCGTGTCGGTCGTCTGCGTCTCGTCGAGCGGGATGCCCGCCGCGGAGAGATCGAGATCGACGCTGAGGTCGCCGAGGGAAACGTCGTCGACTCCGACATCCACCCGGTCGATCGCGCCGGATGCCGCCTGCAGAAGCATCGAACCGGGCCCGAAATCGATCTGCATCGGATGATCCGCGTCCAGGTCGAAGGCCGTGACGAGTTGGTCGTGCACAACGCCGTCGGCGTAGTTGCGCACGGCACCCTCGGCCACGAAGTAGCCCACGACGAGCAGCACGACGAGAACGACGAGGGCGATGCCCCAGCCGAGCATCCGGCGGCGCTTCTTCGGCTGCTCGATCGTCGCGTCGGCCACGATTACATGCGCTCCGGGGCGCTCACGCCGAGCAGCGCGAGCGCGTTGCGCAGCACGATGCCGGTGGCGTCGTTGAGCCAGAGGCGGGTGCGGTGCAGGTCGGTGACGGGCTCGTCGCCGAGCGGCGTGACGCGGCAGTTGTCGTACCAGCGGTGGTAGGCGCCGGCCAGTTCTTCTGCGTACCGTGCGACGCGGTGCGGCTCGCGCAGCTCGGCAGCCTGGCGCACGATGCGGGGGAACTCGGCGAGCGTGCCCAGCAGGATGCTCTCGGTCTCGTGGGTGAGCAGGCTCGCGTCGAAGGCCTCGCGGGTCACGCCGGAGTCGGCCGCGTTGCGCGCGACCGCACCGGTGCGGGCCTGGGCGTACTGCACGTAGAAGACGGGGTTGTCGTTGGTGCGCTTGGTGAGCAGGTCGAGGTCGATGTCGACCTCGGTGTCGATCGACGAGCGCACGAGCGAGTAGCGCGCGGCGTCGACGCCGACGGCTTCGACGAGGTCTTCCATCGTGACGACCGTGCCGGCGCGCTTGCTCATGCGCAGCGGCTCGCCGTTGCGCACGAGGTTCACCAGCTGACCGATGAGAATCTCGAGGTTGTAGTACGGCTTGTCGCCGAACGCCGCGGTGACCGCCATCAGGCGCTGCACGTAGCCGTGGTGGTCGGCGCCGAGCAGGATGATATTGCGCTCGAAGCCGCGCTCGCGCTTGTTGAGGTAGTAGGCGATGTCGCCGGAGATGTAGGCGGCCTCGCCGTCGCTCTTGATGACGACGCGGTCTTTGTCGTCGCCGAACGACGTGGTGCGGATCCAGGTGGCGCCGCCCTCTTCGTAGATGTGGCCCTGCTCGCGCAGACGGGCCACGGCGCGGTCGACGGCGCCCGATTCGTGCAGTTCGTTCTCGTGGAAGTAGGTGTCGAAGTCGACGCCGAACTCGTGCAGGCTGGCCCGGATGTCTCCGAACATGAGCTCGACGCCGGTGGCGCGGAATACCTCCTGCACCTCTTCTCGCGTCGGGATGGTCGACAGGTCGCCGGGATAGTCGGCGATCACGCGTGCGGCGATGTCGGAGATGTACTCTCCGCCGTAGCCGTCTTCAGGGGCGGGCTCGCCGAGGTAGCTCGCGAGCAGGCTGCGCGCGAAGCGGTCGATCTGTGCGCCGTGGTCGTTGAAGTAGTACTCGCGGGAGACGAGCGCGCCCTCCGCGCTGAAGATGCGGGCGAGGCTGTCGCCCACCGCGGCCCAGCGGGTGCCGCCGATGTGGATCGGGCCGGTCGGGTTGGCCGACACGAACTCGAGGTTGATGCTGACGCCCTGGTAGAGGTCGCCGCGTCCGTAGGCCTCGCCCGAGTCGACGATCGTCTTTGCGAGCGCGCCCGCTGCCGCGGCATCCAATGTGATGTTGATAAATCCGGGGCCGGCCACATCGACGGCGGCGATGCCGTCTACCGCGGTGAGCGCCTCGGCGATCTGGGTGGCGAGCTCGCGCGGGTTCGCGCCGAGCGACTTGGCGAGCTTCATCGCGATGTTCGACGCCCAGTCTCCGTGGTCGCGGTTGCGCGGCCGCTCGAGCACGACGTCGTCGATTGTCACGGCGGTGCCGTTGCGTTCGGCCACCACGGTGTTGACGATGGCGAGCAAGGAGGCGGAGAGGTCAGCAGGATTCACGATCGCCAAGCTTATCGTCGTGCGCCGGGCACAATCCTGTTACGGTCGCCCGCGCACGCCTGTCATGGTGTGATCACCTCCCCGCGTGGGTAAGAATGTGTGCATGCCTTCTTCCGTCTCGCGCGTTCTCGTCAGCCTTGCCCTCGCCGGAGCACTCGCCACCGCCGTCAGCGCGTGCGCGACGGAGACCGACGCGTCGCCCGCCGAGTCGAGCTCGGCGCCCGCACCGACCGCGACCGAGAGCGCGACCCCCACGCCGACCTCGACCGCGGCGCCCATCACCGTCGGCAAGCCGGTGACGATCGACTGCAACACCCTCGTCACCCCCGACGCGATCTACGCCTACAACCCCAACTTCGGACTGAGCGAGAGCTACACGCCCGCCGCGGGCACCGAGGCGGCCACGATCGTCGAGGCCAAGGGTCTCGCCTGCCAGTGGGTCAACCAGACCAGCGGCGAGGTCGTGCAGGTCGCCGTCGCGAACCTGCCCTCCGACAAGCTCACCGCGCTCAAGAACAACTACGTGATGAACAGCAACTCGGTGCCCACGTACGGCGTCGAGGGCTACTTCAAGGTCGTCGACACCCTCGGCCAGGCCGAAGCGTTCAGCGGTCCCTACTGGATCTCGGCCACCTCCGACGCGTTCTACGAGCCCGGCGACGCACAGCCGATCGTCGAAGCGGCGCTCGCGGGCATCGGCGGCTAGAGGCGCTCAGCCCAGCTGAAGCAGCTGCTGTCCGTCGTCGATGGGCAGCTTGTCGGCCACGGCCAATACCTCGAGGCGCGTGAGCGTGAGGTCTGCCCAGTGGTTGGTGAGAAACGCGATGTCTGCGGCGTCACGACCGGTCGAGATGCGCAGCAGGCTCTGCCGCGGCGCGAGGCGGGTGGCGTCGACGACCCACCACTGCCCGTCGATGTGCGCCTCGGCGACCGCGTGGAAGTCCATCGGGCTGAGGCCCGGCGCGTAGACGGCGGCCATGCGGGCGGGCACGTCGAGCGCACGCAAGAGCGCGATCACGAGGTGCGCGTAGTCGCGGCACACGCCGCGTCGCGCCATGAGCGTGCGGGCCGCGCCATCCGTCACCAGGCTCGACCCCGGCACGTAACTCAGCTTCTCCCACACCCAGAGAGTGACGGCGGTCAACAGCGCGTGGCCGCTCAGGCCGGCGAACTCGCTGCGCGCCGTCGGCAGCAGGCTGTCGGATTCGCAGTAACGGCTGGGACGCAGGTAGGTGACGAGGTCGATCTCGTCGACGGGCGCGGGCAGCGACCGGCCGGCGACCTCCGCGCTGTAGTCGACGACCATGTGGCCCGCTCCCCCGATTAGGCGGTGCAGGCGGGTGCCGTGGCGGTCGACGAGCTCGGTGGGAAACTGCGGTTCGCCGTCGAGCGTGATCGACAAGTTCTCGCGGTTGAACAGGGAATTAGCGCTCACCGCGAGACTGAACACCATGTCCGTGCGGCCGGAAATGTCGAGTTCGAGGTGGGCCGAGACGGATCGCTGCATGCGTCGATCCTGCCACGCGATTGTTGCGCCTACGTTTCTAGCGCAGCCTTACGGCCAGAGCAGATTTTTCGCCCACCCGGATGCTTCGCGCGAGTACCGCAGACGGATCTGGTCGCGGTCTCGCGAGGCCTGCCAGAATTCGACGGTCTCGGGCTTCACGACGTACGCGTTCCACTCGTCGGGAACGAAGTCGGGACGGAAGTCGAGGATCGCCTTGGCCTCTTCGACGCGCTCGGCGAACTTCTGCCGACTCGAGAGGATCTCGCTCTCCGGTCCGGCGATCGCGGCGGCGCGGGCCTCGGGCTTGCGGGCGAGGAAGTCCTTCTCGCTCACCTCGCGCGGGCCCTTCTCGATGCTGCCGGTGACGCGGATCTGGCGACCCTGCTCGCGCCAGTACAGCGTCAGCGCGGCCTTCGGGTTGGCGGCGAGGTCGCGGCCCTTGGGGCTGTTGTCGAGCGTCGCGAACCAGAGTCCGTCGTCGGTGACGTCTTTCAGCAGCAGGTTGCGTGCCGACGGGGATCCGTCGGCCCCCGCGGTGGCGAGCGTCATAACGTGCGGCTGCGAGATCTCGGAGTCGATGGCGTA
>Ga0247730_1001710_pt1 | contig 11610 bp, 13 predicted proteins | sample UWRJL073202C2_FD_180959 | JGI IMG/M metagenome (GOLD analysis project Ga0247730, IMG submission 180959) | Plant litter microbial communities from Arlington Agricultural Research Station in Wisconsin, United States - UWRJ-L073-202C-2 | ecosystem: Environmental > Terrestrial > Plant litter >...
GAGCTCCTCACAGACACATGGGATCCCATTCGTGCCTTCCTTTCACTGACATGGGAACTTCGATGTGCTCCTACAATACTCGAAACCCTATCTCTAATGAGATGCAACGCTTACTTGGCGGCGGAAGGCCAGCCTTTCGAGCCCAGAGCTCAGCGAAGACCTCTTCCCTTATTCGGTGGCGCTAAATTACCGAAGCTCACAGCATTGACATTAGCCGGCGTTCATATCGACTGGACTGCGTCATTGCCAGCACTGCAAGGGTTGACGAAGCTAGAACTCAAATTTCAAGCGCAAGACGTTATGCCAACTTTTGCGGAATATGCTGCCATTATCAATGCGAGTCCGTACTTGGAAGAGTTGGTTGTAGGGGGATGGGGTCCAAAGTTGGACCCGGAAGATAAAACCGTCCTCGACCTCACAGCCTTGCGAGTCTTGAGCATCAGTCTCATCAATCTCGACTACACTCACAACTTCCTTTCCCACATCCGATGTCCGGCGTTGGAAACGCTATGCATTGATGACCTGGCCAAGACACTGAACGAATTCAAAGCGATCGATCTCAGCCCTCTAATTGAATGGCTCTTATCTCCTGCTTCGCCGTCATCCATACCTCTCCACCAGATAACATCCCTTCAACTTGGGAGTGTTCACACTAGAGAGGAGGCTTCGCTAATGAAGCTTTTTACTGCGATGCCCGCTGTCCGCGAAGTCTCAGTAAAAGCTGTCAAGGAGGATGTGTTAGTTGGGCTAATCAGCCAGGAATCGCTCCCGGCGCTTCAGGTGGTCCGCTGCCCTCGCCTGGGAAGTCCCCAAACGAAATTTCTATGTGAAGCGCTTCTGAAAAGAGGGGCTCCTTTGTGCATATATTTCGGTATAGGATGCGATGTCGGTTCTGAGCAGGAGGCGGCGTTGACACGTGCGGGCTTCATCGTCCATGTCGAACCCAGTCCAGCCCAAGAAGAAGACGAGGCGGAAGAAACCTACTATTATTCGGACTCAGACCCAGACTCTGAAGAAGAGTATTTCACTTGCGAGGACGGTGGTTCGCCGGAACCGGAACGTTGACTCAAAACGATTGCATTGGACAATTTTTTCATTATTTCTTCTTCCACTTTTGCACATTCCCTTGTTATTTCGCTTGAATCTTGCTTTCTTCACTCACCTTCCCTTTGTCTCTTGCATCTTCTCACATGTTTGTTCGTTGCATTTTTACATGCTGTCCTTGGTCATCTTTGAGCCCTTGCATATGCATTTTGTATCTTCCGCGACTAGTAATAATATACAGCACTGGCTATGTTTAATCCTATTTATCAGTCCTTCTCACTGTTTGCCATAGTTGACTATGTGGCCCATTGTGAAGATAACCCATCTGGTGAGTATCATAACGACCATGGTGGCATATGTAGGTATCCAACTGCCATGAGAATAAGTACCAGAGTTTAGCTGATACTCTCTTATAAGATCACCTTGTACAAAGAAGCAGACAGTTCTCAGAACGAGCTCTAGAGCGATTCGAATCTTTATTCATCGCAGCTTAGTGACGTTCAAAGGGCTTTAATGCAAAGGAACTCACTCACCATGGTTCTACTTCAGCGACTCCAACGATACTGAACTACCGACGGAATCTCCTTCTTCTTCATCCACTCATTTACCCCTTCCTCTACGATACGCCGCTGCAACGTACCGTCGAATGAACAGTCGATGAGTGTGATGTTCCGGAGGGATGTTCGATGCCGTTCTATGAAACCCATAATATTATCCTCCGTGTTTTCGTTCACCGGTGTATCTAGCTTGAATCCATCTAATTCCAAGTACGCGAGACGAAGAAAATGGGGTTCTTTAGGGAGGGCTACTTTCGTGAATCTGAATGTTGACCCCAGTCGAAGTGAGGTCAACTTGCCTGCTGAAAGCTTTGGCAAAATATCACGAAGTGCTGCCAGTGGTCTAATATCGAATTCGAAGTCCCGATCTCTACCATAGCGTAGCTGATGTTTTGGCCTTGTGAAAGCCAACGACGAGATGGAATTCCAGTTACATCTGTGCTCAGGAGCACCAATGGTGACATTGATAAGCTCAAGTTTTCGAAGATATTGAAACTCGGGGAACTCTTGTCCATAGCATAAGAGTTGCTGTACACGTGCATCCGCGGGATGAACGCCCGCAGTGTCAAAGTCGAACTCTGGAAATCTGATGATCATCGAGACAATGTTCGGCAAGACATTGCGAAGGATAAGCAAGCCTGGCTGAACAAAGTCCAGAGATGATAAGGATTCTGTATTGATGACAGTGGTAAGTATTCGACTTAGCTTACTTCGATGGAGATGAAGCGCTTGCCTTGATATAACAAATTCATTCGATCTTCCTGGCTTTGTACAACCTCTAGATGCTGGACTAGAGCGCACAGTTTCTGAGCGCCCACCCCGAAGTCATAGAGCCGTTCAAAGCCTGCTGAATTGCATGCAACGCGGAGAGATCTAAAGGCAAGGGGCGTGACAAAGTCCTTCACTTCACTAGACGTCGCTCGTAAGCCCAAAAGAACATTGTGGTCAGCGTTTAGAGCGATCTGAGTGATGATATCGAAAGGGAAGGCCTTGGTCATTATTCGACGAGTCTGAATGTGACTTGCAGTGGAACATGTGCATGCGGTACCGGAAGGTCCCGTTTGAGGTCAAGATAGACGAGGCCGAATGAATGCTCAGCGGTTGCCGGTAACTGCTAACGACTAGGTGAGTTTTCTGTAGGATATCTGCTTGCTATTCACTCAGTGCCTGCGTGTTCTATAGGCTCTCAGAGACTATGTGCTGATTGACAAACATGTAGAGTGTCCTGCGCTACGGCATGGAAGGGCATTTCTGGGAATAGCTCGTGGGAAATACACACGTGGAATGCGTTGGTCTGCTTCCCCAAATTCTGCTCTCTTCACTCGTCTGCAATCCTTTCTACGTCCTGCGATGGTAACAGCTCTCCCATTCGACATTGTGACGCACATCGCATCTTATGCCGACCGCAACACACTGCTAGCGCTGCGCGGTGTCTGCATTGAAATCAGGGAGTTCGCAACTCCACTTGCCTTCAAAAACCTTCGTGTTAGCTGCACCAACGATGGGTTTCAGCAACTTCACGACATGGCAACGAACTGTCCGGACTTAGCCAAAATGGTTCAGAATCTGCTCATTGATCAGACTGCCGCTTGGGACTTTCCAGGCGAGTGTCTTCGCATGCCTGTACTTTGAACTTGCTGTGACCGCAATCTTGCACAGCTAGACTTCTCTGCAGGGAAGGTGGTTGGAATCGCTATAACAGCTTTAGAAACACTCCCGGACTCTTTCCCAGCTCTCCAGTCCATGGAGATTAGCTTCGTAAAGGAGCACGCCGCTCACTCCGGACAAGCTGCCTCGTTGTTAGCTCGGCAAAAGGGGATAGCCATGGCGTTGTGTGGCGTGAATACTTACAAGCCCCGCGACCTTGCAAATCTGCATCATGTTGGGATCATGAACATTGGTGGATCATTGCTTGGGTATGGAGTTATAGATGACATGCTCTCGATATTGCCCTCCTTTGCGTTGACGAGCACAAGAGGGCCTACGGGAACAGCTGTACTCCCGCTCTCGCGCATCTTACAAAATGTCCTACAAAAACTGTCTCCGCAGATGCTGACGGACCTTTATCTGGGAACTACAAATGCGAGTCACGCAGAGCCGAAATTGCCTGGGGACGTCCATTTTCCAAAGCTGACGAACCTCAAAGTAGAAGGGTTCAGGATCGACAGTGTAGTGCACCAGCCTGCTAAGGAGACTAATTTCTCCGGCTTCATTGCCAAACATAAACCATCCCTCCTCCGCCTGACTCTTGTCAATTGTTCGTTCGTTGCGACGGACGACGGACATCTGCCTGATCCAGAGAAGAGAATGCGTATATGGCTCGAAGAAGTGGGGCTTATAGGCGTAGCCGAATATAGGTGACCGAGAGAAATCTTCATTTGTATCCGCTTTCTGCAGCATAGAGTGTTCAAGTAGACGAAAAAGGGACGATAGTCCTCGCTATTACGTGTTGTTGTTCATAGTAAATACAAGTATTTTATCTTGCATCGAAGTTCAGAATCTTATGAGGAAAGAGGATGAATAGTAAAGGAAAGATCACACTGCTCAGCGTACCATCCTTCGTCTCTGCCAAGATGACACGAACCTTCAACACTCCTCATATGTGAAAATGTAGTATACTAGAAAGCGCGTTGTCGGATTTACGAAACCACCTTTTCTCGCCGGCCTTATTCCACAGAAGCATCGCCAGAATTGTAGAGGATTAGGAGAGACCGTCTGTGTAGCGAGGTCTGAATATGTATGACCAGTCCTTTGGCCGGGTGCTGTCTAAGAAGACATCGAGAGAGCTCCAGACCATCGGCAAACATGCTCGACGCAGTCGCTGATGAGTCTATACCATATGAGCCTGCGGTGTTCTTTTCTAGACCAGCTGATACTGGACGGTATGATGAGGTGGGCTCGCTGGTACTTTGTAGGGAAGGGGAAATGAAGAGATGTCATCGTAAATGATTCTTTGAATGAATTCAAGAGGGAGACTAGAGAGAGAGCTAATGAGAGTATCTCGAGAGGAAGGCTCAGTGTTGTATGTAGGAGAGAAAATGCGTTGAAAGTGTAGGTATACGAAAAGAGCATCGCAGTTCCTAATTGGGCTGACAGAACGCGATCGAAACTGATATTGATTGGCCCTACAATGTACCATATCTGCTACTTTACTCAAGTTTGTTGCCGCGGGCTCTGTATTCTGATCATTATTCGCCGCTCCAGCCTCGACTCGGAAAAGATAATAATAATACCTGCCATCTGGATGTCGAAATGCGTGAACCCTTGATTTAGAATGATAATGCGGCTTCTCCTTTACAGCTTAGCCCGACGCGCGATGGCGAACGAGCGGTGCGCGTTGTTACGTAGGCGCGCTATTTGGATAGCTGGAATGTAGTCAGGAATGTGGGAATGTGGAAGAGTATGGCAGGGATTTCAGAGCACTTTTGCACCAAGAAACCGTGGCGAATGAGTACATTTGGAAAGTGCTTATAGGGAATCACCGGTGATTTGAGTTTGATGACATCAGGATTGAAAAAAAGCTGTGCTGAAAGCTGGCAACTCCCGGATCTTCTTCGCATTCCAGCTCTCTCAGCAACCACCACCACCGACAACGAGGCTTCATACAAAAAAGCACAGTCAAACATAAAAGAGGGCTCTTGAAACCACCCCCTCACCTTACAAATCCTAGCCCACGATTCCTGATCAAGCGAGGAACAGCGATCTTCGGTTGTTGACCCTCGAGTCAGTCTTTTCTTTCTTTTACCACCACCAGCAGCGCGATTTTTGCTGACCAGTCGTTCCAGGTGGGTATCTGTACGCGGCGAACCTCCTTAACACCCCTTCTTGCTCTCGTATTTTGCCTGCACGCTAACCTCACACGCCCTTCAAAACCCCGCCGTTCGCAGGGGATCTATAAAAAGCTATTGGACTCTTCTCATCACTACCCTTCCTGGCTAAAGCGCCGGACGACACCGTTTTCAACACCGACGAGCACAAAGAACAACTAGAAATGTCTCGCGTCGAAGTTCTCTCCGCTCCTGTCATCTCTCTCTCCTCCCCTGTGTCAGCACCTATCATCCGCACTACGGCAGCAGCCGTAGAGGATAAGGACACGATATCCCTCTTCGCCAACCTACCCCCACTCCATGCTGGACACCCTGAAGTCCACATGCGCAACGGTGTCATGGAAGCATGGCAGAACCAAGTCGAGCCAGACTGCGAGAAAGCATTCTTCGTAGGCGACCTCAGCGTGGTTTACAATCAGTTCATGCGATGGAAGAAACTTCTACCGCGCGTCGAACCCTTCTATGGTACGTGTCATTGGTCATTATCGCTATTCGCTATCCTCCATACTAACTGTCGTGTACAGCTATCAAATGCAACCCCGACCCCTACGTTCTACGGCTACTAGCAGCGCTAGGCACTGGTTTCGACTGCGCCTCTATCAATGAAATCAACACCGTTCTCGCTCTCCCCTCCGTTTCTCCCTCACGCATCATCTTCGCCAACCCATGCAAGGCCACTTCGTTCATCCGTAGTGTGGCAAAGTCGAACGTGGATATGATGACTTTCGACAATGTAGACGAGCTCTACAAGATCAAACGCGTTCATCCGAACGCCAAATTAGTGCTGAGAATCTTGACGGACGATAGCAAGAGTTTGTGCCAGTTTGGTATCAAATTCGGCGCCTCGCTGGAGTCTGTACCTGTTCTCTTGAGCAAAGCAAGGGAATTGGGATTGGACATTATCGGTGTCTCATTCCACGTTGGGTCTGGGTGCTATGACCCTACTGTGTACCATTCTGCTATCAGCCGTGCTCGCGAGGTGTTTAACATCGCTGAGAAGCAGTTTGGGTACAAGTTGGAGCTTTTGGATGTTGGCGGTGGATTCGAGGACAACTTGTTCGACGAAGCAGCTGATGTCATTAATCAAGCTTTGAACGAGATGTTCCCACAAGATGAGGGTGTCAGAGTGATTGCTGAGCCAGGCCGGTACTTTGTTAGTGAAGCATTCCGACTGGCTACCTGCGTTATTGCCCGGCGGGGCGTTGTGGACGAGAAGCAAGTCATGTGTGCGTATGTTCTATTACTTCTGTCGAATCTTTTCACTTACGATCATGAATGAACAGATTACGTGAACGATGGTGTTTATGGAGCATTCAACTGCTTGTTGTTTGATCATCAAGAACGAGAGCCTTACGTGCTTTCCATGTCCAACTCTTTCTCTATCCCTGCATCCCCTCCTTCCGTTTCCTCTTCTGTTTGGGGACCCACATGCGACAGTATTGATTGTATCAACAAGACTACTTCGTTGCCTATCCAATTGGATGTGGGGGACTGGTTAGGATGGAAGACGATGGGTGCTTATACGGTCTGTGCTGCTAGTGGGTTCAATGGGTTTGAAGTCAGTCAGGTTGTGTATACGAGTGGTGTGGCTGGTGCTGGTGTGAGGGAGGTGTTGCGCGCTTACGCCGAGCAGAAGGCCTAGACGATGTTTACCCTTTGTTGCGCTGATTTATATTGTATATACGCATGATATAGATATGTATTTTCTTTCATAGACAACAGTTTTTGATCTTTTTGCTGTCTGTCTATTTACCTTGCTTGATTCCTAATGCCATATAGACTCTGTATCTTGAAGCAGACAAGACAGTGGAATTGGAGAAAGTCTCATGAAAACATGAGGGATCGAATTGACTGCTAACTTCAAGTCTCACCAACAGACGACGCTGAGAGGCTGACTTGGATGTGGCTCAAATTTCAATGGATAGATTGTTGTACATGTCAGAATTATCATTTGCTTTTGTCGACAAACTAGTAGTGTACGATTTGTGTCCACTCTGGAAGATTGCTTTCAGCGCTTTACCAATTCTCATGTGCAGGCCTCACTGAAGACAAACGAGTTAGGTTAGATGTTTCATCAGAGGAATTTGTCCCGCTTACGATCGAGCTCCCAAGTCCAGGCGCTACGGTCCTGGTTGACGAGATACAGATAAGACTGGAAGCGCATTTTAGTTCACATAGAAAGAATAGGTGTGCGATGCATATGGGATGATCTACCTCCGCAATACTGTTAGGATTGAGTCTAGAGTTTTCATCTGCCTCCCATTCGGGACTCTTCTTGAATTGCTTTGTTAGGTCGGTGATGATATCTGAAAGACAATGAGATATCGGTATTCAGGAAACGGAATATTTGAACCTACTTCCGTCGATGATAGCCTTAGATAACCAAGAAAGTTAGCAATTGACTTCTCATCCGCAAAACAAAGCTGCAGATACGTACATGGGAGACCTAGTGCTCACGTTGAGTAAGTAGGCCTGATACCCCGAGAATAGAAATGACGCACATGGATGTTTTCTTTCCCGAATTCCTTACCCAAACTCTGAGATAACGCACGCAAAGCAAACTTCCCAGCAGAGAAAGCACTGGTGGTTTTATTCCCACGTAAAGAGGAAGTTGCTCCTGTGAAAATGAGCGTTCCTTTAGCCCCGTTCTCCTGATCGATATCGTTCTCTTTGAAAGCTAATATAGCCTCGCGAGAGAAAGCGAAAGAGGCATTGATGTTGACGTCAGTCGAACCCTCAATGTCCGCCTCTGTGATATCCAGGAATGGCTTCCAAGCTGCATGTGCAGCGTTGAACACTGCAACACGAAGTTTATAGTCTGGTGCAGGATAAGTAGAACGAATAGACTCGAATGCAGAACGAATGTTGGCTGCATTGTAAGAGGCAAGAGGGAAACCGGCAGCCTACAAACAATGGAGTAAGAACACACAGATATATGAGGAAATGAAAGGGTATACCTGGCCACCGGATTGATTGATTTCGCTTGCGAGTTTATTGATAGAATCCTCGCCGCGAGCAAGAAGTGCTACAGCGTACTTCTTCTTCGCAAAGAGTCGGCTGTGCAATAACACATCTCGTTAAATCTAGTCAGATAAGATGGCGAGTCTGCTACTCACGCGACAGCCGCGCCAGTTCCAGAAGAATTTCCGAGGCCTGTTGGTAAACGATGTTAGATGGAACAAGTCGCTGGTCAACGATCAGAATGTTGAACTGGCCTACGACGACGAGAACGGGGCGAGATGTAGACATTGTTAGGTTGGAGGGCTCTGTTCAATGGATGATATGTTCCAGCAAGGCTTTATGATCTTTCGTCGAGTCTACACGTCAGCGCTGCGGCAGATGACCAAGATCTCAAGATGAGTGAGACTGTGTAAGCTGCTACTAAGGCCTGACACACGAGTATGTAAGCAATGCATGACCAATTGCAAGCTTGTCCTACCATCTCTTTGAAGCGCAGTCTCTATGCCTTTGAGGAAGCACTAGCCAGTAGAGATATTGGTGTCCGGTTGGCTTCTTCCACGTGCGTTGTTCCCACGAAACCCGTTTGAACTTAGCTTGGTCCAGGACAAGAATCTCATCCAAAAGAGATGGCCTTAATGCAAACAAATTCATCACTACCGCTCTTAAACTTCAACATCCTCACCGAAGTAGCTCCTTACGCAGAACACAACTTACTACTCAACATGAGAGCCACTTGTACAGACGCCCTGAACCTTCTTACCCCTCTGGCTTTCTGCGGTCTACGAATCCCATGCACTCCCGAGGGATTTCATCGACTTCATGATCTGGGGAAATACGGAAAGAGGCAGATAAGGGATCTGGTTCTGGATATCAAGATTGTGCAAAGCCAGGAGGATCGAGCGGAAGCTATCAACTTGGCGGACAACCTGTGTGTTTTCCTCTTTAGGTTCAACTCACTTTTTAGCAGTCCCATTTACGCGAAGATAGTGAGATGGACGAGGAAAGTCTTTCCTCAGCTCCCTCAAGCATTTCCCAATGCACGTTCTATGATTATGGAATTCCCTGAACACCGTGATGTGTCAATTTCTGACCTGGACGAGGACTTCTTTCAACAGTTTTTATGCTACCAAATTGATTTCGCTGCGTATGAATATATGAAAACGTTGGAATTTTATCATGTCGATACAGGTTCTCCGGTCATGAAATTCGACTGGAGCCTCTTGTCTTCATTGACTTTCGTGCAGAGAAAGAAGGAAGCGAAGAAGGAAGCCGATTCCAAAAGCGATCGTACGATCAGCGTGATCTTGCAGGAACTGTCTGCAGAATATTTGACTTCTCTACGTCTTGGGGCCCCTTACCCGATGACGAAGATGAAGGTTAGTATTCACACGCATTTTCCCAAGCTGGTCGAGCTGGAACTGGAGAGGTTTCAGTTGGATGCTGGACCAGCCCAACATGCAGAGGTTAATCTGGCAGAGTTTGTTGCAGCCCATAGGGAGACGTTAAAGCGCTTGAAGTTTGTAGATTGTGGGATTGGGAGTGTGGAATCGGGGCTTAGTGCAGAGGAGCGGTTGAAGGCGTGGATCTTGGATCTTGGAATTACAGCTGAAGTTCAATTCGGATGACCTGGATTGGCACTGGCGTGGAAGGATGGCGACGAGCGATCCAATCGATAAATACAGACAGAATTTGTTGTATAAATATATAATATAAAGGTGGAAACAAACAAAATAGAATCTTTCACCACCCACTCTCGAGTCTCTATCAGGGTTGGAGCCATAGAATCTGAAAACAGCCGAGGAATATGGCCGCCTGGCGAAATGGCATCGCGTCTGACTACGATTTGTTAATCAGGAGATTGCAGGTTCGACCCCTGCGGTGGTCAATATCTCGGGGAAACATCAGTTTTTTCGATCTTCTCATGCGAATGCTCCCTCGGTTTCTGGAATCCAAAAGCCCTGAATACGAGCAGCAGGGAAATCGCCTGATTGGTACCCCAAAACCGCGGTTATCTACATAAACGCATACATGCCATCATTGCAATTATGCGGCACGTGCGCTGGCAACTTGAGCTCGAACCGTTGATTCTTTCCTTCAGTAGCGTAGTAGGAGGCTATACACTCTGCTGTACAGCAACCACCACCAATTCTTGACGAACCAATGGCTCTATCTGCGCTGAAAACGAGGTGCATGCTATGAGCCCCTGAGGCTAGTGAACACGGAAGACTAATGAGCTCATTTGCATTTTATTACAGTTTCCAACGTGACGCCGCCTTGCTACTGTCCGTTCTCAATACCAGAGGCGATGCGGCACTAGAGGCGCGCGAGAACAAAGGATATCAAGTTCAGTTCTCAGACCCTCTCCCTGACCTGTTCAGTCACTTAATACCGTACCTACCACAGCAAACGATCATTGCCGTAGCCTCCATAGGAGCATTGATAGGCGCTGTCATCCTCAGCGTTATTGGATATTACATGTTCTTTATGCATTGTAGCTGTTGCAGCAAAAGGATTCGCGGGACCAAAGGGAGGCTGGAAGACGATGAGCTGTTTGGGGACGAATCGGATGACGAAGCCGAGATGGAGCTTGGTAGTGTGAGGCAAACGACGAGAGATGGGCGTGGGCATCGGATACCATTGTCGACTACAGAAGATCAGCATGATGGCAGATCTTCGTTTTATTCGACGAAAATGTTGGTGGAGAAAACAGAAAGTGGGAAAGTAGCTATGAAGTGAGGAGAAGGGGGCAGGCATGCGCACTCGGTGGACAGACAAAGACAAGCAGAAAGAGAATTCAAATCGAAGTAATGACCATATTACGTTACACTAATTTATCCTGCTATTGATTTCGTCAATGATCTCTTGTAGTGCTGGTGGTGACAACTGTCGTGGTTGTGGTTGTGGTTGTAGTGATGACCTCTCCACGCCCGTTGACTGTTTTGGTCGTCTTGGAGAACTGCGGTTGCTGCTTCGGAACTTCAGGTTCAGGCATTGCCATCCCTCTTGGTGTTCTAACCAGATCTGGCTGAGCCAGCGAACGAACAAGGGCAAATTTCCATAGTTGGGACGGATTAGGCGTGTGCTTTTGCTCCGCAAGCCTGATCTGGTATTTCAGCGTTGTTAGAAGCTTTCCTAAGGAACAGATGGCAGTGAATACCTTCTTGAGCCCTTGCTCGTTATCCTCTCCACATAACTCAAGGACAAAGACGCCACCAGGCCAT
>Ga0247730_1001714_pt1 | contig 11595 bp, 10 predicted proteins | sample UWRJL073202C2_FD_180959 | JGI IMG/M metagenome (GOLD analysis project Ga0247730, IMG submission 180959) | Plant litter microbial communities from Arlington Agricultural Research Station in Wisconsin, United States - UWRJ-L073-202C-2 | ecosystem: Environmental > Terrestrial > Plant litter >...
GGATACGTTAAACCTGTCCATGACAAGATTGGTTATGGTGGAATGGTCTACATACGATCTGGGTAAGTGCGGGGTTGTTCACTGTTCATTCGCTGGCCCCATTCTCATACTTGGCAATAGTATGGTGCGAGTAGCGGGTGTCATGTGTGCAAAAGCAGCTACCATCTCGTTGAGATACGCTACCGTTCGTCGACAAGGACCTGGAACACCTGAACCTGCGATTATCAATCATCCTTCCTTGTACACACGGCTTCTACCGATCCTTTCTCGCGCCTACGTATTCCTGGGACTTGCTCCCCTTATTGTCGCTTCCTTCAATGTTATGACAGAGAAGTTGAAAGAAGGAGATGCTAGCCTACTTGCGCAAGTGCATTCAAGAACCGCTGGGCTGAAAGTGCTATGTACTAGCCGAGCTATAGAAGATTTGGAGATGGGGAGGCGAAGCATGGGTGGCCATGGTTTCAGCGCTCATTCAGGGTTGGGCAGGATGTACGGTGATTATGTTCCCAGTGCAATGTAAGTCATCTCCGCCTGCACCTGAAGCAGCATTCCCGTCTTGATATGCGATCTGACGAGCTAGGCAGGTATGAAGGAGAGAACTATGTTCTCGATCAACGAGTTGAGAGCTGCCCGATGTCTATCTCCTGGTACGTGTATTCAAATCCACAATCGTCGCAATGTGCCTCTAACTTTTGTCGTCTCTGCAGTACTTGCTATCCACAATCCAGACGTCTCTTGTTGACTTCTACACCCTCGGCCTGTTGGATGCCAAAGGGGAGAGATTACTCCTAACTTTTATTTTGAAAGTGTATCGTAGATGAACAGAAGTTGGAAGAAGGCCGCGCATTTCCAGTCCAAGTAGCCGTACATACAACCGTGGGGACCGGTTCTCTCAGTGGAATGGTTGGAATCTCTATGACATTCTCGTATAAAGAATGGGAAATGGAAACCATTTTCCTGTCCCATACAGCCCGAAGCCCCGTATGTTCACCTTGAAGAATAATTTACAGTAAAGGATAGCAAACCGTATGCGATTCATGTTGAACAGGGCGCAGCCTCAGAAAAGAATAATCCCGATTGTGGCGTGGGAATGGGGCCAGTTACCAATCGATTACCGGTGACTCTCTGCTTGCAAGCAGTTGCCACTGCAGCTCGTTAACCTCCTTTGTATCCGGCGAGTCGCAATGGCGATAATGGACGTGACACATTCACTACCGACAACTTACCTCTATATTGCAGTCTACAATGACTCTACCGTTTGATCTACTGGCTCGTTTGCGGCTTTGGTCACCTCTGTCTCCACAAGAAGCATCGCTTGCTGAAAAGACTAGCTCTGACGCCCAGTCTCGGCTAGAGGAGGTATCGAGATATATCGAACATCTGGAAGCTGAGGTCAATGCACTTCGAAAGCAATCTGAAGAGCTCGAAAGATTTCTTAGTGCCAGTCAAGGATTACGAGCGCCGATACGCACCCTTCCGTTGGAGCTGCTTTCGGAGATCTTTGCTCGTTGTACAGAGACAGAGATCTCCTGCTCGGATCCGAAATACGGCACTGCTGCTTATTACGCTTTGAAGAGCAATTCTGATTCAGACTCTGAATCCGACTTTGAAGGACTGGCAGCAGTACGTCATCTGTCTGATCGTACTGTAAGGACGCTTGATGTCCCTGCGGCAGTTCTGTGCCAAGTATGCACAACTTGGAACAGCGTCATATCGACATCCTCCTTTGCCTGGTCAAGAATATCACTTTCCCTGAACGTAACCTCGCTATACCAAGACGACGGGGACATCATAAGATGGGCGAGAGCGAAGTTAGCTGCTGCGCTTGCTCGTTCTGGGCAGTCTCCCCTCTACGCTTCCTTCCGCTTGCGCTATCTCTCTGAGGACTTTTCCATGGGTGATACCAGCAAGGAATATGAAAGCCTCGTTAGCGCTGTATTTCAGGAAAGTCATAGATGGAAAGCAGTGGAACTAGAAATGAGGGACGACCATTTCGGCCTTCACTCCATTATAGTTGATACTCTTTCGCGTCCAATGCCGCTACTCCAGTCTATCAGCATATCCTTGAATGGAAATATACTCGCATCCGCAAGCGGACATGTAGGGATCTGCAATGCACCATTGTTGAGACACGTCGATCTAAATCTTTTCGAATTTGATGATTTGGAGATACCAATAGTTCCATGGTCACAGCTTCATTCGCTCGAAGTGAAGGCCAAGTCGAAGACCCCCTTCCCCTTCCAGCAAGCCATAAGTGTTCTTGCGGCGTGCAGTTCATTGGAATTGCTTAGATGGAGCTGTCCTCTGACAGAGGACGAGAGCAACCGATCGTCTGTTCTATTGTCCCAGCTTCAGACACTAGATGCGGACGAGACATTCAATCCACTCATGCCATATCTCACTTTCCCACATCTCTGCGACTTCCGTTTTCACATTGCCTATTGCTGGACCCAGAGTTTTGACCTTGCACAGCAACTCGACGCGGTTCGTCCTATAGTGACATCACTGAAGGTCAATTATCTAGGAGGCATTGACACCTTGCATACCGCAGACGTCTGGAGAATGCTGGGCAATTTTCCTGAAGTAAAATCACTATCTCTGAGGCACATACTCCCGCTGAAAATGGAGCCGCCCAGTGGCTTCTTTGATGGTCCCCAGCGCTTCCCAAAGCTTCAGTCGATGTCATACATCCTAATCGAGCGGATTTCAAGACCCTCCCCAGACGATGTCACTACAGGCATTCTTAAACTGGTCGACTCATTTCGGAATTCTGTAGGCGGGGTGCAAGGGGGAGTATTTCCCACCCTACGGAATTTCATGATTTGTTTTGAGGTTTTCCCTGACAAGAAGGATGCGTTTATGAGCAAGAAGGATGTTCGGATTCTTAGAGAATTTGCGGCATCAGGCTTGGATTTTGAAGTCTATCGAGGCGATAGCAATTTCTCCCGGTCGAATTTTTCGGATGACGATTATGTCACCGACAAAACAATACTAATTAGCAGTGTTCTGTCTGATCTCGAGGGCCCCCTATAGCTACTAAAGCTGGCTTATTAAAGCTCGTTTGTAATTCCCCAAAGTTTTTTTATTGAATTTTTGTGCTCGTCACAGTCTCCCGGCGATTCGTTTTCCACGCAGCTCGCTGGCACACCCACCCACAATCCAGCATCTGCAAAACCACAACGTCACTTCAAATGACTACCAAAGTTTCTTTTGTGTATCAAGGAAAGCCGACGACAGGTCACTAGACCTAGATTTTATTTACGATTTAAGAGTACATCCCGATAGTCTACCTTCCATTCGTGCTTGGATAGTAACTCTTCAGCAACTCGCTAGATTTTGAATGAGAGATGATTGACTTGGGGTATGTATGAAATATACTTACTGGGCTGAACATTCTTGTTGCTGATGTACTGAGCGAGAGAAATGTTGCTTCCACACAAAACTCCTCTCAATAAGGCTTGCGCAGCGTAGTTGGCACCGGCGGTGTTAGTATGAACCTTTAGCAATAACGAAGTATGTGAGTGGTATGCAGTACACCGAGGGAGCTATTACGCACGTTGTCATTGGGGAACATTCCATTGACAGTCGAGGCACCGAGCGCTGTGAATTCTCGTTTGAGGTAGGTGAAGTGGTCAACGTAAGGAACCCCAGTAGAAGATGCAACAGATTGCGCGTATCCAACATAGATGGGCGTGCCAGAAGTGTCTTTGAAAGGGTTGTTGGGCGTCTGAGACGATACGATCACAGATGCGCCTAAGCTCTTGAACTTGTTGATCGCGTCGGTCATGTATTTCGCGTAGGTGTACACCACTTGTCCATTGCTGCGTAAAAGAACTATGATGAGACCTCGAACAGTGATTCGCACGTGCACTCACTCCGAGCAAGTTGTAGTCAAGCTTGTTCCAGGGCAAACACCTTGCTGAGGGTTTCCAGCAATACCTCCACCCTCGTTATGTCCGAACTCGATGATCACAATGTCACCAGACTTGACGCTGCTATACATCGTGTTGACTTTAAACGCACATGGTCAGCGTACGTTGCAGCATAATTCAAGAAAACCACGTACAATATCCTTGAGTGGTGAACGAGCGAGAACTCTTTCCTGGAACCGCCTTGTTTTGAACAGGGATGCTCAAATATTGACCGATCTGAGCTCCCCATCCCTGATTGAGAGTTCCAGTAACGGTGGCAGTGGTAGAATCTCCTGCGAGCCAGAGTGTGGGGGCAGCAGAAACAGACAGAGCATATGCAGCGAGAGTGAGAAGCTTGGGGTAGAACATTTTTACTTTAGATCAAGAGGTTCTGGTGTCTAAAGTCTCTTTTGGAGACAATGCCTGTTATATACGGATGAGACGGAATTTTCCGAGAATGAGGCAGAAAATATTTACATCGAGACATTGGACAGGTCACGGTCGTTCTCGTGTTTCCATTGGATACTGGCCCTACGACCACCTGATGATCCTCAGCCGAGCTCAGGTCAGTAATATGCAGCGTAACCTTATTCTTGCGGATTGCAAATTGAACTTTTCGTCCAGACTCAGTGAAAGCACACGGTTTTCGAACCGATATACATCCGCATAAGAGCCGAAACAATGTACATAACAGGATCAGGAGGCTCCGAGGAGTCGGATTACAGGGCCATGAGGGTACGGCGATTTTCAATGAAAATAACCTTAAGCGTCTGGAGGAAATAAGAGAGCAGGAGGCTTAGACGTTATCGTGAACAACCGCGTTCTGAGGCTCGGGGTCTTGCAGCAGGGAGAAAAGGATATTCTAAGTAATCAAGCGTAAGAGAACAGCGCTTATAGCTTGTATAGTCACCTACTTCTGTAAAAATTATACCAATCTCGAGTTCCAATATAGTTGCCTCCAGCTCAAACCACTTGAATCTCTGACATCGGGAAAGCCGAGGCACGTATAGACCCGTCAAGTTGGGTCTCCGATTCCGAATGGAAATTACTGAGCGAGGTAATTAATTGGGAGATACTATACGTACCTCAATAGGCCAAGATTGATTACAGAGTATACGAAAACAATGGCCAGAGAGAGAGCTAGAGCTAAGAGGAGTGACGACATGTGACTTCACACTCCATTTCTATTCTTAGTCCCCGGGCCGGACTGCTTCCGCAGTCTATCCGCGAACGCCTGCACTTTGTCCCCTCACACCCTTGACGCCGTAGCAAACCCCTCATCTGTATTACTTGTGCAATGCGAATCCAACTCTATCTCCTTCACGGAAACTCATATTGTCTTTCGAGCATCATAGGCTCAACGTGAAGCACGACCCGAAGGCTGACAAGCCGAAAGCTCGCAGTAATGGAGTCCGAGTGCTTGGGCTACTGTGCGTAATACCTTCGACTTCCAGGCTTTGCAGACGCTAATATCACGGTTATAGGCGCGAAGCGAAGGCGGGAGAAACTATAATGGGTTGTGAAACTGCTTGAGTCCCTTCAGCGTTCAGTAAATCTGGCAGGTACTTCAGGACAGATTCATTCTTCCCTGCTTGAGCCCTCTAATGATTGAACAGGAAAGACCAGTTACGTACATGAAAGTGGATTCCGTGTACGATTGGATCAAGAAAGAATACGACATCGCAGTTTTTTTCTTGGACGACCAATTTCGATCTTCACGAAGCGGCCTTCCAATTGGTAGTCGATCTTCAAGCTTCTCATCCCTCCACTCAACATACCCCCGTCCCATATCCACACACCAAGCCCTCCAATGCCACATGCCAACGAAATTGGGCTGTGGTACGAACGTTCAGAGGCTCGAAACTACGTTAGCATTTATCCCAGAGGTCCAGGATTACAAGGTGAATTCATCGACGACGACGAATACAGAACGGCGGATTGACACCTGTGCAAAGCAGCGACGCATGGTGTTGTGCAAGCGTGTCTTATTGTTTCAGGGGGTGAAGATATGGATTAGCCATCTATTCTTGAACTACGTGGTCGGGGGTATGTCACCTCGTTTCTTGCCTTGCAAACCGTACTCAGACTATTAGCAGATACTGCCGCAGGGGAGATTACACCAAAGGTCACGGGAGCAATGCGACTCCCGATAACTGTTAGGTCCAGTCTTACTGAACATGTTCCTAAGGACCGCACGCTACACGCTATCAAGGTTTGTACAGGGGAGGATATGACAAACCTGACCACGACAGGATCAATTACGGCGGAATGGGCTACGTGCAATCTTTGTAAGTGTTTGGTTGTTCATTCGCTCGTTGGTCTTATTCTCATACCTCGTTATAGCTTGGTGCGAGTGGCAGATGTAATGTGTGCGAAAGCATCTACCATCTCGCTGAGACATTCCACCAAGGCCTGGAGACACCTGACCTTGCCATCCTCAAACATCCTGGATCATGGACACGGCTTGTACTAATCCCCTCTCGCGCTTACATCTCCTGGAAGTTGCACTTCTTATTGCAGCTTCGTTCAGCGTCATGGATGCAGAAGCCGAGAGAAGAAGATGCTAGCTTGCTTGCACAAGCTCCGGAACGTCTGTCTCAGAGGGCTGCGTACTCTCGAGGTCAAACTGTAGCAATTCTGGAAAGATGCAGACTTGGCCATGGTTTCAGCGCTCGTTCCGATTTGGGCAGGATGTACGAGAACCACGTTCCACTAGATTGAACAAGTTATCAGAACTGCGCGCAAATTCTCACTCATGGACTTGGGAACTACGCCGAAGACCCATGACTCCCGGGATTTCGAACTTAACTCGAAGGGTTTGCACTCTGGAACTTCGAGCGATGCTACCTGTTCAATGGAGCGGGGCATGGTCGTGCAGACGTAGTCCAACACCTGCGACAGAAGGGTGCGCTGCCACGTAGGTTGGGGAGTCACGAGCAAGGCGTATGCAGTATTGAAGGACGTCTATCTCTTGGTAAGTCATCCACAAGCGTTTTGCAGCACGCCTGACTTCCATCTTTACAGCCTTTGTTATCTGCACTCCGGAGCAACCTCTACAACTGCTGTGCACTTGGCTTCGCGAATACTGAGGGAGAGAAGTGGCTCAGAAAGCTCAAGAGACTGTATTGAGCCTGAGTGATTGCGTCCGATCAACAGCAGCCTTCCGAGTGTCAGCGTAAGCTATATTTCGCTTAGGCTACGTCTCAGCTTTGTGTGCTCTTGTCATTGACATGTCTGCGAATGCTGCATCATCTAGTCTTTACAATGTCTACAAACATGTTTTGGTTGTGTTATCTTATGTACTGCTGTGGGCATCAAGCATCGCCGGTGACTTATAATCCGTTTGTGCCCTCAATTCTTCACTACGAGTTTCCCATATGTAGGCAATAAATCTCGTGTATTACTGGTATATACAGCTTTCTTGTGTGAACATATGACAACAACCATGATCATTTGTAACTACAATTGCGTCTGGAACTCTACGTAGAACGAGCGCAGATTTTGCGACATTCAAAGTGTCCAAGAGGTAACAAGTACGGGCTTGGGATTGACCTACCCAACCTGCATGCGTCTCTACCAGAGAGACGAAGTCAGTAGACCAACTCGGGCTTCATGAGTAGAAAAGAAGACTAGCCTTTTTAGTCTCTTTCCCAGACCACATCGTCTTTAATCTGCAAAACTTCGACAGAGTCGGGGAACAGATCTACTAGTGTCCTTAAAGACTTTCCCGTCAACTTTTTCACATCCAGCAATCTAAGATCCTTCACGGATTGCAGAGCAGGAGGCCACTGCTTGGGAATCGCGCCTCCCATGCTGAGCGTAGAGATACTACGGAGAGTAGGACTCCAAGGCGCTGCTGATGCTTTATGCATCAGTGCGGCCGAGCCTCTGCGAACGTAGAGGTCTTGAAGGTTGGGGAATTGGGTATGATGCAGCAGTGTCTGCATAACCTGCTGGACCACGTCAACTTTCAACGACCGAAGACTAGGGCTGTATAGAACGCCATTCAATAAGCCATACATCCCCCAGTCCATGTCCTCCACATCGTTTGCAGCGTTGGCATCGTATCCATACACGTCAACCAGCTCTAAATCTACCACCTGTGTGCAGTGCAGGAGGGTCATCACGAGAGTGCGTATAGTGCATTTCGTTAGGCGAAGAGTGGTGATGGCCGAATAAGGAAGTGTGCCAAGGTTATGTTGCAGAGCTTCAGGCATCAACATGGGTTGGTTCCAGAGTCCGAGTTCTCGCAGTTTTGGTGCCTTGATAACGAATGGAAAAAGCTCTCGTATGACGTTGTTTGGAATGGAAGGAGTCATGACTTGAATGTCTAAAGATAGTAGCTGAGGAAACTCGAGCGGTTGGGCAATGAAGATGACAGGTGCCAGATGTTTAGCGATGAACAGTCGGCGTGTTCTGGGGCCCACAATCATCATCAAGAGCATGAGATGCTCTCTAGCCTCGGAGATCTGCTCAATAGTGCATTTCTTCGACATTGAATCGAGCGTCATGGATAGGTCAAGCAAAGAGGTTCCCGATCTTGCCGCATAGAGTTCGCCTAGTTTTACGGACATAGGACGTAAAGGGTGCATGTAAATCTCCGACCATAACAAGGGGCAGGAGAGAGCGACAGTCCTCCAACGCTGGCATACGGAAGCCACGAGCCCAGCGTTTGAGCGAGAACAGAGGTGAAAGATACTGATGAGGATCTCGTCTGGCAAGATCGCTATGAAAGATCTGCGAAGCAATTGAATAAAGTGCTCTTCGGATTAGTCCCAGTCTCTTACTGAGCCCAGTAGCGTCTTGTGCGACTCATGCCTGCTAGCGCTGATGACGGTTCAAGAATGAGATGCCCTGGAGCGTGACGTGGCAATTCAATTGAAATTTCGTTGAACATGTCACGTAGTGCACGTGGCAATGCCTCTATGCTCTTCCCGCTGTTTTGGAGCATGCACGCTCTCCGCATGGTAACGATAGTCGAGTTCTGATGCGTATCATGGAAAGCCATGTCAAAGAGACCACATTTATTGCCAAGCATGATGAGCATGCGCGATGCAATCATAACGAGACATCCTCATGTTTGAAGACATTGGGTCTGGACGAACTTCATCGTATCCAGCAAGGAGTGGCAGTAGAATCAACGCGATGTGCGCCAAAGGTTTCTCGGACATAACAGATGTTATGAAAAGTTATGAAACCCTTTTCAGAACGAGAGTCGTGAGGGGTCTAGATTTTGAGTAATGAGATAAACCTGAATTATACCAGCTCAACAAGTTCGAATGTAGAGTTGACGAGCGCGTGTTTGCATTTGCAGAATAGGAGATTCTTGGTACAAACCCCTCGCAATTTGCAGTAACATCATGAAACATTTCGATCGCATCCGATTCGACGTGCATAGTTCTCCAACATACAAGTCTAGTGATATTGTATCGGTCCAGATGGCGGTTCAAGAGTAAGACAAGGCAATAGCGTGACGTTACATCTCTGCAGCCCAATTGGGTGGCGTGACATTTCCGAAAGTAATCAACAGATAGTCCCACCCGAGACGCTCAATCCCAATCATCATGTCGTTCGTGACCCCCACCAGTACACTCGCTATTGCCGACGACATGTCTCCTGTAACTAATTTTCACGTTGAGGATTGGATCACGTACTGACCGGTATTTAGGATGAGTTTTTTGCGCGCTTGCCAGCGTCCATCAAAGACTACTATGCCACTGCCATAGCGGGCTTCCGTAAACCAAAGAAGACGCTGGAGGAGCAACCCTTGACAGAAAAGGAGATGTGGGGTGTAATGTTAGCTCTATGCGATGGCCATGAGAAGGCTGAGGATGCTCTCGCGTACGTATATAAAGGAATTGATGCAAATATTCCTATATTGGGGGTGCGTTGACTCGATATGTTCCGCGACAGCAATACCTTGACATTGTTGATTAGGCTCTGTGTCCTCCAGAGAACGTAGAATGCAAATTTGTGGAGTTTGACAACCTCAAAGTGTTCTACCACGTCGATATGCCCTCCTTATACCCTCAGGGAAGCTACACGTTCTACATTGGAAACGCAGGATGTCAACCCAGTCAGTGCATTGATTGGTACTCTGCGAATATCAGGGTTATGGCGCTGGGATTGAATCAGAGATGGGGGGAATGTAGACTTTTGAAGGTTCCTGGTGGTGCCCAAGTCGAAATTCATTACACACATCACGGCGAACGTCAAATCAAGCCACTGGTTTTCCCTGTTCTTTCGGCGGAGGAAAGGGCTCGCTATTTTCCTCAACAAGTCAGATTCGACGATGAGAGGAATATTGAGAATGAAACTAATCGGCTTCAAACTGCTTACCTGTAAATTGTCGCTTTAGATATTAGCCTTGTATCCCTGTTCTCCAAGCAACTACAGTCTATCAAATCTTCTTCAAGTTCACTGATCTCGTTTGTATAAGATTGAAGGAATAGACTCTTCCAGAATTGAAACAGTCAAAGCAGTGCAAGAACTCTCTTGTTGTAACAGGCATTCATTCAGTACATGCACATGGTCTTCAGTAAATCTTCCTCATTACTACTAGGAAGTCCCTCAGCTCGTCAGGCAAATCCCGATGACACATTTCGTGAAGTCGCTCAAGTGTTTGCCAACACCGATATTGACTGGAACTCATAGCCACGGAATCAATACGCACCTTTATGAACTTTGGGCCACGACGAGAACGAGAGGACGAGAGGCAACCGCGCTCCTAAATCATCTGGTTCAGAGGTTAACTTAAACACAACACGAGGCGACATGGCATCAGATCGCTCACCATACGTTCAGCACCAGCGGAACAAATCCGGTTAGACATACCACCCACCCTTCTCGACTACATAATATACAGCAGGAGAGCAGTTCGAAGGGAGTCACCGGTCTGAGGATACAGGCATAGAATAGTCTCTTCGGGCCTTGATATCCAGCCAGCTACATCGCGCTTTCGGACACCTTTGATCTGGCACTGTATCAGGGTAGTCTCTGTAGAGAAAGAATCAATGACGACAAGAGTACGAATCCTATCAGACGAACTGCCCTGTGTCATTCGTAAGATATCTGCAAACTTTACCCTTCCCCCTCCATTCAACCAATGGGAATAACACTAACTCCCGACTGCTCTGGTTTGGAAGAAGGCAGGTCCCTGGACCACGAAGACAAGACAACAGGGAGGGAACTAGTGATACAAACGAAGACGGTCAGGTTGACAATACAATACAATCTATGAAAGGACTCACCTCCAGCGCTACTCACAGGTCTGCAAACCGTTCGTATAGTAGTAGGTAGAATTAGTTCCAAAGCTGTCTCGAGTTTGGCAGCTGGCGGAAAGAAAGGGAAACATGAACGAGCCTAGTGAACGTAAGCATACATGTAAACGAGGACGAGGAAACCGAATGAGCGCTGGATCAGATGTAGAACGAGTATGGAGCCTATATAAAGTTGAGCAAGAATGGCAGAAGATAGTATAAGATGGCAATGGGACTTTATCATGCGTTACATCCAGCTTCCACGTCCAACAGCCCGTACGACTCATTTGCTTGTCCCGCCTTCGTTTTACAAGTCAACGTTAGCCCGTGGCAAGGCGCGCTGGAAGGCTCGTGAAGAAGAGGCATGTTGGTCTAGCAACGACGTTGGTTCGATCGATACACAGTTCACGGAATGAGTCGCCGGC
>Ga0247730_1001719_pt1 | contig 11581 bp, 22 predicted proteins | sample UWRJL073202C2_FD_180959 | JGI IMG/M metagenome (GOLD analysis project Ga0247730, IMG submission 180959) | Plant litter microbial communities from Arlington Agricultural Research Station in Wisconsin, United States - UWRJ-L073-202C-2 | ecosystem: Environmental > Terrestrial > Plant litter >...
TCATCTGAAAGATGAGCCAGCACCTGGCCGAACATCTCCAGATTCATCCGGTGCGCTTCACGGTTCGGGTTCGCGCAATCGAGCAAGCGCGTTTCGTTAACGCCCATACGCTTTGCCAAAGCAGTACCGCCACCGGCTTTCACTTCGCGGTGCAGTGTTCTTTCAAATTCTTCCATTGCGAAAACCCCTATTCGTCTCGCGTGGCGCTGTGCCAGCACTTCCGCGATCATTTGCCCATCAACTGATCAAGGACTTATCCATGACCGACTCTTCCGAACTGCAAGGCGAGATAGACGCCCTTCGCTGCTTTGTGGCTGCCTTGGCATCCACTCTTCCCTTGGCTTGTCAGATCAGGCTGTGGCCTGCGTTTGAATCAAAGGCAGGGCCATTTCGTGATCAGTTGAGCCGTGATGCTTTGCGTGGCTTCGAGCAGGCGACTGTGTCGTTGAGCTCAAGGTTTACTGTCACGCCGCAGACTTCTGCGAAGGAAACGGGCGCTGCTCTTGAGCCGACAAGGTTCCGTCCTCAAGGAAAGTGACGAACACGTCACGGCCAACACGGATGGCCTTGCTTAGAGCGCCTTGCGTGCAGCCAAGCATCTGCGCAGCCTTCGTATGGCCGTGCTCTTTTGCGAATTCTGTAAGCGGGATACGGCGCATAGCGGCGTCCTCAACGTTTGTGAACAGCACGATTATGACCGCCGGTATTGTTCGCCGTCAATACCGGCGATATTGGCTGAGCGAATACCGCAGGTATTATCATTTGCCGATGACCAAAGACTCCCGAAGACTCCCGCTTGCTGATTGGCAAATGGAAGACAGCGACCGCCTGAAAGAAATATTTCAGCGAAAACGTGCATCCTTGAAATTGACGCAAGAAAAGCTGGCCGAGGGTCTGGGCGATGGTGTTACCCAGGGCGCGGTTAGCCATTTCATGAATAGGCGCACAGCGCTAAGCCTCAAAGCGGCGGCGGTATTTTCCAAACTTTTGGAAGTGCCGGTCTCAGAGATCAGTCCGATCCTCGCGCAACAAATCGAGGCTATGGGCCTTAGCTCAGCGGTTACCGAAACTCGATCAGGTGCAGAGCTTACTGATGCGCCTGCCGCGAACTCCCCCTTCCCCGCAGGAGCGGACGGCTCAGAGATTGATGAGCGCTACGCCCATATCCCTCAGTACTCAGCTAAAGCGGCGGCAGGCTTCGGCCATGAGAACCCCCACGTCGAAACGTTGGCTACCCTCGCCTTTAAGCTGGACTGGCTGCGCACAAAGGGGGTCAAGGCTGACCACTTGTTCGTGATGTACGCAGACGGCGACAGCATGTGGCCCACGGTGAATGACCATGACGTGCTGCTAGTCGACACGTCGCGCACCGAAGCAACTGACGGGCATGTTTTCGTGCTGACCAGTAACGACAGGGGCTCCATTGTGAAGCGCCTGGTGCAGAGCCCCTTGGGTGGCTGGATCATCCGTAGCGACAACGAGGATAAGGGTGAGTACCCCGATCTGCTGCTATCGCGCAGCGAGGTGAACGAGCACCGCATAATTGGCCGGGTTATCTGGCGCGGCGGGGATTTGTAGGATTGGAACTTCAAACTGAGGGATATTGACGTGAACGAGGAAATGGGCAGCGCCACTGCCACGGCTGAAGCTGCTGGAGATGCGGAGGTCTCCAAGAACAAAGCCCTGAAGGTGCCTCTGGATGCGTTCGAGTCATACCTTGAGCGGATGCGACCCGGCCGGGCTTGCGTGTTTTGCGCCGAAGGCAAATATCAGGTGGCGCCCTCGCCTGCAGGTGGCACTGCTGGAGTGGTAGCGACCCCCGTGCCAAACGTCGCTAGAATAGGGGTTTGGTTCTTTGTGGCCACCTGCGACTTCTGCGGAGATACGAAACTCTTCCACGCAGGTCGGACTTATGCCGCTATGACTGGCGAACAGTAATCATGTCGGCAGCAATGCGTTCTTACGATTTTTTTGACTTATTCGAGGTCGAAGATAGGCACCCGCTGCCTGTATATAGCCAGCGCAATTTCTTTTGGGAGGTTGAGAATGTGGACACTTCAAGGCCGGCTGAGCCCCTCCCGGCTGATGAGCAGGTGTATACTCCGGAATCAGCGGAGGGTTCGATCAATATCATGAGCGCTTTTAGGAAAGACCTGTTCGTTTCCATAACACTGCCGATTTTACTTGCGGCTGTGGCTGCCTCCGCGCTTGGCTGGGGCGCTTACGCTCACCTCGACTTAAAGCTTGATTCTGCCAAGGCTGAGGCTTCTAGCGGCGTTGACCATCTCGGGGACACGCTGAGGCAGGAATTACGCGCTGACCGCGTTGACCGCGCCAGGGAGTTTGAGCTAATGCGAGCTGAGATGAGGGAGGATAGGAAGGAAACCAGAGAGGCGCTAAAGGAGTTAGTGAAAAAGTCTTAGCCCTATAGGTGAGGATTAATCTGGTTTATTTTTTGTTGCGAAGCCCGGCCCAGCGCCGGGCTTTTCGTATCTGCCCTTCCTGACAAGCCCGCCACTGAGCGGGCTTTTTTGTGCCTGATGGCTGCTGGCCTGCATGGTAGAATTGCGGCTCAATCACATGGAGGTTAGAGATGCTTGGGAAAATATTGATGGCGCTTGGCGCGGGAAGCTTCGCTCTAGGTTTTATGGAGGCCCAAACTGCTCTGATCGGCTCACACAAATCGATTGAGGCCGGATGGCTGCTCATAGTTAGCCTACCCCTTTTAATCATCGGGTTTTTCGTTTGGCGCGCATCCATCAAAAAATGCCCAGCCTGTGCGGAACGAATCAAAAAAGACGCTAGCATTTGTAAGCATTGCGGTACCCCGATGAGGGCATCTTGAAATGCGTGCAGCTATTGCATTGGCATTCGCTTTCACCTCTTTATACGCGCTCGGATCGAGTGAAGGCGACCCCAAGAAATTTCTGATTCAGCTGAAAGGTGCGGCATCTCAATGCGCCCTTACCAGCTCAGGCGAAGCAACGTCCGCTTTCTTGATCGGTCGTAAAAATGGTACCAGCAGCAAGAAATATAAGGCGGCGTTGGATTATGCATACAAGCAAGCCGAGACCTGTGTAGCTGAGGGGAAGCCAATGATGAAGCCCTTGTTGAAGGCTGAAATCGAAGCTCATCCAAGCATGCGAGACGCCACGCTTGAAGCATATGCTAAATGGATTGGCTATATGGATTGGCTTGCTATACCCCGAGATTGGGGGGAAGAGAGCCAGGAGAAGGCTGCATATGAGCAAGCTATCAATCGCCTACAGGCCGAAATAGATATTCAGTAGACCTCGTTGTTGCAGAAGCCCACGGCCCGCCCTTGCGGGCTTTCTTGCGCCCAATCGGATATAGAGCACATTTGTACTCTTTCCGATTGCATGGAAAATCTCCTTGAACTACTGTGTATGCATACAGCCATCCAAGGAGGTAACCCATGGCAAAGCAGAAACCCCTGGCACCGAAAGAGCCGTCTTCCTACGAGCTCCTCGGCATGCGCGTTCAGCGGGCAATCAACACTCCCAAAGCCCAGACGTCGAAATCGGTACTGTTGGAGCGTTCGGCGAACGACGACCCCGCCGACTGGGACCGCATCCTGGACGAGATCGCGGAGAACGATAACGTAACCGTCGCCTACCGTGATGACGGGCTGATCCAGCTTTTCTGGACCGTCCCTAAAGAAGACTGATACCGCATCCCTCTTTGCCCGCTTCGTGCGGGCATTTTTACGCCTATCGAAAAAATACATGACCGGAGGTATTGACCTCATACAATACCGGCGGTATTGTTCATCCATCGAAGCGAAACACGCCGAGACAGGCCGAGAGGCCTCGGGTAACCGGAACGCTCTTTATACAACCTGACGTGACCCAACGACGTACCGGCCAACCCGGTGGCGAGAAAGCTAAACCGTCGTCCATGCAGCCTCTGGTAGCTGCCGTACTCCCTCATGTGAGTGCGCGAAACCACGCAAGCCAGTCGAGCCACCAGTAGTGGCAATGATCAGAGATATGAATCGGGCGATGAGCGTGGTGGAGATCGAACTCGTGCAAAAACTGCACGAGTTCAGCCAAGGCCACCGTGGTTAACGGAGCCATGAAAGACCGAACGATTTCTGAAACGCCTGGGCGACCGGGCGTTTTGGAAACAAAACGGGTGCAGAAGCATGAATAAGGTCATTCGCGTCACCCTGCACGGCGAGATAGAGGTATTCACCGACGGCCACCTGGACGCCTGCATCAGAGAGGCGAACAGGCTCAACGCGGAGCGCGGATACACCAACGCCGTGCATGTAGTCGAGCGCGATGGCGGCCAACGAATGACGGCGGCTGACTGCAAGGCTGCAGCATAACCCTCACCCCGACGAGCTTTAAGCAGATTAACGCTGACCGGGATTGATATTAATTCGATGGAATAGATGGATGACTCATGACACGAAATGAATATGAAGAGCTGGAAACATTGGCTACAGCGACGCTTGTCGGAATGCTCGCAGGGGGCAAGTCGCCAAAAAACGCGTCATTGGCTTCCATTGCATTCGACTTGGCGGAGCAGTTTCAAAAAGAGCGTATCGCCCGCATCGGCGAAAAACCTCCATACGACCAGTAAGTATCACCTCAGCCAATTTGATGAGTTGGATGAAGGATGCGGACGAAACTGCGGCCTATAACCGCCCACCTGCTCCGGCTGTCAGCGGATTTCCCCACAGTCGAAACCCTGAATGGGAGACGCCACGATGAAGTAACGCACCCGATTCACCTGTGCGTCGCAGAAAGCCTGAAGCCTGCGACCAACATCCTTACAGGCAGCGGACAGCAGGGTCGTCGATGTCACCGCGCATTGGCCGAAAGGCAGGCCCACCCCTCGAAGCACATCGAAGTAGTGCCCGCACATGCGGAACCCAACCCTTCTATCGATCGCATCGGCAGATGCCAGGCCAGTCTCACGGCTGGGTTTGGTCACCCGTGCCTGGCATCTGGCCAATGCGATCAATCAGCTCGCCACGGAGGCGATCATGAACTCATTAGCAAGAGCGCAAGCCCGCTGGGACAGCATGGAGCCAGATGATGACTCCGGATACGAGGAAGCGGCGAGCCGCTGGGTCGAGGACAAGGCCGAGCAGTTGGTTCGCGGCTGCGACCTCATCATCCGCCGCCCTGGTCAGATGCCTATCGTTGTCAGCTACGACGCCTTCCTCGCCAAAGTTCAGGACCATCTGAATGATCGTCAAATCGCCGGTAAGGACGACGAAGACATGTTCGCCCAAGTAGTTATCGCTGCGGTGAGTGGTGCGCCTGCACAAAGAATGGCGCGCCTTCTGCTCGGTCACAGCGATCACCCCGAGGGCAAGCTTTACGAAATGGCGGTGGAGCTGGTCAAACCCCATGCCGAAGCGGGGCTTGAAGCGCAGGCAGAGGACGAGGGTTTATGAGTCCTCACATCCTCATAGATGTAGCGCTTGACGGCATGAATGGCACTGACTGTCCTCCGCTTAACGAAGTCAACGTGATGCGAATCATCACCAATCTGCACCGGGACGACGCCATCACCAATGATGAGCTGACCCATTATTGCAACCGGCTTTATGCCGTGATTGAGCGGCAGAAAAGGAGAGCGGCATGAACACTACCCCGACCGTGAAATCTCTAATCGACGAACAGATTGACGATGCTCAAGCGCTGGTGCGCGGCACGTTGGTCTGTCCCAAGGGCATGCGGGTTGCGGACCTGCCCTACCCGATCAAAGCCGAGTGGTTGAAGCGTCGCCCGGTGGCTAGGCCGAAGCCATGCCAATGACCCGTCAGCAAGCCCGCAGATGGGCTTTATGGCGCGGCTCGTTCATCACCCTCACCGTTTGCACCGCTTGGATGTTGGCCAGCGCCTACGCCACGCACATCACGCAATAACCCTTCCCAATTCAATCGCAGCGCCCCGGCAACGGCATGGCGCGTGGAGATAGTCATGTCTGATTTAACCGTAAAGCAGAGTTTCAGCCTCACCCCCTCCTCTTTGACGGAGGCGATGGCGTTCGCTGACATCCTCGCCAAGTCGACCATTGTGCCGAAAGAGTTCCTCGGCAACCCCGGAAACATCCTGGTGGCGATCCAGTGGGGCCTTGAGCTTGGCCTGCAACCGCTGCAAGCGATGCAGAACATCGCAGTCATCAACGGTCGTCCGGCGCTATGGGGCGACGCAGTCATCGCCCTGGTGCGCGGCTCGACTCTTTGCGAATACGTCTACGAGGAAGACGACGGCCACGTCGCCACATGCCGAGTGAAGCGCCGTGGCGAGAACGAACAGGTCCGCACGTTCAGCATGGATGACGCGAAGGTCGCTGGACTGATGGGCAAATCTGGCCCTTGGACGCAGCACCCGAAGCGGATGCGCCAGATGCGCGCTCGAGCGTTCGCCCTGCGTGACGTTTTCCCTGATGTGCTGCGCGGCATGCCGGTAGCGGAAGAGCTGCAGGACATGCCGAAAGAGCGCGAGTCGGGCGCGACGTTGAGCAGCGTACCGAAGATTGATGCGCCGGCGGCACTGCCCGAGTACCCGGCTGAACTGCTCACGGAAAACCTGGTGAAGTGGCAGCCGCTTATCGATTCCGGCCGAACCAGTCCTGACCACCTGATCGCGACCATCAGCAGCAAGTACACGCTGACGGATGATCAGGCCACCACCATCAAAAACCTGAAAGCACTCGACGGAGAGGCAGCATGAAAATCCATAACGTAGCCCAAGGCAGCGCCGAGTGGCACGCTCTCCGCGCCAATCACTTCACCGCTTCGGAAGCCCCGGCGATGATGGGAGCCTCGAAGTACCAGAGCCGCACTGAACTGCTGACCATGAAGAAGACCGGCATCACGCCGGAGGTCACCCCGCAGATGCAACGCATCTTTGATCGCGGCCATGCTACCGAGGCTATGGCCCGGCCGTTGGTTGAGGCGATGATCGGCGAGGAGCTTTACCCGGTCGTAGGCACTAGCGGAAACCTGTTAGCGTCAATGGATGGCGCGACGATGCTCGGTGAGACATTGTTTGAGCACAAGCTCTGGAATGAATCCCTGGTCGCCCAGGTTCGTGCCGAACAGCTGGACGCGCATTACTACTGGCAGCTGGAACAGCAACTGCTGGTGAGCGGCGCCGAGCGTGTGATTTTCGTTTGCTCCGACGGCACTTCTGACAAGTTCGTGTCGATGGAATATCGCCCCGTAGCTGGCCGCGCCACGCAGTTGGTCGAAGGCTGGAAGCAGTTCGAAGCAGATCTCGCCGGGCACTCACCGGTAGAGGCAGTGATCGAAGCGGTCGGCAAAACCCCGGACAGCCTGCCAGCGCTGCGCATCGAAGTAACCGGCATGGTCACTGCCAGCAACCTTGAGCAGTTCAAGGCGCACTCGCTGGCTGTGTTCGGGGCGATCAACACGGACCTCCAGACCGATCAGCACTTCGCCGACGCGGAGAAAACAGTGAAGTGGTGCGGCGATGTCGAAGAGCGCCTGGCAGCAGCAAAGCAGCACGCATTAAGCCAGACAGAAAGTATCGACGCCCTCTTCCGCGCCATCGACGAAATCAGCGCTGAAGCCCGCAGCAAGCGCCTCGAACTCGACAAGCTGGTGAAGGCACGCAAGATCGCCATCCGCGACGACATCGTGATGACCGCGGCTAAGTCGCTGCAAACCCATATCGACCAGATCAACTCTTCTCTTGGTGGTAAGGCGCGACTGCCGAAAGTGGTCGCTGATTTCGCCGGGGCCATCAAGGGCAAAAAGACGATCACCAGCCTGCGCGATGCCGCTGATAGCGAACTGGCCCGCGCCAAGATCGAAGCCAGTCAGCTGGGCGACAGCATCCGCTGCAACCTGAACAGCCTGGATGAGCTCGCAGCCGATTACACATTCCTCTTCAACGACGTTGAGCAGTTGGTGCTGAAAGCCAACGAGGATCTCGTGTCGCTGATCAAGGTTCGGCTCAATGAGCACAAGCAGGCAGAAGAGGCGAAGGAAGCCGCTCAGCGCGAGCGCGTCCGCAAGGAAGAGGTTGCGCGTATAGATCGTGAAGCGGCCGAACGTACTGCAGCCGAGGCTAAAGCATCGGCGACAGTTATTAGCGCTGCGCCAGCCAAGGCCGAGCAGTCCTCGGCGCGCGTAACCGCAGTGCCATCCGCCAAGGTTGCACCCAAGCCAATCAAGTACGAAGCGCGCGTGACCGACCTTGAAGCTTTGGTGAAGGCAGTTGCCGCGGGCGAAGTGCCCATCACCGTGCTCACCGTCAATTGGCAGGGCCTCGATGATCTGGTTGAGGCTCAGGGTTCTGAATTCAACGTGCCGGGGGTAACCCTCGAGCAGGTGGCAGCATGACCAGTTTCAGCTTGAGCCCGGACACATCCAACCGTGACAAGTCAGCGGAATTTGCCGCTGCTATGGCTGCGTACGAGAGGGGCGGTGGTCGCATCACCCATGGGGAGTGCTTCACCGGCAACCCTGTCCCGCCAAAACGTCGCGACTGGATAGACCCTGAAACGGTACTTAAGCGTAAAGCGCGCCCCATGACGCTTGCTCAGCGTCGGGCTCTGGGGAAAGCGACGGGGGCGCTATGAGCAAGCGCAAGCCGCATAACATCAAATCCCGCATCGAGCGTTCATGCCGTGCGCTGCTGAGCACCAATCATGTCTGCGTCGTGAACATCGATCCTTGCGGGCGCCAGTGGATGTTTAATTGGAAGACCGCACGGGTCATTCGTAGCCGACAGGTTGTCGACGCCATCTTCGATGTCTCGCATCGCTGGACAATCTACATCAGCTGCATGTGCATCCGACAGGACGGCAGCGAGTATCTGAAGTCAATCGAGATCGCGCCGGTGGGTATGTATTTGGCGGCCCAGCTCACCGAAGCGATCGAGCACTACTACACAGAGCTGCGTGACAGCTGCAATTCCAAGCACTTGGTGGCCTACGGGTGGATTGCTATTCCTGCCGCAATCTCGCTGGAAGAAGCGCTCGCAGCGAAGGTATTCGCCGCCGCCGGGGCTTGGAACCAGGTGAAAGCAGCGTGAGACGTTTCATCAAACCGCCACAACAGCGCAAGCGCGCTTCCCAACACCAACTCCCACCCAGCGGCCTAAAGCGCCTTCCGGAGAATCATGCATGTCCACACCAACTGATACCGCCGAGTTCCTCGAGGAGCTCAACGGCGGCGCCTTCGCCAGCCAGATCGGTCACGCCCTCTCAGAAGTAGCCGCCGGCGTTGTTGACCACGGCAAAGCCGGGAAGCTGGTTATCACCTTGGACCTAAGCCAGATCGGCGAAGGCCAAATGGTGAAGATCAAGCACAAACTCGATTACAAGGTGCCGACCAAGCGCGGCACCCGCAGCGAGAACACCAGCCTCGACACACCGATGCACGTCGGCACCGGCGGCAAAATCTCCCTGTTTCAGGAGAAACACGACCAGCTCTTCAGCCGTGACGAAGCGCCGATCAAGCCCCGCACCTGATTCACCGCTGCACCTCCCTTCCCCTAGAGACTTTGAAAATGTCCCTGAGCAAAGAAGCAATTCAACTCATCACTGACACGTCGCTCCAAGCGACCGGCAAGTCGCTGGCCACTTTGGTGCCTACGGTGGTGCTGCCTGAAAACACAAAGGTCGTCGACCTTGAGAAATACCAGGCGCTGCGCAGCCGCTTTCGCGGCATCTTCTCCACCCATTCACTGGCAGACTTCAGCGCCTACGTGACTGACCGTGCCACCGATGCTGCTCGCGGTTTCATCAATCAGGACGAAATGAGCTGCGCACTGCTCTTCAACCTTGGCGACGTCAACGAGCCAGGTCACGCCGATGACCGCGCAGTGCTGAAGCTGAAGGCGTCCGCTGGCTATAAGGCCGTCCAGGCAATTGCCGGTGAGCGCCTCGCGCAGAAGGACCTCAGCGATTGGATCGAGGACTGGCATCAGTATCTGACGCCGGTTGACGACGCAGGCACCGCCATCCCGATCGCCAAGGCAATCGCGGCGGTTCGAACGATCACGATCAAGGCAACCAGCGAGTCAGAAACGACGGTTGGTGACACCAGCGCCAGCCGTAGCGCGATGGACCAGATCGAAGCACGCAGCAAAGAAACCCTGCCGGCGGCTTTGCACTTCCATGTCGTACCGTTCGAGGGTTTGACAGAACAGCAGATCACACTGCGCATTTCGGTCATTACAAGCGGCTCCGTGCCGGTGCTGAAATTGCGATGGGTTGGCGAAGAAGTTCAGCGCGAGGAAATTGCTCAGGAGTTCAAAGCAGTGCTGGAAGAGAAGATTGGCACAGCGGCCAAATTATCGCTGGGTAGTTTCTCTGCCTGATTCAATTCAGCGCCACGAAATCAAAAGAGTAAAACCCGTGGCGCTGGAACCCCATCGAAAAACCCTACTGAAAAATCCGTCAAAAAGCACAGGATGAAGTTATAGGGGCAGATGACGCATGGTCACGACTTTGAGGAGGCGGTCATAACGCTGCGGACAACCGCAATCAGCATCTTATAGCCCGAGTCGGGAACCTCTGGGCTGATGAGCTCTTGCCCGTCCAGCGAAAGAAATGTCCCATTTTTCGAAATCAAGAACCGCTTGATTTCAATATTTTTATCGGTCGCTAAGTCTTGAATACTGAGCGATGCCTCCAATTCGCCATTCCCTTCAAGGCCGAACGCTACATAACGAATGGAAAATTGCTTCCCAAGCACTTCGCCATCTATGCGGCCTTCTTCGGGCACTGCGGATACCGAAACAATATTTCCAAGATGCTGTTGCCCGATATATTTCCAATGCTCAGCAATCTCCAAGAGCTTGGTCACGGCAGCTTTGACGTCAAACCTTCTGACACCTAGTTGTTGTCGGAACCCATTTTCGTCGAACTTAAAATCGTTGAAATCCACTCTGCTACTCCTTGGCCGACCCCATGCCGGTCAACACGTATAGCCCACCACCAACCTATTCGCCACTGTCCTGACATCGGGGGGCGGCGCCCGCATGGAGCATTGCGATGTTCATCAAAGTTTTTGAAATGCCTGGCACCTTCCAAGCGCTGTATGCCGCTCAACACTGGCTGGAAGAAAACGGCTATAGCTATGGGTCGAGTTGCGTAATGCACCCGACCCCAGTGTTGAAGGGGGAGTTCGCCATTGCCAAGTGGAAAAACCTGACCAGGGCAGAGGTGGCGGCGCTGGATGGAAGCATTGACGGCGATCTCCGCAATGGCCCAATCACCGTCCGTTTGAAGCAGCCACCAGGTCATCCCGACGCAAATCGATGCTCAACCATATGACCTTCGAATACATCTTGCAGCGGGGAGTTCGCCAAACAGGTTTCCGCCAGCACCAAAGCTCGTTCGCGGGCGGCGCCGAAGGTGGGCCACAAACCAAACTCTTCGCACAATTTGATCCCAGTTTTCCCCTTCATGCGCCAGATGGTAATTCCGACGGGGGACATGCTGGTTTCCAGACCCCAGATAAAGTCAATTTTCCCGACTGATCCATTCGAATGGTTAAAGTCGATTGCATACGGTCTTTCGGTGATAGAAGTCATCATTGCCCCTCGGCGGCGGGGATGCC
>Ga0247730_1001720_pt1 | contig 11568 bp, 16 predicted proteins | sample UWRJL073202C2_FD_180959 | JGI IMG/M metagenome (GOLD analysis project Ga0247730, IMG submission 180959) | Plant litter microbial communities from Arlington Agricultural Research Station in Wisconsin, United States - UWRJ-L073-202C-2 | ecosystem: Environmental > Terrestrial > Plant litter >...
CCAGTTGTAGATCATATCCTACGTCGGACCGTGGAAGAGAGTAGTTGACGTTTAAGTATCCATGGCATTCGTTTATGAGGCTTTTCAAAAGACCCGAAATCTACACCACCAAATCGTGGTCAGCGACATGCAAGTGCTATGAAGTGAACATGAATAACGTTACCAGACTTGGAGAATTCCCGCGGAAGCATGAAATAGTAGAGTATGTGTCGACGTATCTGGTGATGTCGTTGCTGGTATTGACCTGCCCCCATTGTCGCACTGTGTAGGCGCGTGAGATGCCTTGCAGAAATTGCTTCGCCCAGTAGTTGTAGGTCATTGCGTGAGACATTGCATGCCCCTCATGAGTAGATGTGGCTAATATAGGTGGAATGCGACAATTCCCTTTCGTCTGAAGAATATCCCAAACGTCGAAGCCAAGATGGTAGAGAGGTCGAGCAGCGCTGTAGCGATCCACACGTTCATTGACCACCCTTTCCAGAAGAGCCAGTGCATGTTTATCAATAGATCTTCGCTCGAGGAAGAGCATCCTCCAGCTAGTCTGGTGCCTTAGCTTCCGTTCCTGCTCGAGTTGTTCGTTGCAGTGGAAGTAGCAGCTCTTGTACAGACCTTCCCATGTGTTTTCCAAGCAAGACGCCTCACGGAAGAGCGAGCTGACTTTGGTACAGGATTGCAGAGATTCTGGATCTTGCAAATGTGCGAAGACCTCAATCAGAACATCGAGTGGAAGGATAGACATCGTGGTCGGAGGTAAATGTCAATGAGGGTGCGAGTTTAATATTTGTGGCTGATGATTGCTGATGGACACGAGGCCATTGGAACTTGCTTAACCTTGATGAAATCAGCTAACCGAACTCTCGCTGCTGCTCCCACCATGTCCGACCTTCATGAATTCAAGCTTTTCTGGTGAGCTCGCTGTTTCCCACTCTGAAGTCTCTTTCCTCATACTTTATCACCAGGCCTGATACGCAGCCGACGGAAGTCATCGCGACTGGCACCTTCGACAAGGCATGTCGCAGAATCGCCCAGTCCGCATGTTCATTTATATTGACATGGAAATTTTTCTCTAGTGGTCGTCGTCGCTCCGTCTCTCGAAAGGTCCCCAAGGGTTTTCTGGTTCTGTGCATGTCCCATGGGCACAGAAAGTTCTGTACAAGTTCATTGTCGACGGGCGCTGGACCGCGTTAGGCTCAGAACTTACAGAGGTGTGTGGAATTGTCTTATCTGCGCCGCTATTCCCCTCATTTTGTCGGAATTTTGTGTAGCATGACCACCGAGGTAACCAGAACAATGTATATCACTCTCCACCTCCACCCCCTGCCCCGGAACCCACAGCTGAGGCACCCGCTTCTGGTACGTACCTTCTCGTCGCACAAAGGCCGTTCCCGGCGTCTAACCCATTCATGTAGAGATCATCTCAACCATTGCTGCTACGGACGGCACACACTCGGTCGCAGAGTATATTACCTCCGGTGTTGGTATTGCACTAAAGAGTCTAGTCGGTGTCGATCCCATCAACCGCGACCCGGTAAGCTGCTCGGTCAATGAAGCGCTGCGACATAACCTGACCAACAGTACAGATACCTCTCCCCACACCCACAGTCGAGAAATTGCTCGAGACTTCCGGTGAGGAGCCTGTCACTGCAGCCAAAGTTGCTGCGACTGTTCCGACGCAGGTAACCCCCGTCAACGACGCCACCAACAATACGACGTCTGCCATTTCCGTTCCCACGACAGCCCACACGTCGGAGGTTTCTACCCATATTCCTGTTGCCCCCCGCAAAGTCAGTGCTACGATAGTCCCATCATCTGCAACCGCCGCTCCTGCTCAAGGGACATCTAATTGCGATGAAGCTTTGACAGCCGATTCGAAGAGCCCTGCTTCGATCGAAACCCCTAATGCGCCAGCCACTCTTCCGGCCAATGGCCATGCGACGTCTGAGCCTGAGGCGGTCACTTTAGCTGAAGCGCCCACCATGAGCCCTGCTCCGATCGAAACTCCTAGTGCGCCAGCTGCTCTTTCGACCAATAGCCATGCGACGACCGAACATGAGCCAGTCACTTTGGCTGAAGCTCCCACCATGCCAACGGCTTCAGTAGCCAATGGGAATGACATCCCGTCGCCTGACGCCAAGGAGGCTGATGTCTCAGTCGAGGCTCCCGCTGCGCCTGCGACCAATGATAACGACACCTTAACGCTTGAAGCCAAGGAGGATGACACTGCGGTGGAATCTGCTAGTGTGCCGGCTGCTCCCGTGACCAATGGCCATAGAGCATCGACGCCAGAGCCCAAGAAGACTGAGGCCCCCAGCGTTCCTTCTACCCCTGTGAAAGCCGTTCCCAGTGCCCCTTCTACTCCGGTGAAAGCCGCGGCCAGTGCTCCCTCTACGCCTGCGAAAGCCTCTTCGTCGCATCAGCAGTTCCCCTCTGACTCGCCCACACCTTCCACGAAATCACGATTCAGCACAATGACGAGCACGAGAAAGAAACGCAGCTCAATATTCGGACGGGTCAGAGGGTTGTTTGAGAAGTCTCCGAAGAAACCAGCCAGCCCTTAGATGTATTCGAGATCCTTACTAGAGTTTTTCCTTTTTCCCGCGGATATTCATTTTACGTTTTCACTTTCTTGTGCCCATATTTTTGACAGAAACCTTTGGATACATCATACACAACACATACATCTCTCTTACATACTTTCCTGTTGTGCTCTTAGCCGAATATTTCGAGTACAATGCCTGCGCCTATTGTTTCTCCGCCTCGTCTTAGTAGAATGCGACCCATGTCTTTGTTTACTGAAAAGGGCTCTAACGGAATGGGCCTCGCAGTTGCCATGCTGCCAACAGACCCCGTACGCAAAGCAATCTGCACTTCAGCTGAGACACCCTTTGTTAACACACTAGTATTCGAGACAAAGTCAGAATGGTCGCTTGTGAGTATTGTTCATAGAAGCGACTTGCCGTGGTTTCTTCTTAATAATGGCACCGTTCGCACGGTCTATGGTGGACAGCAATGTAGAAACTGTAGCAGATACATCTCGCGATTGATGGAATAGCTCGACCTGCATGGAAGTTTGGTTAACAAGGAGGACGAGTTCTCACAAAGACTACATACTGATGCGCCGGCAGTGATGGGGACTTGGATGTCAAAAACAATGATTCGAGCTGTGAAATTTGTGGCAAGTGGTACCATCTCCGATGGCTGGCACAAGACGCTTCCAATAGTAAGGTGAATAGGGTCAATGACAGTCAAATAGAGTGTTGCATTAGTCCCGCTTAATGCCCACGGGACACGCTCATCTTTGACCTCGATGGCTACATGGAAATGTCAGAGAACAAGTATCTTCCTGTAAACACAGTCAGAACTTACATCGGACGGTTGCAGTCTCGTCTCCAGGTAAGACTCGAAGGCGGTCGCCTACCTGTACAACACCGCCGCAAACTCTACCAGCCACGCCTGTGCCTGCGCTCTGTCCTTTGAACACATTTGATATAGGGAAACGAAGCGGTGCTTGGATATCTCTATCCGGGGGTTCAAGGGTGTCTGTGGAGAATTTGAGTGACTGAGAACAATCCAGAGGAGATCCTCAAGCATTAATACCTAGACAATCGCACAACGTGGGGCCCTTATACCATGCCTTCAAGGGTTCTGCATCACTTTCTTCCAACGAAACTAGGTTGATGCCTTGCATAGCACCAACTGGAACAAACGATGTTTTCTGGGGACTGAAACCTGTCTGTATCAAAAATGGTCTCAATAAACCGCATATCTCTTCATAGCGATATTTGTCCCATCCAACCTATGTCGCCTCAGATTTAACACACATAGGACCATACATTGGAGAAACGTACTTGGTCCAGTTTATTGATAGCCACAATAACCTGTGAGACACCAAGACTTCTGGCCAGTACAAGGTGCTCCCGTGTCTGGCCACCTCTATCGAAACCTGCTTCAAATTCACCTGTGGAAGAATCGACCACTAATAGTGCACAATCCGCTTGTGAGGCTCCAGAAATCATATTCGGAACAAAGTCCTTATGTCCAGGGGCATCCAAGATCGTGATCTGTTTTGAAGGGGTTGACAGAGACTGCTGAGCAATGTCCATGGTGATACCACTAGTGACTGCTGAGTATTGCAGACTCGCTATTAGACGTAAACACCTACCGTTCACGTTCCTCGGTCGTTCCATCCAGAGACCAAGCCCAGCTAAAGCTGCTCTTCCCCATCTTACCGCTGCCTCGTTCATTCGCAGACCTGGTCTTCTCATCAAGTCTGCCTAGCTCGTATAACATCCGCCCCATGAGGGTAGACTTTCCTGCATCAACGTGTCCTATACATACGCCATCGGTTTGTCAGTCGACCGTACACCTTGTTGAAACTCACCAATAATGACCAAATTGACCGCCTTTTTTGTTTTATCTGATTCCATTTCTTTTCTTACTTCCTCTAACAGTTTCTCTTTGGCCAGAGCCACCTTGGGAGGCTCATCAGGCAGACCAGGATCATCTGGGCCAGAGGATATGTTCAAAGCAGACAGATCCATTGTGCGCTGGTCTAGAACATTTCGCAAGGGAGTAGCCGTTCCGGACTTTGTTGACGTCTTTCCTTGCTTGCCAATCGCTCTGGGAGCCGGTGATGCAGCCCTCGAGTTCGCTGCAGACTGTTGTTTCAAAGCTTTTTCGCGTTCCTTGGCAGCTACATAACAGATACAATGTCAGTCCATATAAAAAAAGATCAATAAGTAATATCAAGAGCGAATGGAAGTGGTAGAAGGTTTGGTTGACTGGCGCTGGTCTCTGGGATGTGCTAGGTTCGTCCCCTGTCGAGCCTTGAAGATAAGGTCATCCGGGCTTGGAACATCAAAGGAGAAACCATCCGATTTGGCAGACAGAGAAGGAGTCTCCCGACGAGATTTCTTCTTTGGCTCGTGTGTGGAGTCTGATCGTTTCGAACGATGGGAAAACTTCGTTGCCGATGCCTGGGACTCGTCGTCAACCAGAACAGCTGCAAAGGGTGAAGGAGCAGCTCGCGTTCGAGTAGACTTTGGGGCCAGAAACATTCGAGGGATGGGTGCCGGTGCCTCAGGCTCCGGCACTAATACTGGTGCACGAAGCTTTTCTGTCGCGCGTTTGCTCTTGAGAGTGAGCTTTGATGGCTTCGGGTTCTCCTTACTAGGGCTCGTCACGCTGGTCGCGGGAGGTGCTGCTGCAGACAAAGGAACGACAAATGGTGCAGAAGGCACAGGTGAACGTGCAGGGTCTGTCAGGCTGTAAAGCGATTGATATGAAGTCGTTATGGCTGTAGTGACTGTAGGACCATTGGCGATGGGAGTAAGATACTCTGTTCGCTCCGGTGGTAAATGATTTGCTGGTGGCCTCGTGACATGTTGTTTCAACTCGTTCTTCGCTGGGCTGGACATTGGAGCCTTAGCTGCTTTCTTAGCTGCCTCGGCCTTTTTGGCCTGGGCTAGCAAGGCAAGCTTCGACTGTCCGGACTTTGCCTTAACGGGAGGTGTAGATGCAGAAGGACTCGGAGCTGGTTGAGTGGGCTGAGCAGGTTGCGTGGGTTGCGCAAGTTTAGCGGGCTGAGCGGGTTGCGTGGGCGGAGGAGTCACGGTAGCCTGCGACCTACTTGACGGGGAAGGGATGGTGGTGCTCTTCGGAGGAGGGGGAGGAGGCAAGCTACTCTCAGAGGTCACAGAAGATTGGGAATCCTCTGTCGTCGATATAGCCGGGGTCCGAGTGACACCTTCTAAATCCATTGCAGTTTGTATAGCTCTCCGCACGTGTGAGGACATTGATGACGGCGTCGTCGAGGATAGGCTGGGTGCTTTCAGCGATTTAGAAACTGGTCGAAGAGCTGTATATGTGTTGACCGATCCTGATTGATTAGAACTGCCAGTGCGCGAGCTTTTGCTACTTGCGGTAATGCTCGCTCGAGAGCTAGCTAGCTCTGATAATTTAGATTTCTTGGGCGGAACCTTCGATATGTTGGGAAGCGTGGACTTTGAGGCAAGGTCTGAAATATCAGGGATAGCATCCATGGATGGAACGGGTTCACTAGGAGTTGTAGGTGTTGGTGACTCGTTTTTGGGTACAGTGGTGAGTGTAGTAGCACTGGCAGAGTTGAACGAAGGAGGTGGCTCGTAGTTGGAAAGTCTGTACACAGCAGAACCTGAAGGAGATGCTGCGATATCGTTGGGGTTCATGTTCTCTGATACGGTGGGAAGCCCATGTCTATCTGTTACTGGTGTCAGAAAAAAATTCAAGCAAACCATTCGCATTACATACTAATGACTTCTCCGTATGACGTTGCCACCGAAGAGGGGCTGAAAGCCTGAGGAGCACCTAAATGCCGAGTGCCAGGAGAATACGGAGAGAATTCAGTGCGCTCAGTGATCTCTGTGATGGTGCTCAGGGGCCGTTTGCTACTTCCTTGATACGGGGTAGCATCGGAGGCAGATTCAGATTCCTCGTAGTCCTCCTCGTCTTCTGCGTACTGTGGCTGGACAGCCTGCTCTTGTTCCCTCTGACGCTCTTTCTCTAGAAATTGCCGTTGGGCAAGGTGTATCAGGGGCATTCTACCTCCGGCACCATTGTGGTTTTCGTATGCCGTTGGAGTGAAGTTCAGCTCTTGCTGCATATGATCCGGGAGGGGAGGCAAGTGCTTGTAGTGATCTTCGAGCTCTAGAACCCAGAATAAGCAATTAGATCGAAGCCTCCTGAATGTTGCAATAGAACATTGGAGGCAAAATAAAAGAATAAAAGCACCTTCCGTTACAGAGGATGTGCTACATCGCCAGAGACAACCAGTCGCCGAAAAATGGAAAAGGGAAGGAATAAAAGGTTTTGAAACAACAGCTCACCTTTGCGTTCACGAGCGACATTCCTTCGTTGAATTTCGTCTGATATTGATAAGTGAGACGGTTTTCGGCCTGTAGCAGATATACACGCACCCAATCCCCACTGAATAGTCTCTTCGACGTTAAAGAAAGCGTCCCACAGGTAATTCTGAATATCTGCATCCGGTAGACCGCAGACTTCTTCATCGCCCAGAATGGCTCTAACACTATCCAAAGCAGTGGCCATTTGAGCTAAATCCTGGCATGAGCATGCCTCGGGAAATGAGACTCCAGCAAGCGCACCTTGCTGCTCTGCAGTCATTTCTTCTTCTACATCTGAATATGACTCGTCGTCTAACTCCTCTACAAGGATATGAGAACAGACGGAAAGCTCGTAGGATGTTAGCAAACGAACCGTCTATGTTAAGATTCCTGACGTCTCTATGTCTGGACATGGTGGGGAAATAGTGGGCTGTAGAGAGCTAAGAATTCGATGGTGATCGTTCTGATCAAAGCACTAACGCCAGTCACTGCCACAGGGCCATTCTGGGATAATTGTAATTTTATTCAGAATTCTCGGACTACACACTCATTTCAACACTTCATGTTAGGTCTATTAAGCAATACATAGGCTAATTAGATGCTTAAATATGTGCGAGTTGAATCGATAACATGCGATCTTGAGTCCAGGTCCTTATGGCCGTTAATGTTTAATGAGGGTAAGGAACTCTTCGCGAGTCTTTTGTTGGCTACGGAAGCAGCCTAGCATGCACGATGTGACCGTAATGGCCCCAGGTTTTTGTACACCTCGCATAGTCATACAGAGATGCCTGGAAGTAGTCAGCCCAGTAAGGAGCACGGTACGAATTGGCGGGACTCACGTAGCTTCCATAACTACTGCGACGCCTTTCGGCTTGATTGCTTCCTGAACAGCGATGGCGATTTGCTTAGTGAGCCGCTCCTGAACTTGAAGTCGACGACTGAACGTTTCGGCGATTCTTGCAAGCTTGCTAATGCCTAGAACGTGTTGATTGGGAATATACGCAATAGCCACCTGGGAAAGCTGTAATCTTTTGCGAAGATGACCTGGGCCTACAACTCACCTTGCCCGTGAACGGTACCAAATGATGTTCACACAAACTGGAGATGTCAATCTCTTTCACAAGCACCATTTCATCGTGATTTTCCGCGAATACAGCATCGTTGATCACATCTAGGTGGGGCCCTGCTTCAGTGGGACAGAATTACAATGAGAAATGGAAGGACCTGCTAGCCGCTCCTCGTAGCCCTTGGTCATCCACATAACAGCTTGTGCGTAACGTTCTGGCGTCCTCAAGAGACCTTCGCGATCAGGATCTTCCCCGAGACACTCAAGGATAATTCTCATGGCCCCCGCGATTTTTTTCTCGCGAGCAGCTCGCTCTTCTGGAGTCGCAGTGAATCGTGAATGGGTCGATTTTGCTGGGAAGATCTATGAGAATTTCGGACAGCCTGGAAATGAGAGTGCGACACACCTGGCCATCCAAGTCCGCTCTCATCTACCACGAGCTCAGATGTGCTTAGAGGTGTAGATACGCCAGAGGGCGGTCTGAATCCATAACCGTCGTGAAGTGGTGGTCTTAGCTGCTTAGGCTCATTGCTAGCCGTGGAGTCTGTAGTGTCCTGCGATGTTTTGAGATTTTCCAGGCTCGAAGTGAGTGTGTCTATCCGCAGATCCGCCATGGTGCTAAAGTGAGGAAAAGCAATTTAAAGCGTAGAAATGTGGAGGAAAATGCAAGCCATGGTGCTAGAACCGGGCCGGTTGTCTAAGCGTTTGCATCGCATGTCGGCGCCGAAAGAGACCGAGTGCCGGCCGAAGATGAGCACAGCCTTCCACGTGTATCGCTTGCCGGATTTGGAAGGAAGCTAGTTTGCCCGCATCAGCGTTTGGTTCTCTCCTACCGCGTTAGGAGAGAACGAACCGCGAGCTGTATTGCTGCACAAGCCATGGAAATCGAAATCGGAACTTGCTCCAGCCGCTCTTGTACTGTTAATCCCCGTCTACCCCTCTGCACAGCCAGAGGAGAGACAATAAAAGGAGATTAGGACAAGTGCTTGTCATCTTTTCGCTTTCCTTCCTGAAGCCCTGTGCTTCCTGTTTCCTCTTGCTACTCGTCTTGACGAACCATCATGTCCCTTCGCGACAATATCTACTCTAAGTCACACTCTAGCAAGCCTTCAGCTCAGGCTATGAAGGCAAAACCCGGCAAAAAGCCTACTCGCGAGCCTATGTTCGACCTTTGGCTTGCGTCCAGGGCTCTTGACGATAAAGACAACGTTCTCGTCGCTGGAGCTCAACGGCCGATAACATGGAGGAATCTATGTCTTGCTTGGCAGGTGCTACACGAATGCGCCTCAACGATGGTCAGTGAACAACGTTCTTCACTCAAGCTAAGTTGGTCTGACAACTGTGTTCTGCGTAGCTGCACCGCCTCTGGTCCCCTCGACTTGCCACGGTGCTAACCCTTAACCTAATAAGGAGCTTATTCCCGGTTTGTACTGTATATTCGCAAGTAAGGCAGCCTTGATCGTATTCAATTGTGATCTTCATCTTACTCTTTTGTTCTCGTCCTAGGCTCTTATTATCGATGAAGTTGGGGCCATTCCTGTCTAGGTTTCATTTCGCTATTCTTACGCTTATTGACAGATCCAACTACTGCTTTCTCGGTCTGACGGTCATGACTGGTGGCCTATAGCCCGTCTAGCAATTTCGGAGGTTATACGGCGCGCGCTGGAAAGTTTCGTGGACTCCTTAATGTTCGGAAATTTATTCTCGCACCTTCTGCTGCATTCAAACTGAATACTGCTCCTTTGATAGCACAAAGAACGAAAATGTCGTTATGACATCTGCCAGATTCTTCGTTGAACGGCATCAACTTGAACTACGCGTTCGCCTGGACACGCCGACTATGAGCAGTCCTGTAACGCAGGCATTACTCCAAGAGTCCGACCTCTTTACACGCACATTCTCAGGTGTTGGATTTGGTTTCATGTCGCCCCTAGATGTGTTCCAGATTATCTCCCTGATGGCAGAAATTTCCTCGCATTTGTTGATGGTGTGGTCCCTGGTTAAGAATGGAGCCAATCTATGGATGCTCTTCTTGTCCGTGACCTCTGTCTTCTTGCCAATCCTAATATCCTGGCTTCCTAACTCCTCCACTCCCGATCCATTTTTCGGCGATTTCACGAACAATGCTGTCGACCAACGAGAACGAATGCGCTCTCTGGCGTATGGAGAGGCCTACAGAAGCGAAGTTGCAATTTTTGGCCTGGATAAATGGATTATCAAGAATTGGTCAGACGCTTGGAAATCAGTCATGGCAACAGACGATTCAAACCAGAAACCCTTTTCTTTTTTCTCCGAGTTAAGCCTCTCCCATCTACTATCCACTGCACAAAACGTCAGTCAATTCGTCATACTTCTTCCGCTGTGAAGTGTCAACTAACTGCTTCCAATAGATACCCTTTCTCTGGATACTTCAGTCGTCCTCGGCTTCTATCGGGATGCTTACATTATATCGGAGTACACTGCAAGCAGTCGTGATGTGCTCGAGATCCTTGCTGTCCACGCTCCGAATGGCATTTCACTCTGTATTTCTCCTCGCAGCCTTTACTGCTAGCATGCAGCTGAAGCCCGTGCTGCAACCAAGCGATGATGCAAGAGTAGATTATAAGAGCGAGAAATCTCGGGGTGGGATGACCATATCAGCTAGGTGAGCCAGGCCGCCGCGTATCAACTTATGCCACAGTTGTTAAGCCGAAATTTAGGAGCTTGTCATATACATATCCGGGCAGTAGCGAACCAGCTGTGCGCGATGTGAGCTTTGACTTGGAAGCTGGCAAGGTTTTAGCAATCGTAGGATTCAACGGTTCTGGTACGGATGTCATCTTATTTCCGTATTCTCCAGTTTCTGACCGCTGCTTTTCTCATTCAGGAAAATCAACTTTGGCAAAGGCGCTTCTGCGCTTGCTTGATTTTCACTCGGGTGAACTTTCTATCAATGGCGTGGACATCCGCCGATATCATCCTAAAGACTACCACACGCACGTCTCCGCCGTACTTCAAGACTTTTCAAAATACAACTTCACACTCTCTGACAATGTTGGGCTCGGAAACGTCAACAAAATGAGCCCGAAAACTGTCGGTCGTGCACTTCATCAAGCTGAAGCCGATGGAATTATAGAATCACTTCCACAAGGACTTTCGACCCCTTTGGAGACACCCGGCTTTGAAGCCTTCCCGATGAACGACTCATACACACCACGCTCCCATGGCTTATCAGGTGGAGAATGGCAACGAGTTGCTATTGCTCGCGCCTTCATGCGAGCAAGCGAACCCGACGTTGATTTGCTAGTTTTTGATGAGCCTGTGAGCAAACTGGTTCCCGATTCTGCTCTATTGCCTGACCTTCGTCTAGACATCATCGCTGGATGCATACGCCCAGAACCAAATTTTTGACACAATTCACAATATAGCAAGAGCTGGAGCTCGACGAAAAACAGTTAGTCACACGGTACCCTCCGCCGCCTTCGCCCTGATCTTAGTGCTTCATTTAGGTTATCATCATAACCCATCGTCTCAGCTGGGCTCGGAGAGCAGATAAAATAGCCATGATGGATAAAGGGGTGCGAAATTTTCTATGTCGCTTATTTCATAGCGCTGATGTCCGATATAGACGATTACTGAACT
>Ga0247730_1001721_pt1 | contig 11559 bp, 13 predicted proteins | sample UWRJL073202C2_FD_180959 | JGI IMG/M metagenome (GOLD analysis project Ga0247730, IMG submission 180959) | Plant litter microbial communities from Arlington Agricultural Research Station in Wisconsin, United States - UWRJ-L073-202C-2 | ecosystem: Environmental > Terrestrial > Plant litter >...
CAGGGCGCCGACTTTGTAGTCGAACGAGATGACGGTCAGCCGTTCCGGGCTGGTCTCACATTTATACTTCAGCTGGTACCACTCGCCGCTGCTGCGAAACACCGCGCCTGGCGCCTTGATCTCGTTGTCGTCGACCACCGTGTCGCGCAGCGTATAGGCAATAACCTTGTCCGGCCGAAAGCCTTTTTGCTGCTTGGAAATGCGGTCCATCGCCTCGATGTCGCAGCGCTGTTCCAACCGTTCCTCGGGATCGAGTTTCTTCAGCTGGGTCAGGACCTTGCTGTCCAGGGCCAAAGCCGGGGCAGCGCCGGCAAGCACGGCCACGGTCAGGATCAGTATGTTTCGCATGTCGTCCGATATCATCTGTTTCCGAAGCGGCGCAAAATAGGCCGATTCTGCAGCATTGCCACCCCCTTTTGCGCGATAGAATGAGGCAAAACAACCTTGGGGATACGGTAGCGCCCGGCACACCAAATATCATTGCGCCTTGATCGTCACCCGTCGGGTGTCTATCTCTGCGATCAAGCCTAAGTGTCTTCCAACAGAGCGAGCCCGCCTTGTCCATTTTTAAAAACCTGCCAGAAGCTCCCGTCGCGCCGAAAAAGCCTGTGGAGGATATCCGCCACGGCATCACCCGTACCGACGATTACGCCTGGCTGAGGGCCGACAACTGGCAGGCGATGTTCAAGGATCCGGCCATCCTGGACCCGGAAATCCGCACGCATCTGGAGGCGGAAAACACCTATATGAACGCGGCGATGGCCGATACCGACGCCTTGCAGAAAAAGCTGTTTGCCGAGATGAAGGCCCGCATCAAGGAGGATGACTCGTCCGTTCCCTCCAAGGACGGCGCCTACGCCTATGGCACCTTCTTCGTCACCGGCGGCGAGCAGCCGCGATTCTACCGGGTGCCGCGCAACAGCGCCGGCATCGATGCAGCCGAGCGCCACGTGCTACTCGACGGCGACAAGGAAGCCGAAGGCAAGGATTATTTTCGCCTGGCCGGCATCGACCACTGCACCGATCACAGCCACGGCATCTGGGGTTATGACGACAAAGGTTCGGAATATTTTACCCTGCGCGTCCGCAATCTGGAAACCGGCATCGATCTCGATGATGTGATCGCCAATACCGGCGGCGGCGGCGTCTGGGCGCCGGATGGCAAAAGCTTCTTCTACACATTGCAGGACGAGAACCACCGGCCGAACAAGGTGTTTCACCACATTCTCGGCGAGCCGCAATCCTCCGACCGGCTGGTCTACGAGGAGACCGATCCGGGCTTCTTCATGGGCGTCGGCGGCTCGCTGCTCGACGACTACATCTATATCGACATCCACGACCACGAAACCTCGGAATACCGGCTTCTCTCGACCACCAACCTCTCGGCCGAGCCGGCGCTGGTGGCGGCCCGCGAAGAAGGCATTGAATATTCGATGACCGAGGGCGGCGATGTGTTCTATATCCTCACCAATGACGACGGCGCCAAGGATTTCAAGATCATGCAGGCGCCGGCCGCCCACCCGGCCAAGCAGAACTGGACGCCGCTGGTGCCGCACGAGCCCGGCCGGCTGATTCTCTCGCACATGGCCTATGCCCGCCACCTGATCTGGCTGGAGCGCCGCGACGGCCTGCCGCGCATCATGATCCGCGACCGCGTCAGCGGTGAAGAACATTCGATCGCCTTTGCCGAGGAAGCCTATTCGCTCGGCCTGCAGGGCGCCGACGAATATGACACCGATGTCATCCGCTTCTCCTACTCGTCAATGACGACGCCAAGCCAGCTGTACGACTATGACATGGTGACGCGCGAGCGCACCCTGCTCAAAACCCAGGAAGTGCCGTCCGGCCACAATCCCGACGACTACGTCACCCGCCGGGTGATGGCGCCGGGCCACGACGGCGAGCTGGTGCCGGTCAGCCTGCTCTACCGCAAGGACACGGCGCTGGACGGCAGCGCCCCCTGCCTGCTCTACGGCTACGGCGCCTATGGCATGAGCATCCCATCGAGCTTCAACACCAGTTGCCTGTCGCTCGCCGACCGCGGCTTCGTCTACGCCATCGCCCATATCCGCGGCGGCAAGGACAAGGGATTTGCCTGGTACGAGAATGGCAAGATGGAGCACAAGGCCAACACTTTTAAGGACTTCATCGCTGCAGCCGATTATCTGACGGAGCAAAAGTTCACGTCCTACCAGAACATCATTGCCGAGGGCGGCTCAGCCGGCGGCATGCTGATGGGCGCGGTCGCCAACATGGCGCCAGAAAAATTCGCCGGCATCATCGCCGCCGTCCCCTTCGTCGACGTGCTCAACACCATGCTCGACGACACGCTGCCGCTGACCCCGCCGGAATGGCCGGAATGGGGCAATCCGATAGACAGTGTGGAAGAATACCAGTGGATCGCCAGCTACTCGCCCTACGACAATATCGGCGCCAAACCCTACCCGCCGATTCTCGCCATCGGCGGCCTCACCGACCCGCGCGTCACCTACTGGGAACCGGCCAAATGGGTCGCCCGCCTGCGCGAACACACAGTGGGCGACGCGCCGATTCTGCTGAAAACCAACATGGCCGCCGGCCATGGCGGCAAGTCCGGACGCTTCCAGCGACTGGAGGAAGTGGCGTTCGAATATGCGTTCGCGGTCAAGGTTGCGGGCAAGATGTAGTCTCGGTCGCCTTGCCGCCGCCCTTTGAATAGGCGGCGGCAAGGCGTGGCGTGGCGGTATCCGCGACCACGATCAGTTTCTAAGGCGCTATCGCCGCAAACGTGATCTTCCCCGCCTCGCCCGCCTTGGCATGCGGCCGTACGACGATTTCCACGTCCTGACTGAAAACAGTCAAAAAGCTCATCAAGCGCTCTACCGAATATTCGCGAAAATGGCCGCGGAACAGACGGGATACTTCCGGCTGGCTAATGCCCATCAAGGCACCCGCCTGTGCCTGGTTCAATTTCCGATCCGTGACCAAGCGGTAGAGAGCCGCAACGATCTGCGCCTTCAAAAAATGGTTTTCTGCATCCGGCAGTTCCAGTTCCGCGAAGATATTGGGGTTGCTGGCATGAACCACGACAGGCTCGGTTGTCATCGCTCGCGCTCCTCTTTCTGTCTGGCAGCATGATCGGCTTGCGCATCCTTGAAGCGGCGCTTGATCAGCTCGATATCGGGTTGCGGGGTTTTGATGCCGCGCTTGGACTTCTTCTTGAAACAGTGCAGCACATAGACAGCTGTTTCGAAACGAACCGTGTAGACCGCCCGATAGGCGTCGCTGTCGTGGTCCTCGACGAGTTCCACAATGCCACTGCCGAGACCTGTCAGCATTTTTGCAGACGGCGGGTGTTGGCCTGTTTGGGCGAGAAACAGTTCAAATCCAAAGGATTCCTGCACCCTTGGCGGAAAATCCGCATAGTCCTTGCGGCTCGACGCAATCCAAAAGAGCGGACGTGTGGGGCGAGGCAGGTCTTCCATGTGTCGGCATCATGAGTAAACACTCATAATCTGTCAAGTTTTCTCTTCATTGCATTGTTTGCCCGCACATCGAGTTGGATGTGCGGGCGAACCAGAGGTGGATGGCTGGCTTAGAACTCCGCCCATTCCTGCGTCTTCAACGCGGTGTTGCCATGACTGACGGCCCGTTGTGCCGGAGGCTTGGTACGGCTCGGCGCGGCCATGCTGACGGCCGTCTGGCGCAGTGCCTTGGCCTGGCCGCCCTGGCCGCCCTGACCGCTCTGGCCGCTCTGGCCGAGATCGAACTGGGAGATCAACTCGCGCAACCCTCGGCTTTCGCTGGCAAGCGTGGCGCTGGCGGCATTGGTTTCCTCCACCATTGCAGCATTCTGCTGGGTGACCTGGTCCATCTGGTTGACGGCGGTGTTGACTTCCTTCAGCCCGGTCGACTGTTCGCGGGCGGAGGTGGCGATCGCGTCCATGTGGCTGTTGATGGTGACCACATACTGCTCGATGGTTTTGAGCGACTCGCCGGTTTCGCGCACCAGCTTGACGCCGCTTTCGACTTCGCCACTCGAGGTCCCGATCAGCGTCTTGATCTCCTTGGCGGCCTTGGCCGAGCGCTGCGCCAGTTCGCGCACCTCCTGGGCGACGACGGCAAAGCCCTTGCCGGCTTCACCGGCCCGCGCCGCTTCGACGCCGGCGTTCAGGGCCAGGAGGTTGGTCTGGAAGGCGATCTCGTCGATCACACCGATGATATTGGAGATTTCGTTCGACGACTGCTCGATCCGCTCCATCGCGGTCACGGCATTCGACACCACCTTCCCCGACAGCGCAGCGCTATCGTTGGCCTGCTTGGCGACCATGCGGGCCTCATCGGCCCGGCGCGATGAATTGGCGACGTTGACGGTGATCTGGTCGAGGGCAGCAGCGGTTTCTTCGAGCGAAGCGGCCTGCTGTTCGGTACGGCGGGCCAGATCGTCAGCGCTCTGGCTGATTTCGCTGGTGCCGTTGTCGATCGAGGCAGCACTGGAGGCAACCGAGCGCAGGGTTTCGCCGAGCTGGCTGACCGAGGCGTTAAAATCGGTGCGCAGGCTCTCGAAATCGGCCGCGAACGGGGTGTTCAGCTGAAACGACAGGTCGCCGGCCGACAGATGTTTCAGACCTTCACCGAGACCGGAGGTGGCGGCACGCATTTCTTCCGCCTTGAGCTTGTCGCTGGCCTCGACGCGGCGGCGCTGTTCTTCGCTCATATGACGCTGGGCCTCGCCCTCCTGCTCCAGGCGGATGTTGCTGATGGCACCATCGCGGAAGATGGCGACGGCTGCGGCCATCTCGCCGATCTCGTCGGCGCGGCCGTGGAACGGGATATCCGAGGCGGTGTCACCGCCAGCCAGTTTGCGCATCGCTTCCGTGATCATCTGGATCGGATTGGCAATGCCCATCACCGAAAACAGCACAGCCAGGCCGATGACGGCAAAGCAGGCAAGAACCGTCGCGTAGGTCCAGATCGTCGTGCTGTGATAGACAGCGATGCCGTCATTATAGGCCAACCTGGTTTCCTCGTCGTTGAAGGCCAACAGCGTGGTCAGCGCGGTCGTCACCTTGGCAACCTCGGGAAACATCTGGTCGAGGAAAATCTGTTGGGCCTGCTCGTCCTGGTTGGCGCGGGCAGCGCGCTGCATTGCGTCCAGCGGCTTGTGATAGAGGTTGATTGCCTCGGCGACCAGCGCCACCAGTTCCTTGGCCCGTGGCGTGGTGAACATAACCGTATAGTCGGCCAGCTCCTTCTTCAGGATGTCGGCCCGCAGCGCAACGGAGTCCTCGGCGGCCTTCATCTGTTCCGGCGTGTTGGCGAGAATCAGCCGGGCGTTGGAGAAATTGACGCGGTGGAAGGCCGCTTCCAGCGACTTGCCGGCAATGCCCTTCGGCATCTTGTTGGTGGCGATATAGGTGGTCTGGTTGTTGAGCACCGACATGCTGCTGATCGACAGATACGCGAGTGCTGCAACGATCAGGCCGATGGCGGCAAACACGCCGATCAGCGCGGTCTTGATGTTGGGACGGGTCACGAAACTCTCCTTGTCTTGGCGAGCCGCACACGCAGCTGCGCCAGAAGAGATGCATCCGTCATTCATATTCCGGGGCGCGCATCGAAAAGCGAATTCATTTCGTGAACTAACCGCATAGACATGAAAACTTAATTATAAATGTCTAAATTTTGCAATCTTGATAATTGGCAAAAACCCTGCGAAATAAAGGGCCATACCGATCGACAGTCACTAAATTAGCCAAATCGACAAGCCTCGCGCAAGCTTCGGACGTTAAGAGATACTTAACTTTTGGAAACTTGAGACGAGCCCATGCGTATTGATAGCGGCCTCAACGGCAGTTATTATCAGGGTCGGCTTTACGAGGTCGACCGCCAGACGGAAGAAGCGCCTGCCGCCACAGCAGTTGCCCCCGTGCGCTCGTCCAATCCGGTCGGCAGCAGCGCTGTCGCATCCTACTCGCTTGCGAACGCTTTCTGGGTGGTCGAAGGCGGCAAGAAGGCCGATGCTGCCGAGGCCGATGCCCAGACGACCAGCGCGACACGCTCCGACTGGGTCAACGAGCACTATCTCGAATATTCCCAATACGCCTGAATTTTTCGCGGTGCGCCATCACCGACGGGTTGCGGGACTGCATGCCGCCCTTGCGTGCGACGTTGTACACGCGGCACGTCACGCAGCCAGCTGCGTCATGCGTATCCGGTTGCGGCCCCTTGCCTTGGCCTCATACAGCCGCTCGTCGGCCAGGGAAAACAGCTCATCATAAGAAACATTCCGGCCGAAGGTGACGCCACCGACGCTGACCGAGAGTTCGCAACCGCCGTTCAACGCGGGAAAGATCGTCTCGTCGATCGCCTTGCGGATCCGCTCGGCAACCTCCACCGCTTCGCCTTCAAGCGCGCCGGGCAGGAAAACGCCGAACTCCTCGCCGCCGATGCGTCCGACGATATCCGCCTTTCGCAACGCACCCCGAATGGTGCTGGCAATGATTTTGAGCGCCTTGTCTCCGGCCTGATGCCCGAACCTGTCGTTGATCGTCTTGAAGTGATCGGCGTCGATCACCAGCAGCGAGCCCGATCGAAGTGCCGTCTGTTGCGTCGCTTCCTGAAGGTAGCTTTCCACCAACAGCGTGAACGCACCTCTGTTGAGGACTGCCGTCAGACTGTCGGTCGAGGCAATGACACTGAGTTCGCGGTGGGAAATGGCCAGTTGCTGCACCTTGCGCAACAGAAGAAACAGCAGCGGTCCGGCCAGACAGAGCGGCAGAAGAATATCCACCGTTACCGACCGGCGAAGTTCCTGCGCGTCAAGATTTTCGAAATTGAACGAATCCACGAACAACGAGATGGCGATACAGACGGCTGTGATCGCGACCGTACCGAGGTAGACTCTCGCCGAGCCAGTGGGCGAAAGGTCGATTTTCATGGAATTCCGTTCTGCATTCGTCATATCTATCGGAACACCCTGCATGATATTGTTTTAATTTATTATAATAAACTCTCTAAAAAAATTGACAAAAGCCTTTTTTGGACGCGCTGAAGACCGGGTGGATTCAAGGCCATCGGCGCGCGTGCCATTGCTCGATCTGGCAACGCGACGGCATGGCCTGCCGTTGTTGAAACTATGCGGATCAGCGACAATAGGATCGAATACAGATCGGCTGAAAAATTATTTGCGACGCGCGGGAATAATACCCGCCGGGGTTTCGTATACCTGACATGAACACCGCCAAACGCCCTTTTGACGTGATCGGCCAGCTTGCGGCCCTCAGACGCTATGCGCGTTCGCTGGCGCGCAACGGCGACGATGCCGAGGACCTGGTACAGGATGCGCTGGTCAGGGCCTACGAAAACCGGGCCTCCTACAAGGGGGGCTCGAGCCTGCGGGTCTGGCTGCTGTCGATCCTGCACAATGCCCATATTGACCGGTTGCGACAGTCGAAATCGCGCGCCGTGCGGCATCAGCAAGCCCATCTCGACAGCGAGCCGCAGCTTGACGCCAACCAGGAACATGCGGTGCGGCTGGCGCAGGTGCGGGCGGCGTTTTTTGCCCTGCCCGAAGACCAGCGCGAGGCGCTGCATTTGGTTGCCATCGAGGACCTTTCCTACCAGGAAGCGGCCGACACGCTCGCCATTCCGATCGGCACGCTGATGTCGCGGGTGTCGCGGGCACGCGAGCGGCTGCGCAATTTCGAAAACAAGCCACCCGGCTCCCATCTCAAACTTATCGGAGGCGCTGACGATGACGCATGACCCGATCCTGCAGTCGGATCTCGACGCCTATCTCGACCATCAGCTCGATGCCGTCCAGTGCGCGGCGGTTGAAGCCCATCTCGCGCAAAACCCGGCGGCGGCGGCAAAAATGATGGCCGATCTCGGCCTGCGGCGCGAATTGAAACTTGCCTTTCCCGAATTCCCGTCGGTCGGCCGGCCGGAAACCCGCGAGGCCGCACGCCGGCTGGAGGGCGCTCTGTCACAGCGGCGATGGCTGGCCGGGCTGCAAAAAGTTGCCGCGGTCGGGCTGCTGCTGACCACCGGCTGGATCGCCCATATCGCCATCGGCCCGTTCAGCGCCACCGAAGTCAACGCTTCGGTGCCACCGCCCGCCTATGTCGAGGAGGCGGTGCGGGCGCATCAGACAACCGTGCTGCGGCAAAGCATGCCGTCGCAGCCGGAAGTGTCGGCCTATGATCCGGAAGACATCCGCTCGGCCACCGCCATCGTCATGCCGCAGCTGCCGGCCGACTGGAGCGTGGTCGATACACAGGTGTTTCCGTCGGATTTCGGCCCAAGCGTCGAGCTGGCCATAAAAACCAGGGCCGGCTCGAAAATCTCGCTCTATGCGGTGCGGCCCGGCTTCTTTGCCGTCGAGCAGGTGACCGACCTGGTGCGCGAGGGGACCGAGGCTGCCTACTGGCAGATCGGCGAAGTCGCCTATGCGCTGGTCTCCAGCACCCAAAATTCCAACCTCGCAGGCGAAGCCCGCCTGTTGGCCAAGATCCTCTATTAACAAAACAGGAGTTTTACATCATGGAACCGATGGAACAGCGCTACGGCGCAACCACAGCCCAATCGGGCGCAATGTTCGACGAAGGCTTGCGCCAGCACATGCTGCGCGTCTACAACTACATGGGCGCCGGCCTGCTGATCACCGGCATGATCGCCTTCATCGTCGGCAGCACGCCGGCGCTCTACGTGCCGATCTTCTCGACGCCCTTGAAGTGGGTGGTGATGCTGGCACCGCTCGCCTTCGTATTCTTTTTCACCTTCCGCATCCAGACGATGTCGACCGCCACGGCCCAGATCACCTTCTGGGCGTTCTGCGCGGTGATGGGCCTGTCGCTCGCCTCGGTTTTCCTCGTCTTTACCGGCGCCAGCATTGCCCGCACCTTCTTCATCGCCGCCACCATGTTCGGCGCCACCAGCCTTTACGGCTACGTCACCAAGCGTGACCTCGCCCAGTTCGGCTCGTTCCTGATCATGGGCCTGATCGGCGTGATGATCGCCAGCGTCGTCAACATCTTTCTCGGCTCGTCGATGCTGCAGTTTGCCGTCTCGGTGATCGGCATCGTCGTCTTCGTCGGCCTGACCGCCTGGGATACCCAGAACATCAAGCAGCAGTATTCCGAAAACGTCGACCAGGAATCGCAGCAGAAAATGGCCGTGTTTGGCGCCCTGTCGCTGTTTTTGAACTTCGTCAACATCTTCCAGCTGCTGCTGAACTTTACCGGCGAACGCGAATAGTTTTTGCCGGCTAAAGCCGTGGCCAGTATGATGGCCGTTCGAATGTCACAAGAATACGATAGGCTGCGCATCAAAGATGAGTGCAGCCTATCGTCGTTTTGATCGCCTGCCGACAGCCGGCACGAGGTATCGATGACCAATGACCGAATGGATATTTCTGCGGCGCTGGTCGCCGACCTGATCGAAACCCAGTTTCCGCAATGGGCCGCGATGCCGATCCGCCGGGTGGATGTCGAAGGCTGGGACAATCGCAGTTTTCGGCTCGGCGACACGATGAAGATTCGCATGCCATCGGCCGCACGCTATGTGCCACAGGTCGAAAAGGAACAGCAGTGGCTGCCCCACCTGGCCGCAGGCCTGCCTCTGGTTGTTCCGGCGCCGCTGGCGATCGGCGCCCCCGGACCAGGCTATCCTTGGCGGTGGTCGATCCAGTCCTGGATCGCCGGGGAAACCGTCACCCGGGCGCAGATCGCAGACCCATGCCGGTTTGCCGCAGATCTCGCGGCATTTCTGGCGTCGCTGCGCCAGATCGACCCCCATGGCGGCCCGCTGCCCGGTCAGGATAATTTTCATCGCGGTGGCGACCTTGGCGTCTACGATCACGAAACCAGACAGTGCCTCGCGCAGCTCGAAAGCCGAGTGAATGCCGCGGCCTGCCTTGCCGTCTGGGAGGCGGCGCGCGCCACCCGGTGGAGCGGTACGCCTGTCTGGGTGCACGGCGATATCGCTACGGGAAACCTGCTCACTCGCGATGACAGACTGAGTGCAGTCATCGACTTCGGCTGTTGCGCGGTCGGCGACCCCGCCTGCGACCTGGTGATCGCCTGGACGTTTCTGCACGGCGACGATCGTGCTGCGTTTCGCACCCGCACACAGCTCGACGACGCCACCTGGGCACGGGCGCGCGGCTGGGCGTTGTGGAAGGCGCTGCTAACCCTTGCCAGCAACTCTGCGGCACCGACCGATCAGGCCGCCGCAACCGACGTGATTGCCGCAGTGCTGGCGGAGCATCGCGATGCCGCGCGGTAGGCAACACTGCCCGTAAGGGGTTTCAGCAACAGTCGGATGCAATGGGCCGAGGCTGCGCATTTCCCCATCGGCGGTCACCACCGTTGCTGTTGATTTCGCGGCCAGAACTCCTATCTTTAAATCTCTAGTTTATGGAGGTTTTGAACCCATGCTGAGCATCGGCGATCTGTCGCGTCACACCGGCGTCAAAGTGCCGACCATCCGCTATTACGAGCAGATGGGGCTGATTGCTGCGCCCGACAGGTCCGAGGGAAACCAGCGGCGCTACGAGCGTAGCGATCTCGAGCGGCTGGCCTTCATCCGCCATGCCCGCGATCTCGGGCTTGGCATCGAGGCGATCCGCGAGCTGATCGCGCTCAGCCAGCACCGCGAACGCGCCTGTGACGGCGCCGACCAGATCGCCCGCGAGCACCTGTCCGACGTACGCGAAAAAATCGCCCGGCTGCAGAAGTTGGAGCACGAGCTGGAACGGATTGTTTCGCATTGCGACGGGCACAGCATCGAGGATTGTTATGTGATCCGGGCACTGTCGGACCATGGGCTGTGCAAAGGCGAACATTGAGTGGCGTTGACGGATGGTGGCTGTTGTAGCAAACTCCAACGATGCGAGCGGTCATTCTTCTGCGCACCCGGCTGACGCTGTCAGAAACGAGCTTCGTCGATATCCAGATTTGGCAGGTACCGCTGCCCGTCCGCGCGAGCGCGCATCGGTTCAAATATAGTCTGGCTCTGGTGTCTGACGCTTTATGCGTGCTGCGATACGACAACGAGGCCGGCAAGGGCGATCACAAGCATAACGGCACCGAGCAAATCGCCTATGCATTCGAGAGCCTGGAAAAGCTTCAGGATGACTTCTGGAAGGATGTGGATCGATGGATGACGCAGCAGACCAGACCATAACGATTGGTGTTGCCTCCATCGAGGAAACCCAGCGCCAGGTTGCCGCCGCCTTTCGCGGCGAGGCATTGGGTCACCATATTGCCTTCGCCTCGGTGGAACTGCTCTGGCAGGTGCTGACCGCCAAGCGCTGGGAGATTCTGCAAGCCATGTGCGGCCAGGGACCTGCCGGTATTCGCGCGGTGGCGCGGCGCGTCGGGCGGGACGTAAAAGCCGTGCATGGTGATGTTCAAGTGTTGCTGACGGCCGGGCTGATCGACAAGACGGAGGATGGTGCGGTGGTGTTTCCCTACCGCGCCGTGCGGGTCGATTTTACCCTGCGGGCGGCTTGAAACCGAGGTCGCAAACGCGGCCACGCGTCACGGCCGACCGGTATTGGCTGACGATGAGCACCTG
>Ga0247730_1001722_pt1 | contig 11558 bp, 8 predicted proteins | sample UWRJL073202C2_FD_180959 | JGI IMG/M metagenome (GOLD analysis project Ga0247730, IMG submission 180959) | Plant litter microbial communities from Arlington Agricultural Research Station in Wisconsin, United States - UWRJ-L073-202C-2 | ecosystem: Environmental > Terrestrial > Plant litter >...
TCAGCTTGGCGACCGCCGCGATGGTGTCTTTGTCGAACCGCAGGTGCTTGAGCCGCTTGGCCGCGAGCTTCGCGCCGACCACGTCGTGGTGGTGGAACGTCACGACGTTCTTGCCCTCGATGCGGCGTGTCTGCGGCTTGCCGATGTCGTGCAGCAGCGCGGCGAGGCGCAGCACGAGGTCGGGGCTGTCGATGCCGGGCCGCGACTTCTCCAGGTCGATCGCCTGGGTCAGCACCGTGAGGCTGTGTTCGTAGACGTCTTTGTGGTGTGCGTGCTCGTCGACCTCGAGCTTGAGTGCCGGCACCTCGGGCAGCACGATGTCGGCGAGGCCCGTCTCGACGAGCAGCCGGAGGCCCGGTACGGGGTCGTCGGTCAGCAGCAGTTTCGACAGCTCGTCGCTCATCCGCTCGACGCTCACGATGGGCAGGCGGTCGGCGAGCGCAACCATCGCCGCGCGCGTCGGCTCGTCCACGGTGAAACCGAGCTGCGAGGTGAAACGGGCGGCACGCATCATCCGCAGCGGGTCGTCTCCGAAGGAGACTTCGGCCGGCCCCGGGGTCGTGAGACGGCGCGCGAGCAGGTCGTCCATGCCTCCCGAGGGGTCGACCAGAACGAGCTGGGGGAGTCGCAGCGCCATCGCGTTGACGGTGAAGTCGCGGCGCACCAGGTCGCCCTCGAGCGAACTGCCGAACTCGACCACGGGCTTGCGGGTCTCGCCGTCGTACGCGTCGGTGCGGTAGGTCGTGATCTCCACGGTGTCGCCCGAGAACCGTGCCCCGATGGTGCCGAATGCGCGGCCGATGTCCCAATGGGCGTCGGCGATCGGCGCGACGATCGCCAGAATCTCGTCGGGCAGCGCACTCGTCGTGAAGTCGAAGTCGTTGACCGGCCGGCCGAGAAACGCGTCGCGAACCGGCCCTCCGACGAGCGCGAGTTCGTGTCCGGCGTCGGCGAAAGCCCTCGCGAGTCGTGAAATATGGCGGGTTTCTGCGAGTTCGCCCAGCCGGTGTAGTGCCGTAGCGACGCTCTCCATAGCCAAGAGAATAGACTCTCCCCATGACGGCCAAGCGATCTAAAGGGAGTTCGCCCGTGCCGAGAACCCCCCGCGGAGCTGTCGCAGGTGGAGTGGTCGCCCTTCTCGCGCTGGCCCTCCTCAGCCCGGGCGCCGCGTTCGCCGCTCCCGGAGATCCCGCCGGTGTCGCCCGAATCGCCACGATTTTTCCGCTCACGGCGCCCGAGACACGCACCGCGCTGATCGGCGCCGACGACCTCGCCATCTATACCTCGCCCACCGGCGCGCTCACGCGCGACCTCGACGCGGTTATCAACACGCCCGCCGCGATCGGCATCGACCCGATGATCGTCGCCTCGATCCGCATCCTGGGCACTGATGCCCCACAGTCTGCACTCGACTGGCTCGACCGCCTGTCGCGGGCCTCGAACGAGACATTCCCGCTCACCTACGCCGACTCCGACATCACCCTCGGCCTGCAGGCCGGCTCGCCCGCGGTAATCACCCCCACCTCGTTCGACTTCGCCATCGACCCGGCCAGGTTCGCCGCTGCACCCGTCGAGACCCCGACCGCCGAGCCGAGCCCGGCCCCCTCGCCAACCGATGCCGCACCGGTGCTGCCCACCGCCGAATCCCTCCTCGCCTGGGACTACACCCTGCCGACCATCGCCTGGCCCGTGGCCGGCACGGTGATCGGCAGCGACCTCGCCACCATCACGGCGAGCGGGTACACCGCCACGATCCTGGGCTCCGAGAACGTCAGCCGCACCGACGCCACGCGGGCGGCCGCCACCGTCGCCGACGCGTCGACGGTCGCGACCGACGACACACTGTCCGCGCTCTTCACCGACGCCGTCACCGCGGCGACCTCCGAGCAGTGGGCCGCGTCGATCAACGAGCTGCAGGTCGCCGTCGACGCCAGCGCGGCGGCGGGCGATGCCGCCGGTGCCACCGTCGTGCTCGCGGTCGACCGCACCAGCGTCGCCACCGCCTCTCGCCTCGGCGCGACCCTGGCCAACATCGACGCGATGCCGAGCGCCGACCTGGCCTCGTTCACAACCGTGCTCGACACGGCTGGCGGCACCGCGACGGTCGTCGACCAACCGCAGACCCCGGCGCGTGTAGCCGCGGCCCAGTCGTTGCTGAACACCGAGTCATCCGATGCCTCGTTTGCAACCGTCGCCGCCAACCCGGTCTTGATCACCGGCGAACGTCGGCTGCGCACGCTCGCGACGATGTCCACGGCCTGGGACTCGTATCCCGGCGGCTGGAGCTCGGCGCTTACCCTCTACGCAACCGAGTCCGAGACTCTGCACAACTCGGTGCGGGTGGTGCGCAGCAGCGAGATCACGCTGTTCGCCGACCGAGCCTCGCTGTACATCACCGTCACCAACGAGCTCAACCAGCCGGTCAACGTCAACATCAACGTGAGCGCACCGACGCCGCTGCTCGAGATCGAACAGTCGCCGGTGACCATCGCCATCGAGCCGGCCTCGCAGAAGCGCGGCGCGATCCCCGTTCAGTCGCTGTCCAACGGCACAGCGGTCATCTCGATCTCGATCGCCAGCACCGTCGGGGTTCCGATCGGCTCGCCGACGACCGTCGGCATCAACGTCTACGCCGGCTGGGAGACCCCGATTACCGTGGCCCTCGGCATCTTCGTGGTCGCCGTATTCGGCTTCGGCATCGCGCGTCTCATCGTGCGCCGTCGCCGGGCCCGCAGACAGCAGGACGACGGCGACGTCGTCGAGGAAGCCTCCGAGTGACCAAGACGGATGCCGGTGGCGGGCTCGGGCGCGCATCCGCGCTTCTCGCGTCGGGCACGTTCGTCTCGCGCATCCTCGGCTTTGTCAGCGCGGCGGTTCTGGCGCAGGCCATCGGCATCACGGGTGCGGGCGCCGACACGTTCGCGATCGCGAACCAGCTGCCGAACAACATCTATGCGATCATCGCCGGCGGACTTCTGAGCGCAGTGCTCGTTCCCCAGATCGTCAAGGCCGGTATGCACGACGACGGCGGACAGCGGTTCATCAACCGCCTCGTCACACTCGGTCTCGTGGTCTTCGTCGTCGCCGCGGTCGTCGCGACCGTCGCCGCGCCGCTGCTGGTGCGGCTGTACGCCCGCGAGTCCGTGGACGGGTCGCGGGGCTTCTCGCCCGAAGAGATGGCACTCGCCACGGCGTTCGCCTACTGGTGCCTGCCCCAGGTGCTGTTCTACGCGATCTACAGCCTGCTCGGCGAGGTGCTGAACGCCCGCAAGATCTTCGGGCCATTCACGTGGACCCCGGTGCTGAACAACCTGGTCGCCATCGCCGGAATGGTCGTCTTCATCGTCGCGTTCGGGGGAGACCCCGCACACACCCACGCCGACACCTGGACCCCGTCCATGATCGCGCTGCTCGCCGGCTCCGCCACCCTCGGCATCGCGGTGCAGGGCGTCGGACTGTTCTTCTTCTGGCGCCGCGCCGGGCTCAGCTACCGGCCCGATTTCCACTGGCGGGGCGTCGGCCTCGGCGCGACGGGTAAGGCGGCCGGCTGGGTCTTCGGCATGATCGTTGTCACGCAGCTCGCCGGCCTCGTGCAGAGCTACGTCGCGTCGAGTGCGACGGGCGACGGCGACGCCGCCGTGCGGGTGCTCGGCCTGTCGTGGCTGATCTTTATGCTGCCGCACTCGATCGCGGCCGTGTCGATCGCGACCGCCTACTTCACCCGGATGAGCGGGCATGCCCACGACGGCAACATCGACGGCGTGCGCACCGACTTCTCCTCGTCGATCCGCTCGATCGGCATGATCATGGTCTTCTCGGCCGTGGGGCTCGTCGTTCTCGCCTACCCGTTCAGCGCCGTCTTCGCGACCAGCTTCGATTCCACGCAGGCGATGGCCAACGTCGTGATGGCCTACCTGGTCGGGCTCGTGCCGTTCAGCATCCTCTTCCTCATCCAGCGCACGTTCTACTCGCTCGGCGACACGCGCACGCCGTTCTTCCTCCAGGTCTTCCAGTCCGTTCTGTTTGTGATCGGCGCGACGATCGTCGGGATGACCTGGGACAAGTCCTGGATCGCGGTCGGCGTCGCGCTGGTAACCTCCTTGGCCGGTTCCGCCCAGGCCGTTGCGGCCGCGGTGATGCTGCGTCGCCGTCTCGGCCGCATCGACGCCGCCCGCATCCTCCGGCGGCACGCGGCTTTCGCCCTCGCGGCCCTTCCTGCCGCCGGCGTCGGAGTAGCGCTGCTCTTCGCACTGGGGGGCACGACCGATGGCGGATTCGCCGTGCTCAACCGCCTCACCGCCTTCGTGTCGATGGGGCTCATCGGTGGGGCGATGGCCCTGGTCTACATCGGCGTGCTCGTCGCGTTGCGCAATCCAGAACTGGGCGAGATCATCCGCCCGATCGTGCGGCGCCTCCGCCGCCGGTCATAGCCCCGGATACTCCCGGTTGCGCGGAATAGCCTGCGCCTAGGATGTGTTGTACCGGCTAGTGCAAAGCTCAGAAGGAGACTCTCGTGCGTCAAGTAATCATCATCGGCTCAGGCCCCGCCGGCTACACGGCTGCCATCTACGCCGCCCGCGCCAATCTGGCGCCCCTGCTCATCGCGAGCTCGGTTGAGGCTGGCGGCGAGCTCATGAAGACGACCGAGGTCGACAACTTCCCCGGCTTCCCCGAGGGCATCCAGGGCCCCGACCTCATGCTCGCCATGCAGGCGCAGGCCGAGCGCTTCGGCACCGAGGTCATCCTCGACGACGTCGTCTCCCTCGACCTGACGAGCGAGATCAAGACCGTCACCCTGGGCAATGGCGACGTGCACGAGGGCCTCGCCGTGATCTTCGCCACCGGTTCCGCCTACCGCAAGCTCGGCCTCGAAGACGAAGAGCGTCTCAGCGGCCAGGGTGTCTCGTGGTGCGCCACCTGCGACGGATTCTTCTTCCGCAAGAAGACGATCGCGGTCGTCGGCGGCGGCGACTCCGCGATGGAAGAGGCCACGTTCCTCACCCGTTTCGCCGACAAGGTCTACGTCATCCACCGCAAAGACGAGCTGCGCGCCTCCAAGGTCATGCAGGACCGGGCGTTCGCCGACCCCAAGATCGAGTTCCTCTGGAACAAAGAGGTCGCGCACATCTACGGCGAGGGCCTCGTCAACGGCGTCGGCCTCATCGACACGGTCGACGGCAGCGAGACCACCGTCAACCTCGGCGGACTCTTCATCGCCATCGGCGCCGACCCCCGCACCCACCTCGTTCACGGCCAGCTCGACCTGACCACCGAGGGCACGATCGCGGTGCAGGGCCGCACGTCGCGCACCAACCTCACCGGCGTCTTCGCTGCCGGCGACGTCATCGACCCCAGCTACCGTCAGGCCGTCACGGCCGCGGCATCCGGAACCGTCGCAGCACTCGACGCCGAGCACTACCTCGAGTCGCTGCCCAAAGAACTGGTGAACTCGGCCGTACAGGCCGCCCCGTTCGCCGAAACCGTTGCAGAAGCGGTCGCCGTCTAACGGCCCGCCCACCACTCACAAATAAGGAAAAGTAATGTCAACTGCTCTCGACGTCACTGACGCCACATTCACCGACCAGGTTCTCAACTCCGAAGACACCATCATGGTGGACTTCTGGGCCGAGTGGTGCGGCCCGTGTCGCGCGGTCTCGCCCATCCTCGACCAGATCGCCTCGGAGCACTCCTCCAAGATCAAGATCGTCAAGCTCAACGTCGACGACAACCCCGAGATCGCCATGAAGTACCAGATCACCTCCATCCCCGCGATGAAGGTCTTCAAGGGCGGCGAGGTCGTCAAGACCATCATCGGCGCCAAGCCCAAGCCGGCCATCGAGGCCGACCTGGCGGAGTTCCTCGCGTAACCAATCGCGAACAGGAGCCCCGCCCGAGACACACTCGGGCGGGGCTTTTTCTGTATCTACGGGGCGATCCAGCCGCACCCCCTATCCTTGAACGACGATCGAACGGGAAATCTTCATGACTACACAGGGCCCGACAGCGGGAACAAACACGGGAAACAACCTCGACCCGTGGTACGGACACTACGCAGACCGCACGGCCGGTCTGAGTGCCTCCGAAGTGCGAGCCCTGTTCGCCGTCGCCTCCCGCCCCGAAGTGGTCTCCCTCGCCGGCGGCATGCCGTACGTCTCCGCCCTGCCCCCCGAGCTCGTCAGCGGCGCCCTGGAGCGCGTTATGCGCGACCACGGGCCCGAGGCGCTGCAGTACGGATCCGGCCAGGGCACTCCCGCCATCCGTGAGCAGATCCTCGAGGTCATGGCGCTCGAGGGCATCCGCGCGAGCGTCGACGACGTCGTCGTCACCACCGGCTCGCAGCAGGCCCTCGACCTCGTCACCAAGCTGTTCATCGACAAGGGCGACGTCATCCTCGCCGAGAGCCCCAGCTACGTCGGCGCCATCGGCGTCTTCCGGTCGTACCAGGCCGAGGTCGTGCACGTCGCGACCGACAACGACGGCATGGTGCCGGAGTCGCTGCGCGAGTCGATCGTGCGCACGCGCGCGGCCGGCAAGACGATCAAGTTCCTCTACCTGATCCCCAACTTCCACAACCCGGCCGGCGTCACGCTCAGCTGGGAGCGCCGCCTCGAGATCATCGAAATCGCCCGCTCGAACAACATCCTCATCCTCGAGGACAACCCCTACGGCCTGCTCTACTTCGACGGCCCGCCGCCCCAGGCGATGCGCTCGGTCGACACCGACGGCATCATCTACCTCGGCACCTTCTCGAAGACGTTCGCGCCCGGACTTCGCGTCGGCTGGGCCGTCGCCCCGCACGCCATCCGCGAGAAGCTCATCCTCGCCAACGAGTCCGCGGTGCTCTCGCCGAGCACGTTTACCCAGAATGTGATCACCGAGTACATCGGTGCATCCGATTGGCGCGGTCAGATCGATACCTTCCGCGGAATCTACCAGGAGCGTAAAGAGGCTCTGGTCGGCTCTTTAAAGGAACACCTGCCCGACCTCACCTGGACGAACCCCAACGGCGGCTTCTACGTCTGGCTCACGCTGCCCGAGCACCTCGACTCGAAGGCCATGCTGCCGCGCGCCGTCAAAGAGCTCGTCGCGTACACGCCGGGCACCGCGTTCTTCGCCAACGGTGACGGCCGCCACAACATCCGTCTGTCGTTCTGCTATCCGACTCCCGACGCGATCCGGCTCGGCGTGCGTCGCCTGACCAAGGTCATCAACGGCGAAACCGAGCTGCTCGAAACCTTCGCCGGCACCGGCCAGCTCGACGCCGTCAAATCCAACAACCGGGTCACCAGCCCGCCGCCGAACATCAACTAGGGCACGACCATGACTGACTCAACTCCGCGCACGATCGTCGTTCTCGCCGGGGGACTCTCCCACGAGCGCGATATCTCCCTGCGTTCCGGTCGCCGCGTCTCCGACAGCCTCGCCCAGCACGGCATCGAGGTCGTAATGAGAGATCCGGATGCCACGTTGCTGGAGTACCTCGCCAGCGCGCGCCCCGACGTCATCTGGCCCGCCCTGCACGGGGCGAGCGGCGAAGACGGAGCCCTGCGCGGCCTCATCGACTACCTCGGCATCCCGTTCGTCGGATCGAAGTCCGACGCCTCCCGGCTCGCCTGGGACAAACCGACCGCGAAGGTCGTCGTCGGCCGCGCCGGCGTGCCAACCCCGCGATCGATCACGCTGCCGCGCGACACCTTCCGTGAACTCGGCGCCAGCGCCGTTCTCGACATCATCTCGTCGGAGCTTCCCGTTCCTGTTGTCGTCAAGCCGGCTCAGGGTGGATCCGCCCAGGGTGTCAGCATCGTCGACGCGATCGACGAGCTTCCTCGTGCGATGGTCAACGCCTACACCTACTCCGACGTCGCACTGATCGAAGAGAAGATCGTCGGCACCGAGATCGCGGTGAGCATCATCGACACCGGAGACGGCCCCGTCGCGCTACCCGCCATCGAGATCGAACCGATCTCGGGCGTCTACAGTTTCGAGGCCCGGTACACGGCGGGGGAGACCCGCTTCTACGCGCCGGCCCGCATCAACGACGAAGTCGCGGCACGCGCGGCCGAGGTGGCGATCACCGCGCACACCGCGCTCGGCCTCCGTCACATCTCGCGCATCGACCTCATCGTTGACGGAGCCGGCACACCCTGGTTCCTCGAGGCGAGCACGCTGCCGGGTCTCACCGAGACTTCGCTCTTTCCGTTGGCGCTCGAAGCAGCCGGACACGACGTCGGATGGGTCTACTACGCCCTTGCTGAGGCAGCCATAAACGAGGCCCGCGGCTAGTTTCACGTGAAACGCCCGTGACTTGCTCCGAAAAAGAGCAGGTCACGGGCGTTTTATTATTCGCGTGTCCTCCAGCAAGGGTTAGGATTGCGCGACTGCCCGTGGGACCGGAAATCGCTCAGAATCGTTCCTGACGGGAAAATCGCCGGATGACGCGAAATTGGTAAATCGGGTCGCTGAGAGCCAAAATCGGCGAAATGTCCATTTTCGGACCGATCTGTCAACGACCCCGACACCATGGAACGGACCTCGCTCGACGGTCCAGCCACTCCTCACTCCAAGTCGGTCGAGATTCGATCGCACGGTCACGGGAGTCGAGCTACCTTCCGAGCTACTCGCGACCACCTTCGGAAACTCAGGACCGAACTTCGCGGGGCAGAGCGAACGGCGGGCGGCGACCACGTTCACCAGCTCGCATGTTCAGCTGTCGGGGTCGTACTGAAATTCGCGCACCTCCTGCGAGCACCTGCAAGCCGCGGCGAGCTTCGCTGCCCAGGCGATCGCCTCGTCACGGGTGGGGATCTCCAGCACCGCGAATCCTCCGCGTAGGTCCCACCCCGGATAGGTTTCGCCGCTCGTACTTCCATCTGCAGCCACCAATACGGGGTCGACGCTCTCGTCGATCCCGCCACCGAACACGTACACACCGGCGGCCTTCGCCTCAGCGATGACCGCGTGCGACGCCGCAGCGACCTCCGGAAGATCTGCCTCGGACACGACCATCGCTTCGCTCGGAAATGAAATGAGGTATTTGCTCATGGGTCGATAGTTGCGTGCTTAGGCGGGAGCGTCAACCGGTCTGGTCGATCACGGGTCGACGGATGCCCGTCGATGTTTCACGTGAAACGCACGGCAACCGGCGGCGTTCGGGCTCGGCGAGTCCGGCCATCGGCGAAATATAAGAGAGCCGCCTCCGGCGTCACCACGCATCTATCCGCGCCGGGATGCGCACGGTCGACCCGAGTGATCCATTCCAGTGGGGGAGTGGATCCGCGATATGGACACCCGCGCCGCACGGATTATGGACGCGCCGCGTATCCACGTCCGCGCACGGTGATGCGCATTCTGCTGTGGTCGGGCTCGTGTAAAGCGCAGGGCGTAGTGCACCGGCAGCCTCCGCAAGAGGCCCCCAACAGCTACCGACGGATGCACTGATTGCACAGACGTCTGCCCGTCCCAGCCGCCTGCACGCCCACGCGCTCAAGCAGTGCGCGGTCACCTCCGCCGGTCCACATCACCGGCGGCGGAACGCTGGCGACACCGCCGACACGGCCGACACGGCCAGCACGGGCAGCGCGAGCAGGGCGAGCAGGGTGCGCAGGGTGCGCGCTGCCAACGTAGTCGCCTCGCCTAAGCGCCCAATCTGCGCCACCCACAGACCAGACTTCCCACGCTCCAGCCGTACGGCCCACAGGCTCGCCTCCGAAGCCGGCCCCTCACCGCATCGCTTAACCTAAACGCCCCGGAATGTTTCACGTGAAACACACCGGGCCGTAGAGGGGGAGACTAGCGGCGGAAGCCGTCCTGCCCGAGTTCTCCGAGAATGCGGTTGAGGTCGCCCACGGTCGCGAAGTCGATCACGATAGTGCCCTTGCTCGCGCCGAGGTTCACCTTGACCCGCGTGTTCAGGCGGTCGGCCAATCCCTCGGCGATCTCGTCGAGCTGGCCCTGGCGCCGTCCGGCTGCGGGCTTCACGGCCTTGACCTTGGGGGATCCCTGCGCTGCTGCAGCTTCCGCCGCGCGCACGGACAGTTCTTCGTTGACGATCTTGGCGGCCAGCCGCTGCATCGCTTCCGGCTCGACAACCGACAGGATCGCGCGTGCGTGGCCGGCACTGAGCACGCCCGACGCGACCTGGCGCTGGATCGGCTCCGGCAGACGCAGCAGACGCAGGGTGTTGGTGATTTGCGGGCGCGAGCGGCCGATGCGGTCGCCCAACTGCTCCTGGGTAATACCGAAGTCGGCGAGCAACTGCTGGTACGCCGATGCTTCCTCGAGCGGGTTCAGGTTCGCGCGGTGCAGGTTCTCGAGAAGCGCATCACGAAGCATGTCCTCGTCGGCGGTGTTCTTGATGACCGCTGGAATGCTGGTGAGACCGAGCTGCTTGGTCGCGCGAAGGCGACGCTCACCCATGATGAGCTCGTACTGCGGACCGCCGTCGACGGCGCCGGCGAGCGGGCGCACCACGATCGGCTGCAGAACGCCGATCTCGCGGATCGAGACGACGAGCTCCGACAGTTCTTCGTCACGGAACTCCGTGCGGGGCTGTACTGCGTTCGGCACGATGTCGGCGGGGTTCAGGTTCGCCAGCCGAGCGCCAGGAACGGAGAGAAGCCCCTGCTTCTCGGTCGACGTCGTCGGAAAGAAGACGTCGACGGGGCGCTGCGCGTCGGTGTCTTCGCTCACGGGGATGAGTGCGCCGATTCCGCGGCCGAGTCCGGTTCTCTTGGTAGCCATCAGGCGGGTGCTCCTCGTTGTGCGATTTCGGCGGCCGCTTCGAGATAGGAGAGCGAGCCGGTAGAGCTGGGGTCGTAGCTGATGACGCTCTGCCCGTAGCTCGGTGCCTCGGAGATGCGAACCGAACGCGGGATGAGCGTCTTCAGCACCTCCTTGGGGAAGTGGTTGCGTACGTCGTCGGCGACCTGGTTGGCCAGGTTCGTGCGCGAGTCGTACATGGTGAGCAGGATAGTCGAGACCTTGAGAACCGGATTGAGGTGACGCTCGATGAGCTTGATATTGTTCAGCAGCTGGCTGAGGCCCTCGAGGGCGTAGTACTCGCACTGGATCGGGATGAGTACCTCGCGCGCGGCGACGAATGCGTTGATCGTCAGCAGGCCGAGCGACGGCGGGCAGTCGATGAACACGTAGTGGAACGGCTCCGGGGTCTCGGCGAGGAACTTGTCGAGAGACGTGCGCAACCGCTGCTCGCGTGCGACCAGCGATACGAGCTCGATCTCGGCGCCCGCGAGATGGATCGTCGCGGGAAGGCAATAGAGGGAGTCGAACTCCGGGCTCTTCTGCAGAACATCGGCGATGGGCTGCTCGTTGATGATCACGTCGTACACACTCGCTGTGTCGGAACGGTGTTCTACGCCGAGCGCCGTCGACGCGTTGCCCTGCGGGTCGAGGTCGATCACGAGCACACGGGCGCCGCCTCGAGCCAAGGCTGCCGCCAGGTTGACCGTGGTCGTGGTCTTGCCGACGCCGCCCTTCTGGTTGGCGACAGTGAAGACACGAGTGGCCGGCGGCAGAGGAGGCTTTTCGCCGGCGAGAGC
>Ga0247730_1001723_pt1 | contig 11558 bp, 14 predicted proteins | sample UWRJL073202C2_FD_180959 | JGI IMG/M metagenome (GOLD analysis project Ga0247730, IMG submission 180959) | Plant litter microbial communities from Arlington Agricultural Research Station in Wisconsin, United States - UWRJ-L073-202C-2 | ecosystem: Environmental > Terrestrial > Plant litter >...
AAACCATCAAACTGAACATAAACACAAAGCATACCTATCCCAGCCGACCTGATCGACTTCAGTCAAGAATCGCTCCACCACCTTATTTAACACAACATTCTCTACATCTCCTCCCACAGCCAGTCTCTCCTCAGTAAAGCAGAAGTCAATCACCTTCCAGTGATCCTTCGTCCATTCACCTGGAAGAAGGGCTTGCGAAAGGGTAGGGAATGAGAGCTCAGCCTCAGGCATCGGGGAATGTGTTGATGTCGACGATGGGACACTTTCATGTCCAACCTCTTGCTCCGTCCGCTTGAGAAGGCCCTTCAACGTCATCACCGGACTTCCAGGAATGAAAGCGACTTCGCCTCGAACCCCGCCGACGCTCTGTCGCCGTTTCGCACTTTCACGGTTCTTGGTGATTCCACCCGACCCGACAGAATGACGATGCCGCCGCTTGGCTTCGATTCTGGTGTAACAGTCGTAATTATGCTGAGAAGGAATGTGTATCAGGGTGGGAACTAGCAAGATTCGGGAATGTGAATAGCTTACCTGTTTGAGGATCGCTGCAGCCAATGCAGCTGCACGCGGATCCGCACTAGTAATCTTCACCATCTCCGGGTCCAATAATTGTTCGTCGTCGCTGTCCTCGTCCTCAGGCTCTGCGCGCAATATATGCTGGCGCTCATCGGCGGGGTTGAAAGGGTCTGGCGTCTGAGGTAGCTCCAGTCGCGGTATCGGCAGAGTGTCGTGTAGTAAAGACATCTCACGGACTTCTCGCTCTTCCGGATCCTCCACGTCCTGCATATTGCCGAAGTCAAACGGATTCCTGAGCATTTCTTCCTCATCTTCATCATCCGACGCCAATGGCAGTGACATCTCACGTAAGACTTGCTCTTCTTCATCCTTCTCGTCCTCGTCCTCTTCGCCAGCGAGAGGAACAAATTCGTCATGGTACTGTTCAACGCTATAACTGTGCTCCTGGGTGTACATCTCGTCTTCTTCTCCCTCGGGCTCTAACTCCATCGACATTTCGCGCACTTCGTCCTCCTCATCTGCCTCCTGCTGTTCGGTATCATTACGTTCTGACCCGTTGGCCACATCGGGCATGCTATCGTCTTTAGGCCTGTCCTCAGCTGTGCTCAATATGCTCCTCCGCTCTCTTGGTGATGGACTACCCCATTCGCCTGTATCCCTGAGATATGGAAACGGACTGACAGGATTACCCCAGCTATCCCTCCTCAGTTTGGAAGCTGCACTTGGGGGGTCTTCCTTGGTTTTTACCATCAACGTGCGGAATTTGCCAGTGTACTCCGCTTGTCCTTCTTCAGAAGTAACAGGTAGGGCATGTTCGTTGTCTAAAGAAAGATCATGGTCCTGAAGTTGAGCGAAGGAAGGAAGGTCTCGCGAGTCAGGTCGTAATGAGGATGGGAATAGAGGAAGTGGGATTGGACCATCAATGATAGAGGGCATTTCCTCGTCGTCGTTGAAGGACGTATTGCTGCTGAAATCATCCGCAGCTGTAGTATCTGCGAGAACATTGAAGTACCCGACATCGGCATCAGAAGATGGGGCCTGTAAGAGGACTGAAGGGGTCTCTGGCTCTGGTGCAGGTGCTGCCGCAGGCTCGGTTTCCGCCTCAGGTTCTTCCTCGTCCGCAACTACCGGTAACGTGAACTCATCAGTCCCAACACCAGCAGAGACGCGTCGTCTTTCTGCACTGCTTTTCCTGAAGAAAATTGGGGGGCTGCTGAGAAGCAATGGATCGTCTGTGGGGCTGGCTGGCGGCATAGGAAGCGTAAGATCGGGGTCGTCAAGTATCTCTCTCTTAACTTTACTCTCTTTGCGCTTCGGCTTTGATTTAGTCCCGCCTCGACGCGAGGAAGGAGGAAGCGGGGACATGATAATCCTTGGAGGTGTGAAAACGTCGGTGGGGGGCTCGTATGGCGGAATGACCACTGGCGTCCTCGATCGACGACTGCGACCAGAACCAGGAGGTACAAAGTCTGCATCTGGATTCCACGCGTGGGGGCTATCTGGATCTACTAGCATAGGATAGTTGACGCGAGAGCTCGACTTTGAGGGAGATATGGACCGCCGCCGTTGTTGTTTCCGAGGCTGGCTCGGCGTATTCTCATTGTTTGCAGACCCAAACGGCAACATGGTAGGTCTGGTAGGAGTTCCAGGAAGTTTGCGCTTGCTCGCTGCCTTCAAAGGTGACATCTGGACTCCACATGTTCATTGAAATAGCCCCCTGAATGATCGTGGACGATGAACGCACCTTATTTGCTGAAATCATTCCAATTCGTCTCAGCTCTTCTTCAGGTGGAGGGCTAATAAGCGTACGTGTGGGATCGTCATCGTTTTCTTCTTCCTGCGAAGCGGGAGGCGAAAATAAACCGAATTCTACATCATTTGCCATCCCAGTCGTGCTATCACTATTGTTGGGTCGCATGGGTTTCCTGGGACTGGGTTGCACGCTGGAGGCACGAGGCGCTGGTCTGAAGTCGATCTTGGGGACCTCGTGTTCGTGGTCAGAGGTAGAGGGGCGCGCCATAAATAAAGGCCCAAGTGGTTGTGGATAGAAATGTGGACAATAACAAGGGCGTGGTGATGGTTGACTTCCAATATGGGTTAGGGTCTCATAATGGACAAGTCCCAGACATGTGACCGTAACACGAGGCTTCAACGCGTCGCGTCCTCATCGATCTCTGTTATTCGAATTGCGCTCTTTGCATGTACTCAGGCAGCAAATATATGTAGAATAGTGTTCTAGACGTCTGTGTTTTCACTCACATAGGATGTACTCCCAGAATCAAGGACTCCGCCTATGTCGCGCTCGACTATATATTCTTGAGTTAATTTCTGTCATTTTCCAGATTTGATTTTCATTTCTAGTCAGTCTTCTATATCTCATTATGCTTTGAGCGTCAAATGCAACTCCCTTGCGAGGCAATTTGCACTGGAAAATGCATGGCATCCATCAACGTGGATGCATTGTCAAATGCTGCCCATGATCTACTAGTTAGGCATAAATTAACGAGGAACCAAATGCTATAGAGCGCTCAATGAAATAGAAAGATGCCCAAGCACAATTCTGTTTGTTTTCATCCAAAGTTACGCGGATGATTTAGGTGTTGACCTCCTGACGAGCGTTCTTCCCAAAAAATGTAGGTCGCGATGTCTTCGCATACTGATTAGTTCTGACTCGCAGGGGGTGACGACCTTGACGCGTATATCAATGCATAGCCTGAAAAGCGATCATGCCCACGGATGAAGCCCAGCCAGCATTGTGGGTTCAAAGGCGAGTAGCCGAGTGCCTTCTGAATTCAGTAGACACTGTATTCGAAAGCACACCCACAGTACACGGGCAGTGCGGTATGGATGCAAACAGATTCAGTAATCAGTTGCAGGCGTTCTGACTGTGTAGAGATATCTTGGCGTTTTCCCACGGTATCCATTCCGTCAGAGAGGAGTTCCAAATGCGGTTACTTTCATATTCACCTTTCAGCGCCTCTTTCTTAATGAGCGCTGTGGATATCCTCTCTCCCTCCTCCCACCATGCCTCCCAGAGGCCCCAGACAAATCGTCCGCTCTTCAACGGGTAGTGCTGAGCTCGAAGTTTTCTTTCAAGCTCCAGAGACACCACGGACTGCCTCTCTTTCCTATGCACGCTTAGACCCCCCTCCCGGCTTGGATGTAATGGACCAGGACACGGACGCGCAAATGGCTGCGTACAGCAGTATGCCCCTACTCCCCAAGCGAGGACCACTTGCTCCAAGCACTCCAGAGCTACTCAAAGCTTCGTCGAATCGGACAGGGAAGAGACCTGCGCATCTGCAGCTTGCCGAAACCGATGGGTTCGACCCACGTCTGCTATACGACAAAGGTGGGCTGGACCAGTATATCGGGACAGCCTCATCGGACAGCTCATTTCTCAAAACACCCTCCCCCTCGTATATGCCCAATACCCACTCCCGATTCACCAACGCTCAGCCAACCTTTCTGCACAGGCTCAAGTTCATGCAAGCCTATGAGCTACCACATTGGCGTTCCATTTTTCTCCACACCTCCCTCTGCCTACTCGCCTACCCTGTCCTTCTCGTTTTCACTACTGTTTCGCAAAACCGTAGTCTCTTCTGGACGCGTGCTATAGTCGGCTCAGGGTGCGGTATCGTTGGCTTAGCACTGGGACTAAGCTTGATCCATCTGGGTCGAGGGTACCTGGAGGCTGCGAGTGCGTTCCGTTCCCCTGCTGCCCATTATCTGCGCTAACTCCTTTGTTAGCATGGGCCACCATAATACATCAGTCGGGCACTCCCATGGCTTCAGACGGTGTCCGCCTGAGGGATATTGCGGATACATCTTCTGACCCACACAGTCCTTGGACTGCAATAAGTCTGCTAATCAGACGACAATGGTATGCGGGTGCCCACAGAAAGGCAAGATTGTCTTATGAGTGAGCTCATTTCCGAAAGTGATTTGAGCTACCGTCTCACTGTTTGACTCCTTCCTAGTGCTCGACCATGGTCACTTTTCATTGCATTCTTCCTATTCATTGTTACGTTCGCATCCATGCTGCCTTTCTTAATGGGCCGTATTGTCACAATCACCACTACCCTATCGGTAATGTTACTCAACATACTTCTCTCAGAGCCAAATACTTATGGTTTCATTAGTATCAACGATCCCATTACACTGAGCTATCAGTAATAGGTGACTTGTCTTCTACCGACTTGACGAGTGTTTCTGAACTAGCTGCTACCTTTAATGTAAGATCGCTGTCAGTGTCAAACGGACTTTGGCTGTGCTGATCATTCGTGCCGCAGAACTACCTGTTCACTTGGACGCTATCTCCCTTCTCATCACACGGCCCAATCGCCTCTCCGGTCTCCCTCCCATGGCACAATGAGACAATCCATTTCGCTGAAGTTGTAAACTCGCAACTAGTGCCTGGAGGAACAGGGCTTGGCGTTTTTGACATAGTTGATACTAGTCCACGATCTCTTGACACACCTGAAGCGTGGAAAGTGGAGGCAACGGAGTCAGGCATTGCGCCTGGAAGTTTGCTCAGATTTCCACGGTGGGGAATCAGAATTCATTGCGAGAAGCTGGAAGATCCAGTACACAATATGTCAGTTTTCTTTTCCCTATCTATCATGACTAGTGCTCATCAAAGTTTTCTCAGTATTCCTCTCTCTAACAATTCTTTCACCTATGTTTTCACTCCACGGTCGCTCCTTCAGCGGCTTTTCGCTCATTTCGATAAAGAATTCCCCCCTGCTTTGCAAGCCCCGCTCAACGTGTCGACTGTGTTGCAGTTGAATGACACTATTACAAGTGGTGCAGATGTGCAAACCCTCGCCCTCGGTGGTAAATACTCTCGGGATACTGTGCAAACGGCTCCAATTGACGGCTTCCACAGCTGCATTTTACCCAAACGGAGTCGCTCATAGTTTCAAGAGTTCTCCAGCATCTATGGGTATGTCTCCTTCTCTCAGCCCGCTTAGCTTTATATTGAGATAATATACTTAGGCCAAGACGGTCGCGGATGGGTTAGTATCGAAGCAGTCCTTGTCCGGCTCAATAACACATATGCTCCAAACGGGACATTCCCTGTGTATGGTGATTCTGCAGAAGATGGATCTCGGATAGGTTACGATGCGGCAGTGTGCTTGGAGTTATTCGAGCCATATGTTGTTGAAGTATATAACTCAAGCGTGGGTGTCCCTTCGTCGACAAGGATCATTAGCAAGAGTAATACACTAGTGGATGCGGAGGATGATCATGGCCAACTTGATCAGTTAATAGGAGAGAGGCTTACAGAAGGTGTGAAACGCGAGTTGAACTCGACTGGGTTTGTCTTTCCCTTCATATTACTCTTTCCAATCCCCACAATTAATGTTATTACGCAGGTACTCATTGGCCTATGAGACTCTGCACGGGAACTCTGTGAATCAGATCTTGAAGGACAATGGTCGAGACTCGTTTTATGTCCCTTCTCCAACGGTAGGTCTTGATGACATCTCCGAACGAAATCGACACTGACTTTCCACCACAGTTGGTTTCGTTCACCAATGGCAGTGGTCCCACGGGTTATACAGAACTATCGCCGTCATACTTTGCACAAGCTCGAGCTCTTGCAGACGCAGGCAACATTCTTCCTTATTTTGCTGGTACAGGGGAGGTCGTAGCGCGATGCTATGACGACAAAATACGAGCCAACGCTCGTATAGAAAACATTATCCTAGTCAGTGGCCTCTTAGGTGTCTTGGCCATCGGTCTTGTTGCTGCCTTGTTCGTGCCGAAATTACCGTTAAATGTACCAAAGAGAGGGTTCGAGCTGTATTCGTGGATCGCTGCATTTGTTGGGGATGAGTTGGTGAATAATGCGGGAAGGCCACCACTGGAAAGGAGTATGCCATTAAAAGACATTGAGGAGAGAATGGGAAATATGAAGTTCAGGTATCGGTTCTGAGATTGGACATTATTATAGGATTGTTGCATATTATTGGATACCACCTTACATTTCTTGTGCATATATTTATATTTGTATTCTCATCATACATTGTATTCCGGAAACATGCAGATTTTGAAGTGGTGGTGAGTGTAATGGGCTATACAATCTGTTGACAACATTGATTGCCCTTGCGGAGAGTACACAGAAACACGCGAGCACATCCTCCGGGATTGCCCAAGATATGAAGCCCACCGCCACTACCTACAGGCGGTAAGCCGAGACATCTCAATGCCAGAGATCCTGGGTACAGCAGAAGGAATTGAAGCACTGGTAAACTTTGTGCGAAGCTCCGGAGCATTCACACGCGCAGGCCTTATCTGGAAGCCACCAGACCCCCCAGTTTTCGATGATGAGCCATACTCAGAGGAGACAGACGGAGAGGGCCAGAGATTGAGAGAGAATCTACGAGATGCAGAATGAGAGCAATATTTACGACGACAACCTATTCCCCCTCGTGCTATGCACACCCGACAACACGCGTCCAACCGCGCACATCTACAAAACATACGACACATACCATCTACACCAGAGGCTGCACAAAACACCAAAGCTTCCAATGGGAAATGTGAAGAATACCCCCCAAAGCAAGTGGACAAGGGCCACACCGCGTCTTAGTACACTAGATTACTTGTTGCGGAATATAAATTTAGATCCCAAAAAAAAACCCTGTTGACAGCAAGGGCGCAACGTGCAGCACAGTGACCCCCTTGGTCAGCGATGGGTCAGATGTTTACTTAGTAACCAAGCAAACCACTACTGCGACAAATTTCCGACAGCACATAAATACTCAGTGAAGTAGATAGAGAGATAAGCCATCCAAGCCTAAACTCGTTGATCTTGAGATGTCCGACCTCAAATTCATCAGTCTCCTCCGGACTTTAACAGACCAGCCTCCGGCAATAGACCTCTCTGACATCGCCAAACCTAGCCAGGTAGAGGGACGCGTCGTCGTGATTACAGGGGGAAATGCTGGTCTCGGTTTCGGCGCTGCAGAACACTTTGCGAAGTTGAAACCTGCGCGCTTAATTTTGGCCTCCAGAAGCCAAGAAAAAGGAGACAAGGTTGTTGAAGGTGAACCGCTCCCTTCTTACTGATACTGATAAGTAGGCTCACATTATTTAAGAGCTTAAGCGTTCCACGGGGTTCGATGCTGTCGAAGTTCGACTTCTTGATGCGCTTGACTTCGCCTCTGTCCAGGCATTTGCAAATGGAATTGAAAAGGACGTCGGACGCGTCGATCTGCTGATTCTGAACGCTGGAATATCCAACGTTGCCGATCCTGAATTCTTGACTGCCCCAAATGGCAATGAACTAGTGTTTGTCACTTTGCCTACTGCACACCTGGTGCGAATGATATGCTAATAGTCATAAAATATTGTGTCTAGTTTGCAGACCAATAACCTGGGCCCGGAACTCCTGGCGTTGCTTCTCTTGCCGACCATGCGTAAGACGGAAAGGGAGAATCCAGTGGGCCCTAGACCGCGCGTTGTCATTGTCAGCAGTGGCGTTCTCTACATGACCGGCCTAGACGACGAGTTGATCAATCACCCTCACATTTTGAAGAGAATGTCGCAGTCGGACTACTGCACTCTAGAGTCAGTTCGCTTTTGCTTCTTTGGGTTGAAATATCAATCCAGTGTCTTTCTTCAGGGTCATGGAGCGTCGATATGCTGACACCAAGCGTACGTGTATGCTGCCCCGTCTGTTCGAAAGGCTGATAACGAGTGAGCAGTGTTCAATGTCTGGTTCGCGAAGTCCTTGCAAGATCATCTCAGCGCTTCTAACTCGAACATCATCGTAAACTCTTTGGCTCCTGGAGTTATCCTTACCTCGAATTTTGCTGCAACGCTGTCAGAACGCGTGAAAACGGAAGCACTGGACATTTTCAGTGCAAAAGGCTATACCATCGAAGAAGGCTCCCGTTCCCTTGTTCATGCTGCCTTACTATCGTCTGAAGACAGAGAGCAAGAAAAGAAACTCAAGGGCGTCTTCTTTAACTACGGTAAAGTGGAAGAGATCAGCGACTTCGCGAAGGGAGATGTTGGTACGAAAGTTCAAGCCAAACTCTGGGTAAGTTCTTGCTTCTTCTCAGCGACAACAAATAACCTATTGAACGGCAATAGGATGAGACTCTCGAGGAGTTGAATATAGTTGACAGTCGCATCTCCAGTATTGTCAAGGAGAATTTAGCCTAGTCTAAGGGCCAGAATCATATTATTTTCTGTATCTATCTTGTATCTCAATCCCGATTTTATGCTCGTCTCCGTATTTTTCAGTTTCGCGGAGTCTTCCAAGCCATTGTTTCCAGAGAAAGCTGTGTATCGATGTCCCTTATAGTGAAACGGCTAAAGAAGACAACATGGTGAACAGGCGCATTTCAGAATTTGCGCAGAAGTAGTTGGCGTAAAGGGTATAAACCCGTCTTGTGTGTACAACCTTTCGTTTAAACTCAACATGGTTAGCCTCACAATCTATTAGCATGAGACTTTTAAAGTGGTAGAGTATTGACCCATGGAGGCGGATTCAATGATCCAAAATTGTTTTGGCAACGGTCATTCGGTAGATCGCAATTGCGGGCTCTTCAAGTTGAACGTTTTGTGTGCCTCCTGATTGGAGCCTCAGCCATTTCTCGCTGTCTTGAGAGAACAAACTGGGATCAGTACGTTCCAATTCAGAACCTCTTCTGTACATGGGGCGTAGTCAACCAACGAGCAAATTACTTACCGTTGACTGCGAAGATTTCGGAGTCGCATAGAAAAGTGCTTGACACATCAGTTGCATAAGCGAGATGAGTGCAGGCAGATTGTCCAGTACACGGATCTCGTACTAGAGGACGTACAGACAGACAAAAAAAGATTAAGAAAGAAGTCAAAGTTTACTATGCTTGAAAAGGCCACAGGTTGAGTCCTTGACATGGAATGTTGGCAGCCATGTAATCCTCCAGACACGATCTTTGGCACACAAGCACTCAAATACAATGCTGAAGCCTCCGCTGCTATCTCCGCTATTAGTGGTTGGGACCAGCAGTCATCAGGCCAAAATTGTTTGATGACTTCCATACTTTTGACCACGCGTGCTGTCATGGCCAGGGAAATTCAACCGTGACATCGGCGATTGTCACGGTCACATTCCTTCATCCATCACCTGGCTTGAAGATCCTGGCGTTCGCATGACATAGATAAAATATGTGAGGTTCATACAGAAGCAGAAGCAGAATTTATGTTCGTACGGCTGGTGAGAAATCTACTTTCAAGTTGTCGAGGGCGGTGTTGTATCTACATGCAATGAAATGAGTACAATTGCCTGGGTATGTTCTCCGGGTCCTAAACTGGGAAGTCATTACCTACCCCAGAAACGAGTATCTTGCGAAAATTTCGAAGTCCTTGGCCTTGGCAGAACTAGCACAGCGGACCCTTTTCAGCTTTGTTCATTCAGCACCTAAGGTTCAAGATGCATATCTAATGTCATGAACTACGGTTCGCCTTCGATCGCATAAAAACATCGGGATTCAAATGAACGGTGACATACCTTCGCTTTTGCAAGTATAGACCACGTTCTCAGTACTCTAGCCCCTTTGGAAAATCCGAACTGCCCGAGTACGTAGCGGCTCCAATGCCAGTGAATGAAGGGAATAGAGTCTTGTCGACATCAACGATGTCTAGCCTAGGCTATGTGGAGCTGCTGAGATACAATCTCGGCCATTCCAATAGAAGGCAGGGCATCGAGACAAGACACAATGGATTCGCATGCCTCCATACTGATCACAGCTCGAAGTTCTCAACAGGGACATTCCCGCTGCTGTAAAACAAATGTGTCCTCGGTTAGAGTGAGTGATGTCAGGCGCATTGTCGGATCACTTGTACTTCAGCAGAGTGACACTAGCGGACAGACCCCTCGGGGAACAGCAATCCTTTCCCAGAAGAACACATGTAGATTGGCGTAAGCAATGATGCCCATGGGTAAAGATTAGTTCTCACGGTCGTACGGGAGAGAGTATAGACGAGGGGCTGTGAACGGATACGATTGCGTCGAGGGTTGGGATAAATCGTTGTCCGTCTAGATAATATGGCAGAGATGCTGTATCAAGGCGTAGAGAATAGACCGCATTCGTTTCCTGTCCGAAATCTGCGCAAGTCGCAATAAGTGAGGTCAGAGAGAACAAATCTTGTTCGATGACATACCTCTCGCAACTCGCAAGCCCAACTTGGCCGTTTTGGCAGCTTCCTCCAAATGCAACCCACCGAGTCGGCTCCCGTGGAGTAGGCTGCTTCATGAAGCACCTACGTAGCATTCAGTATGCTGCCGCTTTATGCAAGTGAGATGAATCTCAGAGCGATGGAACGCCAGTGCAGTTGATGCCCCAATTGATAACAGACTGTCGACAAGAAAAACTGCGAGTCAACGTGTTGCGTGACCACTCAGAGATAAGATCATTTATGCCTCAATAAGAAAGCGTCGTAGAATCAGTCTCACGCTACGAGCTAAGTCTCGTTTTTGGCCAGTTAGAGCACATTTAGGGAATAAATCATGAAAGCCAAGATTTCTGCAAGTCAAATGCCGACGTCTCTTGAGATCGCCAGACAGTTTAGCGCCACGTGAGATAAATTCTTAACAGCGTCAACGGTCAGAAGTCCATGATGGCGGTCACGAAAGAAGAGGGCATCCGAGTCCAAGACATGCGCGTATGTGCGGTTGTGCCGACCGGTTTCATATCAGAGAACAGAAAGGCTGTGTCGTCCAACGTAGACGCCATAGAAACACACACACTTGAGTCGGATGGTCCGCTTATCTCTATGAAGCATTGGAGTTGGAGCCAAGCGAGGACACGGGTTGAAGGAGCGGTGAGGCCTCCACCACCACCACCGTTTGAATCAGGAAGTCACTTGGCCAGGTTCGTGTGCACTTTGAAATGTCCAAAGGCTTCTTGCTAATATGGAAGCGTTAGGCACTCGTATTGTTGGCTGTGATGGTAATAGTGGCGAGCACTTCGTGTAGACGACGAACGCACGTATACCCGGACAGGATGAGGCAGAAGAACTCCAGATCGGATCCAGTAGAA
>Ga0247730_1001725_pt1 | contig 11543 bp, 9 predicted proteins | sample UWRJL073202C2_FD_180959 | JGI IMG/M metagenome (GOLD analysis project Ga0247730, IMG submission 180959) | Plant litter microbial communities from Arlington Agricultural Research Station in Wisconsin, United States - UWRJ-L073-202C-2 | ecosystem: Environmental > Terrestrial > Plant litter >...
ACGATGGTCGTCGACACCGTGGCCGAGCGCCTGGTCCGTGTCGACGCCGATCACCAGGCGACGCCGGCCCTCGCGACCGCGTGGTCGGTGTCGGACGACAACCTGACGTGGACCGTCGACATCCGCCGGGGCGTCACGTTCAACGACGGGACACCCCTTACCCCGGCCGACGTCGTCGCGACGTACGACCGCATCCTCGCGCCGGACAGCACGTCGCCCGCCCAGGGCTCGTTCGCCGGCATCCTGACCTCGGTCGAGGCCGACGGCGACGCGGTCGACTTCACACTGGCCAAGCCGTTCTCGGACTTCCCGTTCCTGCTGGCCACCAACAACACGCAGATCCTCCCGGCCGACTACGAGCCCGGCACGTGGCAGGACAGCTTCGTGGGCACCGGCCCGTTCACGGTCAAGAGCTACCAGGCAGGCCAGGGCATCACGTTCGTCAAGAACCCGACGTACTGGAACGCCGAGGAGATCTACCTCGACGGCATCACCACGAACTTCTACAAGGACCAGCAGGCGCGGGTCCTGGCGCTGCAGAGCGGCGAGATCGACGGCCTCTACGGCGAGCCGGTCGCCGCCAACCTGACCTCCGCGCTCGACGCGTCGCAGTACACCGTCGACAGCACGGCGCCGTCCGGCTTCTACGCCTTCACGCTGCGCGTCGACCACGCGCCGTTCACCGACGTCAAGGTCCGCCAGGCCATCGCGTGGGCGCTGGACCGCAAGGCGATCATCGCCTCGGTCTACGGCGACGAGGGCGAGGTCGGCAACGACACGATCTACGGCCCGGCCTTCACGACGCGTCCGTCGGGGCTCGATCAGCGCGAGGCCAGCGCCGACGAGGTCGAGAGGCTGCTGGGCGACCAGAAGATCTCGTTCACGATCACGACCAGCTCGACCGACGAGTCGCAGGCGCTGCTGATCCAGCAGCAGCTGAAGAAGTACCCGAACTTCGAGGTGACGGTCGACAGCCAGTCCGGCGACCAGTACTTCTCCGAGGGCGACAGCTCGCCGTGGCTGACGGCCGACGCGACGCTCACGTACTGGGCCTCGCGCCCGTCGCCGTCGCAGTTCTACGACTTCATCTACCGCACCGACGCGATCTGGAACGCCTCGCACTACTCCAGCCCCGAGGCCGACCGCCTGTCCGACGAGTACGACGCGACGGTGGACCCCGATCGGCGGCAGACCATCGTCGACGAGCTCGGGGCGATCCAGCACGACGACGTCCCGGTCATCGTCACCTCGTACGGCAACACCCGTCGATACCTCAGCAAGAAGCTGCACCTGCCCGTCTCACCAGACGTCGTGGACTACACCGGCGCCTGGCTCGACCAGTAGCGTGTCGCACCGGCCCCGGTTGCCTCTCGGGGCCGGTGCACCACCCATCGCGTCCCAGATCGGATGACCATGACAGCTGTCGCCCCGCCCGCCCGCACGGCGCACCGACCTGTCGGTCGGATCATCGCCCGCCGCCTCCTGCAGGTGCCGATCGTGCTGTTCATCGTGTCCGTCGCGGTGTTCTGGCTCGTCCAGGTCGTCCCGGGCGACCCCGGCCGTGTGGCCCTCGGCCAGTTCGCGACGAGCGAGCAGGTCGCGATCTGGAAGGCCGAGAACGGGCTCGACGGGTCGATGATCGAGCGGTACGGCTCGTGGCTCGGCGGCTTCCTGACGGGCGACTGGGGCACGAGCCTCTCGCTGGGCGAGCCGGTGCGCGGCCTGGTCGGTGAGCGGTTCCTCAACTCGATCCTGCTGGGGCTGTTCGCATTCGTGATCGTCGCGGTGGTCGGCGTCGCCCTCGGCGTGTTCCAGGCGTTCCGCCAGGGTGGACGCACCGACCGCTCCATCACGGTCACGATGGTCTCGCTGTCGTCGATCCCGGAGTTCGCCGTCGGCACGGTCCTGCTGGTCGTCTTCTCGGTCTTCCTCGGCTGGTTCCCCGTGTTCTCGGGCATCCCCGAGGACGGCGGCCCGTTCGCGCGCCTCTCGGTCATGACGCTGCCGGCCATCACGTTGGCGGCGGCCTCGATCGGCTACGTCGCCCGCATGGCCCGTGCCGGCACGATCGACACGCTCGACGCCCCGTACTACCGGACGGCGGTGCTGAAGGGCCTGCCGCGACGGCGCATCGTGGGCGCGCACGTGACCCGCAACTCGCTGGTGCCGTCGGTCGCGGTGCTGGGCGGCCAGCTGGCCTACCTGCTGGGCGGCAGCGCCGTCGTCGAGACGCTGTTCAGCTATCCCGGCATCGGGCTCACGATCGTCGACGCCGTCCAGAAGAAGGACCTGGTCCTGTTGGAGGCGTCCGTCATGGTCACCGCCGCCGCCTCGATTCTGATCCTGCTGGTCACCGACCTGGCCTACATGGCCCTCGATCCACGGATCGACCTCTCGGACGAAGGAGCGGGATCATGACGGTCACCGACGTCACCCCGGTCGTGACGAATGACGGACCTCCGCCGCAGCGGGTCGCGCTGCAGCTGCTGCGCCGTCCGACGTTCGCGATCAGCGCGGCCATCCTCGTGTTCTGGGTGCTGGCCCCGATCGCGGTCAAGATCCTCGGCCTCGACCCGTACGAGCAGGCCGGCGACGCGAACCTCTCGCCGGGCGGCGACCACCTGCTCGGCACCGACAACCTCGGCCGCGACGTGCTGATCCGGCTGCTGGCCGGCGCGGGTCCCATCCTGACCGTGGCCCCCGCGGCGACGCTGCTCGCTGCCGTCCTCGGCACGATCCTCGGACTCGTCGCGGGATACCGGCGCGGACTGGTCGACGACCTGCTGATGCGCTCGTTCGACATCCTCAACGCCGTGCCGGGCATCGTCGCGGTGCTGCTCGTGGCGTCGGCGTTCGGCCGCTCGTCGTTCACGATCGTCCTCGCGATCGGGGTCTTCTTCACCCCGCTCATCGCACGCACGGTCCGCTCGGCGGTGCTGGTCGAGATGGGCAAGCAGTACGTCGAGGCCTCGCGCACGCAGGGCGAGTCGACGTGGCGCATCCTCGTCAGCGAGCTGCTCCCGAACGTCCGCCCGGCGCTCGTCGTCGAGGCGACGATCCGCCTCGGCTACGCGATCTTCGTGTCCGCGGGGCTCTCGTTCCTCAACCTGGGCGCGCAGGCGCCCTCACCCGACTGGGGGCTCGTCGTGGCGCAGAACCGGATCTTCATCCAGACGTCGTGGTGGACCGTGGCCTTCCCGGCCCTGGCGATCATCACGTTGGTGGTCGCGATCAACCTGATCGCCGACAACCTGCGGGAGGTGCTGGGCCGATGACCCCCGACCTCAGCTCGCTCGTCGTCGACGGACTGTCCGTCGACTACCGCACCCGCCGCGGCCGGCGGACCGCCCTCGCCGACGTCGGCTTCCGCATCGAGCGGGGCGAGTCGTACGGGCTGGTCGGCGAGTCGGGGTCCGGCAAGACGACGGCGGCGCTCGCGATCGTCCGCTACCTGGCCTCCAACGCCGACATCACCCACGGCTCGGTGCGGCTCGGCGGCACCGAGGTGCTCGACCTGGACAGCGACGGCCTGCGCGAGCTGCGGGCCCGCCGGGTCGCGATGGTCTACCAGGAGCCCGGACGGTCCCTGAACCCGACGATGCGGGTCGGGGTGCAGGTCGCCGAGGCGTTCGTCGCCGCGCGCGGCACCGGGCGGCCCGATCCGGGCTCCCGCGAGGTGCTCGACCTGTTCGACCGCGTGGGCTTCGGCGAGGCCGACATCATCGCGAACCGGTTCCCGCACGAGCTGTCGGGCGGGCAGGCGCAGCGCGTCGTCATCGCGATGGCGCTCGCGAAGCGACCCGAGCTGCTGATCCTCGACGAGCCGACGACCGGGCTCGACGTCCAGGTCGAGGCGGCCGTGCTCGAGCTGGTCGACGAGCTGCGCCAGGAGCTCGACGCGGCGGTGCTGCTCATCAGCCACAACCTGCCGCTGGTCGCGGCGCGCTGCGACCGGGTCGGGGTCCTCCAGGACGGCTCGCTGGTCGAGGAGGGCGACGCCTCGGTCGTCCTGTCGTCCCCGCAGCACCCGTACACGCGGTCCCTGATCGACGCGCTGCCCGACATCGACCGGCCCAAGCCGGCCGGCATCGTGCGGCCGGACGCCCCCGCGATCGCGACGGTTCGCGACCTGCACAAGTCCTACGGATCGGTCACGGCGGTCGACCACCTCGACCTGGAGATCCGCCAGGGCGAGGTGCTGGCGGTCGTCGGCGAGTCCGGCAGCGGCAAGACGACGCTGGGGCGCGCGGTCGCAGGCCTGACCTCCCACGACGGGACGGTCGAGATCCACGGACCGGCCGGACAGGCCCATCCGGTCCAGGTGGTGTTCCAGAGCCCCGATGCGACGCTCAACCCGCGGCGCACGGTCCGGCGCATCCTCGACCGCTCGATCCGGCTGCTCGGCGGGACCGACACCGTCGAGCAGCTCGTCGACCGGGTCGGCCTCGGGACCGACCTGCTCGACCGCTACCCCGGCGAGCTGTCGGGCGGGCAGAAGCAGCGGGTCGCGATCGCACGGGCCTTCGCGGGTCCGTCGAGCCTGGTGGTGTGCGACGAGCCCGTGTCGGCGCTCGACGTGTCGGTGCAGGCGCGCATCCTGACGCTGCTGCGCGAGCTGCAGGTCACGACGGGCGTGTCGTACCTGTTCATCTCGCACGACCTCGCGGTCGTCCGGGGCCTGGCCGATCGCATCGCGGTCATGCGCAACGGCCGGATCGTCGAGATCGGGGACGCGGAGGACATCTACACGGCACCGCAGCACCCGTACACGCAGGCGCTGCTGCAGGCGGCGCGGCACGAGCCGGTCACGGCGCCGATCGGCGCCACCGACGCCCTGTGACGCGGGACGTCAGCCGCGGCGGCCGAACAGGGCGGTGTTGAGGGCCCACGCGATCAGCAGGGCGTCGACCATGACCAGGGCGACGACGATCAGGTTCAGTGCGGCGGCCATGGGTGCTGCCTCTCTCGGTGGTGCGCTGGTGACTCGTTCAACGAGTACCCCGTGGAGGCGGTTACGGTCGGACGGCGCGCAGGCGGCGCAGTGCGTCGCTGATCACGTCGGGCTGCTTGCAGAACGCCCAGCGCACGAGCGGGCGTCCGGCCTCGACGTCGTCGTAGAACACCTGGTGCGGGATCGCGACGACGCCGGCACGCTCCGGGAGCACCCGGCAGAACTCGATGCCGTCCTCGAAGCCGAGCGGCCGGACGTCGGTCGTCGCGAAGTACGTGCCCTCCGGCACGAAGACGTCGAAGCCGAGCTCGGCCAGCCCGTCGCACAGCAGGTCGCGCTGCGACTGCAGCCGGGCGGTGAACCCGGCGAAGTACGTGTCGTCGGCTCCCAGCGCGTGGGCGATCGCCGGCTGCAGCGGGGACCCGGACGTGTAGGTGAGGAACTGCTTGGCCCCGATCATGGCCCGCACGAGCGACGCCGGACCGGTGCCCCAGCCGATCTTCCACCCCGTGAACGAGAAGCTCTTGCCGCCGCTGGAGATCGTCAGGGTGCGCTCGGCCATGCCCGGCAGGGTCGCGATCGGGACGTGGGGGAGTCCGTCGAAGGTGAGGTGCTCGTAGACCTCGTCGCTGATGACGACCAGGTCGTGCTCGACGGCGACCGCCGCGACGGCCTCGAGCTCCTCGCGGCGCAGCACCGTGCCGGTCGGGTTGTGCGGGGAGTTGAGCAGGATCGCCGTCGTGCGGGGCGACACCGCGGCGCGCAGCTCGTCGATCGGCAGCCGGAAGTCGGGCGCCCGCAGCGTGACGGGTCGCCGGACCGCGCCGGCCATCTGGATCATCGCGACGTACGAGTCGTAGTACGGCTCGAGCACGATGACCTCGTCGCCCGCGTCGACGAGGCCGAGCAGCGCGGCGGCGATCGCCTCGGTCGCGCCGGTCGTGACGGCGACCTCGGTCTCCGGATCGACGACCAGCCCGTAGAACCGCTGCTGGTGGGCCGCGATCGCAGCGCGCAGCTCGGGCACGCCCGTGCCCGGGGCGTACTGGTTGCGGCCCGACCGCAGGGCGTCGACGGCTCGCTCGACGACGTCCGCGGGTCCGTCGGTGTCGGGAAATCCCTGACCGAGGTTGACGGCACCGGTCCGCAGGGCGAGGGCGCTCATCTCCGCGAAGATCGTCGTGCCGAGCCCCGCGATCCGGGCGCTGGAGGTCTTCATCGTCACGACTCTATCGATGTGATCGGATCGATCTGACGATTCTCGTCCCGGTGGCCCCGCGAGAACCTACGATGGGCACTGGTCAGGCAACGTGGACCGGTTCGAAGGGTTGGGAGGCCCGACGGACCAGCCGAGGGGTAGGAGGCCCTTCGGAGCACCAGGTCGACGTCGCCGAGGGAATGGCCACGTAGAGGGAGCCCCGTGAGTGCGACACGTCTGTCCGCCTCAGCCAGCCCGGCAGTCCTGCCGGCCGAGCACCAGCACGTCGCGAGCCGCTTCACGTTCGGCGTGGACGAGGCGGTCGTCGCCGACCTGAAGGCGTCCGGCGGGTGGCAGCACTGGTTCGAGCGCCAGCTGGCCTGGACCCGCATCCCCGATCCCGACGCGGTCCGCACGCCGTCGTGGTTCGCCCGGATCGAGGACGCTCCGGCCGTGGCGTGGAGCCGGATCGTGAGCGGCGAGACCAGCGGCTGGCAGTACGGCAACGACTTCTCGACGTACACGATGGCGCGCAAGGTCGTCTCGCGGCGCCAGGTGCACGAGGTGATGACCGACTTCTGGTCGAATCTGCTCTACATCCCGGCGGGCGAGGACCGGTCGTTCCCGTGGCGGTTCTCCTACGACCAGGTCATCCGCACGCACGCGCTCGGCCGGTTCCGCATGATGCTGCGCGAGGCGGTCGTCCACCCGTCGATGTCGGGATGGCTCAACAACAACACCAACACCAAGAACGGCATCAACGAGAACCTGGGTCGCGAGCTGCTGGAGCTCTACACCGTCGGTCGCCCCGCCGGGTACGACGAGAACGACGTCAAGAGCTCGGCCCGGATCCTGACGGGCTTCAAGGTCGACATCTTCGGCACGTACGCCGCCTCGTACAAGCCGAGCGACCACTACGTCGGCCCCGTCTCGGTCATGGGGTTCAGCGCCAAGAACGCCGACCCCGACGGCCGAGCCGTCGTGAACGACTACCTGGACTACCTCGCACGGCACCCCGCGACGGCCAACCGGATCGCGCGACGGCTGTGCACGCGGTTCGTGTCCGACACCCCGTCCGACGCCATCGTCGCCGCGGTCGCCAAGGCCTACCTGGCCTCCGACACCGACATCAAGGCGACGTTGCGCGCACTCGTGCGGCACCCCGACTTCATCGCGTCGGTCGGCCAGAAGGTCCGCACGCCGATCGAGGACGTCATCAACACCGCTCGTGTGCTGGGTGTCGCGCCGAAGGGCATCAGCGGCGACCGGTCGTTCGCGCGCCAGATGATCTGGATGAGCACCGCGATCGGTCAGCAGCAGTTCGAGTGGCCGCGCCCCGACGGCTTCCCGGAGACGTCGTCGACCTGGACGTCGCCGGCCCGGCTGATCCGCAGCTGGAGCTTCCACTACAACATGGCCGGCAACTGGTCGGGATCGCAGGACGTCACGATGACGACGATGGCCGACCAGATGCCGACGACGTGGCCGCTGACGCTCGGCGACCTCGCCGACCACCAGGCGCGGATGCTGCTGGGACGGCCGGCCAGCTCCGCGATGCGCAAGGCCGTCGCCGCGACCTTCGACGCGCCGGAGACCCTCTCGTTCGCGAGTGCCGCCAAGGTGCCCGACTGGGCCTGGATCACCGTCCGTGCCGCCATCCTCAACTCCCCTGAAGGACTGCTCCGATGATCGACGACGCGTGCGGCTGCGACGACTACGGCGTGAGCCGCCGGTCGATCCTCAAGGCGGCGGGGCTCGCGGCCCTGGCCGGCGTCACGACGTCGATGATCGGCGACGTCCTGACGTCGACGGTCTACGGTGCCGGTGAGGGCAACATCCTCGTCGTGCTGTCCCTGCGGGGCGGCGCCGACGGCCTGTCCCTGATCGTCCCCCACGCCGAGAAGGCGTACTACGCGGCACGGCCCACGACCTCGATCGCGGCCAGCAAGCTGCAGGCCGCCGACGCCACGTTCGGCCTGCACCCGGCGTTCGCGCCGCTCGTGCCGCTGTGGAAGCAGGGCAAGATGGCCGGCCTGCACGCGATCGGCCTGCCGAGCCCCAACCGCAGCCACTTCGAGGCCATGGAGCTGATCGAGGACGCCGATCCGGGCAGCTCGGCGCGCATCGGCTGGCTCAACCGGATGATCTCGGGCCTGGCCAGCACGCCCGACGTGTTCGACGGCGTCCAGATCGGCTCCACCGTCACGCCGACGTCGCTGGTCGGTCCCGCCGCAAGCCTGTCGACGTCGGGGTTCAACGACCTGCGGCTGCCGTTCTCGGACAACCCCACCGGCCAGGCGCGCATCGCGAGCATCCTGAAGAACCAGTACGCAGCGCACCCCGGTCCGCTGGGCGCCGCCGGCACCAACGCCATCGCACTGGCCAGCCGCGCCGGCGAGATCGACGACGCCGTGACGGCCGGATCGGTCTCGAGCGTCGCCTATCCGAAGTCGCCGCTGGGCAAGGCGCTGGCGACGACCGCCGGCCTGATCCGGGCCCGCGTCGGCGTCAAGGCCGTCGCCCTGGACTCGGGCGGCTGGGACCACCACGTCGACCTCGGCTGGCGCATCGACAGCGGCATCGCGGACCTGGCCAAGAGCCTGGCCGCCTTCTTCGCCGACCTCGGGCCCGACGGCGACCGGGTGACGGTCGTGACGCTCAGCGAGTTCGGCCGGCGGCTGACGGAGAACGGTGCTCGCGGCGTCGACCACGGGTACGGCAACGCCGTGTTCGCCCTCGGCGCAGGCGTGGCCGGCGGTCAGTACTACTCGCGCTGGCCCACCCTCGGCTCCGGCAGCCAGATCGACGGCGACCTGGCGGTCACGACCGACTACCGGGCCGTGCTGATGGAGATCCTGCAGGCACGCTTCCCGTCCCTGGACCTGTCCACGGTGTTCCCGGGCGTCAAGGCCGCCCCGCTGGGCTTCATGCGCTGACGCGGCTCGCGCCTAGGATGACGCGGTGACGGATCTGCGGCCGGCCCGCATCGCGGTGGGGGCCGGCTTCTTCCTGCAGGGGCTGGTGTTCGCGGCGATCGTCACGCAGGCCCCGCGGATCAAGGACCGGTTCGACATCGGCGACGGCGGCCTGACGGGCCTGCTCGTCCTGGTGGCCGTCGTCTCGGGCGTGGGCAGCGTCCTGGCCGGGCTCGTCGCCGAGCGGCGCTCGAGCGCGGTCGCGTTCCGCGCCGCCCTGCTGACGATCGGGGCCGGTGCGCTGCTCGTCGGCATCGCGCCGTCCCGCCCGGTGCTGGTCGGCGCCTTCGTCGTCTACGGTCTCGGCGTCGGCGGCGTCGATGCCGGCATGAACATGCAGGGCGTGCGGGTCCAGGAGGCGTACGGGCGCAGCATCATGGCCAGCTTCCACGGGATGTGGTCGGTCGGCGGGATCCTCGGGGCGCTCTACGCGGCGGGCGTCGCCGGTCTCGACGTCCCGTTCGTGGGCTCGCTCCTGGTGGTCGCGGCAGTGACCACCGTGGTGGCGACCGTCTCCGCCCGCTGGTTCCTCGACGTCCGCGAGCACGATCCGGGCCTGTCGGCGGCGGGGCTCGACCTGCCGTGGCGGCCGGTCCTGGTCCTCGGACTCGTGGTGCTGGTCTTCTACGCCTGCGACACCGGCATCCTGACGTGGAGCAGCGTCTACCTCGAGGACGCCCTGCACGCGTCCAGCGCGGTGGCACCGCTCGCGTACGGCGCCTACCAGGGTGGGGCCCTGGTCTCGCGCTTCGGCGGGGACCTGCTGGTGCGACGCATCGGGACGCGGTCGGTCGTCGTGACCGGCACGGCCACCGGCGTCGTCGGCCTGGCCGTCGTGGTGGTCTCACCCGCGCCGGCCGTCGCGATCGCCGCCTTCTTCGTGGTGGGCCTGGGTCTCGCGATCCTGGTGCCCCTGGCGTTCGCGTCGCTCGCGGCGGCCGTGCCCCCGGCTGCCCGGGACGTCGCGATCGCCCGCATGAACATCGCCAACTACGTCGGCGCGATCCTCGGCGGGGGGCTGATCGGGGCGGCGGCGTCGGCGGACCACCTGCGGTGGGCGTTCGTCATCCCGCTCGTGACGGTGCCGGTCGTGCTGGTCGTCGCGCGGTCGTTCCGGGCGGGCGACGCCGCCTCGGCGTGACCCGGGGACCACCGGCGCGGGGCATAAGTCGGCCCCACCGTTCTCGGGGGGTGAAACGGTGGGGCCGACAACAGGCGCCAACAGCTTGAGGCACATTGACCCTGCGCCCAGAAGAATACGGTCCGTCTCCACACGGCCGCAGGAAAATGGTCAAAGAAATGTCGAAAAACCTCGAAAGTCTCCGGGCGACGCCCGTGGCACGCACCGGGGTGGGAGAATTCGTCGCATGACCGCCACTCTCGCGCCCGCCGGGCCGCCGCAGCGCCCCCGCTCCGGGCCCGTGCGCCGGATCGTCCTGGCCCTCGGGATCGCGATGATCCTGGCGGGGCTGGGCTTCCTGGCGTTCTGCGCGTGGCAGTACTACGGCACCAACATCGTGTCCAAGCAGAAGCACACCGAGATCAAGCAGAGCATCGCCAAGGACTGGACCAACGGCATCGACGGCAAGGACGTCGGACTGCTGCGGGTCGAGCGGTTCGGCAGCGACTACGAGGTCCCGATCGTCAGGGGCTTCAGCGACAAGGCCCTGGCCGAGGGCGTCGGCTGGGACACCAAGAGCGCTCGTCCGGGCGAGATCGGCAACTTCGCCATCGCGGCGCACCGCGTCACGCACGGCGAGCCGTTCGCGAAGTTCCCCGACCTCAAGAAGGGCGACGAGGTCGTGGTCGAGACCCGCGAGAAGATCTTCACGTACCGGCTGCGCAACTCGGGGACGTCCATCACGGTCGACTTCTCCGTCGGCTGGCCCCTGCAGCGCGTCCCCGATCCCGATGCGGCCGGCGAGCGTCCCACCGAGGCCGTCATCACGATGCTGACGTGCTCCGAGCTGTTCCACACCCGCAACCGCAACGTCGTCATCGGCGACCTGGTGTCCTCCGAGAACAAGTCGACGGGCAAGGTCACGACGGTCCGCTGAGGAGTCGCCCTAGGCTGGCACCATGCAGGACTACCAGCGGGAGTTCATCGAGCTCGCCCTCGACCACGACGTGCTGCGCTTCGGCGAGTTCACCCTGAAGTCCGGTCGCACGTCGCCGTACTTCTTCAACGCCGGCCTGTTCAACACCGGCGCGCGGCTCGCGGGGCTGGGCCGGTTCTACGCCGACGCGATCGTCGACAGCGGCGTCGGCTTCGACGTCCTGCTGGGCCCCGCGTACAAGGGCATCCCGATCGCCTCGGCGGCCGCGGTGCAGCTGTCGGCGCTGCACGGCCTCGACGTCCCGTGGTGCTTCAACCGCAAGGAGGCCAAGGACCACGGCGAGGGCGGGCTGATCGTCGGGT
>Ga0247730_1001726_pt1 | contig 11535 bp, 9 predicted proteins | sample UWRJL073202C2_FD_180959 | JGI IMG/M metagenome (GOLD analysis project Ga0247730, IMG submission 180959) | Plant litter microbial communities from Arlington Agricultural Research Station in Wisconsin, United States - UWRJ-L073-202C-2 | ecosystem: Environmental > Terrestrial > Plant litter >...
AACGCTTTCGCGAGCAACTTCGTCTTCTACAGGTTGATGCGACCCACTGACCACTGCGTGTCAGGCCATGCATCAAGTGCCGGCGAGCTTGTTCGCGAAAGCGCTGAATTCCTCCCCTTTGATCCCCGTCTGCTGGATAAGCGATGGGGATTTTTTTGTGGGTTAGAATTAAGCGCCGATGCTGATCAGCTAATCATTCCTCATCTTGTCCTGCCGCCGCTCTGTCGGCTTCGGACGCTGTCCTTGTGGGAGCTAGCTTGCTCGTGAAGGCGGCCTTGCGACCATGTCGCTGATCGGCAGACCGTCGAGGTTGAGTTGGTGAAGGTGCCCGCTGCCGTAGCACAGGTGATTCAGGTGCTGACCCGTCGGCAACGTCAGCGTGGTCAGGTTGCTTAGCGGATCGTATTCGTAGGCCAGCCCCTTTGCGGTGTGGTCTCTTCGATGGAACGCTCCAGCAGGTCATAACCAAGATTAAGGTGCTCTGCCGTCACACCCAGTTGTTTCCCGGCATTAGTAGGCTGGAACTCGATGGTGAGCAACTGGTGTGGCTGGTCTTGATGCGAAGATTAATAGTATTAATCATAGCTGCGCTGCCGTTATAATCTGCCCTGATACAAAGCTTTCAAATCAGGTACATCGTAATCAAAATCCCAGCTCAGCGCTTTATTACATACTATCTTTCTCCGAGCAGAACTCCACACCTCTGACAGAGTTATTCTTAAAGTGTTCAGCAACATCATCAGAAACTACTACGTGAGAGTTGCTTTCCGAAGCACGAAACATACCGCTCTTCGGCATTTTATCGAGCAGCACAATCCTACTAAATTTCTTCGGGCCGTCTGGCATTGACTTGATAAGCGATTTATAACTCGAACTGGTCATATCAAACGCAGGTTCCGACCTAAGGTAGTTAATAATGAAATAATCATCATAGCTTTTACCATTAATCGTAACGTCAGCACAGATCAGTTGAACATCGCTTGCAAATGTCGAGGAGTTAATAATTTCAGCGAGCCTAGCGCCAACTAGATCCGGGCCATCGCTGAAGAAATAGTCATATTGACGGAAAGTGCTCAATGAAATCTTCTTTGTGAGAGTCACTTTCGGCTTGGCACCAGTGGCGGAAAGCTTTTTACATTTATTAAACTCTAAATGGTCAAGGTTATTTGTGTGATCATAACTTAGCCAGTAACTTTCCGGATATCCATCTGAAGGTGTAAGTAATTTCATTTAGCACGCTCCGTCCTAATAGAATTTTTGTTCAATTTTGTCTCCCCTTTATGGAGCGCTTGCCGGTTCTCGACGATCATGTCGTCGAGAACCACTTTGTATTGCTGCTTGGTCCAACCTTGCTCACGCCCAACTCTCTCGATCTCATTCAGATTGCCCCGAACTTGGGCAGTGTATTCAGGATGTAGGCCCAAGTGGACAGTTCGTACAGGATGATTTTCCGCGTGGGTTGGTAGATGAATTATGTTATTCGATGCATGGATATTCATACCTGACGCTTTCAGCACCGGGTGCCCAGAGAGCTGCCGCGGGATGATGTGATGTTTCTGAAAACCTGATTTCCCAGGCATCGTGTTATAAGTCACAAGGCCATTAGGATCCAACCACATGAGAGGGTTAGGCACATACTGATAGAGATTAAATCCACCTTCCAACCCAATCGGATCCTGCGTAATAAAACGCCCTACCTCCGGATCGTAGTACCTGAACGTGTTGTAGTGCAGGTCCGTCTCATCGTCAAAGTACTGTCCTTCAAACCGCAGGTTCTGCTCAACCTCATTCACAGCTAGGGTTTCGACTTCACCCCACGCCTAGTACGTTTGTCGAGGGTGCGGGTCAGTTCGCCAGCCGGATCGTATTGGTAGCAGCGGTGGATAGGGTTGTAGGCATGGTCGATCAGCAGGCTGTTATTGCCGGGGTTGTGGATCTGCGAGAGCTTTTCGCCAAATATCGTCGATGCGAACTGCCAGCTCTTACGCCCCATCGCATCGTAACCAACGCTAGACTGTGCACGTTTTTATCCCCCATTTCGGAGCTCTGGCCCTCGACAAGACCGGCACCATCACCCACGGCAAGCCGGTGCAGACCGATTACGTGTTGCTCGATACGACAAAACGGCCACTGCGCCGTAGGCTGTATTCCCAAGGCAGGATCCAGCACCGGCCCAGCACGGTGTCTCTTTTTGCTTCAGTGCTCCTGACCTCACCCTTGAAAGAGATATTCCGAATGCACCAGTTTGACCATGCAGATGGCTAAAATAATTTCCAAACTACGAAGCGGAGACACCATGGGAAAGCGGGAGTTTTGAAGCAAACGCAACTGAGTAATAACCTTTTAATACTCACATCCAGAATTTATAAATCATCGAACCTCACAAGCCATTTAAAAGACCCAAATCAAAATCTTTATTTTTAATTATTTTTTTGTTGGATTTAATCTGTTCTAATTTGTCATTACCGACAAGCCCCGGACTAAAAGCAAGAGCACAATGAATAAATAAAGCAGGATACGCGTAGTCAGACGGAGACTCTATAACGCCGTCTATGGTTTGAGCGCTCGGGACGATGCAAGAAATAACTTTCGGCACATAGTAACTCTCTAGTGAGTCTCTTATTTGCTTGCAGACTTCTGGAGCAGCATCAGGCTTAGGAGTTCTGATAGCGCCGCCGATGTCGTTGCTAAATCTCTTGTCTGAACGACCTGAAGTCACAAATGAAAAACATGAATCATTAAAGAGATTGCTTTTATAAGGCGGCTCATACTTTTTAGAGCACTCAAATATAACGCCACCGTAGACAAATCCACCTAGAACATACGCATCAGCTTTTGCTAGGTGCTGAAAGAAAATATCGGCAACTACGATTTTATCCCAACGAAATTTTAGTTTGTTTTTTGAGGCTGTAACAGTAACCCCCTGGGAGCCCGTTATTTCTTTCAGTTCCTTTAATAACATTTTCTCAAAAAAAACTCTATTTTCCAAGCTCATAAGTCACCGGTACTTGAGAATATTGAACGTTGCATCATGAATCGTCCCCTTACCACCCAGCGCTCTACCTATGTCACTTTTGGTATCGACTTTAAACGTGCCAGCGATCCCCTGTGATGGTTTGATACTCCCCCCGCCCAAATACTGAGTCGTATTGGCGGGACTTGACATATCGTATACACCTGCAGCCTTTTGGTTTTTAGTCAACCCGCCTGAACCGTGTTTGACCTCGAATACGTGCATATTCCCACGCGCATCCTCAGCTACAAAGTCAGCGCGAATCCTGCTGCCATTAACTTTCATAGTTACCTCTTCGGCTACGACCTTATACCCATTTTGCTCAATATCATGAGCGGCCTTAGCCCTGCCCTTATCCCCACTCACGGAGCTTTTGCATAGGCCAAACGGATCAATCCAGCCAGTGGTGTTGGGACCGTATTGATAAAGGTTGAATCCACCCAGCAAGCCAATTGGATCTTGCGTTAGGAACCGCCCAATCTCCGGATCGTAGTACCTGAACGTGTTGTAGTGCAGCCCCGTTTCATCGTCAAAGTACTGACCCTGAAACCGCAGATTTTGCTCAATCTCACTTACCGCAAGCGACTCGATCTCACCCCACGCCTTGTAGGTCGCCTGCCAGACAATCTGGCCATCCACATCCGTCATCTCCAGCGGCGTGCCGATCTGGTCGGTGTGGAAGTAGTAGAGCTTTTGCTCTGGCTCACCCTCGTTTTGGTCGACCCGGGCAAGTGGCGCATAGCTGCCCGGCTCGTAAATATAGAGGCTACTCTGCGCCGGCGTTTCCTCACGCAGCAGGCGCAAACCTTGCCAGAGGAATTGCTTGTGCTCGGTTCGCCCCTCGATCTCAGACGTTTTGCCAATCCGGCGACCCAGGCTGTCGTACCTGTAGGAGCCAACGCTGTGCACCTGGCTGTTAACCATTGTTTCCGCACGCACCAGCCGGTTTTCGCAGTCGTAAGTAAACGTCTGCAGCTTGCTCAGCCCTGAGCGCTTTTCAACCAGATTGCCCCAGGCGTCGTAGGCATATTCCTGATCGCGCCAACGTTTGATGCGGTTGTCTTTGACGTGGTCGAACTGGCTGGTGTTGAAGTTGAGCCGATTGGCCGCAGCGTCATACCGGAACTCTTCGCTATCAACCAAACGCCCGGTATCGCGGCTGTGCAGCTGACCGTTTGCTTCATATTCGTATTTGATCTCACCGCGCAGCTTGTCCAGGGTGCGGGTCAGTTCGCCCGCCGGATCGTATTGGTAGCGGCGGTGGATAGGGTTGTAGGCGTGGTCGATCAGCAGGCTGTTATTGCCGGGTTGTGGATTTGCGAGAGCTTTCGCCAGGTATCTTCGATGCGAACTGCCAGCTCTTACGCCCCATCGCGTCGTAACCAAAGCAGCTGGTGAGCTTGCCTTGCGTGCGATAAATCTCTCGATGCAGGTCATCGCGCTCCATGTCGCTGATCAGCAATCCATCAAGATTCAGTTGATGCAGGTGGCCACTGCCGTAATACAGATGGTTCAGGTGCTGGCCCGTCGGCAATGTCAGCGTAGTCAGGTTATTCAGCGGATCGTATTCGTAGGCCAGCGCGCCTTGCGGGGTGGTCTCCTTAATCAATCGGGCAAGCAGGTCGTAAGCGAATTCCAGCTTTTCTGCGCCGATGCCGAGCCTTTTACCAATATCTGTGTGTAAACGCTCGATCGACAGCAGTCGGTCGCCCTCGTCGTAGGCGTAGTCCTGCCGCGCATCCTGATTGACTTTGTCGAGCAATCTGCGAATGACGTCACACTCAAATTCCGTCGCGCGTTGTGGTCGTTCGGCGCGTTCTCCGTAGCCGATCTCATCAACACGTGTCAGATGCCCACCCAAGTTGTAGCTGAAACGGCGCGTCAGGTTGTCGATGCGCTTTTCTTCGGTCAGGCGGTAGGAGGCGTCGTATTCGAAGGTGTACGTGGCGTTGTTTTCATTGACCAACGCTGTCAGCCGAATCGCTTTGTCGTACTCGTAGCGAATGCGCTGACCTTTGGCGTCTTGACGGCTGCTTGGCAAACCGCGCGCAGTGCGGAGCAGACGCGTGGTCTGTCCCTTGCCATCGGTGTGCGTCAGCGCCTGGCCGAGGAAGTTGTAGGTAAACGACTCAGTCGTACCATCCGGATGCTCGATGCGCAGCACTTCGCCGTCGGGTTTGCGCTCAAGCCGTGTAGTCTGGTTCAGCGCATCTGTCACAGCGATCAGGTGGGACCGGTCGTCGTAGGTGTAGAAGGTGTTTTTGCCCGAGCAATCCTGAAACCGCTCCACCTCCGCCAGCGCGTTCCACCAGAGGTGTTTCGATTTAGAATTCGCATCAATTATGGTGTGCGGTAAGCCGTCGTCGCTGTTGAGCTGCTCGGCCTTATGCCCGAGCGCGTCGTATAAAGCGATAAGGTAGCTTTCTCGTTGTACCGGGCATTCCAGCCGCTGCCATCCGGAAGGCAGTTTTGGTGATCACGAGGTACTTCTAGCAGAACAGCAGCTCTCGACCTGAATTCAATTGCCCTCGTACAAGCCAATATACTTGAGCCCATTGTAGTTCTGCTTATACGGAGTAGACACAGCTATTCCACCGTCCGAATACCAAAACATGGCATTGGCTTTATGCATTCCCAAGTTAAAGCATTCGGCCTTCACGTTTTCTAGCTGAGACGGGTCAATGGCAGACTCCTGGAGTAGAACATCCAACTCGACCTCTTTATCTTCCCTAGGAATGATACCAATAAAATCTTCGTCATACCGCCTTTGCCCGATATCCTTACAAAATCCGCAAACTTTGTACGACGGCTCATCCAGCTCGGAGTTATAGTCCAGCTCAAAGTATTTCTGATACACCGACTCCGGCTCAAAATTAGTACCGATCCAGAGATGCACTTTGTCGTACCGCTCAATATGATACTCATCCACCTAGGACGCTCCTCATAACCGAGATCTAATCGCATTCAAATAAAATGGATATTGTCGCGTTGTTAGTCACCACTCAAAACCTGTTTTCATTGCTTTAGGTTCATCTACAGTTAAACCGGCCCCGCATAAGCATTATGGTGGGTCGGTCCAACTAGCAGGGCTAGATGCGTATCCATGGAAATTAAGACTGCCGGCTAATTCGATCTAAGCTTTAGTGTTCAAGATCGAAGAGCTTGTCAAGCGGCAGATCAACCGATACGTTATTTAAGCGCAGCAACAAAACTGTCAAACGACGAGATGACCGGCTCCATACGCTCTTCATCTTGAAGCCACAAGTACACCTTTCCATAATCCTCCCCCCGTAATGACAGCATGAAGCTATTGCCACCATCATCATATGCGAAGGGGACCAGGCCTTGCGTCAAGCCATCATCACGGTAGGAATCTTTAATCAACAATTCAATCGATGGATTCCCATACTTGATTGGGTTAAACCCTCCGATGGAAAAGCAGAAGTCGTCCCCGTCGAATTCTGTCTTTAAGGGATATCCTCCATTGTTATGAAGATAGAGTTTTTTAAATGTTTGAGGAAGGCTACCTTTAACAAGCTGTTCGACCCCAATGAAATCCTCGAAGCTGATCTGGCCATATGACTCTTCTAAATCTAGCATGATGTTCCTCCTACTTTACCGGATGAGCTTTTGGGGGAGCTTGAGCGCCTTGCTGGGAAAGTATATGTTTTTCCAGTGGCCGCCTTGTATTGAGCAACCCCACCCTTGTGAGGTACCCCTTGATGAGCTCCTTGCTCTACGAGCTGCATCGTACCTCTATTCGTCTTTGGATCGTAATCATCAAGGTGGTGCCATACATAGCCGCGCGGGGCACTTTTTTGATTTAGGCCGGCTTCTTTATTTGCCAACTCAAAATCTTTAATGTAATCACCACTGTATTCTATAGAAATGATGGGATTCACATTTGGATTCTTGGCGAACAACGCATTACTTTCCGCATAATTTAAACCACCCGCGCTGTTTTGTACAACTCCGTTATAGCCTCGCTCGGCAAGCTTACTTAGCGCATCGAGACCCAGTGGGTCCATCCATCTTAATGGGTTATTAACATACTTATAGAGGTTGAGACCGCCACTTAAACCGATTGGGTCTTGCGAAATAAACCGTCCAATCTCCGGATCGTAATGTCTAAATGTGTTGTAGTGCAGACCCGTTTCGTCGTCAAAGTACTGACCCTGAAACCGCAGATTCTGCTCAATCTCACTTACCGCAAGCGACTCGATCTCACCCCACGCCTTGTACGTCGCCTGCCAGACAATCTGGCCGTCGACATCCGTCATCTCCAGCGGCGTGCCGATCTGGTCGGTATGGAAGTAGTAAAGCTTCTGCTCTGGCGCACCCTCGGCTTGATCAACACGAGCAAGTGGCGCGTAGCTTCCAGGCTCGTAGATATACAGGCTGCTCTGCCACGGCGTTTCCTCACGTAGCATCCGCAGGCCTTGCCAGAGAAAGTGCTTGTGCTCGGTTCGCCCTTTAATCTCAGACGTCTTTCCAACCCGACGGCCCAGGCTGTCATACCGATACGTGCCGATGCTGTGCACTTGGCTATTAACCATCGTTTCCGCACGCACCAGACGGTTTTCACAGTCGTAGGTAAAGGTTTGAAGCTTGCCCAGCCCTACCCGCTTCTCAATCAGGTTGCCCCACGCGTCATAGGTATATTCCTGGTCGCGCCATTGCTTGATGCGGTTGTCTTTGACCTGATCAAACTGGCTGGTATTGAAATTCAGCCGGTTGGCTGCTGCGTCGTATCTGAACTCTTCGCTATCCACCAGGCGCCCGGTGTCACGACTATGCAGCTGGCCGTTCGCTTCATACTCGTACTTGATCTCGCCGCGTAGTTTGTCGAGGGTGCGGGTCAGTTCGCCAGCCGGATCGTATTGGTAGCGGCGGTGGATAGGGTTGTAGGCGTGGTCGATCAGCAGGCTGTTATTGCCGGGGTTGTGGATCTGCGAGAGCTTTTCGCCAGGTATCGTCGATGCGAACTGCCAGCTCTTGCGCCCCATCGCGTCGTAACCAAAGCAACTGGTGAGCTTGCCTTGCGTGCGATAAACCTCGCGGTGCAGATCATCGCGCTCCATGTCGCTGATCAGCAGACCGTCAAGGTTAAGTTGGTGCAGGTGGCCGCTGCCATAATACAGATGGTTCAGGTGCTGGCCCGTCGGCAACGTCAGCGTGGTCAGGTTACTGAGCGGATCGTACTCGTAGGCCAGCGTTCCTTGGGGGGTGGTCTCTTTGGTGAGGCGGCCAAGCAGGTCGTAGACAAATTCCAGCTTCTCTTCGCCGATGCCAAGCTTTTTACCAATCGCTGTAGGCAAGCGCTCAATCGACAGCAGCCGGTCGCCTTCGTCGTAGCTGTAGTCCTGCCGCGCATCCTGATTGACCTTGGCCAGCAGCCGCCCAATCAAATCACGCTCAAACTCCGTACTGCGTTGCGGTCTTTCCGCTCGTTCTCCGTAGCCGATCTCATCAACACGCGTCAGATGCCCACCCAGGTTGTAGCTAAACCGACGCGTGAGGTTGTCGATGCGTTTCTCTTCGATCAGTCGATCCGACACATCGTAAGCAAATTCGTAAGCCGCATTGTTTTCGTTAACCAACGCTGTCAGCCGAATCGCCTTGTCGTAGTCGTACCGAATGCGCTGTCCCTTCGCATCCTGTCGGCTAGAAGGCAGTCCGCGTGCAGTACGGAGCAAGCGCGTAATCTGTCCCTTGCCATCGGTATGCGTCAGCACCTGACCAAAGGTGTTGTAGGTAAACGACTCAGTCGTACCATCCGGATGCTCAATGCGCAGCACTTCGCCGTCGGGTTTGCGCTCAAGCCGTGTTGTCTGGTTCAGCGCATCTGTCACAGCGATCAGGTGGGACCTGTCGTCGTAGGCGTAAAAGGTGCTTTTGCCGGAGCAATCCTGAAAACGCTCGACCTGAGCGAACGTGTTCCACCAGAGATATTTCGACTTGTAGGTCGCGTCGATAATCGTGTGCGGCAGGCCGTCTTCGCTGTTGAGGTACTCGGTCTTGTGGCCGAGTGCATCGACTTCGGCGATGAGGTTACCTTTTTTGTCGTAGCGGGCTTTCCAGGTGCTGCCGTCTGGGTAAGAAACCGCTGATACCAGCGTAGTCAGCTGGTGATAGCTGTAGCTGACGGTCCGGCCGAGCGGATCAGTCTCTTCAACAAGACGCGCGTATTCGTCGTACTTGAACGTCAGACGGTTGCCATCGGGGAGCGTCAGCCCAGTCATGTTCCCGGTGTCATCGATCTCGATCGCGTAACGCTCGCCACCGTAGTCACGGCTGGCGACGACGCGATGATCCTCGTTGTAGTGCACTTCCAGCTCGCGGCCCAATACATCGGCCGCCCAGGAAGTCCGATTTTTAAAGTCGTAACGGAAATGAAAGTGTTCGCCGTCGCTGGTCCAGTGCTCCACCACGCGGGGCTGACCGTCATGGGTTTCCCAGCGATAGTTGCAGCTCAGGCCCAGTGCGTTGCTGTGACTGCCCATCACGCCGTCGGCGTAGCTGAAACGGCGCGTCAAGTCGCCGTTGCGGTTGATCACTTCGGTGAGCTGACCGTTGTCGTCGTAACGGTACTGGACAAGGGTCTCCACGGCCAAGTTGTCGACCACACGCTTGACGCTGGCCAGGCGGCCCAGCGGATTGTCGTATTCCAGATGAACGCGCACGCCGCCAGTGGCACTGATGTCAGTGAGCGAGCCGTCGACGGTGTAAGTGAAATGCAGAAAATGCCCCAGGGCGTTTTCGATGCGCTGGATCGGCGCGGGCGTGTTGTCGTCCGGGACCACGCCAAAGTAGAAGAAGATGTTGTCGAGGGTTTGCAGCAGGTAATGCCCGCCCTCGGTGCAGACCAGATAAACCTGTTCGTGGGGGTTATAGATCCGTTGGCCCGGTTCGACATTCACGAAAGGAACGGTTCGACCCTGATTATCGGTGAGGTAAACGAAGCTGCCTTTGCGGCGCAGGCTCTGTTCCCAAGGCAGGATCCAGCCGCGACCCAAAATACTGTCTACGGCCAGATCGCTGGCATAAAACCGCGACCACTCGATTGGCATCAAACCGGGCAGGCTGAAATCGACTTCATCGGGTATGAATTTACGGCCTGTGGTCAGATCAACAGGGTTGCCTGCATGACCACCGACCGCACGCTCGATGGCAGGGCCCACCACATATCGGCTGGCGACTTCGCCCGCCACAAAACCTGCGGTGAACTTCATGACGCACGGCATCACCGCTTTCATGCCGGCCTGGGTGCCTTGCTTGATCAGTTGAGCAATGCCGCCGGCAGCACCGGCCACAGCCATCAACACATCAACGGTTGTGCGCAACCAGCCTGGAATTTCATCGTCGACGGGTAAATAACGGTAGGTACCGCCGCCGATGAAGACGTTATCCGAACCGCTGGAAATGGTACTGCCACAGGTGAGCTTGTCTTTTTTGCGCGCCGCCGCTGTGCCGTTGATGAAGACGTTGGTAGACCCCTCGGCCACCTGCGCGGGCGCCCCCGGATGCTTGCTGCATGCGCCTAGACTTTGGGCAACATGCGCCGCTTGGCGACTGTTAACGAAGACGTTGGGCGAAGCGGTTACGATCGTGCCGGAAGGGGACGAAAATAAACTACCCAAGGCTTCTCCCGCAGCAGTGAGCAGGCTACCTCCAAAGCCTGCTGCCATCCCTGCGAGAAGCGCAACGCCAAAACCACAGGTGAAGGTGGCGATAGCAACTGTGGCCACTAATGCAATGCCCAAGGCAGCACCAAGGAGAAATCCCCCCAAGGCACCCGTATGCGATATCTCGTCACCGAACCGAGCGGCTTCAAACATGAGGGCTACTCCTGTTCTCTGGCGTCGGGCACGGGCTGGCGGTTTTGCATCATCTTTAAACTGGCGAGCAAGTCGATCCGGTTCTGATTTTGCCCAGCACTCTTGAACTGGCGGCGGGTGTGGGGCGTAAGAAACGCGGGAAGGTCCATCATCATGTAAATCTCCTGGATGGCACGGGGCAGAACGCTACCGCCATGCTCAGCAACAACAGGTTACGAGCCTATCTGGGGCTGACGCCCTTTTTTTGCATGACCGCTTACGTCAACGCGCAAACCTCGTCACAGTCTCAAATTCGTTACAGATGTCTCAGCGTGCCAAAGAAGACACTCATGCACCTCGCCCTGTCAACCCGGCGCGTCCATTCACCCACTTACACGGCTCTAAACATTGGAGGAATCGTCGCTAAAAAGGCGATGACGCGCCATGGTGCGAGGTCGCAGTGACGGCAGGTATATTCCTACTGATACGTAGGACGCGAATTACAGACAGAGCCATTTTGGACAATTCAGCAAGGCCTCTTCGCGAGCAAGGTGGACCGCCACCCCGGGCACGCCTATAGGAATGGTGATGTGCAGGGAGAACGCGTTTGTCTATGAGCGTGATTAACTTCTTGAATAATCAACCCCATCGATGTTTTGAATCGCCAGCCATCGTTTTTTAATAACTATCACTTCAAGCATTCTG
>Ga0247730_1001727_pt1 | contig 11527 bp, 4 predicted proteins | sample UWRJL073202C2_FD_180959 | JGI IMG/M metagenome (GOLD analysis project Ga0247730, IMG submission 180959) | Plant litter microbial communities from Arlington Agricultural Research Station in Wisconsin, United States - UWRJ-L073-202C-2 | ecosystem: Environmental > Terrestrial > Plant litter >...
GGAACCAGAATTTGAAGATCAGCGCGCCTTCGTCGCAGAGCATTTTTTCCAGGCGTTCGGCGCCGGCAATGGCCTGGTCGAGCCGTGCGTCCTTGATCTGCCCGTGCACGCGGCCTTGCAGCATCTGGCTGTACCAGTTGCCGAAAAAGATGCCCATGCGCCCTTTGGCCGGCAGTTGCCGCCAGTAGCGCCAGGCCGGTGGCCGTGCCAGCTCTTCGTCGGTCTGCTGGTCGAAGGTGCGCACTTCAATCAGGCGCGGGTCCATCCATTCATTCAACAGCTTGACGGTCTCGCCCTTGCCGGCGCCCTCAATGCCGTTGATCAGGATGATCACCGGGAAGCGCTTTTGCTGCTGCAGTTCGTATTGCACTTCCAGCAAGGCTTCGCGCAGGGCGGGCACCTCGGCCTCAAAGGTGTCTTTGTCGATGGCGTGACCGATTTCGGCGGATTCGAACATGGGCAGCTCCGTTTCAAGATGGATCAAGACTAGCGGATTGGGCAACGCCATGCGGGAGGAAATTCCACCCGCGCTTGCCATGGGTCAATTCAAAGCCTGTTGATCGGCTAGAATGGCGGCCTTGTATTAGCCGAGCCGCCCATGAACCCCATCACCCACGCCCAACTCGACTGGGATGACCAAGGTCGCCCGCACTCGCGGTTGTTCGACGACGTGTACTTCTCCGACCAGTCGGGCCTTGAAGAAACCCGTTATGTGTTCCTTGAACAGAACCGTCTGCAAGCGCGTTTTGCTGCGCTGCCGGTGGGCGGGCGGTTGGTGATCGGCGAGACCGGGTTCGGCACCGGCTTGAATTTTCTGTGTACCTGGCAACTGTTCGAGCAACACGCTGTGGCAGGCGCACGCTTGCATTTCGTCAGCGTGGAAAAGTACCCACTGAGCCACGCCGACCTGCAACGCGCCCTCAACCTCTGGCCCGAGCTTGCGCCCTTCGCCGCGCCTCTGCTGGCCCAGTACGTCGCCATTCATCAAGGCTTCCAGCGCCTGGTGCTGGATAACGGCCGCGTGACGTTGACCCTGCTGATCGGCGACGTCCTGGAGCAATTGCCGCAACTGGATGCACAGATCGACGCCTGGTTCCTGGACGGCTTCGCCCCGGCGAAAAACCCCGAGATGTGGACCGCTGAACTGTTCGCCGAGCTGGCCAGGCTGTCAGCACCGGGTAGCACCATCAGCACCTTCACCAGCACTGGCTGGGTGCGTCGGCTGATCAACGCCGCCGGGTTCAAGATGAAGCGCACGCCGGGGATTGGCCATAAGTGGGAGATCCTGCGCGGTGAGTTTCTCGGTTGGCCCTCCGATACACCAACGCCTGCACAACCCAAGCCGTGGTTCGCCCGCCCCCCTGCCCCTCAGGGTGAGCGTCAGGCATTGGTGATCGGCGGCGGCCTGGCCGGTTGCGCCACGGCGGCCAGCCTGGCGGCGCGGGGTTGGCAGGTGAGCCTGCTGGAACGCCATGCGGCCCTCGCCCAAGAGGCTTCCGGTAACCCGCAGGGGGTGCTGTACCTCAAGCTATCGGCCCATGGCACGGCGTTGTCGCAACTGATCGTCGCCGGGTTCGGCTACACCCGCCGCGTGCTCGAACACCTGCATCGCGGTGTGGACTGGGACGGTTGCGGCGTGCTGCAACTGGCCTTCGACGCCAAGGAAGCGCAACGCCAGGCACAACTGGCCGACGCTTTCGCCCCGGACTTGCTGCACCTGCTCGACCGCGAACAGGCCCAGGCCTGCGCCGGCATTGCGCTGGAGCACGGCGGGCTGTTTTTCCCAGAGGGCGGCTGGGTGCATCCACCGGCCCTGTGCGAATGGCAGGCGCACCGGCCTGGCGTCCGCGTACTCGCCCACCATGAGGTGCTCGACCTGCGCCGAGTCGAAGGCCAGTGGCAGGCCTGGGATGGCGAGCAGCTGCTGGCCAGCGCCGCCGTGGTGGTGCTGGCCGGTGCGGCCGAGGTCAAGCGCTTCGCCGCCAGTGCCGAGTTGCCCCTCAAGCGCATTCGCGGGCAGATCACCCGTTTGCCACGCACGACCGAGAGCCAAGCCCTCGCCACCGTGGTGTGCGCCGAAGGTTATGTGGCCCCGCCGCGCCTGGGCGAGCACACCCTGGGCGCCAGCTTTGACTTCACCAACGAAGACCTCACCCCCACGGCCGCCGAACACGCCGACAACCTGGGCCTGCTCAACGAAATTTCCACGGACTTGGCTCGACGCCTGCACGCCGACACCCTGGACCCTGCCACCCTGCAAGGCCGCGCGGCGTTCCGCTGCACCAGCCCGGACTACCTGCCGATTGTCGGGCCACTGGCTGACAGCCCGGCGTTCACCGAGGCCTACGCGTCGCTGCGCAAGGATGCCCGCAGCGTGCCAAACATCGACTGCCCCTGGCTAGACGGCCTGTATATCAACAGCGGCCACGGCTCGAGAGGGCTGATCACCGCACCGCTGTGCGCCGAGCTGCTGGCCGCGTGGCTCGACCATGAACCCTTGCCGGTACCGCGCAGCGTGGCCGAGGCTTGCCACCCCAATCGGTTTGCCGTGCGCGGGCTGATCCGCAGCAACGCCGCAAAGCCCTAGGGCATGACACACCCGCCCAGGTCGCCGTGTTTCAAGGCTTCCTGGGTCAAGCGCTCAAGCTCATCCCGTTCGGCCTTCACCTGTTCCTGGAGTATCGTGTTCATCTGCTCGCGATAGCTGGCGTCGTCCAGCGTCAGGCTTTGGTCGAAGACTGCCTCCAGGCGTAGGTCCAATGGCTCGTTCAGCGCCTCGAACCGCGCTGCGTGAGTGTGCTTGAGGTACTGGGTCCAGAACGGCAAATCCACCAGATACCGCAACAAGCGCGGCGACAGCTCGGCGGACTTGACCACATCCTCTGCGTCATCGAGGTCTTTCGCGGTCACCCCGCCCAAGCGCGAAAAGCGCATATGGGTGGGCTGCCCGGGCAGGTGAAAGCGGTCCACCAGGCCGGTCCGATATGCCAGGCTGACCTCCAGCGGGTCAGCGGCGGGATGTTCCAGGCAATGGTTGTATGCCAGGCGCTCCAACTGATCGATACGGAACAGCCCTCTGGCCAGCTTCAACAAGGGTTCGGCCGTCAGTTGTCCACTGGCCACCAGACGGGCTGCTGCGCGTACTTCGACCAATACTTCCAGGTTGCTGAAACTGACGGCCGCAGCGTCGTCGCAGTTGAGCGGCGTGGCGGCACGCACGAAAATTTCTTCGCGCAGCTGGGTGTCCTGGCTGGCAGCATCGAGTACCCGCCAGACTCGCCGGTCCATGTCCTCACGCACGTGCTCGGTGTCGGCCGTGCCGCCCAGCTCGGCCAACAGCGTGAACAAGCCGTCACCGCCCGGCTCATCCTTGAGCCCGGTCCAGATCTGGTGTTTCTCGCTAAACCCTGCCACACGCTCATCGGCCAGCCACAGGTCACGCGCCTTCTGCTCAGTCAAGCGGGCAAGATCATCCTCCAGGTACCCCATGCCCACGCCATGCACGTTGCGGTATTCACGGAGCAATTGTTGGCTGCGCGCATCCAACGGGTTATGCCGCAGGTTGACGATCCGCGCATAACTGCGCGGTGCCTGGAACAACCACTCGGGCAATACACTGATATCGTTCCCGCGCAGGTCGAGATTCTCCAGGTACGGCAGGCGCGACACGCCTTTGGGGAATTCCTTGAGTCGGCAATTGCGCAACATCAATTCGCGCAGCATGAACATCCTGCTGACATCCGGTGGGTCCACCAACGGGTTGTTGCTCAGGTTCAACACCCGCAGGCTGCGCAGCCCCGCCAGCGTGTTGCGCGAATACTCATCGAGCAACACGGCATTATTGGCCAGGCACAGGTATTCCAACTCCGGCATCAGCGCCAGCGCCTGCGGGATGCGGCTGACACGATTATCCGCCAGGTTGAGGGACATCAGGTTTTTGAAATGCTTGAGAAAATAGGCCGCAGTATCGGTCAGCGCCATTTGGCCCAGGGACAGCAGCCGCACTTGCTCGAAGCTGACCTGCGCCGGCAGCGTCGGCAAGGGATCATGCAGCATGCTGTCCAGTGACAGCGCCGGCACGCTGCGGCGTTGGTGGTCGAACCGCTGGGTCATGCCTTTCCAGCCATGCTCTATGGCCTTGGCGACCTGATAGCGGCTCAATCGGTAATCCCAGCGCGATATGACGCTGGGATCATGTGCGGAGCGGTCGCTGCGCCAGATTTCCAAGGCATTGTGCAGCGCTACGAATTGCCGTTCCAGGGCCTCCACCGCCTTCGCACGGCTCAGGTGATCCGCGCCGGCGGACTGGACAATGCCCGCCAATTGCGTGTCATCCGTCAACGGGTAGAGTTTTCTCATCTTGCGCAACAAATTGGGCACCAAGGACGGCAATGCCGGGGGCGCGCCCTGTATGCACGGGACAGGTTCAGGCTCGGCGGGCACCCATTCGGCTTGCAGGTAGGCTGCCACGCGCGCCCGTCGATCCTGGGTCTGCAAGCGGATACGCGTGAGCAGTCGCTGGGGTACGCCATTGCCTTGCAGGTTCAGGGCTGCACGGTGGCGATTCGGCACTGAATCCACCAGCGCCTGATAAAAACCCAGTGCCCCGTCCGCCCGTTCGGCCAAGGGTCTGTTCGCCTGATCAAACGCCTGGAAACCCTCGGCAGTCTGCACCAGCGTGTGCCGCACACTGGCCGTCGGCTCCCCGACCTCGGCCACGACCTCGCCGTCCACTGCCTGCTGGCGAAGTTGCAGAAACAGCTCGCGGGGCCAGCCTGGCAAATCCTGCATCACCCTCAGGGCGAGGCGTCGGGTCATGGCCTGCGCCTGCTCGGGCAAGTACAAACCGGTCACCGCCTGATCCTGTTGCGTCAGGGCCGCCGCCTCGCGCGCACGTTCGGCAAGCGCCAGCGGAACACGGCCCTGTTTGTGCAGGTACAGGCGCTGGGCATAGGGCGCGTCGGTCAGCACCTCCCAGGCCCGGCGGTTAGAGAGCTGCGGGAAGGCTTTTTTGAGCAGCAGCAGTTCGCCCTGCGTATACCCTTCATGTGCCTGGTACAGCTGTTGCGTCAGCACTTGTTGTTGAGTCTTGAGTGTTACCAGCAAGCGGCGTCTCAGCAGCGCAGGCGCCTCGTCCAACGGAGCCTTTTCGCCCAACAGGGCGCTGCGCTCATCCTCGCTGAGCGCCTGCAACACCGTCTGCATCACCTGCCCGTCCTTGAGCTGGCGCTGGGTGAGGTGAACGCTTAAATCTTTATAATCGAAGGGGCGGACATCGGGGTAGCGTTCCAGCAGCTGGTCCTGCTCATCCAGCAGCTCGATAAACCTTCCCCTCGGCCAGCCTGGCATCAATGGAATCGCCAGCATCTGTGTGAGCGACGTATCGGCGGACGGCACCTCGCCGCGCTTCAGTTGGCCCATCAGGTCAGCCACCTTTTGATGCTGTTTGAAGCGCATCACGCAGTCCTGGAAGCGCTGTGGCAAAGGTTCGTGTTCGAGGGCTAGGCGACGCACCCGAGGGATGTTCAGGTCGGTGACATGGGCCATCGCCTCGGTGGCCTCCGGGCTCCACTCATCGAGGCTGGGGTCGAGGCGGGTCAAGTTGTAGCGCAGGTCATTCCACTGCTCAGGCTGCTCAAAGACATGCTGCCAGCCACCGCGATAGTTATGGTTCAACGGCGGGCGGTAGGCATGTGGACGCAACGGATGGTTGATCCGCCATTTGCCAATGCCCGGGTCGTAGCTGATCGCATAGGTTGCACCATCGAGCTTGACCCAGGACTGCCCTTTCGACTGGACCACACCTTTGCTGTCGGCGACCCAAGGCAGTGCTTCGGGAAGCGCCTGGCTGTAGGGCGCCAGGCGCGGTCGCCACAGGCCCGGGCGGTGGTCGGTGCGCGTGACGGCCTCGACATTGCTGAAAAAATCCGCCGACGACACCCGGGCCTTCAAGGTGCCCACTACCCGCCCACCCACTGCAAACGCGGCCATGGCGGCCAGGCTCTCGCCAATATTGGCCAGGTGATGCAGGGCCTCGACCTTGTCACCATGGGACCAGTCTTCGACGCCATCGAACACCTCGCCCAACAGTTGCCCGACGGCCACGCCCATCATCAACTGGCCGAGTACCGGCACGACTAAAGCAGCCACATTAAGTACATCCAGCCCGGTCTCCAGATAACCCAGCCAGCGGGCCTCATCGGCGTCCTTATCGACCAGCACCGTAGGGGGTGCCAAGGCCAGGGCATCACGCTGGACCTTGCCCACATAGGCATTGAAATAAAACCCTGAAAACCCGCTGTTGACCGGCAAGGGCTCCAGCGAGCCCAGGCTTTTGTCCTGCTCGAAACGCTTAAAAAAATCCAGCCGCACGAACTCATCCAGGTAGCCTGCGAAAAAGCTGCGGTAGGACGCCACTTGCAACTTCAAGCGCAAGTACAGCTTGAAGTCCTCAAGCCGCTCGTACTCGTACCACGGCCTGACCGGCTCGTTGGGCATATACACCAGGAAAGACCCGGCCCCCAACTTGCCGGGGTCATCATCGGAGACCACCAATACGCTCCACAGGCAAGCGTCATGCAGGTTCAGGCCTTGCCAGCGCAATGGCTTTTCCAAGGGTGTGAGGTATTCCAGTTCACTGGCGGGGCGGTCAGCCTTGATCAATCTGAGCAGCCGCTCGGCCATTGCGGCGCTGACGTGCTCCTTGGCGCAGGCGATGTGCAGGTCGATCTGCATGTCCAGGCACTTGGACTGGCCTATCGTCACGGCCGCCGGGTTGTAACTCAAGCCCATCGGCGGCGGCGCTTCGGACGGATGGGGCAAGTTGAACACCTCACGCAGGTGGCGCTGGTAGGCTTCACCCAGGTCCAACTCCCGACAATGGCTCATGAATTGCTGCCCGGTGATACCCGCGAGCACCTGCTGCGTCTTGCCGGAGCGTACCCGTGCCAACGGCGGCCTTTTATCATCGCGCGCCTGGGCCGCATCGAAATTCTGCATGGCTGCCTTGATCAGGCTGTGCTTTTCCCATCGAATCGCTTCAATCAAAGGACCGCTCAGTGGCGGCGCGGGGGCTGAAATCGTGCGCTTGGGTAGCTCCAGTTGGTCATGTTCGACATCAATATTCTCCACACCCTTGCTCAGCAGGAACGTATGCAAGCGCTCCGTGCAGAACTGGTGCAACGGCTGCATGCGTTCCAATAGCTGTTCGAGCTGACGACGTGGCTGTTCACTGTCGGCATGGGCTTTTTCCAGGGCTGCCAGGGTTGCGGGTTCGGCTTCAACCAGCCAGGCAGGCAGGGTCTGGCGCAGTACCTGGGCTTTATCCAGGTCACCGGTCACGTCCAACAGGACTGCCAGCAGTTCATCGTCCGTTACTGAGTCGGTGACCGCACTCAAATCGCGTTTTTCCGTCATGGATGGGCATCCCTGTCACGCTGCAAAAGAATCACCCACCCTAAAGGCGTGCCGGTTGAAAACGCATTCGAATAACGAGTCGGTCAGCCGTCGGATCGGCCGCCTTTTTGTATGCAACCTGGCGTTATGTAACGCCCTTTGCGCCCAGCCCACGCGGCGTCTGGGGGCTCATATGAGGCGCTAAGGCCATGTGCCTTATAACGTATTGTTCTAAAACTCCCACTGTAGCCCCGTGTCAGTTTCTGGGTACGCGCCCTCAGGGCGTATTGAGTGTTTCCCCTCCCCAACGGAAAAACCGGTAAGGAATTTATGTGCGGATTAGCTGGCGAATTACGTTTCGATGCCCAACCTGCCGACCTGGCTGCGATTGAGCGCATCACCCATCACTTGGCCCCCCGTGGCCCCGACGCCTGGGGCTTCCATGCCCAAGGGCCGATCGCGCTGGGCCATCGACGCCTGAAAATCATGGACCTGTCGGACGGCTCCGCCCAACCGATGGTTGACGCCCACTTGGGGCTGTCCCTGGCGTTCAACGGCGCGATCTACAATTTCCCGGAACTGCGAGAAGAGCTGGAAGCCCTGGGCTACGCCTTCTATTCCGGCGGCGACACCGAAGTGCTGCTCAAGGGCTACCACGCCTGGGGCGAAGCGCTGCTGCCCAAGCTCAACGGCATGTTCGCCTTTGCCATCTGGGAGCGTGATGCCCAGCGTCTGTTCATCGCCCGTGACCGTCTCGGCGTGAAGCCGCTGTACCTGTCGCGCACCGGCCAACGCCTGCGCTTTGCTTCGGCCCTGCCCGCGCTGCTCAAGGGCGGCGATATCAATCCGATCCTCGATCCGGTCGCCCTCAATCATTACCTGAACTTCCACGCCGTGGTGCCTGCGCCTCGCACCTTGCTGGCCGGTATCGAAAAACTGCCACCGGCCAGCTGGATGCGCATTGATGCCAGTGGCAAGACCGAGCAGAAAACCTGGTGGACCCTGCCCTACGGTCCCAATGACGATGAAAAACACCTGACCCTCGAAGACTGGACCGACCGCGTGCTCGACAGCACCCGCGAAGCCGTGGCGATCCGCCAACGTGCAGCCGTGGATGTCGGTGTGCTGCTCTCGGGCGGTGTCGATTCGAGCATGCTTGTGGGCCTGCTGCGCGAGGTTGGCGTGCAGGATTTGTCGACCTTCTCCATTGGCTTCGAAGACGCCGGTGGCGAGGCCGGCAACGAGTTCCAGTACTCGGACCTGATCGCCAAGCACTACGGCACGCGTCACCATCAATTGCGCATTGCCGAAAGCGAGATCATCGAACAACTGCCGGCCGCCTTCCGCGCCATGAGCGAGCCAATGGTCAGCCATGACTGCATCGCGTTCTACCTGTTGTCGCGGGAAGTGGCCAAGCACTGCAAGGTCGTGCAGAGCGGCCAAGGCGCCGATGAGCTGTTCGCCGGCTACCACTGGTACCCGCAAGTCGAGGGTGCCAGCGACCCGTATGCCGCCTACCGCGAAGCGTTTTTCGACCGCAGCTACGACGACTATGCCGCCACGGTCGCGCCCAAATGGCTGACCGCCAACGATGCTGCCGGCGACTTTGTGCGCGAACACTTCGCCATGCCCGGCGCCGATGCCGCGGTGGACAAGGCCTTGCGCCTGGACAGCACCGTGATGCTGGTGGACGACCCGGTCAAACGCGTCGACAACATGACCATGGCCTGGGGCCTGGAAGCGCGCACGCCGTTCCTTGACTACCGCCTGGTGGAATTGTCAGCCCGCGTACCCGGCAAGTTCAAGTTGCCCGACGGCGGCAAGCAGGTGTTGAAAGAAGCCGCGCGCCGCGTGATCCCAAGCGAAGTCATCGACCGCAAGAAAGGCTACTTCCCCGTGCCCGGCCTCAAGCATCTGCAGGGCGACACCCTGAACTGGGTGCGCGAATTGCTGCTCGACCCGAGCCAGGATCGCGGCCTGTTCAACCCGGCCATGCTTGACCGCCTGCTCACCGACCCGCAAGGCCAATTGACCCCGCTGCGCGGCTCCAAGCTGTGGCAACTGGCAGCGCTGAACCTGTGGCTCAGCGAACAAGGAATCTGATTGATGAAACCCCATGCAGCGGCTTATAGCCAACGCTTGCTGAAGGGCCAGGCGCCCACCTATGAGCGCCTGCAAGCCCGCCTGGCGGAAGACGGCAGCCCACTGGCCGCCGAGCCGATTGCCGTGCATTGCGGTTGGGGCCGGTTGCTGATCGGGCATACCTTCCCCGACCCGGCGAGCCTGGCCCAGGAACTGCTGAACGAACAGCCTGGCGAGCGTGACATCGCGCTCTACGTGGCGGCACCGCAGCAGATCCTGGGGATCGACCCGCAGCAATTGTTCCTCGACCCGTCCGACACCTTGCGCCTGTGGTTCAGTGACTATCGGCCTGCCACCCGTGTGTTTCGCGGTTTTCGCATTCGCCGGGTGCAGACCGACGCCGATTGGCAGGCCGTCAACCAGCTGTATCAAGGGCGCGGCATGCTGCCGGTCGACGCCGAACGCCTGACCCCGCGTCATCAAGGTGGCCCGGTGTATTGGCTGGCGGAAGACGAAGACAGCGGCGCGGTGATCGGCAGCGTGATGGGCCTCAACCATCAGAAGGCGTTTCACGACCCGGAAAACGGTTGCAGCCTATGGTGCCTGGCGGTCGACCCGCAATGCACGCGCCCAGGCGTGGGTGAAGTGCTGGTGCGCCATCTGGTGGAGCACTTCATGAGCCGTGGCCTGAGCTACCTGGACCTGTCGGTGCTGCACGATAACCGCCAGGCCAAGAACCTCTACGCCAAGCTCGGTTTCCGCGCGCTGACCACCTTTGCGATCAAGCGCAAGAACGGTATCAACCAACCGCTGTTCCTCGGTCCTGGTCCGCAGGCGGGGTTCAATCCATATGCGCGGATCATCGTCGAAGAAGCCCACCGGCGTGGCATTGATGTGCAAGTGGATGACGCCGATGCGGGCTTGTTCACCCTCAGCCATGGCGGGCGTCGTGTGCGGTGCCGCGAGTCGTTGAGTGACCTGACCAGCGCCATCAGCATGACGCTGTGCCAGGACAAAAGCCTGACCCATAAAACGTTGAAGGCAGCCGGGCTACGGCTGCCGTCGCAACAACTGGCGGGCAGTGCCGATGACAACCTGGAGTTTCTCGACGAGCACCAGCGCATCGTGGTCAAGCCACTGGACGGTGAGCAAGGCCAAGGCGTGGCGGTGGATTTGCAGAGCATCGAAGAGGTGCAGCAGGCGATTGAAGCGGCGCGCCAGTTCGACAGCCGTGTGTTGCTGGAGAGCTTTCACGAAGGCCTGGACCTGCGCATCCTGGTGATTGGTTTTGAGGTGGTGGCCGCCGCGATCCGTCGACCTGCGGAGGTGACCGGTGACGGCCAGCATTCCATCGGCGCGCTGATCGAGGCGCAAAGCCGTCGGCGCCAGGCTGCCACCGACGGCGAAAGCAAAATCCCCCTCGATGGCGAGACCGAACGCACGCTGAAAGCGGCCGGCTACGACTACAGCAGCATCCTGCCCCGTGGCCAGACCCTGGCCGTGCGCCGTACCGCCAACCTGCACACCGGCGGTTGCCTGGAAGACGTCACCGCCATCCTGCACCCCACGCTGGTGGACGCCGCCGTGCGCGCCGCCCGCGCGCTGGACATCCCCATGGTGGGCCTGGACCTGCTGGTGCCCGCCGCCGACCAACCCGAGTATGTGTTTATCGAAGCCAACGAACGGGCCGGCCTGGCCAATCATGAACCGCAGCCTACGGCCGAGCGGTTTGTGGATTTGTTGTTTCCTCACAGTTAACCGATGGCTTGAGCGATGGGTGGCCTGCCCCGGCCGCATCGCGGGCAAGCCCGCTCCCACAGGTTGAACGCCTTCCAATGGGGGAGCTGGCTTGCCGGCGATGAGGCCATCAATGGCACCCCCATCTTCCCGAGTTATCAGGAGTCTTTATGAGCCGAACCATCCCAGAACCCGATCTGAACTACCTGCAAAAAGTCCTGCTGGAAATGCTCGCCATTCCCAGCCCCACCGGCTTTACCGACACCATCGTGCGGTATGTCGCCGAGCGCTTGGAAGAACTGGGCATTCCCTT
>Ga0247730_1001728_pt1 | contig 11523 bp, 11 predicted proteins | sample UWRJL073202C2_FD_180959 | JGI IMG/M metagenome (GOLD analysis project Ga0247730, IMG submission 180959) | Plant litter microbial communities from Arlington Agricultural Research Station in Wisconsin, United States - UWRJ-L073-202C-2 | ecosystem: Environmental > Terrestrial > Plant litter >...
AACAGGATTGCCGACCCCGAGCACCCGAAGACGGTCACCGATCCGCGCGGACGTCTCGTCTTCGACGACGTGCATTTCAGGTATCAGGATGCCCCGGAGGACCGCTCCGACATCCTCGACGGCATCCGGCTCGAGCTCGAGCCCGGCGAGACCATGGCCGTCGTGGGCATCACCGGCAGCGGCAAGAGCACGCTGACCGCGCTCACCACCCGGCTCTACGACGTGACGGGCGGCGCGATCACCATCGACGGCGTCGACGTGCGCGACCTCACCCGCACCGAGCTGCGCACGCACATCGCCATGGCGTTCGAGGACGCGACACTGTTCTCGGCGTCGGTGCGCGACAACGTGCTGCTCGGCCGCCCCGAGTCGACCGAGGAAGAACTTGCCGAGGCGCTCGAGATCGCCCAGGCCGGGTTCGTCTACGACCTGCCGTTCGGCCTCGACACCAAGGTCGGCGAGGAGGGCCTGAGCCTCTCGGGCGGCCAGCGCCAGCGGCTCGCGCTCGCGCGCGCCGTCGCCGCCAAGCCGACGGTTCTGGTTCTGGATGACCCGTTGTCGGCTCTCGACGTCGACACCGAGGCGCTCGTGGAGAACGCGCTGCGCAAGGTGCTTGTGAAGACGACCGCACTCATCGTGGCGCACCGTCCGTCGACCGTGACGCTGGCCGACCGGGTCGCGCTGCTCGAGAACGGACGCGTCACGGCCGTGGGCACACACTCCAACCTGCTCGCGACCAACGACCACTACCGGTTCGTGATCTCGTCGCTCGAAGACGAAGAGAAGCGCGAACGGGCCGAAGAGCAATTTACGCAAGACGAACTGGACGAGGAGGTGGGCGCATGAGCATCGTCGGAGTAGAGGGTGTCGAGGGCGAGGAACGCAACGACTTCACCAAGGCGGAGAGCAAGCAGATCCGCGAGCGGTCGCTGCGGCTGCTCGGCTCGCTGCTGAAGCCCGAGCGTGCCCGCGTCATCCTGACCATGACCGTCGTCGTCATCTCGACGGCGGCCCAGGTGGCCGGCCCCGCGCTCGTCGCGTACGGCATCGACAAGGGCCTGCCCGCGCTGCTGAACGACCAGGACTGGATGCCGATCGCGATGATCGTCGCTGCGTACCTCGTCGCGGGCGTCGCGGGGGCCGGGCTCATCGCCTGGTACACCGTGCTCACCGCGAAGATCAGCCAGGCGATCCTGTTCGACCTGCGCACGCGGGTGTTTTTGCACACGCAGCAGCTCAGCCTCGAGTTTCACGAGAGCTACACGTCGGGCCGCATCATCGCGCGCCAGACGAGCGACCTCGACTCGATCAAGGAGCTGCTCGACTCGGGCATCAACCAGCTGGTGCAGGGCGCGTTGTACATGCTCTTCACCGCCGTCGCGATGTTCCTCGTCGACGGCGTGAGCGGACTCATCCTGCTCGGTGCGCTCGTGCCGCTCGCCTTCCTCACGCGCTGGTTCCAGGTGCGGTCGCAGCAGCTGTTCCGTCGCACCCGCGTGGCATCCGCGCGTCTCATCGTGCAGTTCGTCGAGACCATGACGGGCATCCGCGCGGTCAAGGCGTTCCGCAAGGAGAAGCGCAACGAGAAGGAGTTCGGCGACCTCGTCGAGGACTACCGCGACGTCAACTCGAAGGTCATCCAGCTGTTCGGAATCTTCGACCCGGGCCTCGTGCTCATCGGCAACGTGGCGCTCGCCGTGGTGCTGGTCGCGGGCGGCCTGCGGGTCGCGGGCGGAAGCCTCGCGATCGGCGCACTGCTCGCCGCGCTGCTCTACACGCGGCAGTTCTTCGCGCCTGCGCAAGACATGGCGATGTTCTACAACTCGTACCAGTCGGCCGCGGCCGCGCTCGAGAAGATCTCGGGCGTGCTCGAGGAGAAGCCCGGCGTCGCCGACCCGACCTCACCCATCGACCTGTGGACGGCCAATGGCGCCGTCAACTTCGACGGCGTCGAATTCGCCTACAAGAAGGACCGGGTGATTCTGCCCGAGTTCGACCTGCAGATTCCGGCCGGGCAGACCATCGCCCTCGTCGGCTCGACCGGCGCCGGAAAGTCGACGCTCGCGAAACTCATGGCGCGCTTCTACGACCCCTCGCAGGGCGTGGTGACGCTCGACGGCATCGACCTGCGCGACCTGCACCCGAAAGACCTGCGGCGCGCGATCGTGATGGTGACGCAGGAGGCGTACCTGTTCTCCGGCTCGGTCGCCGAGAACATCGCGCTCGGCAAGCCCGACGCGACCCGCGAGGAGATCGTGCACGCGGCGAAGGCCGTGGGAGCGCACGAGTTCATCGAGTCGCTGCCTGGCGGCTACGACACCGACGTGAACAAGCGTGGCGGGCGGGTGTCGGCAGGCCAACGCCAGCTGCTGTCGTTCGCGCGCGCGTTCCTGGCCGACCCGGTTGTGCTGATCCTGGACGAAGCGACCGCGTCGCTCGACATCCCGAGCGAGCGGCTCGTGCAGGAGGGTCTCACCACCCTGCTGGCTGACCGCACAGCGATCATCATCGCGCACCGGCTGTCGACGGTAGCGATCGCCGACCGGGTGCTCGTGATGGAGCACGGCCGCATTGTCGAAGACGGCACGCCGCGCGACCTGATCGCGGGCACCGGCCGCTTCGCGCAGTTGCACGCCGCCTGGCGCGACTCGCTCGTGTGACGGTCCCTTGATGGCCTTACTCAACCAGCGACACCGCGGAGCGGCGCGCGCGATTTCCTTGTGCCGCCCCACGGTGGCATAAGGAAATCAAGGCCGACAGCTTCTGAAACGCTGGTTCAGTTCGTGCTGATATCAACGCGAACTGAAACAGCGTTTTCGAGACAACGCTTCGACAGGCTCGGCGACCGGCCGGGTTTCGATACGGGCCCTAGAGGGCCCTACTCAACCGGCGGTGTGCCGCGCCTTCTTCAGGTCGACGCGGAAGACGTCATTGCTCCATTTGAGCGGCGTGCTCTCGGCGCGGTAGTACTCGAGGGCGCGCGACTCGTGGTCGACGGCGGGGTGGCCGTTCGCGCGGATGACGCGCCACCACGCGACATCCGAACCGTAATGCGACATGACCGTGCCGACGGCGCGGGCCGCGCGCGATCCGATCGCGGCGGCGACGTCGCCGTAGGTCATGACGCGACCCTCGGGGATCGACTCGACCACCTCGAGCACGCGCGAGACGAAGTCGTCGCTGGGCGAGGCCTGAGCCACCTAGAGTCCCAGGGCGCCGATGTGCTCGCCGTACTGGGTCTCGCCGATGATGTGGAATCCGACGGCCTTGAAGAACTCTTCGGGACCCTCTTCGCCAGGCTCCCAGATCACGGTGAGCGTTTCGAACCCGCGGGTGCGCGCCTCTTCGGCCAGCGCCCAGACGGCGAACTTGCCGACTCCAAGGCCCTGGGCGTCGGCGGCGACGTTGATGCGCCAGATGCAGCTGCGGAATTCCGGCTGCGGATTGTCGGCGTCGAAATTGCCCCGGATGAACCCGACAACCGTGTCGCCGTCGAGCACGACACGCGGCCACGAGGTGAGCGGATCGATGTACGCATCGGCGATCGCGTACGACGTGGGGGTGACGAACTGCTCCTGCCCGGGACGCAGAGTGAGCCCGTTTGCGGCCACGATGGTTTTGGCCGACAGCTCTTCAAGTCTCAACTCAGGCATGCGAACAGGCTAACCCGCCCGACCTGAGCGCGCACCAATTTGTTACCCTGATCGAGTGAGCGACGACGCTGTACAACCCAGAACCGCGATAGTTACCGGGGCCGCGCGAGGCATCGGATCAGCGATAGCGCGCCGGCTCGCGCGCGACGGCCACCGGGTCGCCGTTGTCGACCTGCACGCGCACGAGACGAAGCTCACGGTCGACGAGATCAGCGCCGCGGGCGGGGTCGCGATCGGCATCGGCGCCGACGTCGCGAACACCGACGACGCGCAGAACGCCGTCGCCCACGTGGTCGACGAGCTCGGCCCGCCCACCATCCTGGTCAACAACGCCGGCATCCTGCGCGACAACCTGCTCTTCAAGATGACCGACGACGACTGGGACGCCGTGATCGGCGTGCACCTGCGCGGAGCTTTTGTGATGAGCCGGGCCGTGCAGGCCCATCAGGTCGAGGCCGGGTGGGGCCGCATCGTCAACCTGTCGAGCACGTCGGCGCTCGGCAACCGCGGGCAGGCCAACTATGCCGCCGCCAAGGCCGGCGTGCAGGGTTTCACCAAGACGCTCGCGATCGAGCTGGGCCGCTACAACGTGACGGTCAACGCGATCGCGCCGGGGTTCATCGCCACCGACATGCTGCGCGCGACCGCCGAGCGGCTCGGCGTGACGTTCGAGGAGTTTCTCGCCGGCGCCGCGAAAGACATCCCCGTAGGGCGCACCGGGGTGCCCGACGACGTCGCCGCGGCGGCCGCCTACTTCGTGAGCGAGGAAGCCGCGTTCGTGTCGGGGCAGGTGCTGTACGTCGCTGGCGGTCCGAAAGCGTGAGCCCGTGTCATCCTGAACTCTCTCGACATCAAGATACTTTGTCTAACCAGTAGGCTAGATCCCGTTACCAGCTCGGCTCATCAATGAGGAGAATCGCTTGTCCAAGATCAAGGTAGAAGGCACCGTCGTAGAACTCGACGGTGACGAAATGACTCGCATCATCTGGCAGGCGATCAAGGACACGCTGATCCACCCCTACCTCGACATCGACCTCGAGTACTACGACCTCGGCATCGAGAACCGCGACGCGACCGACGACCAGGTCACGATCGACGCGGCCCACGCCATCCAGAAGCACGGCGTCGGCGTCAAGTGCGCGACAATCACGCCCGACGAGGCGCGCGTCGAAGAGTTCGGCCTGAAGAAGATGTGGAAGTCGCCGAACGGCACGATCCGCAACATCCTCGGCGGCGTCATCTTCCGCGAGCCGATCATCATCTCCAACATCCCGCGTCTGGTTCCCGGCTGGAACAAGCCGATCATCATCGGTCGCCACGCGTTCGGCGACCAGTACCGCGCCACCGACTTCGTGTTCAAGGGCAAGGGCAAGCTCACGGTCGAGTTCACGCCCGAAGACGGCTCCGAGCCGATGAAGTTCGAGGTCTACGACGCCCCCGACGACGGCATCGCGCAGGTGCAGTACAACCAAGACGCCTCGATCCGCGACTTCGCGCGCTCGTCGCTCAACTACGGTCTCACCCGCAATTACCCGGTCTACCTGTCGACCAAGAACACCATCCTCAAGGCCTACGACGGTCGCTTCAAGGACATCTTCGAAGAGATCTTCCAGGCCGAGTTCAAGGAGAAGTTCGACGCGGCCGGACTCACCTACGAGCACCGCCTCATCGACGACATGGTCGCCTCGGCCATGAAGTGGGAGGGCGGCTACGTCTGGGCCTGCAAGAACTACGACGGCGACGTGCAATCGGACACCGTGGCGCAGGGCTTCGGCTCGCTCGGCCTCATGACCTCCGTGCTGTCGGTTCCCGACGGTTCGGTCGTCGAGGCGGAGGCCGCGCACGGCACCGTCACGCGTCACTACCGCATGCACCAGCAGGGCAAGCCCACGTCGACCAACCCGATCGCCTCGATCTACGCGTGGACCCGCGGCCTGTCGCACCGCGCCAAGCTCGACGACAACCCCGCGCTCGCCGAGTTCGCCGAGACCCTCGAAGACGTCGTCATCAAGAGCGTCGAGGCCGGTCACATGACGAAAGACCTCGCGCTGCTCGTCGGACCGGACCAGAAGTGGGAGACCACCGAGGAGTTCCTCGACACGCTCGACAAGAACCTGGCCGCGCGCCTGGCGTAACGCGTCTCGCGGATTGAGCCTGTCGAAATCCCCTTAGCCGGGGTTTCGACAGGCTCAACCCACTTAAGCTCGAAGTCATGATCATCACCGTCACGGGCGCCGCGGGTCAGATCGGCTACGCCCTGCTCTTCCGCATCGCGTCCGGAGCCATGTTCGGCCCCGACATCCCCGTCAGCCTGCGACTGCTCGAGCTGCCGCAGGCGCTCGACGCGGCAGAGGGCGTCGCCATGGAACTCGACGACTGCGCGTTCCCGCTGCTCGACGACATTGATATTTCGGATGACGCGGCCACCGCCTTCGACGGCGCCAATGTCGCACTGCTCGTCGGCTCCCGTCCGCGCGCCGCCGGAATGGAGCGCGCCGACCTGCTCTCCGCGAACGGCGCCATCTTCGCGCCGCAGGGCAGGGCCATCAACGACAACGCCGCCGACGACGTGCGGGTGCTCGTGGTGGGCAATCCCGCGAACACCAACGCGCTCATCGCGAGCGTGCACGCCCCGGACGTTCCCAAGTCGCGCTTCACCGCCATGACGCGGCTCGACCACAACCGTGCGGTCGCGCAGCTGTCGGGCGCGACGGGGGCCCCGGTCTCGGCGATCTCGCGGCTCACGATCTGGGGCAACCACTCGTCGACCCAGTACCCCGACCTGTCGCACACCCGCATCGAGGGCGAGCGGTTCGAGATCGACCGCGAGTGGGTCGAGAACGACTTCATCCCCACGGTCGCCGGCCGCGGTGCCGCGATCATCGCCGCGCGGGGTTCGTCGTCCGCGGCATCCGCGGCCAACGCCGCCGTCGACCACATGCGCGACTGGGTGCTCGGCACCCCCGTCGGCGACTGGACCTCGGCGGGCATCGTGTCCGACGGCTCGTACGGCGTGCCGGCCGGGCTCGTCAGCTCGTTCCCCGTCACGAGCGAGGGCGGCGACTGGCAGATCGTCGAGGGCCTCGAGATCGACGAGTTCTCGCGCGCCCGCATCGACGCCTCGGCCGCCGAACTCGCCGACGAGCGCGCCGCGGTGGAGGCGCTGGGGCTGCTGTAGTCAGCCGACCTTCGCCGGCTCGCGGTTAGCCGAGCGCGCGCCGACCACACCGCTGACGATCGTGGTGCGCTTGCGCGTGAACAACCGGGGGAGCGCCGTAGTGATGCTGTTCATCCGCCCCGACTGCACGCTCGGGCGGCGGCCGCCACGGTCGAGCACACGCATCGCGGTCTGCACCACCTGCTCGGGCGTCTGGTAGCTGCCGTTGTACGCGCCGCCGTCGAGCGCGTCGAAGAACTCGGTGCGGGTGAGCCCCGGCGACAGGCAGAGCACGCGCAACCCGGTGCCCTTCGCCTCGAACCAGAGCGCCTCGGTGAAGCTGAGCACAAACGCCTTGCACGCCGAGTAGACCGCCATGCCCGGGCTCGGCATGTACGCGGCGAGACTGGCGACGTTGACGAGGATGCCGTTTCCGGCCGCACGCATGGGCTCGATGAACGCGCGAGTGATGTCGACCAGGTTCGCGACATCCACATTGATCTCGTCGGTGAGGCGCTCCGGGTCTTCGTCGTGGAATGCGCCGTCGGTGCCGAAGCCCGCGTTGTTGACCAGCCCGGTGATCGAGAGGCCGCGGTCGGTGACCTCCGCGGCGAGGGTACGGCCCGCGCCGGGCGCGCTGAGGTCGAGGACGATAGTGGTCGCCCGGATGCCGTGGGTCGCCTCGAGTTCTGAGGCGAGCGACTGCAGGCGGTCGAGCCGGCGGGCCACGAGCACGAGGTCGGAGCCGCGGCGGGCGAGCTCGCGCGCGAAGGCGGCACCGATGCCCGAGCTGGCGCCGGTGACGATGGTGGTCTGGTGGGAGAAGTCGATAGCGGTCATGGCTGCACTATACGCAGTACCTTGCACCGTGTGCAAGTAGCTGCGTGCAGCGCAACTCCGGTACGCTGGGGGAATGACGGTCCCACCCACCCTGCGCGAGCGCACCCGGCGCGCGGTGCACGCCGAGATCACGGCGACGGCGATGCGCCTCTTCGCCGAGAACGGGTTCGAGGCCACGACGGTCGACCAGATCGCGCGCGAGGCCGGAATCTCGCGGCGGTCGTTCTTCCACTACTTCGGCAGCAAAGAAGACCTCGTGCTCGGCAACACCGTCGCCCTGGGCGAGACGGTGCGGGCGGCGCTCGAGGCGCGTCCGGCCGAGGAGTCGGCGTGGCAAGCCCTGCGCGAAGCGTTTATGGTGCTGCAGGCCGACGGAATGCCGAGCAGCGACGAGCTGGCCCTCGCCCAGCTCTACCACGACGCCCCGTCGCTGCGGGCGCGGCATCTCGAGAAGCACCTGCGCTGGCAGGAACTGTTCGCCCCCGACGTGCAGCGCCGCCTCGGCCTTCCGCCGACGGAACGCCCGGACCCGCGGGCGCGCGCCCTGGTCGCCGCCGCCCTCGCCTGTCTCGACGCCACGATCGACGCCTGGTACGAGTCGGGCGGAACGCTCGACGCGGTGCAGCTCTTCGACGACGCGATCGCGACGATCCGCGCGTAGGGTCGCCGCCCGGGCATCGCGCGCCGTTTTTTCGCCGTCGCGCCCGAATATTCTGGCGCGACAGCGAAAAGAGACCGCGCGACCCCGGATGCGGCCCCGCCGCGCCCGCGCTACCCCGAGAGCCCGGCGATCAGGTTGATCGTGGTCGCCAGCACGAACGAGCCGAACAGAAACGACAGCAGCGCGTGCCCCAGCGCGGCCGCGCGGATGTCGCTGCGGCTGATGTTGGTGTCCGACACCTGGTAGGTCATGCCGAGGGTGAACGCGAGGTAGGCGAAGTCCGAGTAGCGCGGCGGCTCGTCTTGGTTGAACGAGATGCCGGCGCCGTTGGCGTAATACAGCCGCGCGTACCGCAGCGCGTAGAGCGTGTGCAGCAGAATCCACGACAGCGCGACGCTCACCACGGCGAGTCCGGCCAGCAGCGCCTGCTGCGCGCCGTGCGCGATCGACGCCTGCACGAGCACGAACCCCACCGAGAACAGGCTGGCGATGCTGATCATGAGGATGAGCACGTCGGTGACGCCGCGCTCGGGGTCTTCGCGGCTCGCGTGCTTCCGCGTCTCGTCGGCGTCGAACCGGCCGATGTGCAGCCACGTCCGCAGCGAGTACGCGAGCGCGGCGACCGCCCAGCCGACGGTCGGCGCGTACTGCCACCAGCCGGCGGTTCCGACGGCGACGGCCGCGATCACACCGGCTATGAGCATCTCGGCGAAGCGGACGGCGGTGAGGTGGCGACGGATCATGCTCTGATTACACCACCGCGGCCGACCACTCTAGGGTTGATCGTCGGTGGGGTTTCGACAAGCTCAACCGGCGAAAGGGCACAACCATGACAATCCGCGCCGCAGCAGACGGTTCCGCGCTCGGCAATCCCGGCCCCGCCGGGTGGGCCTGGTACGTCGACGACTCGAGCTGGGCGGCCGGCGGCTGGAAGCACGCCACCAACAACCAGGGCGAGCTGATGGCAGTGCTGCAGTTCTTCCGCGCGACGGCGCACCTCGACGACGACCTGCTCATCCTCTGCGACAGCCAGTACGCGATCAACTGCGTCACCAAGTGGATGCCCGGTTGGAAGAAGAAGGGCTGGCGCAAGGCCGACGGCAAGCCGGTGATGAACGTCGAACTGCTCAAGGAGATCGACGACGCCCTGGTCGGCCGCACCTACCGCTTCGAATGGGTGAAGGGGCACGCCAACCACCCGCTCAACGAGGCGGCCGATGCACGCGCGAGGGCGGCATCCGAGGCATTTATGCGCGGACGTCCCGTTCCCGAGGGCCCCGGCTTCACGCGCGACGGGGCTCCGGATGCCGCGGCTCCCGTCACTTGGACGCCCGAGGCCGAGGCGGGCCCCGTGGCGGCGCCGTCCCTCTTCGATTTCGACGCGCTCGAGACCGACAGCGAGCCGGCGGACTTCGTTGACGTCACGGCCCGCCTGACCCCGGAACAGCACGAACGCCTGCGCGCCGCCGCATCCCGCAGGGGGATCAGCGTCGAGCAGGCGCTCGCCGAACTGGTCTAAACGAACAGAACCGGTCTGCCTACGGGCAGGTGGTTCCGAGCTTCGTCATCGCGTTCTGAACCGCGGTGGCCGAGTCGGTGACCGCGGTCTGATCGGCCGAGGCGGGGTCGGCCGCGTAGGCGGTGATCTGCTCGCTGAAGTCGTTGAGCGCGTTGGTGGCGTCGTCGGCGACCTTGCGCACGTCGTCGTTCGTGACGTCGGAGGCGGTGGTCTCGAACGCCTGGGCGAGGGTGCCGACGGCTTCGGCGGCCTTCGCCGGGTCGCTCTGCAGGTCGGCGAGGCCGGTCTGAAGGTCGGCGATCGTGTCCTGCACGCCGTCTTTGAGCACGGTGCAGGCTTCGTCAGTGGTCTGGCTCGAGGCGCCCGCGCCGGAGCCGGCGTCGCCGCCCGAGCCTCCCGAGGTGCAGCCCGAGAGCAGCAGGGCGGCGAACGCGATGCCCGTCAGCGTGGTGGCGATGGTGCGGCGTGAGGTGGCCAAGATTCTCCCTGAGTCGGTCGGTTCACTCCAACCTAGCCCGATCACGCGCCGACCCCCTAACCACGGGCCAGGCTTAGTAGCCGCTGAAGTAGTCGGCCTTGACCTTCTTCACGCCGATGCCCCTGAGCGCGGCGCGCATGTCGGCGACGAGCCCGGGAGGGCCCGAGACGAACGCCTGCCGGGTCGCGAGGTCGGGGATCGCCGAGCGCAGCAGGTCGGGGGTGATGCGTCCGCTGCCCGCCCAGGTCCAGTTTTGCGGCAGGGTGTCGGGGCGCGACGGGCTCACGAGCACAACACGCACGCCGCTCTTCTCGAGCAGGTCGGCATAGCCGAGCTCCTCGTTGTCGCGCACGGCGTAGACCACCACGACGTCGCGGTCGTGCCCCACCTCGTGGTCGTGCGCCAGCTGGCTCGCGAACGGCGTGATGCCGATGCCGCCCGCGACGAGTACGACCGGGGTCGTCGGGTCGCGGGGGAGCGTGAAATCGCCGCCGATGCCGGTCGCGCGCACGGCCGCGCCTTGCTCGAGGGCGAGGAACGCGCGCTTGAAACTGGACGGCTTTTCGGGAACGCTCAACGCGACCGTCAGCGGGCCATCCGTCGTCGGCGCCGACGAGATGCTGAAGATGCGCCGGCTTCCGCGGAAGTCGGCGCGGTGCGGCACGGTCAGCTCGAGGTACTGGCCGGCGCGGAACAGCACGGGACTCGTCGGCCGGAACGCGAGCTCCCACGACGACGGCGTCAGCTGCCGCTTTCCGACATAGGTCAGCCGGATGCCGCGGCGCTGGCCGAACACGAACGCGACGACGTTGCCCACCAGCAGGGCCAGCTCGGGTGTGGAGAACACCGTGCCGATCTGGAACGGCACGGCGAACAGCACCCCGACGACCGCAGCGACCGTGAGCTGCTGCCAGCGGCGTGGCGGCAGGGTGAGCGGCTCGCTGAGCATAAAGCCGGCGAGGAAGACGATCGGGAACGAGGTGAAGGTCGAGACGAGCGCGTCGCCCACGCCGGTTCCGGATGACACGAGCCGCACCATCACGATGGCCGCGGCGACAACGACGAACGTCAGCCCCACGGGCAGACGCCGCGAGCGGTAGAGCACGAGGAACGCGCCGATCACCGTGAAGGGCAGCAACCACCCGGTGGCCACCCACCAGACGGCGAAGTTGAGGCCCAACAGCGACACCACGAAGACGCCGATCGCGGCGGGGT
>Ga0247730_1001730_pt1 | contig 11515 bp, 8 predicted proteins | sample UWRJL073202C2_FD_180959 | JGI IMG/M metagenome (GOLD analysis project Ga0247730, IMG submission 180959) | Plant litter microbial communities from Arlington Agricultural Research Station in Wisconsin, United States - UWRJ-L073-202C-2 | ecosystem: Environmental > Terrestrial > Plant litter >...
GGTGAGCACGGCGAGCGCGAGGCCCGCGACGAGCGGCGGCGTGCCGAGTGTGCGCTCGAGATAGGTCGGAACATACGACGTCAGCCCGATCAGAATGGCGCCGACACCGAGCCCGATGAGCGAGGTGGTCAACAGCAGGCGACGCGAGAAGACCCAGAGAGGCAGGACGGGCTCCTCCGCGCGAGACTCCGCCCAGACGAACAGCCCGAGCAGAATCGCCCCGACCGCGAAGGCGCCGATGCTCTGCCACGAGTTCCACGCCCAGGCCTGGCCGCCCTCAAGCACCGCGAGAATCAGCAGCGACAGCGACCCGGCGAGCAGCGAAGCGCCCAGGAAGTCGACCTTGTGCTGCTTCTTCTCGACCGTCTCGTGGAAGTGCGTGTAGATCATCCACGCCGCGATCAGGCAGAGCGGGATGTTGATGAAGAAGATCCAGCGCCACGACAGAAACTGCGAGAACACCCCGCCGAGGGTCGGCCCGACGACCGACGAGATGGCCCACACGCTGGCGAGATACCCCTGCGTCTTGGCGCGCTCGGCGACCGTGTAGATGTCGCCGGCGATGGTGACTGACATCGGCTGCACCGCGCCTGCCCCAGCCCCTGGATGACGCGGAACACGATCAGCGCCGGCATGCTCCACGCGAACCCGCACAGAATCGACCCGAGCAGAAACAGCCCGATGCCGATGAGCACGATCGGCTTGCGCCCCACCATGTCGCTGAGCTTCGCGTAGATCGGCACCGAGACCGCCTGCGCGAGCAGATAGATGGAGAACAGCCAGGGGAAGAGCGTGAAGCTTCCGAGATCGTCGACGATGGATGACACGGCCGTCGCGAGGATCGTCGAATCAATCGCCACGAGCCCGGTCGTCAGCATAAGTGCGATCAGGATCGGCCCACGCTCCGATCGGAACCCGACGTCTTTACGGCTGACGGTATTGCTCACGCGGGCGCTCTTCTCGGTCGGGGGCGGGGCGGATGACTCGTAGAAGGGTAATTCGTGGGTGGGGTGCGGCATTCCCGAATTCGGAATGGCCAACAACGATTGGGAGCTGTCGACGTCCGGCCGGGATAACCAGTTACCCTTCGCGCAAAAGAGCACGATGTCAGTTATGTACGGCAAAATGATCTAGGGCTCGGCGCATTGCGTCAGAAACACGCATTGACACTTCCTGGTAGCCTGGCACCACAGCATTCCCGACAGCTAGAGAGCACCAAGTGACCCCGATTCCCATCATTGACCTGTTCGCGGGCCCCGGAGGCCTCAACGAAGGGTTCTCCCAACTAGGGGAGTCCGATGGCGCTCCTGTCTTCACGACGATCGGGTCTTTCGAAATGGAGTCAACGGCTGTTAGGACGCTGACGCTGCGAGCCGCCTATCGTCACCTGCTCCGCAGCGACGGCGGCGTGCCACAGGACTACTACAGCTTCATTCGGGGCGAAATCGACCTCGCAGCTTTCAAGGAGAATCCGCTAGTCGCTGAAGCATTCGCCGCGGCCGAAACCCACGTACATCAGGTGGAGCTTGGCGGCGACGCGGATAATTCTGAAACGATAATTCGAAAAGCGCTCGAATCAGCTGGAGTGGCCCACGGCGAGCAGCCTTGGGTGCTCATTGGCGGGCCGCCATGCCAGGCCTATTCGCTTGCAGGACGGTCGCGCCGAGCAAACGATGAGTCGTTTGCCACTGATAAGAAGCATTTCCTTTACCGCGAATACCTGCAGATCATCAGGACGTTTGCACCGCCCGTTTTCGTCATGGAAAACGTTAAAGGGCTCCTTTCGTCGACAACGTCGGGCGAGAGCATGTTCGACCTGATCAAGCGCGACTTGGAGAACCCGGGGGTTGGTCTTCGGTACTCGATTCACTCCTTGACGGTGGCAAACGCACCGGAGCTCTTGAACCCCAAAGATTTTGTTATCAGGTCGGAGCAGTACGGCATTCCTCAAAAACGCCATCGCGTCATCCTGTTGGGTATCCGAGACGGAGCTTTTCCAGAGAACGTGCCGGTCGGCGCGCTCGAACCGTCGGACTCGGTTACGGTCGAACATGCGCTCAACGGGATGCCAGCGCTCAGATCGGGGATCAGCCCATCGGGTCTGGACAGCGACGAAAGCTGGCTGAGCATCCGCGAGCGCGGTTTTGGCCGAACTGAGCAAGTCGGCATAAAGCGTTCCGGTCGCGACGCGACTCTCCATCGCGGTCGCCCCGCGATGGAGCGAACGGGCGATCCCAAGGGACCGGCTGCCTATCGCGACTGGATTTTGGACAGCCGATTTGATTGGGTGATTCAACATGAGTCCCGGAGTCACATGGTGAAGGATCTCGAACGCTACCAATTCGCAGCGGCGCTAGCCAAGAAGGAGGGGATTGCCCCAAAGCTTCGCCACTTTCCTGCCGAGCTCCTACCGAATCACAAAAACGCTGGATCCGAGGCACGACCTTTCGAAGACCGATTCCGCGTCCAAATCGCCGGAGCACCGTCGACCACCGTCGTGTCTCACATCTCAAAAGATGGTCACTACTACATCCATCCTGACCCGGAGCAAATGCGCAGCCTTACGGTCCGCGAAGCCGCCCGCCTTCAAACATTCCCAGATAACTACTTCTTTGTAGGGAACCGGACCCAGCAGTATCACCAAGTTGGCAACGCCGTTCCTCCGCTACTAGCGAATCAAATTGCAAAAGTGGTGGCTCGCCTCTTTGAACTCGCAACGAGAGACTGACCGAGTTTGACGCCGTCCGTTCATTTCGAAGCGACGCGAATTGAATCGCGCACTTGAGTAATGAGCGTTCGTAACTCATCATCTTCGAGCGCGTCGACGGCGATATGAGCTCTGAGCGCACGGATTCGCATAACCAGCCTTCGCACGAGATTGCTTCGTGTCATTCCCAAATCGTCGAGGTCGCTTGCTAGAACAACCTCATAGAACGTTCTGGCGAGCCTTCGATTTCCTGAGACGGTGGGGCGTTCCATTACCTGGACGAAGTCGTCTTCGCCGAACGGCGCAGCTCCAGACGGGACCACCGCCAGGTCAGGGCCGAACGTCCACGCTCGCCACCAGAGCCGCTGCAAAGTGTTCCGCTGCCCACCCAAATAACGCTCATCCGCAGCGCCCGGGAACCTCCAGAACGGGATTTCGGGGACCAACACGAGAGAAACGAAAGCCCAGACTTCAGCCGACGCGGCGTCACCAGTGACGACATCCAAATTGCTCAACAACAATGTCCCGCACGCGCGGTCGAAAGCTGCTTGGTCACGAGGCGACAGGGCCTTAGGGAAGCCGTATTCGCTCGCGAGATCTCGGATTGCACGTTGAACGCTCTTCAAATGCTCCACCGATGCGGGGTGCCCTCCTACGGGCGCCGGAGCTGCCGCCGCGTGTTGGACACTGCCGCTGTCGGCGAGGTCGGCTAACGCGAGGCTTGAATTCTCTACAAATTGTTCGCGGGCCGCTGACTTTGGTAAACGCGGAAGGAGAAGTTTGCCGACATATTCGAACTCGGTCATCGGTAGGCCTTCACGAACTGTTGGATATCGAGCTCGATGCGTTCGGGTTGGTCGCGATGCCAACGGGTCAATGTTGCGACTGACGTATTCGGCCAAATTCTCGAGACGAGCAGTCGCAGGATGTCTCCTAAAGCTTGGCCTTCCGGAGAGATCGGTCGAGCCAGCGTTTCTGCCGACTGAATGGCGATGAGAGATAGTTGACGAGTGACGTCCAACTCCAATGCCTTAGCGAGTCGCTTGGACTCCGCAAAGGTCGGGTTTGACAGCATCGCGGCTATTGAAGCGAGGCCAGAGTTCAGCGTGAGACGGACCGACGCAATGAACAGGGACTCTAAATCGGATTGATCTACGCCCAAAACCCATGCCGCGTCGCGATTTCTTGGCCTTGTTACCCTAAAGTCTTCGCTGTCGGTGGGGAACAATCCTCCTTCTCCTTCGAGGGCAGCGTCTTGTCGAGACGACCAGAGGATTGCACCCGCCACGTTGGCGCCCGCAGGAATCAGGGCTACAGGGCGCCGGGCGACTATTGAAGTCTCGACAATGAGCCTCCCACCCATCGATTCGCCCGACAAGACAACGTCGAGCACGAGGTCGCATTGCTGACTGTTTGGAATTCGCAGATCCAACACACAACGCTCTATCTTTGTTGCGGTGGATTTCGCGACCACCAAGACCCGCAGATCGCTAGATGGGTCCAACCCGGATTCAGCACAAACTCGATCACGGTTGATCGAAATGCCAGCTTGGAGCCGCAACTTCGTTTGGAAATCCCAGGCCTCTACATGTCGAGGAAGTGGAATCGTCTCGTCTCCGACAAGCTTCCATCCGGTGAGAAGTGCGACTTCGTCCGCTGGCACGAGAAAAGGCGATACCGCGTATCTCACTGAACATTCCTGTCGACTTCATAAACTTCTACGTCGAACGCGATCGAGAGATCCGTTGTTCGACGCGCTATCCACTGGACTTCGGTCGGTTCACTACCGACGACGACAACCCGCGCGTCTCTTCCTTGTCCAAGTATTGTCGATCCCCCAATGTTCACCGAGACGAAACCGAGACCTTCGTCCACGGTTTGATCTACGCCGCCCCCGGCCAAAGCAATTCCAATTGAAGCTCGCAATCCGGTTCGCGCGGTACCAGCCGCCGGCGTGACCAATATTGTCATTTGCGTTCGCAACTCAGAGTCGTGATCCAAGGGGCCTGACGATACAACCTTTAGCCTTGCTTCGGCGCCCTTTCTCTTGCCGCCACCGCCCCCGCCGGCCGCTTCCGACGGGGCTGCGGCTGTACCGAGAGAGCCTGCGACCAGATGTGAAAGTCCTTGCGCAATTGCCGACGTCGAGGACGATGGCGTAGACCCGATCGAAGCCCGGTTACCCCACCGATGCTCGAGAACCTTCCTGATGTTTTGCAAAGCCATTTTCACAACGGACTTTTGAGCCCGATCTCCCAGCAACTCCGGGCGCCATGAGTCGTGAGTCGGGGGTTCAGCGAGTGCAAATACATGGTCCTCGTTCTCCGCCGCTTTGAAAACCCCGGCCCATTCGAAGCTCCCCTCCGGGGACGGAGGTCCCTCAAGATACTCGACGACCAGGTTCGGTGATCTGACTAAAGCGACGTGATGCGCCGGGCCTTCGATCATTGCTGCGGAGCGCGGAGCGTCAGGATCGTCTATGGACGAACCGTCATCAATGTTCGCGCGCTCGCGAAAGGTCATTGGAACGGTCACTAGCTCGCCGACAATCTTGCGAGGTTTCTCAAGACCGATGAAGTCCCTACGAAGCCCCGGCGGAAGTTCCTCAGTAGCTAAGCTGGAAACCAATCCCTGAAAAGCTTGCACGAATCCGCCGAGCGGAGGTCTCGATTCCACGCTCGGCAGGGGCATTGATACGCCATTCCAGCTAAACGCAACGGACATTTCTGCGGCGAGGTCAGGGCCTTCTACAAGCTTCGGCCATAGATTCCACAACGCGGCCTCGACGATAAATCGCATTCCCTGTTCAGGCGTTCGACCACCGAAATCCGGCTGCACTATCATCAGCGTGGTTCCAGTTTCCGAACCGTCGAAGCTCGGCATCCCTAGCTCGCGTGCGAGCTCGTCAGCCTCAGCCCCGATCAAGGGAATCGGCGCTTGGCCCGGCTCGGCACCCCACCAATGGCGACCGGTGTACAGCTCACCATTGTGGCTAAACTCGTTGCCGATGGCGCAAGCCATAAGTCTGGTCTGAAGAACGCCTTCGTGTTTCGCGCGCGAGTAGACGACGACCGTGTTCACGGCTGAGACAACGTAAGCGATTGTCTTTCCGAATCCATACGTACCGCCGGTGTGGCCTGCGGTGTTGGTCTTGCCGACGTTAAGTACGAAATCTACCCAGTCGTATACCCGATTCTCACTGACGTCGCTGGCAGAGACAGGTCCGCCTAGCCCCAGAGTCCCGCGGTCCGTGATGAAGAGTGCTGTGCACACGCCGCTCAACTCAGACAATCCGGTGCCCATTGCACGCTCACGCTCAGTTAGCAGGGACTCCAACAGGGCAGTCTTCTCGAGATAGTCGAGATCTCGACCATGCATGCTGAATCGGACCGATTGCGCTCGCGGGCGCTTCGCGTCCCAACTGTTCTGCGCAGTCTCCCTTACCAACACGGTCAATGGATCTAGCTGTGGGCGACCCAACAGTTTGTAGAAACCGGCTGCGCCAATCGTGCCGCTCGGAGGGTACTTCTCGGGGATCCATTTAGCTTTCACTTGAGTGCCAACCTACGGAGTACGGCGTTCGCGGACGTCGAAGGCACCGGCCTCGGCTCTGGTCCGGAAAGATCGATAACGTAATTGAGTTCCGTTGTGCCAGCGGGCATCCTTCCCCCCTCGAAGGACTTCTCTACGATCCTGGGGAAATCATCGTCTAAGACGTTGAACATCACCGTTTCTACGACGCGATATCGCGTTTCGTACGATTCGAAATGCTCCCAGCGGAACCCAGCATCGCGGAGCTTCGTCTCGAAAAGGATCGTGTCATCGACTACTCGCTCAACGTCCCGCACAAGCGACGTGAGGCTAACACCGCCGTCGCTCTCTTCGAGTCGATGGACGATCAGGTGCAGGTACTCGCCGAGCGGCGCAGACAGCTGTTCGACACCATGAATGGTAACGAATACCCCTTCACGCCTTAAAGTCGATTTGACTTCAATGTGGTCGATGCCATTCCGGAAATCGTGTGCCGCTTTTGACGGGCCGCGCCACACCGCACACTTTGCTCCAATATTGAGCAGGTCTCGGAGAGTCAATAGCTCTCCTAGCAAGCCAATGCGTTCGCCTTCGGACAACATGGGAGTCGCGGGCTCTGCGAAAAGAGCCCGCCAATGCTCGTACGCAACCTTCATGTCACGACCCGGTTTGCCGCTCTGCATGACGGAGTCCATCAGCTCTCGAGCAAACTGTCCGAATACCTCGTCCAGTCGTCTATCCATGCAGATCGCGCTCGCGTATCGCCCGGCCGGAAGGAGGACCGTTCGAAGCTGAAGCGCGCGACCCGCGCCGGTGTCTCGGAATTGCTCGGCTGGAAGAAGCGGCACGAGCATATGCCGGTCGCCTTTCGAATCCAGCCCTGCAATGACCTCACGACCATCAGCGAGGATTCCAACGGAAGCGACGTTCAGGCCGTCCGCGTCAGGTAAGGGCGTAGTGCTCAACACGGCCCAAACCGACCCGAAATCGTGTTCAGCCATCAAGGCTCACATCGTTTCGCGAACCTTCGGTGTCCAAGTATTCACCCTGTTCATCGAGGTCCATGACACTTTCATCGCTAGCGATGTCAGCCTGAATCTTATTTGAGTCTTCGGACCCTTTCGCTGCCTTTGGAAACACAATCGCGACACCAACGAGGGTTCCGATTGCGTCGAGTTTCTCGCGTCCTTTTACTCCTAGTCGTGGCGTGGAATCCCTAGCTATCGGATAAAGCAGAAGCAGGGGCGTGCCTAAGGAATTACGCGCAAGCTGAATCGTATTGTCGTCGTCTTCCGTGGTCAGTCCATCCGGGAGATCCACTAGGCGGTCTTGTCGCGACATCAGCGTTCCAATATTTGCAGTGTCCTCTGTAGACGAAGCGATAAGCCTCGATCGGGAAATTGGTCGAACGCTTAAGCCGACGTCGACGGTCTGCCCGTCGCCGCGTACTGTGTTGATGGCAACATTCCAGCTCGCGAGGGCACCATGCTGAATCTGGTCTCGAACGTAGCTAGCCACCAAGCCTCCAGCCATGTCAGATGAGTCATGGAACGAGTACCGGTCCAAAAATTCCAGAATCAGATCCGCTTCGATGCTCGGGAAGATCCTGTAAGAGGCTGATCTTCCGACCACTTCGCGCTCAGCTATTTCCTTAATGAGGGTCGTAGCCGCGGAGAGATTCCCTTCCACGACTGATGTGCTCCGATGGTTGAAGTATGTAGTTTGTGGCCGATGCTCGGAGAATGAAGCTGTTGCTTGCACGGCAAAGAACATCTTGTTCTTTGCCGTCACGGACATCCGCGGATGCAGCAGAATCCTGACTGCCAGTTCTCGAGGGGTCGCCACCCCGCCTTTGTAGCGTTGGATTTCCGCGCGAATCTCCCTTTCGACTACGGACAGGAACCGGAAGTCGTTGGCTAGGCCGACCGTAGTCCAAACGCGAGGAAGATCTTCATATCCGTTGCGATAGCCAAACCACCGCCCCATTTGAAGAACACTGTCGTACGCGCCACCGCCGCGCAAAAAGTAGGAACTCACTAGCCCGTACAACGTCAAGCCTCGGGAAAGTGTGTTGCCGCCCACCGCGATGACTGTCGCAGGCTCGTCCGCATATAAGAGGCGCTCCGAAGATTGACTATTGTCGGCAACAACCCTCACGTCTGGCAGAACGCGAGAAATTTCGTCTTCGATCTCCGAAAAGTGCAATCGCTGATGCCCATACTTCGCGGGAGACTCGAGAATCTGTTCGGTATTCCATTGCGCTCGCCAGTTGCTTCGCTCTCCACTCGCCCAGTCCCGTCGCAACCCAGCTAGGTGGTCTTGAATTTCCGGCAGCAACTCAAGATGTTGGGCTACTCGGGTGGAAGTATGAATAAGCATGCTCGAGTGCTTCGAGCTTCCTGCACGGACACGCCTTGCCGCCGTGGCAATCACAAACCACCTGATAGCGTCCGCCATGCCACGCGGTATCTGGGGCACGAAGTCAACGCCTTTGCCCGATCTGAAGATGGCGGCCTCTGTGCTATCTACGAACCTGATTACGTCGTGATTCTGTGGGGCTTCGACATCTTCATCGTCCAATCCGAAGAGTTCTTCCGCCCCGAAATAGCCGTTCGGTTTATCCAGCGAGTAGATGAAAGACCGTGGGTAGATGTCTGAACTGTCGTTCGGGTTCGCTAGGACATTCGCAAACGGTGTCGCCGTGTATCCCACATAGGCCACGCGAGGAAGCGCCAACAGCCCTACGATTTCCTCGTTTACTCTTGTCCTATCGAGGTCAGGGTCCTTATGGGCGTTAGGGCTGGCTTGATCGGCTTCATCGTCGATAATTAGAACCGGGCAGTGCTCAAGCCCGTTCTGGAGGTGCGCCTTCTCCAACCATTCGCGGAGACGGGACAACCTAGATACGTTCTTCTTGACTACGGCAATTAGCTTCAATTCGGTGCCCGCAACCAGTGGTAGTGCTTTGACCGGATCCCCGAAATCGCTCGTCTCGTCAGTGAGCTGAATCCAATCAGCCTGATTCAGATCGGAGAGCTGCTCGTCCAGGCGCAATTGCGTCTGGCGCCGTAAAGCGTTATGCACGCCAGATAGAACGATGAACATCCGGTAGCCTGCGTCCGCAGCTTTAGCGATCGTCGCTGTGAAGTTCGCGGTCTTCCCGGATTGAACATATCCGACTACTAAACCGCGCGTCCGGATAACTGGTGCCAGCGGGTTGCCTAGCATTCCAACTATGTCCTCGGATGACGCGTCGATCGACGGCACCGCGTTAACCCACCCGGAATCCGCCTCGAGAAGAGACTTCAGACTGTTCCAGTACTTACCGTCGTAACCGGATCCCAAGTACCAAGGAGCTCCCTCATCCTCGGGATCCACGACGGCGTTACGGAACAACACGCTTTGGCGATCGGCCAAGATAGCTTCGCGTTCTTCGAGTATCCGGTCGATAAGAGCATCGTCATTTATCATCACTCTTAACTCGGCAACTGCTTCATCGAGAGCAACTCCTCGATTCAGCATTTGAGTCAGGCTCTTCAGCGTCAATGCTTCGCGAGGGGTGAGGGGCATGATTCTCCAATGGAGTGTGACTCGGAACTTCAACAATAGATGGAGGACAAAGTCTGGCTCAGTCCCCAAAGAGGGGCGCTCTCGGGACCCCGAAGAAGCAGACTGAGGACGCACCGGCTAGCGCTGCACGCAAGGGAATTGCAGCTACTCTGGCGGTGACACTCGAAATCGAAGGTATTGAAAAGGTCTACGACCGCAAGCGCCTCCCAGCCCAACGCGCCAGACTAGACACGTGCTCTCCCCCGCTGCGCCCTCGACCCCGTGGATCCTCGGCGCCGTCCTCGTGCTCCTCCTCGCATTCATGGCGTTCAACGCGATCCGCAAGAATCGGCGCGACTACTCGACGTTCAAGCGGCAGCGGTCGAGCAAGCGGCGGCGCAAGACGTTCCGCAAGTGGCTGCGGCAGTCGTTCCTCAACTTCGGCGGCGCGGCCGTGGTCGTGCTCCTCCTGAGCTGGCAGTTCGTCGAGCCGTTCAAAGAAGCGGTCGAGCAGTGGGGCTTCGTCGAAGGAGCCCGCGGCGCGTTCGACGACAGCGGCTGGTTCGGCCCCGCCATCACCGGCGCGCTGGTCATTCTCATCGTGGGCGGCGCCATCATCGGCATATTCCTCGCGCGCGGAGAGCTCGACGGAGAGACCGAGGTGCCGTCGATCGGCGACGTGCAGGCACTCCTCCCCCGCAACCGCGCCGAGTTCAAGTGGGGCGCGGCGCTCGCGATCAACGCCGGACTCGTCGAAGAACTGCTCTTCCGCCTGGCCCTGCCGGCGCTCATCTTCGGCGTCACCGGGAGTGCGGTAGCCGCCGTGGCGGCCAGCATCCTGATCTTCGGCCTTCTGCACATCTACCAGGGCCTGCCCGGCATTGTCGGATCGATCATCCTGGGCACCGCGTTTATGGCGATATATCTCGCGACCGGCAGCATCGTCGTCGCGATCGTGGTGCACGCGTTGTTCGATCTTCGGTCGTTGGTGCTCATTCCCGTGGTGGTTTTCAGGGTGCACAAGCAGCTGGGCAATGGGGCGCCGCCGGTGAAGAAAAAGAGCGACGCGGATGACGCGGGAGTGCCGATTCCGTAGGTGCGGTTTCGATACGGGCGCCAGAGCGCCCTACTCAACCAGCGGTCAGGCCAGACGCAACGCTGCCCACGACACCGGGGGCAGCTCGATCGTCAGGGTGCCGTCGGCGATAGCGGCCTCGATCGGCCGCAGGCCCACTCGCTCGGGATCCGCGAGCGTGTTCGTGGCGTGGATGTCGTCGTCGAAGATCGCGACCGCCTCGACCAGCCCGACCGACCCCAGCGCCGAGATGTCGATCGTCACTGTGGTGGCCGAGTCGACCGAGCGGTTCACCAGGAAGACCGAGGTTCCGAGATCATCCGATGTCACCGCGGCATCCACGACGTTGACCGTGCCGTGCACGCTCGACTCGTAGGTGTCCGACACGATGCGCGGGGTGAGCGCGGTCGCACCGGCCAGCCGCGAGGTTACGGCGAACGGGAAGAACGTGGTCTGCTTCCACGCGACGCCGCCCGGCTCGGTCATGATGGGCGCGATCACGTTCACTAGCTGGGCGAGGCTCGCAGAGCTGACCCGATCCGCATGATTGAGCAGTGAAATGAGCAGGCTGCCGACGACCACCGCGTCGACGACCGTGTACGAGTCTTCGAGCAGGCGCGGGGCTTTCGGCCAGTTGCCGACTCCCGAAATCT
>Ga0247730_1001732_pt1 | contig 11500 bp, 9 predicted proteins | sample UWRJL073202C2_FD_180959 | JGI IMG/M metagenome (GOLD analysis project Ga0247730, IMG submission 180959) | Plant litter microbial communities from Arlington Agricultural Research Station in Wisconsin, United States - UWRJ-L073-202C-2 | ecosystem: Environmental > Terrestrial > Plant litter >...
GCTGGCGCTCGTTCATGCCGTCACCTCCGTGAAAAAGGCACGATACGGAGGCGGCGGCATGAAGGGCCCGTCGATCACTCGCTGGCGCTCGTTCATGCCCCCAGCGTCCTCAGGCGAGGCGACGACCACCGAGAATCGGGGTGGACGTGAGGTGAACTTCTCGCTACTCGTCGAGCAGGCTCAGCAGGTAGGCGCCGTAGCCGCTCTTGGCGTACGCCGCTGCCTGCGCGCGCAGGCCGTCGTCGGACAGGAACCCGCCACGCCAGCCGGCCTCCTCCGGGCACCCGATCGACAGGCCCTGGCGGTGCTGGACCGTCCGGATGAACTCGCCGGCCTCGGCGAGGCCGTCGAACGTCCCGGTGTCGAGCCAGGCGACTCCACGCTCGAGCACGTCGACCTGCAGACGCCCCTCCTCCAGGTACAGCCGGTTGAGGTCGGTGATCTCGAGCTCGCCGCGCGCCGACGGCGTCAGGCTGCGCGACTTCTCGACGACGTCGTTGCCGTAGAAGTACAGCCCGGGAACCGCGAAGTGGCTCTTGGGCACCTCGGGCTTCTCCTCCAGGGAGATCGCCTTGCCGTCGGCGTCGAACTCCACGACACCGGACGCCGAGGGGTCCTTGACCCGGTACCCGAAGATCACGGCGCCGTCGACGTCGTCGAAGCGGGTCAGCTGGGTGCCGAGCCCGGCGCCGTAGAAGATGTTGTCGCCCAGCACCAGCGCGACCGAGTCGTCACCGATGTGGTCGGCGCCGATGACGAACGCCTGCGCGAGACCGTCGGGGCTGGGCTGCTGCGCGTACGTGATCGAGATGCCGAACTGCGACCCGTCGCCCAGCAACCGCTCGAACTGCTCCGCGTCGTGCGGCGTCGTGATGATGAGGACCTCGGAGATGCCCGCGAGGATCAGCGTCGAGAGCGGGTAGTAGATCATCGGCTTGTCATAGACGGGCATCAGCTGCTTGCTGACGGCCTTCGTGACGGGGTGCAGTCGTGAGCCGGTTCCACCGGCCAGGATGATTCCTCGCATGCCGGACACTCTAGGGCGTCCCCGCGCAGCACCTCTGATCGCGGCTCGGGAGGCCGCCTGTCCTGCACTAGGCTGTCTCCCATGCATTCCGTCCTCGTCACCGGTGGCGCCGGCTTCATCGGCTCCAACTTCGTCCGTCATCTCATCGCCACCACGGACCTGTCGGTCACGGTGCTCGACAAGCTCACCTACGCGGCGAGTCGTGACAGCATCTCCGACCTGCCGGCCGACCGGTGCCGCCTCGTCGTCGGCGACATCGTCGACGCCGCGCTGGTCGACGAGCTCGTCCGCAGCCACGACGCCGTCGTCCACTTCGCGGCCGAGTCGCACAACGACAACTCGCTCAACGACCCGAGCCCGTTCGTGCAGACCAACCTGGTCGGCACGTTCACGCTGCTCGAGGCCGTCCGCCGCCACGACGTGCGCTTCCACCACATCTCGACCGACGAGGTCTACGGCGACCTCGAGCTCGACGACCCGCAGCGCTTCACGGAGGCCACGGCGTACGAGCCGTCGAGCCCCTACTCGGCGACCAAGGCCGGCTCCGACCTGCTGGTCCGCGCCTGGGTCCGGTCGTTCGGCGTCCGCGCCACGATCAGCAACTGCTCCAACAACTACGGCCCGTACCAGCACGTCGAGAAGTTCATCCCGCGCCAGATCACGCAGCTCATCGACGGCCTGCGTCCCCGTCTGTACGGCGACGGCCTCAACGTCCGCGACTGGATCCACGTCGAGGACCACAGCAGCGCCGTCCTGACGATCCTCGACAAGGGCGAGATCGGCCAGACCTACCTCATCGGCGCCGACGGCGAGAAGAACAACCGCGAGGTCGTCGGCAGCCTCCTGACGATTTTCGGCCGCGAGCCCGACGACTTCGACCACGTCAACGACCGTCCCGGCCACGACCGCCGGTACGCGATCGACTCGTCGAAGCTCCGCACGGAGCTCGGCTGGCTGCCGCAGTTCGCCGACTTCGCCACCGGCATCGCCGACACCGTCGAGTGGTACCGCGCCAACGAGGCGTGGTGGCGCCCCAGCAAGGCCGCCACCGAGTCGATGTACGCCGCCCAGGGTCAGTGACCATGGAGATCACCGCCAGCCCCGTCCCGGGGCTCCTCGTCGTGCGCACCCCCGTCCACGGCGACAACCGCGGCTGGTTCATCGAGAACTGGCAGCGCGAGAAGATGGTCGCCGCCGGCCTGCCCGACTTCGGGCCCGTGCAGCACAACGTGTCGTTCAACCACAACGCCGGCGCCACCCGCGGCATCCACGCCGAGCCGTGGGACAAGTTCGTCTCGGTCGCCGCGGGCAAGGTCTTCGCGGCCTGGGTCGACCTGCGTGACGGTGAGTCGTTCGGCACCACCTTCACGATCGAGCTCGAGCCCGGCGTCGCGGTGTTCGTGCCGCGCGGGGTCGCCAACTCCTACCAGACGCTCGTCGACGGCACGGCCTACTCGTACCTCGTCAACGCGCACTGGAGCGCCGACGCGCAGTACACCAACCTGAACCTCCTCGACGAGACCGCGGCGATCGACTGGCCGCTGCCGATGCGGGAGGTCTCCGACAAGGACAAGGCACACCCCCGGCTCGCGGACGTCGTGCCCGTCCGTCCTCGTCGCTCCGTGATCCTCGGCGCCGACGGCCAGCTGGGCCGCGCGCTGCGCGTCCTGCTGCCCGACGCCCTGGCCCTCACGCGCTCCGACCTCGACCTGACCGACCCCACGGCGTACGACAGCGTGCCGTGGAAGGACGTCGACACGATCTACAACGCCGCGGCCTACACCGCGGTCGACAAGGCCGAGACCCCCGACGGACGCCGCGACGCCTGGGCCGTCAACGTCACGGCCGTCGCGACGATGGCACGGATCGCGATCGAGCACGGCCTGACCCTGGTCAACGTCTCGTCCGACTACGTGTTCGACGGCACCGCCGAGTCGCACACCGTCGACGAGCCGCTCTCCCCGCTCGGCGTCTACGGCCAGACCAAGGCGGCCGGCGAGGCCGTCACCTCGACCGTCCCGCGGCACTACGTCGTCCGCACCAGCTGGGTCATCGGCGACGGCGGCAACTTCGTCTCCACGATGCAGCGACTGGCCCGTGACGGCGTCAGCCCGTCCGTCGTCGACGACCAGCACGGACGGCTCACGACGGCGGCCGAGCTCGCGGCGGGTCTCGTCGACCTGGTGCGGTCGGGTGCGCCGTACGGCACCCACCACCTCACCGGTGGCGGCCCCGTCAAGACGTGGGCCGACATCGCCCGCGAGGTGTTCGCCGAGGAGGGACGCGATCCCGCCGACGTCACCGGCGTCTCGACCGAGGTCTACGGCGCGGGCAAGGACCTGGCTCCACGCCCCCGGCACAGCGCCCTCGACTGAGCCCGGCGTGGGTCACGGGGCGAGGCGCTCGCGGTCCCAGCCGCCGTCGACACGTGTGAACCGGATGCGGTCGTGCAGGCGACTGACCCGTCCCTGCCAGAACTCGATCTGCTCGATCGCGATGCGGTAGCCGCCCCACACGGGCGGTCGCTCGACGTCGCGGTCGGCGAACACGCGCTCGACCTCCTCGACCCGGCGCTCGAGGGACTCCCGGCTCGCGATCCGCCGCGACTGCGGGGACGCGACGGCGCCGACCTGCGACCCGCGGGGACGTGAGCCGAAGTAGGCGTCCGACTCCTCGTCCGAGAGGCGCACGACGCGGCCCTCGACCCGCACCTGGCGCTGCAACGGGTGCCAGAGCATCGTGGCCGCGGCGAACGGGTTCGCCGTCAGCTCGCGGCCCTTGCGCGAGTCGTAGCCCGTGAAGAAGGCGAGCCCGCGGGCGTCGAAGCCCTTGAGCAGGACGATGCGTGACGACGGGCGTCCGTCGACGGTCGCGGTGGCCAGCGCCATGGCGTTGGGCTCGTGCAGATCGGCTGCCACGGCTTCGTCCAGCCAGCGGCCGAACAGGGCCACCGGGTCGTCGCCGGCCGCCGTCTCGTCGAGACCGTCACGGGCGTACTCCGACCTCATCCGCGCCAGATCTGGGGACTCCATGTGTCCACGGTATCGGCGCAGTGCAGAATGCAGCGTATGACTGAAGTGCACCATGGACTTGAAGGCGTCATCGCGTTCGAGAGCGAGATCGCCGAACCCGACAAGGAAGGGTCAGCGCTTCGCTATCGCGGCGTCGACATCGACGACCTCGTCGGGCGCGTCCCCTTCGAGAAGATCTGGGGCCTGCTGGTCGACGGGACGTACGAGCCCGGCCTCCCGCCCGCCGAGCCGTTCCCGATCCCCGTCCACTCCGGCGACATCCGCGCCGACGTGCAGAGCGCGATCGCGCTGACCGCCCCCGCCTGGGGCATGAAGCAGCTGTACGACATCGACGACGTCCAGGCACGCGACGACCTCGCCCGCGCCGCGGTCATGGTCCTCTCGTACGTGGCGCAGGCCGCTCGCGGCGTCGGCCAGCCGTTCGTCCCGCAGAGCGAGGTCGACAAGGCCGGCACCATCACCGAGCGCTTCCTGACCCGCTGGCGCGGCGAGGTCAACCCCGACCACGCGAAGGCCATCGACGCCTACTGGGTGTCCGCGGCCGAGCACGGCATGAACGCCTCGACGTTCACGGCGCGTGTCATCGCCTCCACGGGTGCCGATGCCGCCGCCGCCCTCTCGGGTGCCGTCGGCGCGATGTCGGGCCCGCTGCACGGCGGCGCCCCCGCCCGCGTGCTCACGATGATCGAGGAGGTCGAGAAGTCCGGCGACGCCACGAAGTACGTCAAGGGCCTGCTCGACGCCGGCGAGCGTCTCATGGGCTTCGGGCACCGCGTCTACCGCGCCCAGGATCCCCGCGCCCGCACTCTGCGCCGCACGGCCAAGGAGCTCAACGCCCCCCGCGCCGAGGTCGCCATCGCCCTCGAGGAGGCCGCGCTCAAGGAGCTGAAGGAGCGTCGTCCCGACCGCGTGCTCGAGACCAACGTGGAGTTCTGGGCGGCCATCGTCCTCGACTACGCCGAGATCCCGCCGCACATGTTCACCGCGATGTTCACGTCGGCCCGCACCGCGGGTTGGAGCGCGCACATCCTCGAGCAGAAGCGCACCGGCCGCCTGATCCGTCCGTCCGCGATCTACACCGGCCCCGCCTCGCGCGGTGCCGACGAGGTCGAGGGCTGGAACCCCGACTGGGCCAACCGCTGACTCACTCGCCGCGTGCGGCTCCTCGCATCGTGGGGTCGCGCGCGGCGAGGACGTCGTCCAGCAGCACCTTCGCGCGTGCCGCGAACGAGTGCTCGGCCGCGACACGGGCGGCATTCGCCGCGATGACGGCGTCGTCGGGCCAGGCGGACGAGTCCTGCGCGAGCAGCGACCGCAGCTCGTCCTGCGTCCGGTAGGTCTGCACCGAAGGGCCCAGGACGTCCTGGAGCCCGTCGACCGGGTCGCTCACGACCCGTGCCCCTGAGGCGACGGCGTCGAACAGGCGGTTGGAGTAGAAGCCGAGCCGGGCCATGTCGGTCCAGTGGTCGTTCAGGACGATGCGGGCGCCACGGTAGGCCGACGGCACCAGCTCGTTGGCGAGGTGGTCGGAGCCGACGTGGGCCGGGTCGATGAACTCCTCCCACCCGTCGCCGAACACCGTCAGATCGGCGCCGACCGCGACGGCGTCGCCGACGACCGGCCGCATGACCTTGCGGGTGCGACCGACGAACAGCGTCCCGAGCCCGTCCATCGTGTCTCCGTCGGGCGTGAAGCGTGCCGGATCGGTCGCCTGCAGGAGCGTGCGCACCTCCCGCGAGGCCGTCGAGACCTGCTCGGCCCAGCCACGTCCCGCCGAGTAGACCAGGTCGAATCCCTGCGCCAGCTCGTCGAGCGGCACCTCGTCGGGGTGGCTGATGACCCACAGGACGTTGGTCGCCCCGGGCTGCGCCACGGCCGGCCACCGGCCCCGCAGCGTCAGCGTCACGTCGTCGAGGTGGTCGACGCCCGGACGCTCGTGGGCGCCGCGACGGTCGACGAAAGCCTCCTGACCCCAGTGGCGCAGGCCGCGGACGAGGTCGTCGGCGAAGTAGGTGTCGCCCCACTCATCACCCCGCGGCCCACCCTGCGCGGCGATCTTGACCGCCCACCGCAGGCTCGGCATCCCGGCCGCCGGGCCGTCCCGGACGACCCGCGGCGGGCGCGTCAGCACCGGGACGGCCGTGGTGCGCCGCCCACTGACCGGCAGACCCGCGCCGGGGCGGAAGCCGTCGACCTGGAACCCGGCGCGCTCCCAGTGCTCGGTGCGGGCGGCCGGCAGCCGTCCACCCCATCGCTCGAGCAGCAGGAGCTGGTCGTCCTCGGCCGGAGCCGGCAGCGGCGTCCTGGCGCGACGGCTGACCCGTGACGCCGTGATGGTCACGAACGTCCCGGGGTGCGCCTCCGCGAGGCGCAGACTCAGGTCGACGTCGGCGAGATCCCCGAACGCCTCGTCGAGGCCGCGGATCCTCACCAGCACGTCGGCGCGCATCACCAGGCATGCCGAGCTCACGGCATCGGGCACCGGGACGTCGCCGCCCGGCAGGTCCTCGACCGGGTGCGATGCGAGCAGGTGCACCGGCACGACGTGCGTGCCGGCGGAGACGAGCCCCGCCGACCGGATCGTGTCGTCGGCCGTCAGCAGCAGGGGCTGCGCCGCGAGCACGTCGGGCCGGCTGACGGCCTCGAGGAGCGGGGCGAGCCAGCCGGGGTGCACCTCGGTGTCGGGCTCGAGCAGCACGACGATCTCGCCGGTGGACGCGGCGAGGGCCCGGTTGGCCGCGACCGCCACGTGCGACACCTCCGGCAGGCGGTCGACCCGCACCCGTGGGTCACCGGCCCAGCACGCCGTCAGGATCGAGGCGATCTCGCGGTCGGAACCGTTGTCGACGACGACGACCTCGACGTCAGCGTCGCCACGGTCGAGCACGTGGTCGACGGCACGCCGGGTGCGATGGCGGTCGCCGTCGGCGACCACCAGCACCGACACCCGGCCCTCGACGCGTCCCTGCAGCCCCTCGTCGACCGCATGCCAGTCGACGGCGTCCGCGGTCGGGAGCGTCAGCCGGCTCGCGGCGGCGAGCATGTGGGCCCGGAACGCACCCCACGGCACCGGCTCGACCCCGGACCCGGGCTCGGGGACGGTCGGCGCCGACTCGTCGGCGTGGGCCAGGAAGTGGCCCAGCGGCCCTCCGGGGTGCTCCGACGCTGCGGGCACCCGCTTCAGGTACGTCACCCCGTCGAAGTGCGGGCCGGTGGCGCCCTCGACCTGACCGGTGCGCAGGAGGTGCATCAGCGTCATCGGCATCCGGACCCCCGCCTTGCTGCGGTACCAGGCACGCTCGTACAGCGGCGAGGGCGTCAGCGCCTGTGACTCCCCCGTCTCGAGGAAGTGCCACACCGCCTCCCGGTCGTCGACGAACGTGCGCCGCGTCTGGGCGGCGTAGTACTCGCGATCGAGGATCCCGGAGGCGAGGACGGCCTCCATCGCGTCGGACTGCTGCTGCCGCAGCCGCGAGAACTGCCTCCACGACCGCTTGCCCAGCGGCGGCACGGGGGCGCCCGCATGGGCGTGCTGCAGGTAGAAGCCGACCGGACCGCCCGGGTGCTCGATCGCCTGAGGGGCGAGATCGACCAGCGCTGCGACGTCGAGACCGGCGCGGACCGGGAAGGCAGCGGCCGAGCCGTCGAGCATCGCCGCGACGACCTCGTCCGGCACCAGCCCGGTCGCGTCGACGTCGGTCAACGGGTTGGGCAGCAGCCCGGCCGCGGCACCCTCGCGCATCCAGTGGTCGACGGCGTCGTGTGGCGCCATCTCGGTGCGCGTCTGCAGCCCGTAGTACCACGGGTCGAACAGCCCCGACCCCAGCAACCGGTCGACGTCGGCGCTGCCGGACGTCCCGTCGGGCGCGACGGCCTCGCGAGCCCTCCTCGCGACGCCGCGGAGTCGGTTCGTGGGCGACGGCGACATGCTCCTCCTCGGTGTCGGGCACCCCGAAGACTACGCAATGACGCCGACGCCTCAGGGCCAGCCCCGCGCTCCCCTATGCTGAGCGCGATATGAGGTCCACGTGGATGAAGGTGACGGTCGGCGTGATCGTCGTGGTCGCGCTCGGCAGCGTGCTCATCGGGCTGGCCTCGCCCGACGGCTCGGTCGACGGGGCCGTGAAGCCCGTCAACCAGGGTCCCCGCCCCACGAGCGCGGCGACACCCCCTTCCGCGAGCCCCACCGCGACCCCGACCGAGGAGCCTGCTCCCGGATCGTCCGGCCCCGACCTGGCGCCGGCCTCGGTGGCGGGGACGTGGCCCGGGCTCCCCGCGAAGGCCACCGTGACCGGCAAGGACGTCGACTGGTGCGGTGCCGTCACGACCACGGGCGCCGGCGAGGCGGAGCGGGTGTTCGGGCGCAAGGCCGTCGACGCCGCCGCGTGCGCCGCGGTCGGCTTCGTCCTCGACCACCGGTACTCACGGCTCTCGCTCCCCCGCACGACCTACGAGGCGTCCGACTTCGACACGATCCTGCCGTCCATCGACCCGCCCACCGTGGCCGACGTGTACCGGCCCCGGATCGCCTCGTTCATCGCCGACGCCCGTTCCGACACGGCCGGTGAGCAGCTGGGACTCGTGCTCTTCACGGCCCGCGACACGCCGCGCGGTGCCGAGCACGCCTCGGCGGGCCGCGGGCACGTGTTCTACGGCCCGGCGTTCACGAGGGACGGCTACAAGGACCGCGCGGTCTGGATCAACCCCTCCTGGTCGTCGGTCGCGATCGCGGTCGACCGGTCGTCGTCCGAGCCACGCATCCGGGCGACGCTCACGGCGTCGGCCGCCCTGCCGGTCTATGCGACCGCGACGCGCAGCGACGCGATGCTCACGATCCCGACGCGCGCCACGTTCCTGCTGCGCCACGGCGGCGGCACGACGTGGCGGATCAACGGCTGGACCATCACGCGTGGCGATGCTGCATACGCGCCGCTGAGGGTGCGCTGACCGTCGGCCACGCCACAAGACGGCCCAGGACGTGAGAGGGGGCCGGCCATCCCCCCGAGACGGCCGGCCCCAAGACGCTTGCGCGTCGGTGCCTCTGAGAGAGACAGTAGCGAATTCCCGGCCACAAGTGCAGTCTTGACTTTCGACGCCGGACTAGTTATTTAGGACTACAGGCACCTAGTCCTGTCGAGCTCCCCGGCCCAGGGGCCTGCGATGCGGGGGCGCTCCCACGCCCCCGCATCACCCATTCGCTGCTAGCGCAGGGCGACGAGCTGCGTGAGGTCGTCGCCGGGCAGCTCGTCGACGACCGCCGTGACCGCCATCCACCGCAGGTCGACGGCCGCGCCGTGCTGGGAGAGAAATGCGGTCTCGGAGGCGTCCTGACCTGTCGCGATGCGCACGAGCGAGCTGCGCGGGGCCAGGGCGGTGGCGTCGACGACCTGCCACGCACCCTCGACGTAGGCCTCCGCGACCGCGTGGAAGTCCATCGGGAACAGGCCGGGTGCGTAGACGGAAGCCAGTCGCGCCGGCACGTCGAGCGCCCGCAGGAGCGCGACGACGAGGTGCGCGTAGTCACGGCACACGCCGGCACGGGCCAGCATCGTCGCGACGGCGCCGTCCGTCGGCTGGCTGGCGCCCGCGACGTAGACGAGCCGGTCACCGACCCACGAGCTGACGGCGTCGAGCAGGTCCTTGCCGTGCACGCCGGCGAACTCCGACTGGGCGGTGGCGAAGAGGGTGTCGGACTCGCAGTACCTGCTGGGCCGGCGGTACTCGATGACGTCGAGCTCCTCGACCGTGGCCTGCTCGGCCTGACCGGTGACCTCGGCGGAGTAGTCGATCACCATCGGGCCGACGGGTCCCGTGAGGCGGTGCAGCCGGGTGCCGTGGCGGCCGATGACCTCGTGCGCCTGCAGCTGCGAGCCGCCTGAGATGATCGTGAAGGTCTCGTTGACGTCCTGGCCCTGGGCGACCGCGATCGAGAAGATCAGGTCGGCCTCACCGTGCAGGTAGAGCTCGAGGTGGGCCGTCACTGATCGCTTCACTGCCCGATCCTGTCACGGCGCACCGACCGGTGCGAATCGGGCGCCGAGCGGTGCGCCTCGGACGTTCTGGGACGGCGTGTCTGGCCGAACCGCACCACTCGCGGCCCTGGGGGCACCGGTCGGTGCGCTAGCTGTCGTAGGCCTCGAGGATGCGGTCGGCGGCCGACGCGGCGGGCAGCTCGCCCGACAGGACGGCCTCGCGGATCTCCTCCCGGACGGCGGCCACCGTGGGGTCGTTGCGGAGCCGCTGGTCGAGCTCGTCGCGCACGAGGGCCCAGGTGAAGTCGAGCTGCTGCTGGGCGCGCTTCTCCCGCAGCCCCCGGCTGCCCATGAACTCGCGGTGCCGGATGACGCGGCTCCAGACCGTGTCGATGCCGGAGCCCTCGAGCGCCGAGCACGTCAGCACCGGAGGGACCCAGTTCTGGGTCCCCGCGTAGACCATGCGGAGCGCACCGGCGAGATCCTTGGACGTCGCCTCGGCCTCCTGCGCGCGGTCGCCGTCGGCCTTGTTGACCGCGATGACGTCGGCGATCTCGAGGATGCCCTTCTTGATGCCCTGCAGCTGGTCGCCCGTCCGCGCGATCGTCAGGAACAGGAACGTGTCGACCATGCCGGCGACGGTGATCTCGGACTGCCCCACGCCGACCGTCTCGACCAGGATGACGTCGAAGCCCGCCGACTCCAGCACCGTCATGGCCTGGCTCGTGGCCCGCGCGACGCCGCCGAGCGTGCCGGCGCTGGGCGAGGGACGGATGAAGGCATCCGGGCTGACCGACAGCCTCGCCATGCGCGTCTTGTCACCCAGGACGGAGCCACCCGTGCGGACGCTGGACGGATCGACCGCGAGCACACCGACCCGGTGCCCCTCGTCGATCAAGTGCGTCCCGAGCGCCTCGATGAAGGTCGACTTGCCGACGCCGGGGACGCCCGAGATGCCGATGCGGATCGCGTCGCTCTGTCCCCCGCCGTGCTCGGCGTCCGCGAGGATGCCCAGCAGCTCGCGCGCCTCGGCACGGTGGTCGCCCCGGCTCGACTCGACCAGCGTGATGGCGCGCGAGATCGACGCCCGCTTGCCGACCCGGACGTCCTCGGCAAGCTCCGCGACGTCGACCATCAGGCGAGCGTGGCGCGCAGCTTGTCGAGCAGGTCGAGCGCCGAGTCGGCGATGACGGTGCCGGGCGGGAAGACCGCGGCCGCCCCCATGTCCTTGAGCGTCTGGACGTCGTCGGGCGGGATGACACCGCCGATGACGATCATGATGTCGGGTCGGCCCAGCTCGGCCAGCGACTCCTTGAGCGCCGGGAGGAGCGTGAGGTGTCCCGCCGCCAGCGAGGACACGCCGACGATGTGCACGTCGGCGTCGATCGCCTGCTGGGCGACCTCCTCGGGCGTCGAGAACAGCGGGCCGACGTCGACGTCGAAGCCCATGTCGGCGAACGCCGTCACGA
>Ga0247730_1001733_pt1 | contig 11497 bp, 7 predicted proteins | sample UWRJL073202C2_FD_180959 | JGI IMG/M metagenome (GOLD analysis project Ga0247730, IMG submission 180959) | Plant litter microbial communities from Arlington Agricultural Research Station in Wisconsin, United States - UWRJ-L073-202C-2 | ecosystem: Environmental > Terrestrial > Plant litter >...
TCCAGATATTGCTCGGGCAGTGATTTGTCCAGACCCCATTCCGCCGCAATGGCCTCGCGCAGACCGGGATATTCCACATCACCGGCCAGCACATCGGCGATGTTGCCCGGCAATGAATGCAGGGCGACAAACGCCGCAGAGACGCTGAGCCAGATCACCATCAGGCTGCTCAAGATTCGGGTTAGCACCGCGCGCCACATGACAGCTCCTTATTTAGCCTGGCTCACGGTTCCCGAGCTAAGCCAGGCGTCGTAGAGGTTGGAGGGCGAGTCGAGTTGCGCTTCGAAGCTCAGGTCGTGCAGGCTGGATTTGGCGGCGATCTGATAGCTGGGGGCGAACAGCGGCACGATGTAGGCCTGGTCCACGGCGCGTTGCTGGATGCGGTCGAGAATCGGCTGACGTGCTGCCAGGTCAGAAGTCGCACGCGCTTTGTCGATCAGTCCGACGATAATCGGGTCAGTTTTCTCCCGAACACCGCTGTAAAAACCGGTGCTGCCCAGCACATCACGCAACGACAACGCGCTGTCGGACGGGTTGAGGGTATTGGGGTAGATGTGCCAGCTGCCGTCGGCGCGAGTCTTGGCCCAGTCGCCGCCGGTGGTGATGCGCAGGTCGAGATCGAAGCCGATGTTTTTCTTCACGGCGGCCTGAATCGACTGGATCAACAGGTCGCGATTGTCTCGCACATACGGCTGGGGAAAGCCGACTTCGATGCGCAGGCGCTGGCCATCCTTGGTGCGATAACCCTGATCGTCGCGACTGGTCCAGCCTGCTTCATCCAGCAGCGCATTGGCCTTGGCGATGTTGTTGCCCCAAGTGCCGACCAAGGCTTTGTTGTAAGCCGGGTTGTCCGGGCCGATGTTCGACCAGGCGCGCGGCACGGTGCCCAGATACAGGCTTTTGACCACCGCATCCACATCAAAACCATCGCGCAAGGCCTGGCGCACGCGTACATCGGTGCCAACGCCGTGGGTGTAATTGATGTTCAGCGTGAACGAAGTTTCCGCCGAGGGCCCGACCAGATACTGGAAGCCCTCGGCGTCCTTGAACAACGGAATATCGCTGGGTTGCACGCCTTCGATCAGGTCCACTTGCCCGGAACTCAAAGCCCCGGCGCGGACCGCGTATTCGGGGATGAAGCGATAGGTCACGGCGTCCAGGTACGGCGCGCCTTTGTTCCTGGCGTAACCCGGACCCCATTTGTAATTGGCGTTCTTGACGAAACGCGCCGACTGGCCGCGCTGATAATTCTGGAAAATGAATGGCCCGGTGCCCACCAGACCCGGCCCGCCAGCGCACAAATCGGCGCCGCTGGTCAGGGTCTTGGGTGACAGGAAGCCCAGTTTGACGCTGGACAGCGACTCCAGCATCGCCGAATCCGGCCGCGCCAGCACGATCTTCACTTCGTGAGGGGAAACCACTTCGGTACGGTCGTAATACTCCAGAAACGTTACCGCCAGCGCGGTATTTTTTGGATCCTTGATGTAATCCAGATTGGCTTTTACTGCCGCCGCGTCGAACGGCGTGCCATCGGTGAAGGTCACGTCATCGCGCAGCACGAAGGTGTAATTCAGGCCGTCCGGCGACACGTTCCAGCTCTTGGCCAGCCAGGGCGCGAAGCTGCCGTCAGCCTGTTTGCCGATCAACGAATCCACATAGTTACGGATCACGATGAAGCTGTTTTGCTGTCCCGAACGGTGCGGGTCGAAGCACACCGGCTCGGTGGTAATCCCCCATGAAACCTCGCCGCCAGCCACGGGTTTGCCGGCATCCACGGTTTTCGTGGCAGTGGTTTTCGTACCAGTGCTCTGGGTCGGCGTTTTCGGGTTGTCGCAGCCAGCCAGCAGGGTGCTGGCGACCAGAGTGAAGGCAAGGCTGTAGGGCAACGTTTTCATGGTGAACCTTAGGGGCGGCAATGCCGACCATTTGCGTGAATGGGGATCAGAAGTCGTAAGCGAGTTTGGTGTACCAGAACCCGCCAGCAGGCGAGAACGGTGGGTTGCCGTAGATGTAGCCGCCAGTGTTGTTGGCGACCGCGTTGTCATCGGGGCGCACGTCGAAGATGTTGATTCCGCCCAGCGACACGGTGATCGCATCAGTCAGGGCGTAGCTGACGTCCAGGTCGGTGATCCACTTGGCGCCGAAACTGCGGTCGCCACTTTCCAGCTGTTGCAGGGCCTTGACCTTGCCGTAGCGGGTGGTTTGCAGATTGATGTCGAAGTCGTTGATCAGCCAGTTGGCGCCCAGCACCCATTTGGTTTTCGGCGTGGCTTCGGTCAGGTCGCCTTCACGGGCGCGGCCCACCCAGGTCAGGCTGCCACCGCTGTTGCTGCCCAATGACGACAACACATCCGGCGCAGCCTTGCGCCCGGTGATCGTGGTCTTGTTGTAGTTGAAGGCTGCGGTCCAGCGCACCAGTCCCAATGCCTGCGGGCGCCAGGTGTAATCGCTGACCACATCGACGCCGCGAGTGCGGGTGTCGAAGGCGTTGGCGTAGTACGAAACCCGATAACCCGAATTGAGCCCGGCTTCAGTGAGGATCGGCGCCAACGCCGGGCCATAGATGGCTTCGGTGCGGCTGATGCGATCCTTGATGTCGATCTGATAGGCATCGGCGGTGAGGTTCCACGATGGCAACGGTCGCCAGACAAAACCTGCACCGAGGTTGAAGGTTTTCTCGGCCTTGAGGTCTTCAGCGCCCAAGGCTTTGGCAACGTCCGAATCAACCGGCGCGAGCAGGTTCAACGCCGGCACGATGGAGCCGTCGGGATTACGCGCGGTCAGGCTGTTGGCGTCAGTGAAAGCAATCTGTGTCAGCGACGGAGCGCGGAAACCGCTGCCCACCGTGCCGCGAATGGCGAAGGTATCGGTGAAGTCATAGCGCGAGTTGAATTTGCCGTTGAAGGTGTTGCCCGAACTGTCGTCGAAATGCTCGAAGCGCCCGGCCAGGCCGACGTACCATTTCTCCGTGGGATTAATCCCCAGATCCAGATAGGTCGCGTAGCTTTTGCGTTCGATATCGACTTCGTATTCCGGACGCACGATGGTCGCCGCCTGGGCACCCACTTGCGCGGGCTGGCCTGCCAGCGGGTTGCGATTGCCGTTGGGTTGCAGGGCCGGGTAAATGTAGCCGCCGTTGCGATAGCCGATCTCGTCACCGGCGAAAGTCTGGAAGCGTTCGCGGCGCAATTCCGCACCCCAGGAAACCTGCAGCGGTTTGACCAGGCCGATGTCATAACCGCGACTGACGTCGAGGTTGTTGGTCCATTCGGTGTTCTGCCAGGTGCCGAGATCACTGAAGCGGGTAGGCGAAGTCGGCCCGAGCGACGGGTTGATGGTGAAGTCACTGGCGTGCTCGACGCGGTTGCGCCCCAGGCTGCTGCTGATGTCCCATTTCCACTCGCCCAGGTCGCCGCGTATACCGGCCAGCGCCTGGAAATCCTCGGAGTGAATGTCGTTGGTGGGGAAGTAGCCGTTGGGGAACAGCTCCAGAATGTTGCCGTCGCCGTTGGCCCGGCGTTTGTTGTTGCCGATCACCGCATCCTGCTCGCCGTAGGTGCCATTGGAATACAGCTCCAGTCCGTTGCTGATCGGCAATGCGGCGTTGTAACCCAGGTTGTAGTTCTTCAGCTCCGGATCGCCGTTGTGCAAACCGTCGCGATCCCAGCTGGCTTCGCGCGGGTCAGGCTGGCCGTTGGGCAGGGCGAACCAATTGCTGCCGGTCGCCTTGTTGTTGTAGGTCGTGGCATTGCGTTTACGCACGTCGGCGCTGAGGTGCAGAAAGCCGCCGTCGCCCAGTTCGAAACCGGTGTTGCCTTCGATCTGGCTTGATTCGCCATTGCCCTCGAACAGCTGGCCGGTTTGTGCCGAGATATGCCCGCCGCTGGACGCGTCCTTGAGGATCACGTTGATGACCCCGGCCACGGCATCCGATCCATATTGCGCGGCCGCGCTGTCCTTGAGCACTTCAATGCGCTGCACGGCGCTGACCGGAATGATGTCCAGGTCCACCGCGTTGGCGCCGCTGTTATCGACTGAGCCGGACGCCGGAAATGCGGTCTTGTGACGGCGTTTGCCGTTGACCAGCACCAGGGTGTAGGCGGGCGCCAGGCTGCGGTTGGTCAAGGGGCGGTTGATCTGGCCCAGGCCGCCATTGTTGGAGCCGAAGTTCATCGACGGCAACAGCTTGGAGAGCACCTCGGAAAGCCCGGCGCGTCCGGATTTGCGCACCGCGTCGCCGGAAATCACGTCAATAGGCGCCGGACTCTCGGCCACGGTGCGCTCGGCACCGCGAACCCCGGTGGATACCACCGTGGCAAGGCGCTTTTCTTCGGTGTCGGTTTCCTGAGCCGCGACGCTGACTGAAAACGCCAGCAAGGTCAGGGGCAGCAGGGCACCGGCACGTCGGGCGGCAAGGTTTTTCTTCGCGGGTATGGCTGCCCGGTTGCTGTGTGCGAAATGGATAGTCAAGGCATCGCTCCGTGCGCCACCGGATGCAAGGTCCGGCAGGTTCGTGGTTTCTCTGGTTATGGTCGCCTGACGGAGTTCGTGCGCATTCGAGGGGAAGGTGGTGGTGAGCCCTGAATCTATGTCAATGCAGATGTCTGGTAGCACGCTTGGCGAGGTGTTGATAAGAATTTAGCATTATGAATTTGAATAAATATAATAATTAATCATGTTGTAGATATAACCAAAATCATGGGTTCAGTTAATTTGTAGCTTCCTAATGCGATAAAAATCGGTTTGATGATTATGCGATCTTCTGATTAATGCGGACTATTTGATAACCTAAAATAATATTAGGTTAGATCCCTTCGGCATTTCACAGGCTTGCGTCCAGCGCTTATGTTCATCCCCGAACCCGGCTTGTTAGCCGCCACGACAAAGGGGACATTCAGCATGGCGAAGCAGCGACAACTCAAATTCGGGGCCATTCTCACCGGCGTGGGCACCTCCCAGAACGAATGGCTGAATCCGGAAATCCCCGGTGATGCCAGCGTCGACATCGACTGGTTCCGGCGTCAGGCGCAGCAGGCCGAGGCGGCGAAATTCGACCTGGTATTCATCGTCGACAGCCCGTACATCACCCCGGAATCGGCGCCGCATTACCTCAACCGGCTGGAGCCATTGACGCTGCTGTCAGCCGTTGCCGGAGCGACTTCGAAGATCGGCCTGGTGGCGACCCTGACCACCTCCTACACCGAACCTTTCAACGTCGCGCGCCAGTTTGCGTCGCTGGACTTGATCAGCAACGGCCGCGCCGGATGGAACGTGGTGACCACCGGGCTTGAGGGTGCCGCCGGCAATTTTGGTCGCGAACAACACATTGATCACACTGACCGCTATCGCCGTGCCCGCGAGCACGTTGAAGTGGTGCAAGGTTTGTGGGACAGCTACGAAGAGGATGCCTTCCCCCGCGACAAACAAAGCCGGACCTTCCTTGATAAACGTCGCCAGCATCGACTCGACCATCAAGGTGAATTCTTTTCCGTCACCGGCCCGCTGAATATCCAGTGCTCCAGGCAGGGTCAGCCGGTGATTTTCCAGGCCGGTATTTCCGAGTCGGGCCGCGCCCTGGCGGCGGATTTCGCCGAAGGGATCTTCGCTGGCGTGGACAATTTTGAAGATGCCCAGGCCTATTACCAGGACATCAAACAACGCGCTGCGGCGGCCGGACGTAACCCTGATCACGTGGTGATTCTGCCTGGCATCGCGCCGATCATCGCCGACACCGATGAGCAAGCGCGGCAGATCGAGCGTGACTTGCATGGCGAGCTGGATTTGAACAAGGCGTTGGTGGAACTGGGGCGGCCGTTCAACTACCACGACTTCAGCCAATACCCGCTGGACGAACCCTTTCCGGAGCTGGGCGACCTGGGCAGCAACGGTTATCGGGGGCATGCCGAACACATCAAGAACACTTCCCGCGAACAAGGCCTGACCTTGCGCCAGGCCGCGCTGCGCTTCGCCACCCGTTATTCGAGCTTCGTCGGTTCGCCGCTGACCGTGGCCAATGAAATCGAGCGCTGGTTCGTCGAAGGTGCGGTGGACGGTTTCAATATCCGCCTCACCGCGCCCAGCGATTTTGCCGCGTTTGCCGACAAGGTCCTGCCGATCCTGCGCGAGCGTGGGCTGTTCCGCAGCGAATACAGCCACGACACCTTGCGCGGGCATCTCGGCCTGCCTGTCCCGCTCAATCGCCATACCGCGAGTGCGCAGCAAGCCAGGCACAGCACCGTTGCCCAGCAAATCCCCGAAGTGGCGCATTGATGCACAGCGCCGCTGAATTCCTGTCCGCCCAGCCATCGGCACGAGGTGATTGATGACACAGACCGTAATAGCCAGTCAGCACGACGAAGAGGTCAACGCGCTGCTGCGCCAGCGTTTGCCGGAGTACAACATCATTGGCATCGGGCCCGGCTTGCCGCTGTCGATCCCCGCCGAAGCGACGATTCTGCTGGCACGCCCGCTGATCAAGCCGGGCACCATCGAGCAACCGGCGCGGCCCGAAGGCTGGCCCTTCAAGCTGCAATGGGTGCAGTTGTCGTCGTCCGGCATCGATACTTACCCCGACTGGTTGTTCGAGGTGCCTAAGGTGTCTTCCGCGCGTGGCACTTCGTCGGTAGCGGTGGCGGAGTTTGCCTTGGCGGCGATTTTTGCCGGGGCCAAGAACTTTCCGCAGGTGTGGATCAAGGACGTTTCCCAATGGCAGCGGTTCACCTTGCAACTGGTCAGCGGCAGCGTGCTGGGTATCGTCGGTTTCGGGGCGATCGGCAGTGCGCTGGCCAGCCGCGCACTGGCGCTGGGGATCAAAGTGATTGCGCTGAATCGCTCGGGTAAGCCTTTTGATGTGCCTGGGGTGGCGCGTGCGTCGAGCCTGCAAGCGCTGTTTGCCGAATCCGACCATGTGGTCCTCGCCGCGCCAGCGACCGGTGACACCCGGCATTTGGTTGACAGCGAACTGCTGGGGCACGCCAAACCTGGCCTGCACCTGATCAACATCGCCCGTGGCAGCCTGATCGACGAAACCGCGCTGATCGCCGCGCTGGACCAGGGCCGGATCGCCAGTGCAACCCTGGACGTGACCCAGATCGAACCCACCCCGGCGGATCACCCGTTCTACAGCCATCCGCAGGTCCGGTTGTCGCCTCACGTTTCCCCGGCGACGGGCGATCTGTGGGGCAACATCATCGAGCAATTCGCCGACAACCTGCGTCGCTTCCATCAGGACGATCCGTTGACGGAAGAGGTGGATTTTCAGCGGGGTTATTAATCGCCCTGTAGATACTCTGTTGCAGGGTATTGGAGCCCAGGAGTAGCACGACCCTTTTGGACGAATCGATTCGCGAAGGGTCGGTACATCCGGAATAGATTTAGCGCCTGAAACATTGATTCGCGGACAAGTCCGCTCCCACAGGGGTTCTGCGGTGTTCAGTGAACCGGATTTATCCGGTTCTGTTGGAGCGAGGCTTGCCCGCGAATGGGTCTGTCGGCCGACATTTTCGCTGGCTGAGTTGACGCCTTCGCGGACAAGCCTCGCTCCAACGAAACCGAGCCTTTAGCTGTTGATTTTCGCTTTTCCGTGCCGCGATTCGGCAGACACCGCCAAACGCGCGCCGGAGCGAAGGAACCGCCGCGAAGCGCGACGCTAAAACAAGTGATGCCTGACTGATTCGCGCTGGCAACATACAAGGAGCTGTTGGCGAGGCGGCGCACCTGACACCGCCTCGCCAACAAGTTGGCTCCTACAAGTCGTGCTTTTAACGATCACACCGCCAACTGCACCGCCCGATCATCCAGCACATTGGCCACGGCTTGCAGGATCGGCCCTGCTTCGGTGCGCACCAGCCAGTCCGGGCTGACTTCGGCGAAGATCACCTGACCGTGGCCATCGATCACCACGACCGTTGGTTGCGGCAATTCCCAGGTTCCAGTTCCGGTGACTTCGCCGATGCCGTTGCCTTTGATCAACGAGGCCGCGCGTGAGGCTTCGTCGAAGCTGTAGAGAATCCCTAGCTGTCGCGCCAGTACGTTGTCGGTATCCGTGGCGACATCAAACTCCAGACCGTGCCGCTGTTTGATCTCGATCAGACGCTCAGGAACTTGCGGGCTCACGGCAATCAGCGGCACGCCGAGGGCCTGCAATTTGGCGAATAACTGGCGCTGGTAATAGGGCAGGGCAATATTGCAGGCCGGGCAACCGGCGAAGCGGAAGAAGATCAGCACAGCAGGGCCGTAAGCGGTGAGTTGATCGCGGCTGAAAGTGCCGCCTTCGACATTCTGCAATGTGAAATCCGGCGCCTGATCTCCAACCTGCACGAAGCGCGCATGCTTTGCGGCATTCACCAGCGTCTGGCGTTGATCGATATTGACCTGCAAGGCTTCTGGCGCCCAGCTGGCCAGGCGTTCGCTGTGCAGATCGGCCAGTAGTTGATTCAGTGATTCGCTCATGGGAATTCCTATGCTCAAGGTTTCGCCGGAGGCGGCGTGTTGCGGGCGAGGGCGAAGATGCCGTCCATGCGCCAGTGTTGGTTGGTGTAGCGCGGGTCGGCGGCCCATTCGTCCCAACCGGAGTCGCGGCGGTATTGACCGAGCAGGCCGCTGTCACGAATCGTCTGCGGATCGAGCGGGCGCGGCTGTTCGCAGTCGGGATCGACATACAGCGCATCGCTGGCGCAATACAGCTCGCACATGAAGCAGGTCTGGCAGGTCGACTGATCGCGAATGGTGGGCACCGCCTGCTCGGTCAGCGCCAAAGCGTTGGTCGGGCAGACTTCCACGCATTTGCCGCAGCCGTTGCACAGGTCGGTGAAGATCAGCTCGATCATGCGAGGGCTCCGTGAGTGAGTGGCGTCTTCAGGTGGTCGTGCCGCGACCAGACGCTGTCGAGGCCGCCGACCCGCAGGTGTGCGTCGAAGGCGGCGCTCTGTTGCGGGGTGTCGCTGCGTTGATGCATGCCGCGACTTTCCCGGCGCTGTTCGGCCGCGTGGTAACACCAGCGTGCGGTCGCGGCCATGGCCAGCAGTTCCCGGGCGCGCAGCGGATTGTCTTCAATATTGGGCGGCGCATCGCGCAGTTGATCCCAGATCGAATCCAGCGCCTGCAACGAGCTGGACAGCTGATTGCCGGAGCGGAACAGGTTCTTGTCCAGCGGGTGGACTTCAGCCTGGATGCGCTTGATGAGCTGCGCGATATCCGTTGCCGAGCGGCTTGTCGAAGGCTGTATGCCAACCTCGGTAAAACCGTGCAACGAGCCTTGAGACGCGCCGCGAGTTTGAGCCAGCAAGGCAGCGCCGCGTCCGGCCCATTGCCCGGAAGACAAGGCCCAGGCTGAGTTCTGCGCACCGCCGCCAGATGTGGCGCCAGCAATCGGCTCGCGACTGGACGCGTCGCCCGCCGCGAACAATCCGGCAACGGTGGTCTGGCAATCATCGTCAACGATGCGCAAGCCGCCCACGCCGCGAATGGTGCCTTCGGCATGCAGGGTCACCGGGAAACGTTGCTGATAAGGGTCGATGCCGTGGCGATCGAAAGGCAGCATCAGGTTCGGCTGGATGGTCGGCAGTTGCTGGCGAATGTCTTGTGGTACGCGCCCGAGCCGGCAGTAAACCGGGCCTTCCAGCAGCGCGCGGGCCAGTTGGCCGGTGAAGTCCGGGCCTTGCTGGAAGGGCAGTTGCCGGTCGCTGGCGTCGTAATAGTCGCCAAAGGTGTAGACCATCGAACGGCTCATGCTGCTGCCCGCTGCGGCGATGCCGTAGTAGTTGGAAAACTCCATGCCGGACAATTCGGCGCCAGCTTCGACTGCCATCAGGTAGCCGTCGCCGGTATTGGTGTGGCTGCCCAACAAACGCGAAAGAAACCCGCAGCCGCCGGTGGCGACCACCACTGCTGAGGCTTTGACCTGCCAGTTGCCACCGGCCTGACGGCGCCATCCGCTGGCTCCGGCAACTGCGCCATGCGCATCGCGCAGTAATTGCAGCGCCGGGCTTTGGTCGAGAATGGTGACGCCACTGTCTTGCACCAGGCGGCGCATGCCGCGCATATATTCCGGGCCGCGCAAGCCCCGGTATTGGGTAACGCCATGTTCGTCCTGAGGGAAGGCGTAATAGTCGGCGATTGCCGGCAGGCTGTTCCAGGTGGTGTCCAGCGCGCGAGCCATGAAGCGCGAATCGGCCAGGCCGTATGCGGTGGCGAGGCGTTTTTCAATGGCCGAGGCGCGGATTTGCGGATCAGGCGGCACCCACCAATGGCCCGGACCCGCCGTTGCGGTGACGCCGCTGGTGCCGCAGAAACCCTTGTCGACCAGAATCACCCGGCTGCCTTGCCGCGCCGCAGCAACAGCCGCCCAGGTTCCGGCCAGGCCGCCGCCAATCACCAGCACATCGGTGTGCAGATCCAGCAGCGGTGTTGAAGTTGAAGTCATGCAGGCAATGCTCCATGCAAATCAATCCGGATGGGTCAGCTTCAAAAGTTGTAGGCCAGACGCGTGTAGTAATACGAGCCGCCGAAACCGAACGGCGAGAACTGCCCGTATTTGTAAGCGCCGGCCCAATCAGTGATGCCTTTCTTGTCCGGGTAGACGTTGAACAGGTTGTTTGCGCCAAGGGCGAGCGTCAGGCTTTTGGTCAGGGCGTAGGCGACGTCCAGGTCGGTGATCCATTTCGCCGAATAGGTGCGGTCGTTGACCGGGTTATTGTCACCTTCGGTGTAACTGCCGAAACGGGTCACGGCCAGATTCAGGTCGTAGTCGTCGACCTTCCAGTTGGAGGCCAGAATCAGTTTCGATTGCGGCGTGGCTACGGTCAGGTCCTTTTGCAAGCGTCGATCAAACAGCTGGTATTGCGAGCCAAGGCCGGTAAGTGCGGCGGGGTTGGCCTGGAGTTTGTCGATCTTGGTCTGGTTCCAGTTATAGGCCGCGCTCCAGCGCACCAGACCGTATTTACCGAGGTTCTGCCTGAACTCGTTGACCACATCGACGCCGCGAGTGCGGGTGTCCACGGCGTTGGTGTAGTACTGCGCATACAGCGAGGGCGACAGGCCGTTGGCGGCGAGGATTTGTGACACCGCGCTGCCGCCCAGCAGGCTGGTGGAAACAATGCGGTCACGAATCGCGATCTGATAGAAATCTGTGGTCAGGCGATAGTTGTCCGTGGGTTCGAAGGTCACGCCGAAGCTGTAGTTGAGGGATTTCTCCGGTTTCAGTTGCTCCGCGCCCAGCGCCTTGGCTTCGGCGCTGTCTACCGGCAGCACCTTGACCGGCACCGAGACTTGCTGACCGTTGACCACGCCCGCCGAGGTGAAGGTCGACGAGGCATAAATCGTCTGGGCCAGCGACGGCGCGCGAAAGCCATTGTTGACCGTGCCGCGCAAGGCCAGGCCGGGCAGGATTTCATAGCGCGTCGAGAACTTGCCGCTCCAGGTGCTGCCGATGTCCTGGGTGTAATGCTCGTAGCGACCGGCCACGCCCAGGTACCACTTGTCTGTCACGTCCAGGCCC
>Ga0247730_1001734_pt1 | contig 11495 bp, 10 predicted proteins | sample UWRJL073202C2_FD_180959 | JGI IMG/M metagenome (GOLD analysis project Ga0247730, IMG submission 180959) | Plant litter microbial communities from Arlington Agricultural Research Station in Wisconsin, United States - UWRJ-L073-202C-2 | ecosystem: Environmental > Terrestrial > Plant litter >...
GCGCCCGTCACGCGCCGGCCCCCGTCGTCGGCCGCGTCGACACCGGGACGACGTCCTCGGCGCCCATGCGCGCGGCGTCGGCGGTCTCGTCGTCGGGCATCGTCTGGCTCTCGCGCTCGGCCTCGACGCGCTTGCGGTAGTGGTCGACCTCGTTCTCGCGCTGCTCCGTGGTCCAGCCGAGGACGCCGCCCATGAGCTCGGCGACCTCGGTCGCGACGTCGACGCCGCGGTCGAAGGTCTCGATCGAGATGCGGGTCCGGCGGGCGATCGCGTCGTCCAGGTGTCGGGCGCCCTCGTGCGTCGCGGCGTACACGATCTCGGCGCGCAGGTAGTCGTCCGCCCCGGTCAGCGGCAGAGCGAGGTCGGGCCGCTCCTCGACGAGGTCGAGGAGCTCTGAGATCAGCGAGCCGTACCGGTGCAGCAGGTGCTCGACCCGGCCGACGCCGAGCCCGGTCGACCGGGCGATCATGTGTCGCTGGTTCCATAGCGCGTCGTAGCCGTCGGCCCCGAGCAGCGGCACGTTCTCGGTGACGGACGCCGGCGCGTGGCGGTCGAGCTGGGTGGCCATGCCGTGGACGGCGGCGTCGACCGCGTCCTTCGCCATGACGCGGTACGTCGTGTACTTGCCCCCGGCGATGACGACCAGACCCTTCACGGCGGTGCCGACGGCGTGCTCGCGCGACAGCTTGCTGGTGGCCTCGTCCTCGCCGGCCAGCAACGGTCGGAGCCCGGCGTAGACGCCCTCGACGTCGGTGTGCGTGAGCGGCTCGACGAGGACCGCGTTGACGTGGTCGAGCAGGTAGTCGATGTCGCTGCGACTCGCGGCCGGGTGGTCCTTGGACAGCGACCAGTCGGTGTCGGTCGTGCCGATGATCCAGTGGCGACCCCACGGGATGACGAACAGCACCGACGTCGCGGTGCGCAGGATCAGACCGGACTCGCCGCGGATGCGGTCGCGCGGCACCACGAGGTGCACGCCCTTGCTGGCGCGGACGTGGAACTGGCCGCGCTCCCCCGCGAACGACTGCGTCTCGTCGGTCCAGACGCCGCTGGCGTTGACGACCTGCTTGGCGTGGATGTCGAACTCCCGGCCGGACTCCAGGTCCTTGACCTGCGCACCGACGACCCGGTCGCCGTCGCGGAGCAGGCCGACGACGCGCGTGCGGCTCGCGACGTGGGCGCCGTACGCCGCGGCGGTGCGCGACAGGAACATCGTGTGACGGGCGTCGTCGACCTGCCCGTCGTAGTAGTGCAGCGCGCCGACGAGCGCGTCCTTCTTCAGCGCGGGCATGAGTCGGCGGGCGCCGCGGCGGGTCAGGTGCCGGTGCAGCGGCACGCCCTGGCCGTATCCGGACGCCCGGCTCATCGCGTCGTACAGCGCGACGCCGGAGCCGGCGTAGAACCGCTCCCACCAGCGGTGCGTCAGCGGGTACAGGAAGCCGACCTCGCGGACCAGGTGCGGGGCGAGCTTCTGCAGGCTCAGCCCCCGCTCCTTGAGCGCCTCGGCCACGAGACGGAAGTCGAGCATCTCCAGGTAGCGCAGACCGCCGTGCATCAGCTTGCTCGAGCGGCTGGACGTGCCCGACGCGAAGTCGCGCGCCTCGACCAGGCCGACCGAGAGCCCTCGGGTCGCGGCGTCGAGAGCGGCGCCACCGCCGACGACGCCACCGCCGATCACGAGGATGTCGAGCGGGGTCGACGCCATCGCGTCCAGCGCTGCTTGGCGGTTCTCGGGCGAGAGGGCGACGGGACGCATGCCCTCAGTCAATCAGTACCGCGCCGGTGGGGCGAACGACCGCAGGTGTGACGTGGCCCGGAAGGACGGCCGTCACGGCTGGTCGACGTCGACCCAGCCCATCGTGCGCTCGACGGCCTTCTTCCACTGGGCGTGGCCCACGTCGCGCTGCTCCTGCGTCGAGGTCGGCTCCCAGCGCCGCGACTCGTTCCAGTTGGCGACGAGCTCGTCGGTGCCGGCCCAGAAGCCGACCGCGAGCCCCGCCGCGTAGGCCGCGCCGAGCGCCGTCGTCTCCGCGACGACCGGGCGGCTCACGGGGACGCCCAGCACGTCGGCCTGGATCTGCATGCACAGCTCGTTGGCCGTCACTCCCCCGTCGACGCGCAGGATCTGCAGGTCCAGGTCGGCATCGGCGATCATCGCGTCGACGACGTCGCGGCTCTGATAGCAGATCGCCTCGAGCGCGGCCCGGGCCACGTGGGCGCCGGTGTTGTACCGGGACAGCCCCGCGATGACGCCCCGGGCGTCCGAGCGCCAGTACGGCGCGAACAGGCCCGAGAACGCGGGGACGAAGCTGACGCCGCCGTTGTCGGCGACGCTCGCGGCCAGCGCCTCGGAGTCGCCCGCGGCCCGGATGATGCCCAGCTGGTCGCGCAGCCACTGGATCGCCGACCCGGTCACGGCGATCGAGCCCTCCAGCGCGTAGACGGGCGGGGCGTCGCCGAACCGGTAGGCCAGGGTCGTCAGGAGGCCGTTGGTGGACCGGACGATCTCGGTGCCCGTGTTGAGCACCAGGAAGTTGCCGGTGCCGTACGTGTTCTTCAGCTCTCCCGGCTCGAAGCACACCTGGCCGACGAGGGCGGCGTGCTGGTCGCCCAGGTCACCGGCGATCACGACCTCGCCGCCGAACGGCCCGTCGGCGACGGTGCGGCCGTAGACCTCGGACGAGGACCGGATCTCGGGCAGCATCGACCGCGGGACGTCGAACAGCGCGAGCAGCTCGTCGTCCCAGGCGAGGGTCTCCAGGTCCATCAGCATCGTGCGGCTGGCGTTGGTCACGTCGGTCAGGTGCAGCCCGCCGTCAGGACCACCGGTGAGCCACCAGATGAGCCACGAGTCGACGGTGCCGAAGATCGCGTGGCCCGCGACGGCGTCGTCGCGGACACCCTCGACGTTCTCGAGGATCCACTGGATCTTGCCGCCGGAGAAGTACGGAGCGGGCGGCAGGCCGGCTCGTTCGCGGATCAGGGTGCCGGCCTCGCTCCGGTCGAGCGCGGAGGCGATCTTGTCGGTGCGGGTGTCCTGCCAGACGATCGCGTGGTGGTACGGCTCGCCGGTGCGCCGGTCCCACACGACGGTCGTCTCGCGCTGGTTGGTGATGCCGATCGCGACGAGGTCGTCGGCCGTGATGCCCGCCCGGCCGAGCGCTGCCTCGACGACGTCCTGCGTCGCCTCCCAGATCTCGTGCGGGTCGTGCTCGACCCAACCGGCCTCCGGCATGATCTGCTCGTGCTCGAGCTGGTGCCGCGCCACCTCGTGGCCGTCGTGGTCGAAGATCATGAAGCGGGTGCTGGTGGTCCCTTGGTCGATCGCGCCGACATACTTCGCCATGGGTCCAGACCCTATCCGCCAGGTCCGTCCGGGTCGGGCCGATCTACGCTTCGGGCATGCGCCTCATCCTGATCCGCCACGGGCAGACCCCCGCCAACGTCAAGGGCATCCTCGAGTCGACGGTGCCCGGACCGGGGCTGACCGCACTCGGCTCGCAGCAGGCCGACCAGCTCGTGGACGCCCTCCGCGACGTGCCGATCGACGCCCTGTACGTCTCCACGATGCTGCGCACGCACCTGACGGCGGCACCGCTCGTCGCGGCCCGAGGGCTGACCCCGGTCGAGCGACCGGGCCTCCGCGAGGTCTCCGCCGGTGACGTCGAGGGCAACAACGACGAGGCGTCGATCCACCAGTACGTGTCGACGCTCTTCGCGTGGTGCGGCGGCGATCTCGACCTGCGGATGCCCGGCGGCCAGACGGGGCGCGAGGCCATCGCCCGGTTCGACGAGGTCGTCACCGAGATCGAGTCGCTCGGGCACGACAGCGTCGCGGTCGTGAGCCACGGCGCGATCATCCGCGCGTGGTGCGCCGTCCGGACCGGCAACATCGATCTGGACTTCGTGACCGACCACTACGTGACCAACACCGGGGTCGTCGTGGTCGACGGCTCGTCGGCCGACGGCTGGGAGGTCACCTCGTGGCTCGGGCAGAGCGTCAGCGAGGCGGCGGCGCAGGGCGTCTCGGCCGATCACAGCCCCGCCTCGGAGCCCCTCGACGACTGACCCAGCCACCCCCCGCCCAGCCCCCGAGTCCGCGAGTGGTGCGGCCTGGACGTTCTGGGACGGCGTGTCGGTCCAAGCCGCGCCACTCGGGGCCCGGTGCGCACCACTCGGTCAGAGCATCTCGCCGTGGACGTCGGCGTGCGGGACCGTCGGGATCGTCCCGAGGCGGCCCTTCTGGAAGTCGGCGAACGCCTCGGCCACCTCGGCACGGGTGTTCATGACGAACGGTCCGGCCCATGCGATGGGCTCGCGGATCGGCAGGCCCCCCAGCAGCACGACCTCCATCGCGGGGTTGCGGCTGTCCTGGCGCTGGTCGGCTCCGACCGTGATGGTCTCGCCGTGACCGAGCACCGCCAGCTGGCCGGCGCGCACCGGACGACGGTCGCGGCCGACGTGCCCGGTGCCGCCCATGACGTAGACCAGCGCGTTGAAGTCCGTGCGCCACGGCACGGTCATCTCCGCCCCCGGCAGCACCGTCGCGTGCACCATGGCCATCGGTGTGCGGGTCGACCCGGGCCCCTTGACCCCGTCGACCTCGCCGGCGATGACGCGCAGCAGCGCACCGGCGTCGGGCGTCGACGCCAGGCCCACGTCGGTGCCGCGGATGTCCTGGTAGTGCGGCGGGAGCCACTTGTCGGCGCGCGGCAGGTTGACCCACAGCTGCAGGCCGTGGAAGAGGCCGCCCTTGACCACGAGCCACTCCGGGGGCGTCTCGATGTGCAGCAGGCCGGACCCGGCCGTCATCCACTGCGTGTCGCCGTCGGTGATGGAGCCACCGCCGCCGTGCGTGTCCTGGTGGTCCATGACGCCGTCGATCATGTAGGTCACGGTCTCGAAGCCGCGGTGGGGGTGCCACGGGGTGCCCTTCGGCTCACCCGGCGAGTACTCGACCTCGCCCATCTGGTCCATGTGGATGAACGGGTCGAGGCGACTCGCGTCGACGCCGGCGAAGGCACGGTGGACCGGGAAGCCCTCGCCCTCGTAGCCGGTCGGCGCGGTGGTCACGCTGATGGGGGCTCGGTCCTCGGTCTGGGTCGGCGTGGCGATCACGCGGGGCAGGACGGTCCAGTCGTCGACGGTCACAGCAGGCATCGGGTTCTCCTCGGGTCAGGTCTGTCAATCTAGTTCAACATTCAACTATCGTCAACCATTCCCACCCGCCACGCGCCGGGTCATAGGGTGACGGGATGGATGAGCACCACGACGTCGTCATCGTCGGAGGCGGGCACAACGCGCTGGTCGCGGCGACGTACCTCGCCCGGGCCAGCAGGGACGTCCTCGTGCTGGAGCGGCTCGACCACGTCGGCGGCGCCGCGATCAGCGCCCGGGTGTTCGACGGCCTCGACGCCCGGCTGTCGCGGTACTCCTACCTGGTGAGCCTGATGCCCCAGCAGCTCATCGACGAGCTGGGACTGCGACTCGAGCTCCGCTCCCGCGACATCGCCTCGTACACGCCGTACGACGGCGGGGGCCTGCTCGTGGAGACCGTCGAGGGCGAGGCCACGCGCGCGTCGTTCCGGGAGCTGACCGGCTCCGACGACGAGCTCGCGGCCTGGCGAGCGTTCTACGCCGAGGTCGCCGACCTCGCGGCGATCGTGGCCCCCACGCTGCTCGCCCCGCTGCCCCACATCGGCAACCTGCGGGACCTGAGCTCCATGAGCATCTGGACCGATGTCGTCGACGAGCCGCTCGGCACCGCGATCGAGCGCCGCTTCGGGCACGACCTCGTCCGCGGTGTCGTCGCGACCGATGCGCTGATCGGCACGTTCGCCTCCCTGCACGATCCGTCCCTCGTCCAGAACCGGTGCTTCCTGTACCACCTGATCGGCAACGGCACGGGCGAGTGGCGCGTCCCCGTGGGCGGCATGGGGGCCGTGACCGCCGAGCTCGAGCGGGTGGCCCGCGAGGCGGGTGCGACGATCCGGACGGGATCCGAGGTCACCGCCGTCACGCCGTCCGCCGACGGCGTGACCGTCTCCGGTGAGGGGTTCGGCGTCGCCGCCGACTGGGTGCTGAGCGGGGTCGCGCCGTACGTCCTGGCGGGGCTCATGGACGAGCCGCGGCCGCCCAAGCCCTCCGGCTCGCAGTTCAAGATCAACGTGCTCGTCTCACGGCTGCCGCGGCTCCGATCGGGCATCGACCCGGCCGTCGCGTTCGCCGGCACCCTGCACGTCGGCGAGGCGATGAGCGAGCTCGAGGCGGCGCACCAGCAGGCGTCGACCGGGTCCCTCCCGGCGCGTGCCACCGGCGAGCTGTACTGCCACACGCTCACGGACCGGTCGATCCTCGGGCCCGACCTCGCCGAGACCGACGCGCAGACCCTGACGTGGTTCGGACTGCACACCCCCGGCGAGGTGCTGCCCGACGAGGTCGCCGCCGAGCGCGCGTACGCGCAGTTCGTCGCGGCGCTCGACGAGCACCTCGCCGAGCCCCTCGAGCCGCTGATCCTCGGCGTCGAGCACCGGACGCCGGCACAGATCGAGGAGTCGCTGCACATGCCCGGAGGCCACATCTTCCACGGCGACCTGCAGTGGCCGTGGCTCGAGGAGGGCGAAAAGCCCCGCCGTGCCGCGGAGCGCTGGGGTGTCGCCACGAGCCACCCGCGCGTCCTCGTCTGCGGCAGCGGAGCACGTCGCGGAGGTGCCGTCTCCGGCATCGCCGGGCACAACGCCGCCCGGGCCGTGCTGGATGCCGACCTGGATTAGGGGGTCTCCGGAGCGGCTGCTAATGTTGCACCCGCTTCGCGACCTCGGTCGCACGGCGGCATTAGCTCAATTGGCAGAGCAGCTGACTCTTAATCAGCGGGTTCGGGGTTCGAGTCCCTGATGCCGCACTGTGAAGGCCCCGTTCCTCGCCGAACGGGGCCTTTGCTCTTCCCGAGCACGCCTGGAGGTGCGACATGAGCGGTGCCGATGCCTCCCGCCAGGCCCTCGTCGCCGAGCGCGAGAACGCCGCCCGGCTGCTCGCCTCCCTGACCCGGGACTTCGCCGACATCGTCGACGCCTCCGCGGACTCCAACGCCGACGACGAGCACGATCCCGAGGGGGCGACGATCGCCTTCGAGCGCTCGCAGGTCAGCACCCTCGTCGAGCAGGCCCGCATCCGCCTCGTCGACGTCGACGCAGCGCTCGCGCGGCTCGACGCCGGGACGTACGGGGTGTGCGAGTCGTGCGGTGACCCCATCCCCGACGGCCGCCTCGAGGCGCGTCCCGTCGCGCGGACCTGCATCCACTGCGCCTGAGCCGCGCGGGAACTCTCCCACCGCGCATCGAGTTGGTCAGGGCAAGGAGGCACCACATGAAATGTCCGACCGACAGCGCGACCCTCGTCATGAGCGAGCGCTCAGGCATCGAGATCGACTACTGCCCCGAGTGCCGCGGCGTGTGGCTCGACCGGGGCGAGCTCGACAAGATCCTCGACCGTGCCACCGCCGAGGTGCCGCCGGCAGCACCCGCGGCGGCCCCGTACGCCGAGCCCCGGTACAGCGAGCCGAGGTACGCCGAGCCCCGCTACGACGACCGACGCGGCCAGCAGCCGTACCGCAAGAAGAAGAAGGAGCACTGGCTCTCCGAGCTGTTCGACTGAGCGACGACGCCCGGCGCCACGGAATAGGCAGGCGGACCCTCCGGTTGCCAAGGTCATGAAGATCTTGCTCACCGGAGGGACCGGCCTCGTCGGATCCGCCGTGCTGGACGCGCTGGTGGCCCACGGTCACCAGGTCACCGCGATCGTCCGCAGCCAGTCGTCATCGCTCAAGGTCAGCGACCGCGGCGCCACCGGCATCATCGGGGACCTCTTCGACGCCCCGTGGCTGGCCTCGGAGCTCCGCGTCCACGACGGGGCGATCCACACGGCGGCCGGCGGCGACGAGCGCGACCCCGACCTGAACGACGCCGTCCTCACGGCTGCCATCGACGCCTTCGGCGGCACCGACAAGCCCTTCGTGCACACCGGCGGCGTCTGGGTCTACGGCAGCAGCCCGGCGATCTCGGAGGACCAGGAGCTGCAGCCGCCGGCGCTCACCGCCTGGCGTCCCGCCGGCGAGCAGCGGCTGCTCGAGTCCGGCATCAAGGCGTCGGTCGTCCAGCCCGGCATCGTGTACGGGCACGCGGCCGGCATCCCGGCCATGCTCGCCCACGGTGCGGCCGAGGACGGCACGCTGACGCTGTTCGGCAGCGGCGACCAGCACTGGACCACGGTGCACGTCGACGATCTCGCCGACCTGTACGTGCGGGTGCTGGACCGGGCGCCCGGCGGCAAGGCCTACATCGCCGCCGCGGGCGACAACCCGACGGTCCGCGAGCTCGGCGAGGCGGTCACGACGTCGGTCGAGCCGGAGTCCGACGAGGCCACCGTGGCCCGTCTCGGCGCGTTCGGCGAGGCCCTCCTGCTCGACCAGCAGGCGACCGGCGAGCGGGCCAAGGCCGAGCTCGGGTGGAGCCCCTCGCGGCCGGCCCTCACCGAGCTGCTGGCCCAGGGCTACCCGGCCTGACGGTCGGCGCCGCCCTGACGGGTCGCGGTCAGCAGCAGGTAGTCCCAGCCCATCGTGGCGTCGTGCTCGTCGAAGTGCGCCGCCGCGAGCTCGACGAGCTCGCGGTCCAGGGCCGCGACCCGTCCGGGGTCGTCGGCGATGGCGCGGAACACCGCGATGGTCGGTCCGTACGCCTGCTTGAACACGTCGCGCATCTCCTCGGGCGAGTCGAAGCGGTCGACCGTGAGCGTCTCGACGCGGGCGTCGACGTCGGACACCCGGTCGCCCAGGAGCGATCGCACGTGCTGCTCGTCGCCCCACAGCGGTGGCGGCTCGGCTCCCGGAGGAGGCGGCGGCGCGTAGGGCTTCATCGTGGCGAACATCTGCCCGATGAACCCGTCCGGCGTCCAGCTGAGCAGGCCGATGGAGCCACCGTCACGGCACACGCGCACGAGCTCGTCGGCGCTCGCCCGGTGGTGCGGCGCGAACATGACCCCGACGCACGACATCACCACGTCGAACTCGCCGTCGGCGTACGGCAGGTCCTCGGCGTCGGCCTCCTGCCACTCCAGCGTCACCCCCTGGGAGGCGGCGCGGTGTCGCCCGGCCGCCAGCAGCGCGGGGGCGAGGTCGGACGCGACGACGTCGGCGCCGGTCCGGGCCGCCGGTATCGCCGCGTTGCCGGACCCGGCCCCGACGTCCAGCACCCGCTGACCGCTGTGGATCCCCAGGGCCTCGACGAGGCGCGGTCCTGTCGCGGGGATGACCTCCGCGGCGATGGCGGGATAGTTCCCGAGCGACCACAGCGCCTTGTGCCTGGCCTTCAGCTCTCGATCGGCGTCCCTGTCCTCGATCAGATCGTTCATGGTCCTCTCCTCGTGACGGCAGACCTCCAGCATGCGCCGCGACACCGACGAGACGCCCTGTCCCGCACACAATGTGCGGGATGCCGAACGACTGGCGGGCCGCTCAGTCGCGCCGGGTCACCAGCCGGTAGCCGATGCCCGGATCGGTGAGGAACAGGGTCGGCCGGGCCGGGTCGGCCTCCAGCTTGCGGCGCAGCTGCGCCAGGTAGACCCGCAGGTAGTTGGTCTCGCGGTCGTAGCCGGGCCCCCACACCTCGTGCAGCAGCTCGGCCTGGCGCACGAGGCGACCTTCGCGCCGCGCGAGCACCTCGACGATGTGCCACTCGGTCGGGGTGAGCCGCACCTCCTCGCCGGCGCGGGTGGCGCGACGCTCGGTGACGTCGAGGCGCACGTCCTCGGTCTCGACCACGAGTGGCGCGTCGGCCGATCCACCCCGCCGGATCGCCGCCCGGACCCGCGCCAGCAGCTCCTGCATGTCGAACGGCTTGGTGACGTAGTCGTCCGCACCCACGTCCAGCGCCTCCACCTTGTCGTCCGACCCGTGCCGCGCCGACAGCACGACGACCGGGACCTGCGTGAACGCCCGGAGCCGCGTGAGCACCGCGACACCGTCCAGGTCGGGCAGGCCGAGGTCCAGCAGGATGACGTCGGGCATGCGCTCGTCGACGACCTGCAGGGCCGACCGTCCGTCCGCCACCGTCTCGACGTCGTAGCCGCGGGCCCGCAGGTTGATCGACAGCGTGCGCAGGATCGCCGGGTCGTCGTCGACCGCGAGCACGAACGTCATCGCCCGTCTCCCGTCAGCGGCAGGTCGAGGACGAACGTGAGCCCGCCACCCGGGGTGTCCTCGGCCGTCACGCTACCGCCCATCGACTCGGTCAGTCCTCGGGCCACTGCCAGGCCCAGACCCAGGCCCTCCCCGCGCGGCACGTCGCCGAGGCGCTGGAACGGCTCGAACAATCCGTCGCGCTGGGCCGCAGGGACGCCGGGCCCGCGGTCGACGACGCGCACCGTCACGCGGGGACCTGTCACGGACGCCCGGACGAGCACCGGGGTGGGGGGCGGTGCGTAGGCCAGCGCATTGCCGATGACGTTGGCGAGCACCCGCTCGAGCAGGCCCGCGTCGGCGGCGACCGTCGCCGCGGCGTCGTCGACGACCACGTCGACCCGGTCGCGACCGTCCAGCGAGGAGATCGCCGCGACGACCGTCGCCTCCAGCTCGACCGCGTCGACGTGCGCCGTGACGGCGCCCATCTGGATGCGGCTCATGTCGAGCAGGTTCGCCACCAGGGCGTCGAGCCGGTCGGCGCCCTCCTCGACGGTCTCCAGCAGCGCCTGCTCGTCGTCGGCCGACCACGCGATCTCGGTGCTGCGCAGGCTGCTGACGGCCGCCTTCACCGCCGCCAGCGGCGACCGCAGGTCGTGCGACACCGCGGCGAGCAGCGCCGTTCGGGTCCGGTCGGTCTCGGCGAGCAGGCGTCGCTCGGCGCTCTCCTGCGCCGCGCGACGACGCTCCCCCAGGACGGACGCGTGGGCCGCGTAGGCCTTCAGCAGCCGTTGGTCGGCCGCCGGCAGCGAGCGGCCGACCAGGACGAGGCTCGCGTCGTCGTCGATCGGCATCACGACGTCCGCGGCGCCTGGACCGTCGATCGGCTCGCCGTACGCGACCTGCGTCCCGCCGTCGCTCCCGACCACGGCCGCACCGCGCATGCCGAACAGCTCGCACGCGTTGCTCAGCAGCGTCGTGAAGTCGCCCGCGTGCAGCAGGCTGTGCGACAGCACCGTCAGCGCGTCGGCCTCGGCGCTGGCCCGTTCGGCCTGCGCGGTCCGTCGGGCCGCGAGGTCCACGACCGACGACACCGCGATCGCGACCACGACGAACAGCACGAGTGCGAAGGCGTTCTCCGCGCTCGCGATCGCGAACGTCCGCAGCGGCGGGGTGAAGAAGTAGTTGAGCGCGAAACCGCTGACGAACGAGGCGACGATGGCCGGACGGAGCCCGCCCGTGATCGACGTCGCCACGACGAGCGCCATGAACAGCATCGACTCGGTCGGCAGGCCGTGCAGGTCGGGCGTGACCAGCAGAAGCC
>Ga0247730_1001735_pt1 | contig 11492 bp, 10 predicted proteins | sample UWRJL073202C2_FD_180959 | JGI IMG/M metagenome (GOLD analysis project Ga0247730, IMG submission 180959) | Plant litter microbial communities from Arlington Agricultural Research Station in Wisconsin, United States - UWRJ-L073-202C-2 | ecosystem: Environmental > Terrestrial > Plant litter >...
GTCGACGTGTGGGGCAAGCGCCGTCTTGCCTACGAGATCAACAAGAAGAACGAGGGCATCTACGCCGTCGTCCAGCTCAAGGCCGAGCCCGCCACGGTCAAGGAGCTCGATCGCCAGCTCGGACTCAACGAGTCCGTCGTTCGCACGAAGGTCACACGTCCCGACGTGAAGTAGGCCTGTCACTGTTCCACAGGCCATGAGACGAGCGCTGTCGCTCGTCGCCGGTCTGAGGAACACTCGAGCCAGACACCCACACACCTGAAAGGCTGCGCCATGGCAGGCGAAACCAACATCACGCTCGTCGGCAACCTGACGGACGACCCGGAGCTCAAGTTCACTCCTTCGGGTGCCGCAGTTGCCAACTTCACCGTCGCTTCGACGCCTCGTACGTTCGACCGTCAGACGAACGAGTGGAAGGACGGCGACGCGCTGTTCATTCGTTGTGCCGCGTGGCGCCAGCTCGCCGAGAACGTCGCCGAGTCGCTCCAGAAGGGTCAGCAGGTCATCGTGACCGGCGCCCTGAAGGTCCGCAACTACGAGCGGCAGGACGGATCGAAGGGCACCAGCGTCGAGATGAACGTCGACGAGATCGGTCCCTCGCTCCGCTTCGCCACGGCCAAGGTCACCCGCGTCAACCGCTCCGGCGGTGGCGGCGGCGGTGGCTTCGGCGGAGGCAACTCCGGTGGCGGCAACCAAGGTGGCGGCTACGGCGGGGGCAACTCCGGCGGATCGGCACCGGCAGCAGGCAACGACCCCTGGTCGTCGCAGCCGGCACAGGGTGGGTCTGGTTCATGGGGTGGCAGCTCCGGCGCGTCCGAAGAGCCCCCCTTCTAACCACTCACGTCACTGACCCACGTCAGAACAGAACCCAGGAGCAACATGGCAAAGCCAGTCGTCCGGAAGCCGAAGAAGAAGAGCAACCCGCTCGCCGCGGCCAAGGTCACCGATATCAACTACAAGGACACCGCGCTGCTGCGCAAGTTCATCTCGGACCGCGGCAAGATCCGCGCGCGCCGGGTCACGGGTGTCACCGTCCAGGAGCAGCGTCTCATCGCGAAGGCCATCAAGAACGCCCGCGAGATGGCTCTCCTCCCGTACACGACCACCGGTCGTTAAGGAGTATCGAGATGAAGCTCATCCTCACGCACGAGGTCACGAACCTCGGTGCTCCCGGCGACATCGTCGACGTCAAGGACGGCTACGGCCGCAACTTCCTGCTGCCGCGCAACTTCGCCATCCGTTGGTCGAAGGGCGCTGCCAAGCAGGTCGAGTCGATCAAGGCGGCACGCGACGCGCACGCCGTCCACGACCTCGAGGAAGCCAGGAGCATCAAGGGCAACCTCGAGTCGAACCCGATCAACGTCCCGGTTCGCGCCGGCGCCGGCGGCCGCCTCTTCGGTGCCGTCACGGTCTCCGACATCGCTGACGCCCTGGGCGTGGCCGGTGCCAAGGTCGACAAGCGTCGCATCGAGGTCGGCAACCCGATCAAGTCGCTCGGAGCCCACTCGGTCTCCGTGCGCGTGCACCCCGAAGTGAGCGCGCAGGTCAAGCTCAACGTGGTCGCCTCCAAGTAGTCCACCCGACGGGCCGACCCCTGAGCCATGTGCCCAGTGGTGTCGGCCCGTTGTCGGTGGCACACACCCGTTCATGCGTTCCCCCACCGCAGCGGTCGCCTCCCTCCTCCTCGCCGGGAGCCTCGTGCTCTCCGGTTGCTCGCTCCTGCCCGGAGGCGATGACGATGACAAGCCGGCGGCGAGCAAGCCCACGGCGGCCGCGACGGTGACGGCGCTGCCCAGCACCGGCTGGAAGCAGGCCGATGCGGCGAAGGTCGCCCAAGGCGGCACGCTGCGGCTCGCGACCTCCACGCTGCCGACCAACTTCAACCCCCTGCAGGCCGACTCCGCCGCGTCGGACGCCGCCGAGATCCTCGCCCCCACCTCCGGCAGCGCCGTGAGCATCACCGCCGACGGCGGCTGGGAGGTCGACCCCGACTACGCCGAGTCCGTCGAGGTCACCGGCGACGACCCCCTCACGATCGACGTCACCCTCAACCCGAAGGCGGTCTGGGCTGGCGGCACCGCCATCACGGCCAAGGACATGGTCGCGTTCTGGAAGGCCATGAACGGCACGGACGCCTCGTACCAGGTCGTCTCGAGCGCCGGCTACGACAACATCGCCGCCGTGGAGCCGGGCGACAGCAAGTTCGAGTACACCGTGACGTTCAAGCAGCCCACCGCAGAGTGGCCGCTCTACGTCTACCCGCTGCTCGCCTCCAACGTGTCGGCCGACCCGAAGCTCTTCAACGAGGCCTTCCGCACGCGCGCGATCTCCTCCAACGGCCCGTTCGTGGTGACGTCGATCGACGCCGACACGGGTGTCATCACGCAGGAGCCCAACCCGCGCTGGTGGGGGGCCCCGCCGAAGCTCGAGAAGATCACCTGGCAGGTCGCCGACCCGCAGCTGCAGGCCGAGGCCTACGTCAACGACGAGCTCGACGCCGTCGCGCTCGAGGCGTCGACCTACGACACCGCGAAGGACACCGGGACGGTCGAGCGCGCGGCCGGCACCGAGTGGTCGCAGGTCACGCTCAACGGCGGACGTGGACCGCTCGCCGACGTCGACGTGCGCCGCGCCGTGGCGCGGGCGATCGACCGGCAGCCCATCGCCACGACGGCCGCGAAGGCGCTCGGCGCCCCTGCGGCCCCGCTCGGCAGCCTGCTGCTGGTGCCGGGCCAGAAGGGATACCAGGACTCGTCGGCGCCGATCGGCCACGACCCGGCCGCGGCCAGGCAGCTGCTGGTCAAGGCCGGGTACGCCGAGGGGGCCGACGGCATGTTCGCCAAGGACGGCGCCCCGCTCGAGCTCACGATGCCCGTCCCCGAGGACACACCGGCCAACACGGCCCGCGCCACGGCCATCGCCAAGGACCTGCGCGCGGTCGGCATCACCGTCACGCTGACGTCGGTCCCGGCCGAGACGTTCTTCGACGAGGTCGTCATCCCGCTCGACTTCGACCTGGTGACCTTCGTGCGGCGGGCGACGCCCTTCCCGCTCACGGCGGCGAAGCCGTACTTCTTCCCCCTCGACTCGGCCCAGAACTACACCGGCGTCGGCACGGAGCGGTTCGGCGTCGGCTTCGACACCGTGACCGGCACCCTCGACGACGCCCTGCGCCTCAAGCGGGTCGCCAAGCTCGACGAGTGGCTGTTCGAGGACGTCCCGGTGATCCCGCTCGCCGTCACGCCGATCGCCATCGGCGTCCGCAACGGCGTGGTCAACTACGGGGCGGCGCAGTTCGAGGAGCCCGACTGGACGACGGTCGGCTTCCTCACGAAGAAGAAGCAGTAGTCGCGGCGTCGACCACGATCGACGCGACCTCGGCGACGCCGGTGACGGCGTGGGCGGCGGTCGACGGCACGTACTGCTCGGTGCGCTCCTCGAAGCGCGTGCCGACGACTCCTGCGTGATCGGTGGCGACCGCGTGCAACGACGTGCGCCAGGACGCTGCGCGAAGCCGCAGCTCGAGCCCGCTGACCAGGTCGGGGGTGGCGCTCGTGTCGTCCTCGCCGTAGACGAGGTCGATCCGGCAGCGGCCGTCGCCGGGCGGCATGGTCGCCGGCAGCGGTGACCCGGAGATCGCATCGATCGCGCGAGGACCGTCACCTGGGGCGATCAGCACGACGCCGCCCAGGGCGATGCCCAGGCGCTTGCCGTGCACGGCGAGACTGGCCGCCGCGGTGCCGCCGAGCGACCACCCGGCGACGGCGACGGTGTCGGGGTCACGGCCGTGCTGATGCGCCAGCTCGCGGACGAAGCGCAGCGACGTCAGCAGGTCGGAGCGGCCGCCGTCGGCCGCCTCGCTGTTCCAGTCGGCGCAGACGGCCAGGAGCCCGGCCGCGGCGACCCGGTCGGCCAGGGGAAGCATCCAGTCGGCGCCGTCGACACCGCGTCCGTGCCAGAGCAGGACGATGCCGCGGTCGGGGGTGCCGCGCAGGACGGCACGGCGTCCCGGTGCGTACTCCTGCGTGGCCACGCTCTCAGTCTGCCGAACGGGTCGCACCGAGGACCATCCAGGTGTCGCCGCGCTGCCGGCTCCAGAGCGTCACGAGGCGCGCCGTCATGAAGCCGCCGTACGCGACCCAGAGCCACGTGAACCCGCCGTCGACCCAGCCGACCAGGAGCACGAGCGGCGCGTAGACGGCCAGGACGACGAGCCCCGCGATCGCGAGGTACGCGCCGTCGCCGGCACCGATCAGCACCCCGTCGAGGACGAACACGACGCCCGACAGCGGCTGGATCACCGCAACGACGAGCAGCGCCGGCACCAGGGCGTCACGCACCGCCGGGTCGGACGTGAACAGGTGGGGCAGCCACGGCGCGAGGCCGCCGACGACGACTCCCGCCAGGACGCCTGTCCCGATTCCCCACGCGATCATCCGCCGGGTCATCGCGCGGGTGCCGGCCGCGTCACCGGCACCCAGCGCGCGCCCGGTGAGGGTCTGCCCGGCGATCGCGATCGCGTCGAGGGCGAAGGCGAGGAACGTGACGATCGAGGCCGCGACCTGATGGGCCGCGAGCTGGACGTCGCCGAGGCCCGCCGCCACGAGCGCCGCCAGCACCACCGCGACCCGGAGCGTCAGGGTGCGGACGATGAGCGGGACGCCCTCGCGTGCGGCGGCGAGGATCTCTCCGGGCCGCGGCCGCGTGGAGGCGCGGGCCGGCCGGGCGCGCCGGACGACGACCGTCACGACCCACGCCGCGGCGAGCCACTGCGCCAGCACGGTGCCGGCCGCGGCGCCGCGGACGCTCCAGTCGAGGCCGTAGACGAAGACCAGGTTGAGGACGACGTTGACGATGTTGGCGACGACGGTCGCGACGAGCGGGGTCCTGAGGTCGAGCACTCCGCGCAGCGCGCCCGTGGCCGCCAGGAGCAGCAGCATCGCGGGCACGGCCAGTGCCGAGACGAGCAGGTAGTCCTGGGCGAATCCCGCCACGCGGTCCGAGCTCGACAGGGCCCGCGCGAACGTCCCGCTCGTCGCGGCGACGACTGCCCCGAGCACGACGCCGAGGGCGACCGCGAGCCAGAGCGAGCTGATCGCGAGGCCGTACGCCGCGCGTTCGTCGCCGGCTCCGTGGTGACGCGCGACGCTCGCGGTGCTCCCGTAGGCGAGGAAGACACACAGCCCGATGACCGTTCCCAGCACGACCGAGGCGGCCGCGAGCCCCCCGAGCTCCGGGGTGCCGAGATGACCGATGATCGCGGTGTCGGCGAGCAGCATCAAGGGCTCGGTGATCAGGGCGAAGAAGGCCGGCACGGCGACCCTGAAGATCTGCCGGTCGGCGTCGTCACGCAGGGCCATGCCGACCTTCCAGAAGGTGACCAACGGGTGTCGTGTGGTCAAAGTGACGGGGTTTGTCGACAAGTCTATGAACAGGGAGCGGTGGATGACCGCTCGTCTCGAACTATTTTGTCTCCACACCGAACACTAGGTGTCTGCGCAGGTCAGACCGCATTCGGCCGAAATAAATCTTTGGTTGTCCACATGTTCGTCCACCGGCTGTGCACATGGCCGTCGGCGTTTTCCACAGGGTTGTGAGGGTTGCGCACAGCCCCTGTGCGGAGGCGTGTTGGACACGACTCGCCGTGGGCCTACTGTGACGGGTCGGCTCTTTTGTGGGTGCCGAACCTTAGGCTTCACAGTGACGACGGAAGGGGCTCATCGGTGAGCGTTGCGGACCTCTACGAGGCGGGTCCCGGACCCGGCAACGATCCCGGTTCGGGGCGCGTCCCGCCCCAGGACATGGCGGCCGAGCAGAGCGTCCTCGGCGCGATGCTGATCAGCAAGAACGCGATCGACCCCGCCGCCGACGTCCTGCAGGGGCGTGACTTCTACCGTCCCGCCCACGAGCTCATCTTCGACATCATCGTCGACCTCGCCAACCGCGGTGAGCCGGCCGACGCCATCACGGTCGCCGCCGAGCTGCAGCGCCGCGGTGAGATCGGACGCGTCGGCGGAGCGCCGTACCTCCACGACCTCGTGCAGTCCGTGCCCATCGCGTCCAACGTCGACTTCTATGCCCACATCGTCCGCGAGAAGGCCGTGCTGCGGCGCCTCGTCGAGGTCGGCCACCGCATCGCGCAGATGGGTCAGGCACAGGAGGGCGAGGTCGCCGAGATCGTCGACCGCGCCCAGGCCGAGGTGCTCGACGTCGACGGCACCAGCCAGGCCGAGGACTATCGCTCGGTGTCCGAGCTGATGCCGCTGACGATCGACGAGATCGAGGAGATCCAGGGCCGCGACGGCACGCTCTCCGGCGTCCCGTCGGGCTTCCCCGACCTCGACAAGTTCACGACGGGCTTCCGTGCCGGCCAGATGATCGTGGTCGCCGCCCGACCCGGTGTCGGCAAGTCGACGCTGGGTCTGGACTTCGTGCGCTCCGCGGCCATCCGCCACCAGATCCCGTGCGCCATCTTCTCGTTGGAGATGACCGGCGCCGAGATCGCCATGCGCATGCTGTCGGCCGAGGCGCGCGTCAGCATCGGCCACATGCGCGGCGGCGGCATGCACCAGCGCGACTGGGACGCCATCACCAAGGCCATGCCGCGGGTCAACTCCGCGCCGATCATCGTCGACGACAGCCCCAACATGACGATGCCGGAGATCCGGTCGAAGGCCCGTCGCATCAAGAAGCAGCACGGTCTCGGCTTCATCGTGATCGACTACCTGCAGCTCATGACGTCCGGCAAGCGGGTCGAGAACCGCCAGGTCGAGGTCTCGGAGTTCTCCCGCAACATCAAGCTCCTCGCCAAGGAGCTCGAGTGCCCCGTCGTGGCGATCAGCCAGCTCAACCGTGGCTCCGAGCAGCGCACCGACAAGACTCCTCAGATCTCCGACCTGCGCGAGTCCGGCTCGATCGAGCAGGACGCCGACATCGTGCTGCTGCTCAACCGCCCCGACGCACAGGGTGCCGGCGAGTCCGACCGCCCCGGCGAGGCCGACATCATCATTGCGAAGAACCGCTCCGGCCCCACCAACAAGATCGCCGTGAGCTTCCAGGGTCACTACTCGCGCTTCACGCCGATGGCGCGGGACGCCGAGCCGCCCGCGGTGGCAGCCGGCGAGTTCTTCGGCTGAGCCCCTTCACTGGTACGAGATGAAGTCCGGGTGCGGCTTCACCCGGCGCCACGTCTGCCGGGCGTCCAGCATCGGGTCGTCCTCGTCGACGAAGTTCTTCCAGCCCCACCCGACGCCGGCCGGAGCGTTGGCGCGCAGGGTCTTCCAGGTGCCCTGCTTCGCGCCCTGAGGCCCCGAGCCGTCGACGTGGATCACGGTCGCGAGCTCGGGGTGCGAGGTGTCGAGACGGCTGCGGTTCTTGATCATCGACAGCGAGAACTGGTGCAGCACGAACACCTTCTGCGGCAGCGACTTCTCGCGGGTGAGGCCGGCGAGCCACGCGCTCGTCCGGTTGATCTCCGCGGCCGTGACCGAGCCGATCTGCTTGAGGTGCTTCTGCTTCTTCTTCAGGCGCCACTCCGGGTCCAGGGCGAGTCCGACGTTCGGTCGCTCGAGCAGCGACCGGTACCGCTTGGCCTGGGTGAGGAAGTCGGTGCGGCCGGGCTGGAGGTCGAGCACGACGTAGATGCCGGACTTCTCGGCAGCGTCGATCAGGGGTGTGAGGGAGGCGATGGACGCCTCCGTCGAGAAGTTCTTGTCCTTGCCGGCCGATGACGAGGCGACGGTCGCGATGACCTCGAACGTCGGGATGAACGTGCGCCCGGCGACTCGCTCGTACTTGCGCACGAGACGTTCCGCGCGCCTGACCGATGCCCGGACCCCCTGCTCGCCGAGCACGCCGAGCTGTGGGGCGCCGGGGTGGCCGTACATCGCGGTGTACGTCTTCTGGCCGAGGGCGAGATAGCCGCCGGACGGCTGCTGGACGTCCTTGCGGACCACGTCGAGCGGGTAGGCGACCTGTGCGAACGCCGACCCGATCGCGATGACCGGGTGGTCCGGGTGCTCGGCGATGTACCGGGCGACGGCGGGATCGGTGCGGGGATCGGCGTCCGGCACCTCGAGCACGTGGGCGCCCGCGGCACGGGCGGTCGCCGTCGCGACGGAGTTCGCCTGCTCGGACCGGGTCAGGACGATCGCGTCGGTGGTGCGAGCGGACGCCGGCTCGACGGCGCCGCGCAGACGCTCCACCTCCGCGGCGGCCCCGGCCTCGTCGACCGGGACGGCCGTGGCTCCCGGCACGTCCTGCGTGGTGCCGAGCGTGAGGACGGTCGTGGCGGCGAGCCGCTCGATCTCGGCGGGTGCCTCGGGGGTGTCGATCAGCACGGGAGCGCCGAGGCTGGTGGCGCTGACGACGGCGATGCGCTGCGCCTCGGGATCGCCGGCCGCCACCAGCACCGCGGTCGGCGAGGAGTCGAACAGCCGCCTCGACACCTCGACGGGTGCCTGGACCTGTGACGTGTCGATGACCTCGAGCGACTTCTCGGGAGGCGTCACCCGGCTCGCCGATGCGGCGGCGGCGATCTTCGCCGGCAGTCGGCCCGATCCGTCGTCACGGGTGACGGCGGCGGTTGCGACGAGGACCACAACCACCAGACAGCTGATCAAGGTCACGTGATTGAGCTTGGAAGATACGCTCATGCCCGTGACCTTACTGACCGTGCTCATGTCGGAGACCTCTGGTGTTCCCGACTCCGGACTGGCGGGGTTCGTCGCCGACATCATGGGGTCGGTCGGTCTGGTGGGTGTCGGGTTGATCCTCGCGGTCGAGACGATCCTGCCGTTCCTGCCGAGCGAGGTCGCTCTCCCGCTGGCCGGCTTCAGCGCCAACCGCGGTGACTTCGGGCTGATCCCGGTGATCATCTCGGCGACGGTCGGATCGGTGGCAGGTGCCCTCGTCCTGTACTGGATCTCGCTCAAGTTCGGGCTCGAGCGGACGCGGACGGTGCTGGCGAAGGTGCCGTTCGTGACGGAGCACGACATCGACAAGGGTGTGGCCTGGTTCGCCCGCAACGACGCGCTCGCGGTGTTCCTCGGCCGGATGGTGCCCGGTATCCGCAGCCTCATCTCGATCCCGGCCGGCGTCGAGAAGATGGCGGTCGGCCGGTTCCTCGTCTACACGACGGCCGGCAGCCTGATCTGGAACGTCATCTGGATCGTCTCCGGCTACCAGCTCGGCTCGAACTGGGAGTCGGTCGAGAAGTACGGCAGCATCCTCAAGTACGTCCTGGTCGCCGCGGTGGTGGCGTTCCTCGGGTGGTTCGCCTACTACAAGATCCGGACCCGCCGCACCCCGGCCTGATCATGTGGCGCGCTGGCGCTCGCTCGGCCACGGTGCACCTGAGGCGCCACTGGACAGTTCTTGGGCGGTTTCGTACGGATCTAGACGCGGCATCGATACGAAGGTGCCCAAAAACCGGGCGTGGGGCCGGGACTCCTACAGTGGCGGGATGACTTCCACGGTGACCCGGCGACTCGTCCCCCTCGCCGCTGCGGCCCTGATCCTGCTGTCGGCCTGCAGCGGGTCCGACGACTCGACGAGCGATGCGAAGGCGTCCGCCACCCCGAGCGCCTCGGCGACCCCGACCCCGACCGCGGCACCCATCGACCCGGAGCAGATCGCCTGCAAGATCGTCACGTCCGCCGACCGCGCCAAGCTCGCCGGGGCGGCGGTCGACGACATCGTCGCCGCGTCGGGCACGGACGGCAGCAGCCAGTGCCGCTGGCAGAGCACCGACGCGCTGATCCAGGTCACGACGCTGCCGGCGAAGGAGTGGGCCAAGTCCCTGCCGGACGTCGTCACGCAGCTCGAGTCGTCGAGCGACATCAGCTCGAGCGCCGACAAGAAGGACCTGGCCGCGGCCAAGAAGCTGCTCGCGGGTGCGGCGACGTTCACCGACGCCGAGGCCTGCAAGGCGTTCGCGACGCTGGCCGCGCTCGGCGGTGGGAAGAAGGGCTCCACGACGACCGTCACGACCGTCCCCATCACCGAGACCGAGTCCGGCATCTCGGCGCAGACCTGCTCCGACGGCGACCTGACGTCGATCATCTACTCCGTGCCGGGCCTGAAGGAGTCCCCCGAGGTCGACAGGACCGTCACCAAGATCCTGGCCTCGGCCCAGAAGCGGGTGACCGCCGGATAGTCGGCCGCCTACAGCGACACGTCGGCCCGGCGGTCGTCCTTGTTGGTGGGCCGGTCGCAGAACAGCTTGCCGTCCGTGAAACGGACGCCGTCGTTGAAGCGCGCCTCGATCTGACCCGACCCGAACTGCTCGACGTAGAGCCGTGAGTAGAGACCGCCGAGCGCCAGCAGCTCGTCGTGCGTGCCGCGCTCGACGAGGTGACCGTCCTCCAGCCCGAAGATGACGTCGGCGTTGTGGATCGTCGACAGCCGGTGCGCGATGGCGATCGTCGTGCGGTCGTTCATGGCGCGCTCGAGCGCGTCCTGCACGAGCCGTTCGGTCTCGGTGTCGAGCGCGGACGTGGCCTCGTCGAGGATCAGGATGCGCGGGTCCATCAGCAGCACCCGGGCGATCGCGAGGCGCTGCTTCTCGCCGCCGCTCAGTCGGTAGCCGCGCTCGCCGGTGATGGTCTCGTAGCCGTCGGCGAACGACAGGATGCGGTCGTGGATGTTGGCGTCGCGCGCCGCCTGCTCGATCTCGTCGGCGCTCGCGTCGGGCTTGGCGTACGCGATGTTGTCGCGGATCGAGCCGTGGAACAGGTACGGCTCCTGCGTCACCATCCCGACGGCCTCGGCGACCGAGCCCATCGTGAGGTCGCGGACGTCGGTGCCGTCGATCAGCACGGCGCCCTCGTCGACGTCGTAGAACCGTGGCACGAGGTAGGTCATGGTCGTCTTGCCGGAGCCGGACGGCCCGACGATCGCGGCGAGCTGTCCCGGCTCGACGGTCAGCGAGATGCCGTCGAGCGCCCAACCCTGCTCGGGAGCCGGCTCGACCCGGTCGATGCGCACGCCGGAGTCACCGAAGCGGTCGCGGGCGACCGTGCCGCTGAGACTGCGCGGCTCGGGGTAGCGGAAGAAGACGTCGCGGAACTCGATCTGTCCGCGCAGGGTCTGCGGGTCGAGCGCGACGGCGCCGGGACGTTCGGTGATCGCCGGCTCGAGGTCGAGGTACTCGAAGAGCCGGCGGAACAGCGCGAGGGACGTCTGCACGTCGAGCGACACGCGCATCAGCTGCAGGAGCGGCATCTGCAGGCGCGCCTGCAGGGTCGTGAACGCGACGAGCGTGCCGGCGGTCAGTGCGCTCTCACCCTGCAGCCACACCCCGGCGACGAGGTAGATGAGCGCCGGCGTGATCGCGAAGAACGTCTGCACCGTGGCGAAGAAGGCGCGACCCGTCATGGCCTGGTCGACCTGCAGCCGGGTCTGCTCGCGGTTGGCCTGTCGGTAGCGGTCGACCTCGGAGTCGGCCCGGTTGAACACCTTCGAGAGCAGGATGCCGGAGACGCTGAGCGCTT
>Ga0247730_1001736_pt1 | contig 11487 bp, 16 predicted proteins | sample UWRJL073202C2_FD_180959 | JGI IMG/M metagenome (GOLD analysis project Ga0247730, IMG submission 180959) | Plant litter microbial communities from Arlington Agricultural Research Station in Wisconsin, United States - UWRJ-L073-202C-2 | ecosystem: Environmental > Terrestrial > Plant litter >...
CCCTTGCTGAGCACCACAGGTACAGGAGCATAGTTACCATCGGGGCCAAGTTCACAAACCTGTACCCACGCCACGATGTCATGAGACTGCTGGACGACAAAGTCTGTTTCTGCTCTGCGCATGTAAGGTAGTGTTGATTTTTCCTCTTCGGACTTCTCATCACCTCCCTCAGGGTCTGCAGAATTCGGACGAGGGAATGACACCTTAGCTTCGCGCATTTCGTCCCAACGTTCCATGCGCTCGATATATGACGGGCGGAGGTGTGCAAAGAATTCGATTGGCGCATATCCGTTTTTCAGGTGTGCAAGAACCTTCGAAGTGGCTACAATGGTGAAATTGCGGCGAAACTTGAGGTCAGAAAGCGTGGAAGCCTCAAGGTCGATTGCTGTGGATGGGAAGACTTCTTCTGCTTTGATAGAGGAACCGACGAATGATGATAGTCGAACTTGGAGATGTACAGATGCGAAGTCTAAAGACGTCAAACCTTTCACGGAATCTACAGTCACGAAGAATCCGATCTTGGTGCCAGCGGGTACGATTTTGGGCAAACCAGTTGAGGGTCCACTTGTGGAAGGCGACGAAGCTCGCGTTGATGGCGTAGAGACATATTTGGACGGCAAGACGAAGTTCACGATCTTAACTTCAATACGGCAGCTACCAATAGCCTCTGCTGTATATCGACAGAAGATAGGAAGGATACTGGTCGAGCTCAATCGTCTAGCCAACGGTGCTAGTGACAACAGTGCGTTGCCAATGAATGAGTACTCTGGTGGAGGAGAGTCATAGAATGGCTCGTCAGAGGAGAAATGCTGAGTATAGGAAGGTCGGTCAATATAGGTGGTCAGATTCCTCATTTTCTGGACCTGCTGCTGCATGCGGTCGAGTGACCAGGAGTATATTGCGTTATGTTTTTTGTCCAATACCTTGACCGCAACTGAGGGTTGAGTCGAACCCGCCAGAATGGGGTCAGAGACGTCACCAAATTCGTCTAGACCAGCAATAGTGTCGACTGCGGAGGCTGGAGCAGCTAGAGAGCCCCCTGCTGCAATAGTGAAATTAAAAGAGACATTTTTTCTCAGCTCTTGACTGAATTTGAAAAATGATGAGATGAAGGTCGGCACACTGTAAATCCAAGCACCATACCTTATTATGTTAGCCTCCTTTATGAGTACCGCACTGCTGAGGACAGCTTCAGCCATGGAAAAAGCTCGGTGTGCACGCCACTTGTCTAAGACCTTGCGAATCAGTCGTAACTGGCGAGCAGAATAGATGACAGGTTCGAAATCCATGGCTGCAAGATCTGTCTCTCCTCTTGACCTAGCGTCAATCATTCGTTTCATCTGGGCTTTCACCATCCGAAGTTGATGCTCCATGTGATCCTTCTCCACTTGTAGATCCTCAGCTTCTGGTGAGTCTTCGTGCTTGATGCCTTGTAGCCGATCTTCGAGTTGATGCTGAACGTCCTTGAGTTGATCTGTCTCGTGAACGCTGGTGTCATCTGTTGTTGTCTCTCCTCGACCAGTCTCACTCCAAGCATCATCTCCCCTACCACCCCATACTTCACTCTGACTCCCACTTACACTCAAGCTCATTCTGCTGTCAGGACGCCTGGATATCGAACCAGCATGGTCCCTGTCTCGTGCAGTCTTGACTTTCGCGATCTTCTGGAACAGTTTGTTCAAGTCATCATCTGGAAGGGAGTCAAGAGCAGGGTCCAGCCCCAGACGTGCAAATGCTGCTTCACGCTGCGCAAAGGTCCAGTCTGCATCACCTTGGTCTCCTGAAGAGGAAACAGGAGAATCAGGTCGCGTTGGCTGTAAATCATGATTGAACTTTGTGTATCTTGAAAAGAAAGACTGTTTCTCACAGGTGTGTTCTCAACAGCTTCAAGATCAGAGGCGGTAATGGTCTGAGATAAACTCGATTTCGCTAAAGCTCTGTCTCGAATCTTTCGAATCTCTTCTGGGTTGTTGAAACGAAAGACATGATTATCACCTGCAATCATGTCAGTTCGTGTCTACATATCTATCTGCTTTTGTGCTGCTCACCCAGGATGATTCGGTACCCTGACCTCAATTTCTTCGGCTGTCGGACACTAGTCAGTAATAAGATATGGATATCGCAGACAAGTAGTAATCACTGTTCCAGGCTCTAGTTGTTTCCCGTTGAGGAACTTGTGTTCGATTAGCACAAGGAAAAAGTTGATAGGATGTAAAGCACGCACAGTCTTGCTATCTGGCATACTGTTCAGGAACACTTTCCCGTCATTGTTGTCGAAGAAGCAATGTTCTTCGAGAATGTTGTCTCCACTGAGCCGTATTGCTGCAGACTTTGCGCTGTCCAATCGCCCAACCTTCAAAGCTATTAGGGAACATTGTGACCGAAATGGACAACCTTACCATTGTGTGCCCGGGTTTCAGCTGATAAATCAAACATTCGCTCATGAGAGGATCTGTCAGTCATTCTCATGAGCATCGGTCTCCTTTCGGAATATTCAAAGCACTATACCTTCATTCTGCTCTTCGGTCAGTCGCAAGTATTGTGATAAGCTAGTTTGGACTTACTAGGTTGACTAGATGAGGCATCTTTTTCGGCGTATGCACCCCGACATGGTTTTTGTCGACAGTGATACCGAGCTCCTCTAACGCCTTTTCTCGCTCTTTCTGCACCTCCTGGGTCCTTTCCATCTTTTGCTCCCAAGTTTCGTTCAAACTCTGCATCAACTTCTCGCTTGTTTGCATTTGTTCCTGAAGCTCTGCTTTGGTCACTTTCTTGACCACTCCCTCTTTAGTTTGATAAGTTACGATTTGCTTCTCAGGGGGAATTTTAGGGTCGTAAGTATCTTCCATGCCGCCACCGCCAGATACACGAGCTAAGAAAATATCGGTTAACTCACGTACTCAACGTGACCATACACCACATACCTCGGAGCATTTCAAGCTCTTCTTTGAGCTCACGCACAAGCTTCGCATTTGGATCTTCGTTAACAACAGCTTTGTTCTTGATCTTCTTGGCTTGATCAGCGTAACGCAGAGTACTCAAGGTTTCGTCATAGTCAGCAGGAGATATAGCAGCTATCATTGAAGTCTTTGAGTTTCCGCCTAGACTATCTTTCAATAACCATGTCAGAACCTATCAATGGGAACTTAAGAAACTTCGGCAACATCGGCGGAATGAGAGCGTACCGAATCACGATACGGAACAAACTCTTCAGCTTTGCCCTTCTTTCCTTTCTTCGTCTGGTCGGCTTGAGAAGACACAGCTAATGCAGAAATAACTTTTCCAAGCGATGTAAGGGATTTGTTGATGTTGGCTCCTTCCTTTAATCGTTGGCCGGTGGCTCCGGTAGAATTCGCTCTTTCTGAACCAGCCAGATCCACGAGACTATGGAGGATGGTCAGGCAACGTTAAAGCATTCATACATGTGACTCGCTTTATTCTAGACACCTTCTCTGTATCCATGTTCGTGTCGGTGTCATGCCGTTTCATAGTCAACAGGAGAGTAAACACAGCGTGAGAACGCGAGGAGCTTAATATAAAGTTAACACGATTTTTGGAATGTGGCGGGTACCACCTACGTCTCGTTCATGTTAGTAGCTGCAACCGTTCTTGCTTTGTTCCCTTCATCCATGAGAGTCATCATCTCGTCAAAACTGTTCACCATCAACTTCGACAAATCCTCAACATATGGACCTAAGCTAGCATGCTCTCGAACACGCAGATTTCCTGTATTCTTGGGGTTCAAAAGGTCGCGAACCTTCTCGTTGTAAATCTAGTGCAGTCCAGATTAGCTTACCGAAATAAAGAAAGCGCATGCACCCTGACCTCGATATAGGATACTTCCACAGTAAAGTTGAGATTTGGGTCTGCAGATGTCTTCTGTTCCACCCGTCTGAAGAGTTCTGAGCAAGTTAAAGGTGTAATTCCCTTGTCGGCACCGTCTAAGAGGGAATAAGTTCCGGAGGACGCTACGGGTTCACTGTTTTGAGCTTACATCCCATCATACTGTAAACTGTAAGTCAGAGGAATTATTTGCATTAATTTAGCGGGTGTGTGCGCACCTATATGACTTTCCGGATCCTTTACCGATATTAGAATACAGTCTCGCGTGCATTTACAACAGAAGGAAATAGCGCACCAGTTTGTCCATCTAGGAGGAAGCTCAGGGGAATGAAAAGAAGAAAGAGACCAAAGGGACGCACAAGCTAGAATACAAGCGTTGAAACCATTGAAAGCATGGTCCAATAACTCCACTCCTAGATCTTCGTACATCGTCTGCTGCGAGCAGTAGCCCGGTTCATCTCGTGGACCTGCAGACCAGTAGCTTTTGTCGAAGGAGAAGGACAGTGTTTTCTTGTCTGATGCTCGCTTTCCGTCTCCTCCTGACTCTGGAGGGTCAATCATTGTTTGGTTTCCTTGCATCCTAATCAGCGGCTTCGCGCCGCGCGCAAGCTCTGTTGAAGACTTGTTGAGGAAATTTATCTGACTTTGCAAACCTCCGACGCGCACCTCGAGAATTGAGAGGTCTACATCGCACGACGACCTTAATGTTCCCATCATGCTCTGCCATAGCACCCCTTTGCGTAAATGTGTGGAATTATAGAGAAGAATAGCAGGGTAAAGGCGTCTATCGCCTTGCTGTATAGATAGAAACCAGGGCCGAAAGGAGAACAAGCTTGAGAAACCGAGAGTGAAGGTGAAGGGTAAGGCGCGTGCAGGCGGTGGCTGTGCAATGGTCGCGAAGTGCTCTTGCCGCTTGCCAAATACGTCTTGGATGCTACGTCCATTGAGCCTTCGCCTATCTTCCTCTAGAGTGACTCCAATACGGCGACATTCGACAAATGTCAAGCCGTACTACATTACGACTCCAATATTCTATCCTAATGGAGGTTAGAGCTTTGCAAAAGTGGACAGTGCAAATAACTGAACGCAACATGATTAGTGCCACATATAGGACATCTGTATTCTCTGGTGTCGGCAGACATATTCGCGCGCTATCAAAGGTGTATTGACCCTTCTCGGCGCGTCATATTTGCTACTGGAACAGATGAACACGGGTTAAAGATTCAAAGGGCTGCTGAGAGTCAGAGCATCACCCCCATAGAACTCTGTGATAGGTTGAGCGACCAATTTCGGGTGAGTCCTGTTTGACAACTCACACACAATCAGGACTGAACCGTGCACTCTCAGACTTTAGCGAAGGAAGCCGATATCAGCTACACACGTTTCATTCGCACCACTGAGTCCAGCCATTATGATGCAGTCAAGCATGTTTGGGCTGCACTTGTGTCCAAAGGCTTGATTTATCAGGCGACGTATTCAGGCTGGTACTCAGTCACGGATGAATGCTTCTACACCGACTCCCAAATCACCTCCTCCATTGAAAGTCCAGACTGCAAGGTCGCGATCGAAACAGGTTCCGCAGTTGAATACTCGTCAGAGACCAACTACATGTTCCGCTTATCCGCCTTCCGCGACCCTTTGTTGCAACATTACCAGACCATCCAGCCTGCTTCCGTATTTCCAGAAACGCATCGGGCACGACTGCAAGAAACGCTGGAGAATGGTGTCTTGGAAGATATCTCGGTTTCTCGTCCCCGCTCTAGGCTATCATGGGGCATTCCTGTCCCAGGTGATGAAGAGCATACAATGTATGTCTGGATTGACGCCCTTATCAACTACCTGACTGTCGTTGGATATCCTGAGACAACGAACGCATGGCCACCAGATATCCAATTAATAGGGAAAGACATCGTACGGTAGGCCAATTACCTTGCGACAAACTTGAACATTCAATAACTCTTATCCAGCTTTCACGCCTTATACCTACCAGCAATGCTGCTTGCGCTCGGACTCCCTCTTCAGCATCGAATTCTCGCTCACGCACACTGGACAGCCTCCAAGAAAAAAATGTCAAAATCCGTAGGAAATGTCGCGGACCCTTTCAAGGCCATTGAGAAATATGGTGTAGACAGCGTGCGATATTATCTGGCGAAAGTAGGAGGGAGATTCCGAAATGACGTCGATTGGTCGGACGTACAACTTGCTAAACACGATAAGCAGCTTCAGACACTGCTGGGAAACCTTTTCTTGCGAATTACATCTCCCACAATCTCTGCTGTTGTTTCCTCTCCTGAATGTGCTTCTGCTGCGTCTACCGAAGCCTTGACATTATTTAAACCATTGCGAGATGCTCGTTTAGGACTCTCAGATGCAGTGTCGGAATGCATGGATAATCTGGAAGTAGCAGATGCCCTGGATCATGTAGTGATACTGTTGGAACTCGTTCGTTCTTCCACTCAACATTTTGGCACGAATCTGACCAAAATTCTTAGGCCAATAAAACTATGACCATTTCGGAACCGTGGAAAGCAACAGCTAATCCTGCCGATGTGAAATTGGCTTATGACGAAATCCTGGAAACCTTACGGGTTGCTGGGATCTGTCTACAGCCTTTTGTACCGGCCGTGGCCACTAGGCTTCTAGACAATGTAGGTGTTCCGAAGCTACCCTTGGAAAATGACGTGGTGGATGGGGTCCGACCGTGGATGTGGGCACTCGAAGGCCATGTGGGGAAAGTAAATGCGGGAAATAGACTCTTCTCAAGTCTCAAAAAAGCCAAGCCACACTAAAGTAAGCATAACCAGAGCACAATCGATTTAACAGACACTTTCTGAACAGGTGCAGCTAGAGCTGCTTTTGTATCCGTCTCCAATCGAATGACATCCTTCTTGTCCAGTTCATCCAGTTTTACGATTTTTCTAAACTCTTGTTCTTCACCGTCCTAGAATAAGCCAGAGGTGAGATTATATGCTGCCAAACGTGACCAGAAATTTGCTCCTCACACACCGGTTCTCTGGCCGTCGAAGTCTGACTTAATGGGCGTGAATATCTGCCAGCTGTGTAAGCACAATGTACGCAATCCACTAGGCATTTTGTCATCAAAGCCACAAATCAAGTGTTGAGCTGAATTCAAACGGGATATGCTTGCTGACTGAGCAGACCGGTCTCTTCTCTCTCATTCATATAAATACTAGGTTGAGGTAAAGTGACAGCTAATTTCACATCCTCACATCCTCACAACTTTCACTCTCGGTTTTCATCATGTCGAAAGACTTCATCCAAGCTCTGTGGAATATGCCTTCTCAACCTCCTGCAGTCAACCTGCCTTCTATTGTTAATCCTAGTCAGGTGGAGGGCCGTGTCATTGTCGTTACCGGTGCTAACATAGGCCTGGGTTTCGAAGCCGCCAAACACTTCGCCCGTCTAAAGCCTGCGCGTCTTGTACTGGGCTGCAGAAATGAGGAGAAGGGTGAACACGCTGTTCAAGGTATGGCTCTGTCTTCGCAGTTATATTGATTCGGTTTGACCCAGTATACAGAGTTGAAGCGTGTCACTGGTTTTGAGCTCATCGAACTTCGATTACTCGACCTTGCCAACTTCGCATCCGTTGTGGCGTTCGCAGATGGAATAGCTAACGATATAGGACGTGTTGACCTTCTCATCCTGAACGCCGGGATGGCCAACGCGCACTTCGAGACTTCCAAAGATGGTCACGAGATTGTGTTGGTACTTTTACCCTCTTATGCCTTCATATGTTAAACAATGGCCGCACAGTCTTCAGACAAACAATCTTGGGCCTGAGCTTTTAGCATTACTACTTCTGCCGACCATTCGCAAGACAGAACAAGAGAATTCAGCAATCCCAAAGCCCCGCATCGTTACTGTTGGCAGTAATGTTTATGCCCATACTTCCTTGGACGAAGACTTGGTGAATCACTCTCACATCCTCAAGAGAATGTCTGAAGCCGACTATTGCAATGAAGCGTGGGTCATTTTCCCTCTGTAGTTTTTAGACATAGACTCTAATAACTTGCCAGGGTCATTGAGCGTCGTTATTCTGATACGAAGTGTAAGTCTACCTGGATATCTCGTCACGAGGCACTAATGGCTTTACACGAAACAGTATTCAACGTTTGGTTCTCACAGTCCCTGCAGGATTATTTAAAGGATTCCAAGTCGGGCATAATCGTCAACTCGCTCAGTCCAGGCTTATGTATCACGAACTTCCTCTCAAATATGCCAGAAGAGCACAAACAGGCGATGGAAGAAGTAACCAAAGCCAAAGCATACAGCGCAGAAGAAGGCAGTAGGTTCATCATACAAGCTGCATTGGCACTAGCTGGTGATGGTGTGAAAGAGATGAAGCTTCAGGGAGCCTACTTTAGCTTTGGAAATGTGAAAGAGGTCAGCGACTTTGCGAAGAGTGAGGTTGGCAAGAGGGTCCAAGTCAAACTTTGGGTGAGTATTCGAGAAATTCTGCTGCATTTTCAGCTTCTCATGAAAATGATGCAGAACGAGACTCTTGATGAGTTGAGCAAGGTCGATAATCGAGTTCGAGACGTCGTAGTAACTCGTCTGTTGTAGAACGTTGGTGTTTCCCCTTTCAAACGTCAGCTTTGACTCAATACCAATGGCAATGAGCTCAAAACTCTGGTGTGATTTGTGAGCTCTCAACGTCAACGTCGCGATTTGTGCGACTCTCAGGTTGTCTGCGTCAGACAGTAAGATTAACCGGCCAAAAGAGTGGAGAACCCCCACAGAATTTCTGTCAAAAGTATGGATGGCGTGTAAGTAGCTGAAGTAATTCAAGCTCGTTATCAATCTGTACAGCTAACGTGTTCTTTCTAGTATGACGTACCTGCTCCTTGGTGCTGAACTTCGTTGACTTGCACTCCGTTTCCATGCCGCTTTCAAGAAACGAGTTGACGTGCGTAAGCTTCAATCCAGGTGCGCAACAAAGACGCAATGTGCGGCTCAAATCCACTTAGTCAGCGAGTTGGTCAGACGGTTAGTAATCAAATTATCAAGAAACAGAGGCGAGCACCAAGTACTGCGGCGATTCTCCGATAACACATATAAATACTAAGCGAAGTCAATACAGGGTTAAACTATCCAAACAATAACCTGTCCATCTTGACATGTCGGACCTCAAATTCGTCAATCTCCTCCGAACTTTACCAGACCAGCCTCCGGCAATAGACCTCTCTGACATTACAAAACCTAGTCAGGTGGAAGGGCGTGTTGTCGTGATAACAGGAGGCAATGCTGGTCTCGGTTTCGGCGCTGCGGAACACTTTGCGAAGTTGAAGCCTGCACGCTTAATTTTGGCCTCCAGAAGCCAGGAAAAAGGAGACAAGGCCGTTGAAGGTAAAATTTCTCCCTTCATCTTGGTCCCGAATAAGTCAGCTCACATTCTTGTAGAGCTCAAGCGCTCCACAGGTTTCGACGCTATTGAAGTTCGACTACTTGATGCAAATGATTTTACCTCTGTGCAGGCATTTGCGGATGGAATTGTGAACGAGGTTGGACGCGTCGATCTGCTTATTCTGAACGCTGGAATATCCAATCTTGCCGATCCCGAATTCTTAACTGCCCCGAATGGCAATGAACTAGTGTTCGTCACCTCGCTTATTGCATACCTGATGCAAATCATACGCTAATAATCATACAATATCATCTCTAGTCTTCAAACCAATAACCTAGGACCAGAGCTCCTGGCGTTGCTTCTCTTACCGATCATGCGTAAGACGGAAAGGGAGAATGCAGTGGGCCCTAGACCGCGCATTGTCATTGTCAGCAGTGGTGTCATATACATGACTACACTAGACAACGAGTTGATCAACCACCCCCACATTTTGAAGAGAATGTCGCAGCCAGACTACTGCACCCCAGAGTCAGTCCGGTTTTTCTCATCTTCCAGTTGAAAGTTCAGTCTGATACCACTCCCTTAGGGTCATGGAGCGTCGATATGCTGACAGCAAGCGTACGTCTATTCTGCCCCGTCTGTTAGAAAGGCTAATCACGAATGAGCAGTGTTCAATGTTTGGTTCGCGAAGTCATTGCAAGATCATCTCAGCGCTTCTAACTCGGACATCATCGTAAACTCTCTGGCTCCTGGACTTATTCTTACCCCGAATTTTTCTGCTAAACTATCAGAACGCGTGAAAACGGAAGCATTGGATATTTTCGGTGCAAAAGGCTATACCATCGAAGAAGGCTCCCGTTCCCTTGTTCACGCCGCCCTAGTATCATCCGAAGATAGAGAGCAAGAAAAGAAACTCAAGGGCGTATTCTTTAGCTTCGGTGAAGTGGAAGAGGTCAGCGACTTCGCAAAGGGAGATGTTGGTACGAAAGTTCAAGCCAAACTTTGGGTAAGTTCTTGCTTCTTCTCAGCGACAAATAACCCATTGAACGGCAATAGGATGAGACTCTCGAGGAGTTGAACATAGTTGACAGTCGCATCTCAAGCATTGTTAAAGAGCATCTAGCCTAGAGCCAAACTTGTTTTATTTTCTGTATTTTTATTGCGTGTCAATATCCCGATTCTATGCTCGTCCTTATCCAAGACCCCCTTTCCCGTTTCGCAGAGTCTTCCGAGCCTTTGTTTCAGTCGGCGTAAAGGGTATAAACCCTACTTGTATGTACTTGGCCATTCAGACAAATGTCATGTTTGTACTTTGAGAACACATAACTTCAGTGAAGTCGTACCTAGAAGTGCGGCAGTGCGTCTTATCTGGGTAACGGCATTTCATCGACTGTTGACACACCACCGACTTGCAACCAACTCATTCGCGGTGATTCGTTTCTCAGGTTTATAAGCAACCATTTCCCTCAAGATGCTGCCAAACATATTTCTTTCGTCACTATCCATCTCGCTATTCGAAACTTTGAGCAACCTATTCCAGAACGTGCCGGGTGTTCTCTTTCTGCCCAGCCAGTTCCCCTCTTCAACAAAATGCAAGCTCCTCTGAGACCACGCCGACCAGTATGGCTCGGGAAGTTTCCCCAAATGCCAGACCATGTCAGGTAGGATTTCGAGTGGACTGTTGTTGAAAGGGCCGCCTCCAACAAACAGACCTCGGTCATCTGTCAGAATCATGTGGAAGGAGACCGCAAGCACCCAAATGTCCAGCGACAGTGTCGGATAGCAATGGTCCGGGTGCAGCAGCACTTCCGGGGGGCAGAAAGCGTTAGGGGCGTTCACCTCGCGCTCTGCAGGAGCTGCGGCAATGCAGATGAAGGACTCGCTAAAATCGCAGATCTTCAGATGCGCACGAGATATATCAGAAAGGCAGATTTACAGTACAGGTACGTAGTCGGGCACGTAGACAGTGTACTTCGGGATGTGACTGTTGAAGGAGGCGAGGGTATCGTCACAGTGTAGCGGCTTTGCTTGAACGTCTCGCCCAAATGAACCGGGTGAAAATCGCCAGGGAAATATTTGTGCAAGGCCTCTACTCTTGGGGACTGTCGAAATGCGGCAGGCATAGGGTTGAAGGAGGAATGTCTCTCGATTACCTTGCTTGTCAAGGTCTCTAGGGTCTGGGATTCGGATATTCAGCCTTTTGATCGCATCACTAACCGCCAAACTTGGGCCAAACAAACCCACCCTCTCCCGCTATCCACCATCGTCGATTCGCCTTT
>Ga0247730_1001737_pt1 | contig 11468 bp, 11 predicted proteins | sample UWRJL073202C2_FD_180959 | JGI IMG/M metagenome (GOLD analysis project Ga0247730, IMG submission 180959) | Plant litter microbial communities from Arlington Agricultural Research Station in Wisconsin, United States - UWRJ-L073-202C-2 | ecosystem: Environmental > Terrestrial > Plant litter >...
GCGCAGGCACAGGCACGATGAGCATGGATCAGGAAAGTGTCGATCGCAGTTTCAAGCGCGATCTTCTCGCTGCGCTTCCAAACCTCCGCGCCTTTGCCGTCTCTCTGATCGGCCGTCATGACAAGGCGGATGACCTTGTTCAGGACACGATCATGAAGGCCTGGGCCAACCAGAAGAGTTTCACACCCGGTACCAATATGAAGGCATGGCTGTTCACCATCCTGCGCAATGAATTTTACAGCCAGATGCGCAAGCGCGGCCGTGAGGTACAAGACAGCGACGGTGTCTTCAGCGAGCGGTTTTCCGTTCATCCAGAACAATACGGCCGTCTCGACATGCAGGATTTCCGCAAGGCACTCGACCAGCTGCCGGACGATCAGCGTGAAGCCATCGTTCTGGTCGGCGCTTCCGGCTTTGCCTATGAAGAAGCCGCCGAGATCTGCGGTTGCGCCGTCGGCACCATTAAGAGCCGCGTCAGCCGTGCCCGCACGCGACTCCAGGAACTGCTCGGCGTTAAAGGCGAAAGTGATTATGGCCCGGATGCCGGCGTTGCAGCCGTGACCGCCCGCGCCTTCGGAAGCTAAGCCTAGTTCGATAACACCTGTCCGTTTGACAGCACCAACTCAGCCGGTCGTTCACGCGACCGGTTTTTTTATGCCTGCAGGAACGGATTGACCGCACCGCGAACTGCCAACACCAGCTGTTTTTCCTCGAAAGGCTTTGACACAACAGGCACTTGCTCCAGACCGGGCACGCCAGACCGGTAGGCTGAACTGAAAGTCGAAAACACCAGCGCGCAGCCGGCTCGCGCGACGTCTTTCAACCGCATAGACAGCGCTGCTTCCGTAAAGCCGGTATCCAGGACCACCACATCGAAACTCTGATCCCGCAGGACGTCCGTGCACATGCGCGGCGTGGCGATCGTGACATGGCACGCCAAAGCCTCGACAAGAATCTGCTCGGCATTGAGCGCCACCAGATATTCGGCGTCGATCACCAGCACGCGCAATGGGGTTTCGGACATGTTCTGAGCACCGCTTTGTCAAACCTCGTACACAACAGGTTCGAGTCGCGCCGTCATTTAAAAAAGACATGTCTCAACCAATCGGCATTAAGGCGGTCCGGATCCGTTGAAATGCCGAACAAAATGTCTGCTTGACGAAAGCCTCGCGTCATTGTTTCCATGATCCCGATACAGCGCTTGGCTGCGAGACGACGCGTTTGAATTTTGAGGTCTAGAACAACAGATGGCAGTTATATCCAGCGACCACTACAGGGTGAATTGCGAGCAATGTCCCTTGCGTCGCCTTGAGCAGTTTCGCGAATTTACGCCGAAGGAACTCGCCTTTGTTTCCAGTTTCAAGTCCGGTGAACTGCATTCCAGTGCCGGCTCGTCGGTCATGGTCGAAGGCGCGCGCAGCGCGCATCTCTATACGGTGCTGTCTGGCTGGGGGTTTCGCTACAAGATACTTGAGGATGGTCGCAGACAGATCCTCAACTATATCCTCCCAGGTGATCTCGTCGGCTTGCAGGGCACCCTTGACGGCGAGATGCGCCATTCGGTCGAGGCGCTGACATCAATCACTTTGTGCGTCTTCGACCGCGACCGGATATACGAGTTGTTTTCCGGCTATCCCTCGCTGGGCTATGACCTGACCTGGATTGCCGCGCGCGAGGAGAGCATTTTAGACGAGCATCTGCTGAGCATCGGACGGCGATCCGCCTTGGAGCGGGCGGCCTATCTGCTGGCGTTTCTCTATACACGCGCGGACTTGACTGGGGCCTATACAAGGCAGGGCACTCTGACGATCCCGATCACCCAGCAGCATCTGGCCGATACCCTTGGCCTGTCAATTGTCCACACCAACAAGACGCTGCGAAAGCTGGCCAATCGCGGTCTGATCCGCTGGATAGACCGCGGCTGTGAAGTGCTGGATTCGAGTGGCCTGGAAAAAATTGCCGGCTGGGATCCCGTTTCGGAAGGAAACCGACCGTTTATCTGATGCAAAAGCCAGACGCAAAAATGCGGCGCGTAGGAGAAACCTCCAACGCGCCGCTTTGGGACTTCAATAGATTCGTCGCGGCTTTTGCTAAAGCGCATCGTCGCGAAGCGGGCGTCTGCGTGGGCGCAGGAATAGGAACGCCACACCACCGACCGCAGTGAGCAGCATGAGCGGCTTGGACCGAGTCAAGATTGGCAAGGCCGACAGCGCAACTGTGGTCAACAGCGCTTTGCCAGTGTCATTCATCGCTGTCGCTGCTTTGCGCTTGCGGTCCTGACGGTTCATGATCATAAGCGCCGCTAGCACAATCAGCGCCAGAACGAGGGCGCCGACAGCGATCATCAGGACGGCCATTGGCGGCCCGACCACTTGCGCCAGATACAGCGCCCCGGCAACAACGCCGGCAACGTAGGCCGTCAGCAGAAAAAAGGCTGCCACTGCGTAAAAGATTGCCGTGCGACGAGTGCGCTTGATCACCGCGCCGATATCCGTGGTGAAAACGGATAGCAAAAGGGGCGCCAGACCACCCATTAGCGACGAGCCAGGAAGGCCGTGATGAAACCGACGCCAGCCGCGATCGCGACGGACTGCAGTGGCTTGTCGCGGATCTTGTTTTCCAGATCACGCTCCATCGACAACACTTCGTCGCGAGCGGTATCAATCATGCTGAACGAGGCTTCGGCGGCATCGCTGGTTGCTCTCTTGGCACGAAGCTTGTAGCTCTCGGCCTTGGCCGCGCTGACTTCCGTCACCAGTTTGGCGAGCAATGCAATATCTTCGCGAATCTGTTCGAGCTGGGCTTCGATATCGCCAACGTCAGCCGTCTTGCTGTTCGCGACCAAATCCTCGATGGTTTTTGCGGTTGCCATGCAGATCTCCTTTGATTGAGTTTTTGAAACGTCCGACTTGCCGAATTGTTCCCGAAAGCCACAGTTTCGATTGCCGATTTCAGATTGCCATGGCGGCCGGTGGTTTCGGCCAGAATTTGATGCCGCCAGTCCAATCCTCAAAAGCCTTGGACAGCTGCAAGACCCGCATGTCGCCAAAACGCGGCCCGACGATCTGCAGACCGATCGGCATGCCGGAGCGCGAAAAGCCGCAATTGATCGAGGCCGCCGGCTGTTCCGACATGTTCCATGGCACGGTGAAGCCGATATGCTCGAACGGTTTTGCCGGATCATTGGTCGGCGAGGCCCAATCAGCTGGATAGGAGACGATCGGATTGGTCGGCGAAATCACAGCATCTACCGTGCTGAACAGGGTGCCGCAGGCTTTTCGCATCTCGATCGTCTGGCCGAAACCCTGAACCGCTTGGACGCCTGACACATCGGCGCCGCGCTTGGCCCATTCGTGGATATAAGGCAGGATCAGATCGCGGCGTTCCTGCGGCATCGGCGCGATATCGCCCCAGAATTTGGCCCGCCAGAAATTGTCGAGCCCATCGAGCATGCTGCGCGTCAGAACCGGCTCAACCGGCACGACGATCGCGCCCGCCTGCTCGAACAGTTTTGCGGCAGCCACCACGGCACCACGGACTTCGTCATCCACCGATAGTCCACAGCCGGCGTCAAGCATCAGCCCGATCTTCAGGCCGCGCACATTGATGCCGAGATCAGTCCAGTCGATAGTGTTTGGCTCCATGCTGGTGCCATCGCGCCAGTCCGGCAGAGACAGAGTGAACATCGACCAGGCGGCGTCTTCCACGGTGCGGGTCATCGGGCCGGCGCAGCGACCAACGTAGAAGGGATCGACTGGGATGCGCCCGTGGCTCGGCTTGAAGCCAAACAGCCCGGTCCAGCCGGCAGGCAGCCGCACCGACCCGCCGATATCCGTGCCGATATGCAAGGGGCCATAGCCAGCCGCGCCCGCCGCAGCCGCACCGGCGCTGGAGCCGCCGGGGTTCTGGGTCGGATCCCAGGGATTGCGGCTGAGCTTGTGAAAGCTTGAGAGACCCGATGACAGCATGCCGTAATCCGGGCATGTGGTCTTGGCAAAGATCACCGCCCCGTCTTCGCGCATCCGGGCTGCGATCGGCGCATCGGCCGCGGCCGGCACGAGTTCCACCGCCTTGGTCCCGAGCGGGATCGGCTGGCCTTTGGTGGCGATCAACTCCTTGAGCGACACCGGAATGCCGTCGAGCGGTCCGAGCGTGTCACCGGTCATCCAGCGCTCGGTCGCGGCTTTTGCCATGTCGCGCGCCGCTTCCGGATCATAGGCGTAGAGTGCGCAGATCGTCGGCTCGAAAGCCTCGATACGGTCCTCGACCGCCAGCCAGTATTCAGACGGCGAGACTTCCTTGTCCCTGAAAGCCTGCAGCAGTTCCTTGGTGGTAAAATCGATCAGATCCGATGTCATCTCAAAACTTCTTTGTCGTTCGTGACGGAATAATCGGGCCGCCCGCGAGTGCGAATGCCCTCTATGAAGAAAGCGTCAGTGCCGGTCGCGTGGATCAAGCCAGTCGCGCAGACCGTCGCCGAGCATGTTGAAACCCAGCACCGCAAAGGCGATGGCCAAGCCCGGAGCAATCGCCAGCCACGGTGCTGCGCCCAAAAACGTCTGCGCGTCGGCCAGCATCCTGCCCCAGGTCGGCGCCGGCGGCGGCATGCCGAGGCCGAGGAAGCTGAGGCCCGCTTCGGTGAGGATCGCCAGACCCAGCTGGATGGTTACCTGGACGATGATCTGGTTGCTGATGTTGGGCAGGATGTGTTTTGCCGTGATACCGATACGGCTTTTGCCGATGCCGATCGCCACCAGCACATATTCGCGCGTCCAGATCTGCAGCGCTGCACTCAGTGTCACCCGGGCAAACACCGGCACCATGAACACGGCGATGGCAATGATCGCGGTAAACCGGCCGGTGCCGATGAAGGCGCCGAGCAGCATCGCTGACAGGATCGGCGGGAGTGCGAATATGATGTCGCAGATGCGCATGACCACGGTTTCGGTCAAGCCGCGTCTGGCCGCCACCGTAACGCCAACCAGGGTGCCGAGGCTGGCGCCGATGGCGACCGCGATCAGCGAAGTCGACAGCGAATTCCAGGCGCCGACCATCAGCATCGACGCCACATCGCGGCCGAACTGGTCGGTGCCGAGCAAGCCATAGTCCAGCGGCGCCTTGAGTTTGTGAATGATGTTCATTTTCGTCGGTGGCAGCGGCGTCCACGCTAGTGACAACAGGGCCACGGCAAACAGCACCAGAGTGACAACTAGACCAATTATCAGTGTCGGCCGGCGCATGACAAGATCGAGCGGATTAAAGCGGCGGCGGCGGGGAAAACTCGAAACAATTTCGGACATCAATGCGCTCCTGCCCGAAGCCGCGGATCAATCGCCAGATAGGCGAGATCGACGAGAAAATTCATGACGATCACCAGCGCGCAGAAAAACAGGATGACATCCTGCATGACGATCAGGTCGCGCTGCGACAACGCCTGGTAGGCCAGCCGCCCGAGGCCCGGAAGGCTGAAGACGTTTTCGACCAGCACCGTGCCGGCGATCAGGAAGGTCGACTGCAGACCCAATATGGTGATCACCGGGATCATCGCATTCGGCACCGCATGGCGCCAGAGCGCCGCCCCCTCGCCCACCCCCTTGGCGCGCGCGGTGCGGACATAATCCTCGTTCATCACCTCCAGCACCGCCGAGCGGGCAACGCGGGTGAGCACGCCGGCCTGCGGCAGTGCCAGCGCGATGGCAGGCAGCAGCAGCGCCTTCAGCCCGGCAAACAAGCCCGCATCCCAGCCCGGAAAACCGCCGGCCGGCATCCAGCCGAGAACGGTGGAAAACAGGATGATCAGCAGCAGCCCGACCCAGAAGCCGGGCACGGCGATGCTGATATGCGAAAACAGCCCGGCAACAATATCGAACGGGCCGTTACGGTTCTGCGCCGCCCGCACGCCGAGCGGCAGCGCCACGAGCACCGACAGCACGATGGCAAATAGCGCCAGCGGCAGAGTGACGGCCAGCCGCTCGACGATCAGGTCGGCGACCGGCACGCCATAGGTATAGGACTGGCCAAGATCGCCCTGGAACACCCCGAGCAGCCAGTTTACATAGCGCACCACCAGCGGCAGATCGAGGCCGAGGCTGGTGCGCAGCGCCGCCAGCGTTTCCGGGCTTGCCGAGGTGCCAAGCATGATCGCAGCCGGATCGCCCGGCAGGACATCCATGACCCAAAAAATCAGGGCGGAAACGGCGAGCAGCGTCAGCAGCAGGCTGCCGATCCGGCGCGCGAAAAGTGCGACCATTGTTTTGTCCTGTCCCGGGGCGGTTTGTCATGCCCACGGTTTTCCCTGAAGCTAAGGATACGCCGCATGGCCACGTATCCGTTCGTCTCAGCTTACCGACTGCACCGCACACAAGGTGCGGCGCAAAGGTCGATCCTATTCTTCCCAATGCACATCCGTGAGCACGTTGGACGGGATCGGCTCGTTCTCCCACAGGCCTTTCACCTTCTTGTCCCATATACCGAGCTTTGGCATCACGAACAGGAACAGCGACGGCACGTCTTCCGCCAGAATGGTCTGCGCCTCGCCATAGAGCTTGTTCTGCTCGGCCGGGTCGGCGGTCAGTTCGACCTTCTTGAGAGTGTCGTTGAAGGCCGGGTTCTTGTAGTTGAAATAGTAGGGATCGCGGGCATAGATATCGATGTCCATCGGCTCGGCATGGGCAACGATAGTCATGTCGTAATCGGCCGCCTTCAGCACATCGGCAACCCATTTGGCCGGAAACTCGGTCGTCTCGATGTTCATGGTCACGCCGATCTCGGCAAACATCGCCTGCAGCACCTGCGAGCTGCGCTGCGCATACGCCATCTGCGGCGCCTTGATGGTGAAGGTAAAGCCGTTGGGGAAACCGGCCTCCGCCAGCAGTGCCTTGGCCTTGGCCGCATCATAGGGAATTTTGCCCGTCAGATCGACATAGCCGCGGTCGTTCGGCGTGTAGTGGCTGCCGATCGCCGTGCCATAGCCCGACCACGCACCGTCGATCACGGTGGCCCGGTCGACCGCCATCATTAGTGCCTGCCGCACGCGCTTGTCGCTGAACGGTTTGCGCGTGTTGTTCATGCCGGCAACCACCTTGAGCTCGGTATTGCCGATCACCGTCGCCAGACGCTTTTCGCTCTCAAACGCCGCCACCAGTTCCGGCGCGCCGAATTCCGGGAACGCATCGACATCGCCGGATTTCAAGGCCGCGGCCTGCGCCTGCGGATCGGAGATGAAGCGGAAGGTGGCCGTCTCCAGCTTCACCGAAACCGCCTTGTTCCAGTAGTCGGCATTGCGGGCCAGCTGCACCTTGTCGCCCTTGGCCCAGCTGACGAATTTGAACGGGCCGGTGCCGACCGGCGTGGTCTTGTTGGCATCGGCCGACTTGGTGCCGACGATGCTGGAAGACGGCCAACCAAGCCAGTAGAGCAGGCTGCCGGCCGGCTGCTTCAGTTTCAGCACCAACGTTTCGGCATCCGGCGTCTCGACGCTGTCGATCGAGGCAAAGTAGCGCTTTTGCGGATTGACCGAGGCAGCCCCTCGCGCCCGCTCAATCGAGGCCTTGGCCACGGCAGAATCAAAGACCTCGCCGTCATGGAATTTGACGCCGCTCTGCAGCTTGAATGTATAGGTCAGTCCGTCCTTGGCAATCTCCCAGCTCTTTGCCAGCTGCGGCTGGATCTTGCCGTCCTTGTCGATCGTCACCAAACCTTCAAACACATTCTGCCAGGTCACCTGTCCGATCGCCACTGGCGCGGCGATAGTCGGATCCAGTCCCGTTGGCTCCACCGCCATGCCAAGCACCAGCGCGGTCTTGGGCGCCGCCTGTGCGGTGCTCAAGCCGGACACCAGCAGAGCGGTGGTCAGCGTCAGCCCAAGGCCAAGGCTGCGGACCAGGCCGCGACGGGTGGCGAGAAATCTTTGAGCCATGCTGTTCCCCTGTTTTTTATCAGCAATGAAAAGACAATATTCGGGCAGTCTAAGTGCAATTGATCAGAAAAATAGTGTCATCTCGCAGTTGCACACACAATGACGAATCCGGTGCCGGAAAAGAAAAATCCGTTTCCTTTCGCTCCCGTCGAAGACCGTCCTAGCAGGGCCGCCACCGTGTCGGATGTACCGCGAACCGCGCGGCTTCTAGGAGGCAGTGCGGGAGAAACCTTCGCTGGCGATCAATAGCTGGCGCGTGTAGTCGGCCGAAAACTCACGGTTCCGCAAAGCGCTGGCCGGGATCGTCTCGACGATCTTACCGGTCTTCATCACCGCTAGCCGCTCGCACATATGGTTGATCACGCCGAGATCGTGGCTGACCATCACAAAAGTCAGGTTCCGGTCTTTTCGCGCCTGCTCCAGAAGGTTGAGAATTTCCGCCTGGATCGAGGCATCGAGCGCCGAAGTCGGCTCGTCGAGCAGCAAAATCTTCGGCTCGACGATCAGCGCCCGGGCAATGGCGATGCGCTGGCGCTGGCCGCCCGACAGCTGATGCGAATAGCGGAAGCGGAAGCCGGCTCCGAGGCCGACTTCGTCCAGAGCCCGAGCGATGCGCGCATCGATATCCTGGAAACCGTGAACAACCAGCGGCTCGAGCAGCAGCCGGTCGACGGTCTGGCGCGGATGCAGCGAACCATAGGGGTCCTGGAACACCATCTGCACGGCCCGATAAAATTCCTTGTCGCGCTTTTTGCCGCCGTAAGGCCGGCCGTTGACCGAGAGGGTGCCGCTGTCGAACGTCGCAAGTCCAGCAACTGCGCGCAAAAGTGTCGATTTGCCCGAACCGGATTCGCCGACGATGCCAAAAGATTCGCCTGGCGGGATCTCGACGCTGACATGATCGAGCGCAGCAAAGCCGTCATAGGTGACGAGCATATCCTGGACGGAGAGCGCAGACGTCATGCCGCCCACTCCTTCTTGCGTTCCAGCACCGGCAGCGGATGCCGGTCGGTGCCGAGCGTCGGCAGGCAGTTGAGCAGGCCCTGGGTGTAGGGATGCTTGGCGTTGGCGAGGTCGGCCGACGGCAGTTCCTCGACGATCTTGCCGGCATACATGACGATCACGCGATCGCAGAACGACGAAACGAGGCGCAGGTCGTGCGACACCAGGATCAGGCCCATGCCGCGATCGGCCACCAGCTTGTCTAGGATCGACAGCACTTCCAGCTGCACCGTGACATCGAGCGCCGAGGTCGGCTCGTCGGCGATCAAGAGTTCGGGACCGCAGACCAGCATCATCGCGATCATCGCCCGCTGGCCCATCCCGCCCGAAACTTCGTGCGGATAGAGCTTGAACACCCGCTCCGCATCGCGGATCTGCACCGCCTCCAACATGGCGATCGCCCGGTCACGGGCAGCCCCCGAGCTGATCTTTTCATGGGTGCGCAGCGTTTCCATGATCTGCTTGCCGATGGTCATCACCGGATTGAGTGAATATTTTGGGTCCTGCAAAATCATGGCGATCTGCCGGCCGCGCATGTCACGCCTTACCTTTGGCGAGGCCTTCAGCAGATCCGTCTCGCCGAACGCCAGTTTTTGCGCGGTGATTTTCGCGTGGCCGGGAGTGAGGCCCATGATGGCCCTGCCGGTCTGCGACTTGCCGGAGCCGGACTCGCCGACGATTCCGAGCCGCTCGCGCCCGAGCGTAAAGCTAACGCCGCGCACAGCCTCGACCAAGCCGGTGCGGGTCGGAAAGGAGACGCGCAGGTCCTCCACAGTCAGCAGCGGTTTCATTGGCCGGCCTCCTTCGGGTCGAGCGCGTCGCGCAGGCCATCGCCCAAAAGGTTGAAGCCGAGGCTGACGATCAGGATGGCGATGCCGGGCACGGTCGCCACCCACCACTGGTCGAGAATGAAGCGGCGGCCGGAGGCGATCATCGCCCCCCATTCCGGCAGCGGCGGCTGGGCGCCGAGGCCAAGAAAGCCGAGGCCGGCGGCGGTGAGAATGATGCCGGCCATGTCGAGCGTCACCCGCACGATCAGCGACGACAGGCAGAGCGGCATCACATGCCTGAGCACGATCCGAAATGGCGAGGCGCCCATCAGTTTTACCGCGGAAATGAAGTCGGAATTGCGAAATGTCATGGTTTCCGCACGGGCGATGCGGGCATACGGCGGCCAGGAGGTGACGGCGATCGCCAGCACCGCATTCTCGATCCCAGGGCCGAGGGCGGCGACGAGCGCGAGGGCCAGAACCAGTTTCGGAAAAGCCAAAAAGATGTCGGTGATCCGCATCAGCACCGCATCCACCCAGCCGCCGGCATAGCCTGACACCGTGCCTATGATCAGGCCGACCGGGGCGGCGATGATGGCGACCAGAAAGATCACGAACAGCGTCAGCCGAGAGCCATGCACCAAACGCGAGAGAATGTCGCGGCCCTGGTCGTCGGTGCCGAACCAGTGGGCGGCGTTGGGCGCCATCAGCCGGGCGTTGCGCAAGTCACCCTGCACAGGCGAATAGGGCGCCAGAACATTGGCGAAGATCGCCACGAAGATCAGGGCCAAAATGATGCCGAGGCCGATCAGCGCCAGCCGGTTTTCGGCAAACCGGCTCCAGATCGTGTAGGCGCGCCCGAGGCGGGCCTGCATGCGGGTGGCGGGGCGATCGGACAAAAGCCAGGCGCGGCGGCTGAACTCGGGGCTGTTGACAATATCGCTCATCGGGCGCGCGTCCTTGGATCGAGGGTCCGGTAGAGCAGATCGGAAAATAGGTTGATGCCGATGAACACCGAGCCGATGACGATGGTGCCGCCCAGCACGGCATTCATGTCAGCATTTTGGAGCGAATTGGTGATGTAGAGGCCGATGCCTGGCCAGGAGAAGATCGTTTCCGTCAGCACCGATCCCTCGAGCAGGCCCGCATAGGAGAGCGCGATCACGGTGACCAGCGGCACCGCGGCATTGCGCAGCGCATGGAACCAGATAATTTTTGTTTCCGACAGCCCCTTGGCACGCGCCGCAACAATATATTCCTGCTGCAGCTCGTTGAGCATGAAACTGCGGGTCATGCGGCTGATATAGGCCAGCGAAAAATAGCCGAGCAGCGAGCCGGGCAGAACGATATGGCGGAAGGCATCCCAGAGCACGTCCCACTGGCGCTGCCAGATGGCATCGAACAGGAACAGCCCGGTGACCGGCTCGAACGTGTATTCGAAGGTGACGTCGAGCCGTCCCGGAAAAGCCACCCATCGCAGCTTGGCGTAAAACACCACCAGCGCCAGCAGCCCCAGCCAGAAGATCGGCACGGAATAGCCGACAAGGCCGATCACCCGCACCACCTGGTCGACGAAACTGTTGCGCTTGACGGCCGCCAGCACGCCGAGCGGCACGCCGATAAAGGTGCCGAGCAGGGTGCCGAAGGTGGCAAGCTCCAGGGTGGCCGGAAAGGCACGCTTGATATCCTGCAGCACCGGATTGGTGGTCAGCACCGAGGTGCCGAAATCGCCCGACAGCGCTGCCTTCACGTAAACATAAAACTGCACATAGAGCGGC
>Ga0247730_1001738_pt1 | contig 11464 bp, 10 predicted proteins | sample UWRJL073202C2_FD_180959 | JGI IMG/M metagenome (GOLD analysis project Ga0247730, IMG submission 180959) | Plant litter microbial communities from Arlington Agricultural Research Station in Wisconsin, United States - UWRJ-L073-202C-2 | ecosystem: Environmental > Terrestrial > Plant litter >...
CCACCCCCACCACAGAATCTCCTGAGGCTCCTGTCGCAACTGCCGAAGAGAAGCGACGCCGCAACACTGAAGCCAGTGCTCGTTTTAGGATGAAGAAAAAGGAGCGTGAGGCTGCCCTAGAGATCAAAGCTAGGGAGCTGGAGGTGAAGTCGAAGGAGCTCGAGAGGGAATGCGAAAGTCTCCGAAGAGAAAACAATTGGTTAAAGGGCTTAGTTGTCGGTGTAACTGGCGGTTCCACTGGCATCAAACGTCCTCGAGAAGACGAGTAAAAACACTTACCATAGAAGGTGAGCATCGAAGCCGGACTCTTTCAAGGTGTTTATCGTGGCTGATAACGTTTGGCATCGTGCAGATTTTTTGTTGTATATTTAGGCAGTGCATTGTCTTCGACAACGCTTGTATTTATTGATACCTGACTTGATCTTGAATTCGGTTCCACGTTCTCCCTACTGTTATTGAAGGACTGGTTCGGTCATTTATACTACTGCTCTGTGTCTAGCCTGGCTCTTTCTCGACACATTTGGAAACTGGACGACTACCCGCTTTTGAGCGACCAGTTCTCCTGTTTTCAAAGGTGTAGAGCATGATCCCTGGCTATTCTAGTGTTCGCTAGTCTGTGGGATGATGACCTAGTATTCTGGGACCTGAAGGCGGTTCGGGACTAACTTGCATGAGGCAAGTTGCCAGTACAGTGTATCTTGTATCGCGAAGGCCTGTAGCATATAGTAAGATCTTGAGTGTTCCGTCGTGCTTAGACCCACGTTACCGGAGAACAAGCAAATGAGCTCCATCGGCTGAACCCTCGGTCTTGACGGCGAATCTTGCCATCCTTCGGCTTCTCCTCAGCCTGCAATAAAGATCAGTTTCGAGGGGACATGGTGTGTACTTCTCTTGTCTTCTCGAGGTGTAAAGACTTCTTTGAATCTGAATCTGTGGGCTGCAATGTAGGCTGTGGGCATTTAGCTTTTCCTTGTTGGACGTGCTACACAGCATGGCAAACTGTCTTTGCATCTGTACAGCTTCTTGTTCTTGAACATTCTGGTGCGCGTGCCCTCCGGCTTCATGGGCCATCCCGTATATATTCCCAGGGCTGTCACCACTCGGCCCCTTGCTCTTAACCCCCACCTTTCCTTCCCCACACCCCACACTGCCAACAATGCCTGGCGCCCTTGCTCATTGAGCAGTCAAATCTCCTTTGAGCTGCCTATGGTGCATTTCCGCCTCCCTTCCAAGCGTTCGCAGACCCTCGAGCGGGCACGAGGGATCGCAGAACAATGCTTGGAACTCACACACGAGGCAAGCCATCTGCGTCGCTTAGCTGCAGCTATTCGACAACTGTGTGATGCTGTCGTATCGGTGAGCATGCTTGATTCTCGCGATCCATCTCTCCACTCTGACGTTGGGTGCCACAGCTCGAGGCCTGCCCTAAAGACTCGAACCAGTTGGTCTTATTTGCTGCAGAGAAGACATTCAAAGTCCTAGAATATCTAGACGAAGAGCTGGTATTATCCGACTCACAGATCAAGCAGGTTTACGATGTAGAAGGGTACGTCGGGCACTTCTCTGGTTATATTCCCATTGCTCACTGCCTTGTTAGCACTATCGCGGCCATACAAAGCCTGATATCTACCTATGCGCATTCCATCATCCCGGGAAAGCTAGAGAGGAAAGAATACGAGGAAAAGCAGTCTGAGCTGAAAGCCCAGCTGAAAACCCAGTGTAGAAAGCTACGCGAGGCAAGTGTGGCGTTTTCTCTCATCTGTGACCTGCTGTTAATTCTACTCGACGTAATCAGAAATCCACACACAGAGTCTCCGACAATGCTGTGAATATGATAGGCTTGGTCTGTAGCACTGCTGCGGATGCCTTGGGTGATACCCCTGCAGCCCCACTCAAAGCGCTGGCCAATATTGTCGCGGAGGCATGTTCGGCGACAGTGGTCAGTCAGACACGTTGAATCTATGATCTTCGCGACTAACGTCTTGTGATATATTGCAGACTGATCGTCAGAATCGGGAGGTCGTGGAGGAGCTCCTAGCCCTGGGTTCTTCGATCCAACGCAACATTACTGATGTGGCCTTTGGCTCTTTACCTGAGGACTTCAATGCTAATGGTCCCGGGAGTGACCTCATTTCGTGAGTCTATTTCTACATCGTTATTGCATACGAAAAGATCTCACTGTCATACACAGGGTGCTATCGGATGTATATCGTACTACCAAACAAATAGGCAAGCGCAAGCGTCATATCCCTTTCAGTCGCCTTGTCTCCGCAGAGAGAGATCAGCAGAGTCTACAGGCACTTCAAGCTCGACTTAATACATCCGTGCAAGTCTTTGCGGTAAGCGAAAGGACTGGATCACATCACCTGGTAAATTGACTGATTTATCTGCCTGTAGACCGCTATAAGCATACAAACCCATTCTGAGGCACGCAACTTTTCTCAGGTATGTAGGACCTCATCTACCGAGTACTACCTCCACCAATTCTTGATTTTCAGGCTGCCCAGGAGAACCATGAAAGTCTTCGAATGGCTGTCGCCACTCTTGAGGCAAAGATAGACATTGTTAACGAGACCAATGCACATTCAAATCTGGCCTTCGAGATCAGATTATCGCATGACCAACTGCCGTCAAAGAACGTATGTTTCAAGCTTCTTGGCCTATAATTGTCTTCATACTGATAAACAATGATGTAGGTGGCTGGTATTCTTCTATCAGTCTGTTTTTTGTCTATACCACGGGATTAGGTCAACTTGAATCGGTGGTTGGTGTGGACAGCCCTCCTGTAGGACCGTCTCTCCAACGATTGATCCATAACTTCCTAGTCCAGGTTACCCACGTCTTGTGAGATCAAGTATCTGAAGCTTGAGTTCTCATTCGCCAAGTCCATACGTGGTCTGGCACTCATGTCAGGGCAGCTTTCTGCACATCTTTGGTTCATTTATGTATTTGACAAATACCCATTTGCCAAATCTATACATGATCTGGCGCTCATGTCAGAGCAGCTTCTATATATCGTTCGTTCATGTATGGATTTGACGAATATCCCATTCGCCAAATCCATACATGGGCTGGCACTCGTATCAGAGCGGCTTTCTGCACACTGTTGGCCCACGTCAGAGCGGCTTTCCGCACATCGTTGACCCAGGTATGGATTTGGCGAATAAGAACTCAAGCTTCAGATACTTAGGGTTTGCTTGTTCGTGGCTAACTTCCGATGAAGCCAACTCGGCGTGGGCAAATTGAGCAGCCGTTACCATTTCTTTCTGAAGATCCTTATCTTATACGACGATACAACGCCCCCATGTGATATGATAGCATTACACCAAGTACATTTAGCTCAGTTTAGTTTCTTGATCCTCCGTAGTATATTTCGAGAGACAACAATAGCATATTTAAACGACACAATTTTGATCAGCCACGTTCAAATAATCCAGATAGCTTCTGTACCAAAGAAGGCCTAGGAGATATCTATGGGCGTAAAGATGTTGATTATGTTCAAGAAATATCGTTCATCCTAAGCTTACTGTCTGACAACTCCTTCCAAAAAGAGCAGTCCTACGACGGCGCCTCCATCTTCTTCAGAACGTTCGCCAGGCGCTCCTTCCGCATCGGTATCCACAGTGAATCAGCCCCAACCACCAGCTCGTGATCTCTGAACTCTCCAAGCAATGACCTGAGCGCGGTGTCACTGGTTGCGATAAAGTCTGTCCGTGCAGCGTTGAAAAGCAAGTCATAGGAGATCGCATGCTGCTGCTGATCATTCGTCCCTTTTGCTTCTGCCTCTGCTGCATCTTCTGATGCTAGCTGGCTTGTGGCCATGAGCACGAAGAGCTTCTTGGCTTTCGTTGTAACTGAAGCGAGAATGTGTAATGCGGCTGTTTCGGACATGACTACAGATGAGCTGTTGCTAGCGTTCTTGCCTTGGTTCTTTCGAGCACCGGCAATGGAAGACCTGTCAGCATGGGCTAGTTCTGCATCATAGGGAGTCAAGGTAGTCAAGTCGTGCCATAGCCATGCAAATCCTCTTCTGTCACTATTACTGTTGCTGATGTCGTCGCTATCCTTTTTGCGAGCAAATGCATCTGAGGAGGACCACAATAAGGGAGCATTGATGTGGTCTACGGATGCGACGAGATGAATGAGGGGGTTGAGCGCAAGAATGGAGAGACAGGATTTTGCTTTGGATGTTCGCAAAGACGAGGAGTCGATGTTGTGGAGAATGATGTAAAGATTTCGCCGCCGTGGAGGAGAGAAAAAGTCCTGTATCCTGCGAGTTTGAGCCTCTACAGATGTCGTAGTGGCTTCTAAATCTACAAGTCCTGGTAAACCCTCGATCGAGTTCAGGAGGTCTTTGAGGGAAAACTGAGGGTTGTATGCATTGCATTGAATGACATGGCCAAGCTTCGAGCAGCGTTCTCTCGAGAACTGGTTTAATAGTTCGCGCTTGGAACCATAGCCATAGCAAAGAAGATTGAATCCAGCCTGCAGTTCCAGCATCATGCGATCAAAGACAGAGTCTCTGAATCCTTCGTCTGTCAGTAACTTGGATTTGATGGGGGCTGGAAATGATTTGAAGGCTTCGGTATACTCCTCGTGGGAGAGTGGTGGGACAAGGGACGAGAAGACATTGGCAGAGGTTTGCGATTTTGCAGCGTTGTGGGTGAAGTATGAATCGAAGGCGGTTGGGACGATGATTCGAGAGCCTTGCTGTAGTATCTTCTCGTCTTCAGAGGAGCTGTCGGACCCATCGCTGCTATTGTCGGAAGAGGATGCCATTTGCGTGTGATGGTCAATAGGAAAGCATTGAACGCGTCCAAACGCGTCCTCCGCTGGATCCACCGGCCCGGTGACCGTCTCCGTCGCGTCGAGGACAGTCCGTTCTCAAGAACTGCAACGTCAAACCACCATGACCTCCTCATCACTGCTTCTAGCTTTCCAAATTTACATGCTTCTCAGCATTATTTCGGTGGCATTAGACTGAGAAAACTCGCAAACACCCAGTACGACATTGGTGGAGGACTTGACATGGTGTGAACAGAAGAGCTCTAGGCCTCTTACACTACAACAGAGCGAAGCTTAGGGCGCAGAGGTTTGAGCGTCTGTTCGAGATCTATCCATTCCGAGGTGCAGCATACGTAGAAGTCTGATGACCACTACACTCAGCAGACTTATTCCGGATCTTAGATTCAGAAACAGAATATCCGCCATATAAGGCTTCCCCGGATCTTACTTTGCTCTGCACCACCACCTCATCACACCTAGCTAGCATGATTCTCGACATCCTACGCGAAAGACCAGAACTCTCTCTGGCTCTGCTCGCAGTCGTCGTCTTGCTCGCCGTTATCAAGCGCAAATTCGTGGATGCAAGACTCCCTTTACCACCTGGCCCACCCACAGACTCCATCTGGGGTAACACATGGCCAACCGCTTTGTTCGTTCTCATAAAATCGTTCATTCCCAAAGGTGGTCACTAACCACTGCTATGATTCCAGTGGCTATCGAAAGTTCGAAGAATGGACAAAACAATACGGGCCAGTGTTCTCTCTTAGACAAGGAACTACAACAATTGTCGTGGTCGGTCGACTGCAAGCTGCGGTTGACATCATGGAGAAGGAGGGTGCAGTGACGATGGATAAGCCTCGTTCCATATCTGCTGGAGAAACGCTTTCAGGCGGCATGCGCATGTTGCTCATGCCTGCTGGTGAACGTTTCAAGAAAGTCAGACGGTGCGCCACTTCATTTCGACGCCATGTCTGATCTCTAATCACAGCCCTATTTTTAATTCAGTGCGCTGCAGTCTCATCTTCAGCCTAAGGATATTGTAGCCTACAGTCCAGTTATACAGAAAACCGCGCGTCAACACATTCTTGATATCGTTGGCAGTCCAGACCATCACCAAGACCATGCGAAGCGGTAAACAGAATACTCTCGTTTACCTAGCGCTCCTCGACTGACTAAGGACACTGTAGGTATGCTGCTACCGTGGTCATGGCTCTAGCGTATGGAAAGACGCCCCATTCCTACCAAGATCCCGATGTTCAAGCGGTTATCCGTTGTCTTACCCGACTTGGGCTCACCATGCGACCCGGTGCCTATAAAGTGGATACATTCCCGCTGCTTAAGTGAATACTCATTTTCCGTTGGGTGAATCTTTCGATTCTAACAATGCTTCTTTAGATACATACCTGGATATCTTAGGGAACTGCGACAATGGCATCAAGAAGAACTGCACCTTTTCAAGACTCAGCTTGCTCTCGTTCGTGAAAATATGGCAAGTCGTTTTCGGAGCTTGTTGTTTGTTGTGCCTAACAGTTTATCCCCAGGCGCGAGGCGAAGAAGTTCCCCAATCGTTCGGAAAGTATTTAGTGGAAAAGGAAGAAGAGCTAGACTTGACCGACAACGAAACAGCATATTTAGCTGGTAGCATGTTTGGAGCTGGCTCTGATACCACGGCCTCTGCCATCAGTGTCGCCCTGATGGCCGCGACTTGCTATGCTGAAGCAAGGAAGCGGGTGCAAGATGAACTAGACAGCGTAGTTGGACGCGGTCGACGTAAGCATCTGCATCTTCCTGTTATACGCTGGTTCATCATACTGTCTTAGCCCCTGTATTATCTGATCAAGCCAATTTACCACAAACGATGGCTTTTGTTCAAGAGAGTTTCCGGTGGAGGCCTGTCACTGCTGGCGGAAGTCCTCACAAAGCAATGAAGGATATTATCTGGGTATGAAAATTTCGGTGATATCTCCTATTCTTCTACTCACTCTTCTTCAGGGAGGGTATTGCATCCCGAAAGGCGCTACAGTCATCGGAAATGTTTGGTCTGTTGGTCGGGATCCTGAAGTGTTCGGGCCCAACCCGGAAATGTTTGAGCCCACAAAATGGTTGAACAAAGATGGCACCCTGCGGGATGATCTAAAATCATATCCGTTCGGCTTTGGTAGGAGAGTGTGTCCTGGACAGCACATGGCCACTGCGTAAGTATCTTGAAATTCCGATAGTGGCTCATACATTAAATGGGGTCTTTGCAGTTCAACGTTCATCAACATCGCGCTCATATTGTGGGCCTTTGATGTGAAAGAGGATCCCAAGTCGCCTATTGACACGACGGCGTTTACAGAGTCTGCGAATGCGCATCCGGAACCGTTCCAGGTCTTATTTGAGCCCAGGCTTCAGGGTGGCTGGGATGCAGTGAAAGAGGCAATGGACTCGTATGGCATGTAAACTGTGGAATGGACTCTGTACTATTATAGGCTGTACACTACGTTATGTTCGTCCGTTTCGGCTCAGCATTCATACCTCGATGCTATTGTCTTCGGCATAAAATGTTTTGTTGCTTATTATCGAAACGCTAATATCGGTGTAAGGTTGACCGTTTCCTCTTGCCGTTCACTTATCTTCATTTGATATACAGTGCCGAACACCACCTCGTCTCAAAGACACCTCCATGTCGATTTCAGCGTAGAATCAGGGAGCTTTATCCATCAGCGAATAGATTCTAGAAGAAAATCTCCGAGTTCGCCAAACTATAAATAGAGAACCTCGAACGCATTAAACACCACCATGATTTCTCCCGTACTTGGTTTACAACCTGCCCTTGCTATTATACGTCTCGGTGTCAAGTCCATTCATGGCATGCGACTGTCCTAGTAGTAAACTCTCTACGTAGTCCTGTACGAGTCAAGTGCTTGGTTCGGCGTATCTATCGAAAAACACGTCCCAGCTAGACCACAACCCACCTTCGTTCTCTTTCAAGTGCCTGAAGCCAATGGCAAGGAAGTCATCATATATGGCTGGCCACTCCGTTCTTTTGCTTTTCGTGGTTTTGTCCAAAAACTCGAACCATTCGTCAAGCATCTCTTTCATAACGAATTCCTGCTCCCCTGCGCAGCAGGCGTTATGCACATCTGATTTCCCTCTTTCCACCATAGGAATTGCCAATGACCGCAAATCTCTGAAGACGCTTGCTTCTGATCTGGGTAAGACCCTCTTAGTGTTCTCGGCCTTCTCCAGCACATTCCAGAGGGTGACCCAGAGAAATGATTCCAGATCGTCACATGGAGAGCGCGCAAATCCAGGCATCATTCCCCTTCTCGCACGAAGAGACCGTCTCGACATGAAAGGTACTGTTCCCTATAGACACAAAATAAGATGGACAGGATGTACTCCGCATAGCAGTGTTGGCATACAGAGAGATCAGATGCGTCAGACTTGGCATCGTTACTGTAGGGGAACCTTCGAGCTAGGTCAACATCAATCAATACACCTTGACACAGAGATTCGTCTCCTGCCAGGTTGTCATTTGCTGCAGGCAGACTGTGAGTGAATTAACAAGTCAAAAACAAAGTCTGAGCATTCAAGGATGCGCTCACTGTTTTGGTCGCTCACACTTGAACGGGTCCACAATCAAGACATTCCCGACACTGACATCTCTATGCACCCTGCTTCCTTTGGTAAACAAATCCCAGTGCCCTGTGTTTCGATAGTGAGATGCAGTAGAATGAGATTACTTCTATGCTCACCGATTACAGCATGCAAGACAGTCCTGACAACTTGTGCAGGCGATTCTGCTGTGCTGAGCAAGCGTCCCTCGGTAAAATATATAGAACAGACACGGAGACGTTTGTCGGCCGCTCCCAGTCCTTTACCTTTCCACCTGTTCGCATCTTGTTCCTGTGTCCTCGGCTTGGACTCTGGTTCCTTCTCGAGGAAGGGATGCTTGTCTCCAGTAATACCAGATTCGGCGGCGTATGAGAAAGCTAATGGTCCAAGAAGGTTGCCGTCTCGTTCTTGCTTTTCATGGACTGTATACGAGTCTTTGAAGACTAGACTCTTCAGGATATCTTCCATCAAGAGAGTCCTGTCCCTCCTTTCGAACCCGTTAACCTCAGGATCTGCGGGATCATCTGGAGCCTCAAGTTGAAGACAGGAAGGACCCAGGGAGGACATTCGCTCGGAAGTGATAGGGCTGAGCGATGTAGAGAACATCACGCTGGCAACTTCGTCACAATAACAGTATTGCGTGAGGGCATTGGGCATCAATGCATTCGACTCGATGGACCTCCAGGCCGAAGGATATTGCCTTCGATGTTTACGCTCTCGCCAGATAGCTCGGCATTCAACTTGAAGTTCGTGTTTGCCAGCTTCAACCGCTCTCTTCCGCGTAGTCTGCTCTGTCTCCTCTAAGACAAGGCTGATGGTAGTAGCACGCCCACGAATGCAAGACGTCTGGTCACTGAGGGTTTCCAAGACTCTGAAGACTCCGAGCACCTGCATCGTCGGCCAGGGTCCATTCGGAATGCGATGGTGATGGTGGTGATGGCGGATGGAGAGAGGTAATCGGTCCACTTACACTCACGGGACCGTGTCTCCTACTTTTAGTTCCCCAAAACTTAGACTGCAAATCGAAACAGCGTCTCCATTTGGCAAGAGAATGACCGGAAATTTCCAAGGGAGCAGGGCACTATTTAGGAGGATGTAGACTACATTCTTTCGCTAGCTGTCTCATACTGAGGACTTTTACTTCGGTCTGTCTTCAACGAACGGTACAGCTCATCGCATTTGGTCAATAACTCCTTCCCTAGCCCAACGTTCTTCTCCCACTCTCGTACTGGATGATAGCCGACTCTCTCTGTTCCTTTCCAGTCCGTCTCTGCTCCGTGTCTCACTGGCTTGGTTGATGTGAGCATTGTCAAAGGGATTAGTGCTAGGTAGACCACAGAGACCGCGGCTTTGAATGGTGTTATAGTATGATGAGGAGACGAGAGGAACCAACGGCCCTAAAATACTCTGAGTTTCATGCTCTTAAAGCGGACTGTGGAACATACAATGTAGAAGGCAATCAACTTCAGATATTCCACTACAGGGAAGAGAAGCTTCGCCGAGATTCCAGAATGGCAGATACCTGGATGAGCAATGAGGTGTCGAATCCCTGCGTTTTGTGACTCCAGTGTGCAGGCAAGGAGGTCTGTCTGGTATTTGCTCCCTTCATACGCGTGTAGAGTGTTGCGGAGTTGATAGTCGGCCATGTCTGAGAAAAACTCGTCGCGAGCTTCCAAAGATGAGGTCCATATGACACGAGCTGGATAGGCGTAACCTAGATGAGATTCCAGTTCGCGGTACTGCACATAGTATTAGATCAGGGGTAGAAAGATGGAGAACGGGACGTACGATGACAAAGTGACTAAATAAGTTGGTTTGCCATGTCCAGCCAAGACCGTCCATGCTAACGTCGCCCTGACTCTGCAAGTAGAACGCAGGCGAAGTGACAGCCTCGAGAGGCTCTGTGAGAACTTGCTTGACAGCTAGCGGCCAGTTAATGCCAGTGAACGTGGCTCCTCCGGCGTTGAAGATTAGATGTGAAACGTATGGATACCTTTCGAGCATAAGCTAGGAGGTTAAGGAGTAAACGTGTTGGAGCACGTACTTTTGTTTAATGTTCTGAGTGAAAGCAAACACGGAAGAGATCATGGCCAAGTCTATCAGCTCAATCTCGACAGTCAAGTTGTCCCGAAATCGTTCAGCATGGCCTTCATAGCTTGGAATGAGCTTTGCTGCGGCTATATGGGTATCGAGTAGGGTATAAAGCTTCTGACGAGCAGCTTCAGCGCGTTTTGCGTTCCGGCAGGCCATTATGAGAGTCAGGCCTTGGCATGGGAGGGATATGCCGTCGTCGGTGGTTGTAGCTTCAGAAGGAAGATGTGCATCTGAAGGTGCTGAAGAGGATAGTTGGAGGAGAATACGGTGACAAATTCCGAAGCCTACACCACTGCATCAAGAATATTATTAGCAGAAGGTTCTTATACTGGTGGAATAGTTTCCCGACATACTTATTTGCACCTGTCACCACAATAATAGGACGCGAGGGCTGAGTCATGAAAATTGATTGGAGAGAGGACAAGGGAACAGACGAGATAGTGGTAGTAGGAAGGATAGATGTACGTCAATCAGTTATTATTATTGCAGCGTGCCATGGTACGAATCACGATCGGAACCACGTGATGGCTTTGTTTTAACGTGCACCTAAGCAGCACCTTCCACTGAGCCCTTGCGTCCCACTGTCACGGCGACAGGCGCAAATAATGTCTTGATTTTCAGTCTGAGTTTGGTGAACTAGTACAAGTTGGAGACACGGTCCCGTGAGTGTAAGTGGACCGCCAGATTTCCTCTCTCCAATCCACCATCACTATCGCATTCCTCGCCTTCCGAATGGACCCTGTCTGACGATGCATGTACTCGGGGTCTTCACAGTCCTGCAGACCTTCAGTGACCAGAGGCCCTGCATTCGTGGACGTGCTACTATCGTGGGATCTATCGGCCTTGTCTTAGAGGCGACAGAGGAGGCTGCACGATGCACGAAAGAGAGCGGTTGAAACAAGTAAATACGAACTTGAATGCCGAGCCATCTGGCGAGATCGTAAACATCGAAGGCAACATCCTTCGACCTGGAGGTCCATCGAGT
>Ga0247730_1001740_pt1 | contig 11457 bp, 8 predicted proteins | sample UWRJL073202C2_FD_180959 | JGI IMG/M metagenome (GOLD analysis project Ga0247730, IMG submission 180959) | Plant litter microbial communities from Arlington Agricultural Research Station in Wisconsin, United States - UWRJ-L073-202C-2 | ecosystem: Environmental > Terrestrial > Plant litter >...
CGCCAACCATCCAGGGTTTCGGGCAAAGCGGAGGTTTCGAATTCCAGTTACAGGATAAAGGCGGCCACACCACGGCCGATTTCTTTAAGGTGAACAATGAATTCCTTGCCAAACTGGCCGAGCGCCCCGAAATTCAGTATGCTACAACTCCTTTTAACCCCAATTTCCCTCAGTATATGATGGATGTGGACCTGGAGAAATGTAAGGAAGCCGGCGTCAGCGTGAATACCGTGCTGGAAACCATGCAGGGTTATTACGGTGGTTTATATGCATCCAACTTTAATAAATTCGGTAAACAGTACCGTGTCATGGTTCAGGCAGCTGCCGAATACCGTCAAAACCCTGAAGGGCTGAATAAGATCTTTGTGAGGAATACCGCGGGTACAATGGCGCCAATCACGGAGTTTGTGAAGATGACCAGGGTATTTGGTCCGGAGTCAATCTCCAGGTTCAACCTGTTCAGTTCCATCGCCATTACCGGTTCGCCAAATGTTGGTTACAGTTCGGGTGATGCCATTAAAGCAATACAGGAAGTGGCTGCACAATCCTTGCCTGCAGGTTATGGATTTGATTTCTCGGGCCTTACGCGTGAGGAGCTGGCTTCGGGAAGCGAGACGATATTCATCTTTGTATTGTGTCTGATCTTTGTTTATTTCCTGTTAAGTGCGCAATATGAAAGTTATATTCTCCCTTTTGCCGTGTTATTAGCCATTCCTTTCGGACTGGCCGGTGCTTATCTGTTCTCCATCATCTTTAAGCTGAACAGCAATATCTATCTGCAGATCTCGCTTATCATGCTGATCGGGCTGCTGGCCAAGAACGGGATTCTGATCGTTGAGTTTGCACTGGACAGACGGAGGAACGGTATGCCCATCGTACAGTCGGCCATTGAAGGTGCCGTTGCACGTTTAAGGCCTATCTTAATGACTTCCTTCGCGTTTATCTTCGGGCTGGTTCCGCTGATGTTTTCAAGTGGTGCAGGTGCTGTAGGTAATAAATCTATCGGTACAGGTGCTGTAGGAGGGATGCTGATCGGAACAATCATCGGGGTATTTGCTATCCCTGTATTGTTCATCATTTTCCAGTCTTTACAGGAAAAGATCAGTGGCCCGGCAAAGAACGGTTATGACGACGATGAGGAGGAAGAGGAGCTGGCAGAAGCACAGAAAAGGATTGAAGGAGCTGAAGAACACAAGCTGATTGAACCGCCAAAAGCATAGTCCATATTAAATTTAGAACCAATCAAATGACTTATAAATATAACAAACAGGTTTTTGGGGTACTGGTAGCGGCAGCTTTATTCAGCGCCTGCTCGGTAACCAAAACCTATAAAAGCCCTGAAGTAAAAACCGACGGACTGTACCGCGATCAGGTTTCGGCAGATTCGCTGACCCTGGCAGATCTGCCATGGCAGAGCCTCTTCGCCGATGAGAAACTGAAAACCCTGATCCAGAAAGGACTGGACCAGAACACTGACCTTAAAAATGCAATCCAGAATATTATACAGGCCCAGGCTACTTTGAAACAAAGTAAGCTGGCGTACCTGCCAACGCTGAGCGGAAATGCAGATTATACCCGGACAAAGTCATCCCTGGCAGCGCTGAACTTTCCTGCCGGGATCAACATCAATACGCTCACCAATACGTACAGGCTCTACCTCAGTACATCATGGGAAGCGGATATCTGGGGTAAACTGAGCAGCACCAAGAGAGCTGCACTGGCAAGCTATCTTGGTACCGATGCAGCCAGAAAAGCCGTACAGACCCAGCTGATAGCAGACATCGCCAACAACTACTTCCTGCTGCTTTCCCTGGACAAACAACTGGCAATTACTGAGGAAACGCTGAAAAACAGGATTACGAGTGTAGAAACTATCAAAACGCTAAAAGAGTCCGCTGTAGTTACCGGTGCTGCTGTGGTACAGAGTGAAGCCAGCCGTTACGCAACAGAAGTGACTATTCCCGACCTGAAACAGAGTATCAGGGAAACGGAGAATGCACTGAGCATCCTGCTGGCACAGGCGCCCGGACAGATAGACAGGAATACTTTGGATACCCAGGTAACCCCTACAAACCTGTCTATAGGACTACCTTCGCAGCTGCTGCATAACCGTCCTGATGTTCAGCAGGCAGAATTTGCATTCAGGAACTCATTTGAGAACACCAACCTCGCCAGAACATATTTTTATCCGAGTTTAACTTTAACGGCAAACGGAGGCTTATCCACCTTACAGTTAAAGAACTTTTTTGATGAATCTATCTTTTATTCACTGATTGGCGGACTAACGCAGCCCATCTTTAACCAGGGGATCAATAAAGCCAGGCTGACCACTGCACAATCGCAGCAGGTACAGGCAATGAATACCTTTCAGCAGACGCTGCTGGTGGCCGGGCAGGAAGTATCCAACTCGCTGTTCGATTACCAGTCGGCCCTAGCCAAACAGGATTCCAGGGCCAAACAGATCCTGGCATTGACTAAAGCTGTGGATTATACGCAGGAGTTATTACGCTTTAGTTCTGCTACTAACTATACGGATGTGCTGACTTCAGAGCAAAGCCTGCTGGCAGCGCAGCTGAGCGGGGTGAATGATCAGCTGCAGAAATTGCAGGCGGTAGTAAATCTTTACCGTGCATTGGGTGGTGGCTGGAAATAACCAGCTACCAGTCTATACCCTGCAGTGACTCATGATATTTTACTGGATCTATGCTGTAAAGGTTGGGCGATTTATGCGCCCCGCCTTTACGGCGGTCCTCATGTTTAACCAGTATGCCGAAGCGCATGATGCGCCGGTAAAAATTTCCCCTGTTCAAAGTTCTTCCCAATATGGTTTCATAAAGTTTCTGTAGTTCCGAGATCGTAAAACGTTCCGGAAGCAGGTTCATACCAATAGGTTTATAACTCAGCTGCTGCCTTAAAGATGTCAGCGCAGTATCATAAATTGCCTGGTGGTCCATTGCCAGTGCCGGCATCTCATCAATCGATTTCCACTCACAGATATCACTGTAATCATCTATTTTCAGGGTCACTTCCGTGTAGTTTACCAGTGCATAAAAACCAATCGAAATGAAGCGTTGCTTATGCCACAGATCATCATCATATGCACTGAAAAAATCTTCAGACCGGTTAACGTTTCCGAATACGCCAAACTCCTGTAAATAGACCTTGTCAACGCCTGTACGCTCCCTGAGCACCCTTTGTGCTGCAGCTTCTACATTTTCATTTTTAAATACAAACCCGCCTGGCAACAGCCATTTCCGGCTAGAGGCCATCCTCGTCAGCAGTACTTTAAGCTGGTTTTCATGAAAGCCAAAAACTACACTGTCAACCGAAATATGAGGAACGGCATTGTCCCACATCTGACGGCTCATCTCTATTATCTTTTCGTCTTTTTCCATGTTCCGCAATAATAAGCCTAAAATAAATATTTGCAAGTCTAAATAAAATAATATATCATTGCTTCATAAAGAAGCCAATGTACTGAATTATATTCATTACGCTTAGATTTCGTTCAGTATCCTGGTGGGGGACCTCACCATTGCCCCGGTCTTAAAGGGAGATAATTTTAAATACCGCACACTCCTTATAGCTATACGTTGAAAAATCTGCTATTATTGCATAAAATTTTAACGGACGATGGCCTATTTTAAACAGTTTTCCTTCAAAAAGTTTGGTCTGATGGATCTGAAAGGCCAGAAACCAGATGATACCGCCGGCCAGCAGCTCAATGATTATATCAAAGTGATCTTTCTGAAAAAGGGAGCACAGGTAATGGTAGACTTTAAATCGTATGACCTTCAGTCAGATGCCTTATTTTTTGTTCACGGCGGCCAGTATTACCAGCTGAATGAGGAAAGCTGTTACGGATCGATGATCTATTACAACCGTGACTTTTACTGTGTAGAGATCCATGATAAAGAAGTGGCCTGTGACGGGATCTTATTTCATAACCTGTACGAGATACCGGTAGTTAACCTCAGTGCGGAACAATCCGTAGTGATGCAGCAACTTTTTGAGCAGATCCATTCCGAGCTATCAGCTGAAGACAGCAACCTGGAAGAGATGCTGCGTGTATTACTGAAACAGATCATCATCAAATCTACCAGGATCTGGAAACTCGAACATGATATACAGACAGAAGAGAGCAGGCATGAGCTTGAGTTCATCAGGCATTTCTCCCAGCTGGTAGAATGGCACTTTGCCACCAAACACACTGTGGCCGAATATGCAGAGATCCTGAATATCACTCCCAAGGCCCTCAATAAGAAGATCAGCAAATTCAGTAAGGAAACCCCAAATGACCTGATCAAACAGCGGATCATCCTGGAAGCGCAGCGCATGCTGGCCCATACCGGCAACAGTGTCAAGGAGATCAGCTATAAACTAGGATATGATGATCCTTCCTACTTTATCCGTCTGTTCACCAAACAGACCGGTTTATCGCCCCAGCATTTCAGGAAGCAATATGCTTCAGCTTCAGCCTTCCAGTTTTCATAGCAGAATCTTCCCAATCCATCGGCATGATCTTCTATTCTGCCTCATTTAACATTTCGTAACAATTAGCAGGGCATATAATTCTGGATTTTAGGGGAATATTAAACCCTATATGAAGACTATTTTACTATTATTACTGTTTTGCGGCCTGTTTTTTATACAGCAGGCCAGTGCCCAGAAGGCCCCGAGCGTTCCAAACTTCCAGAATGATACGGCGAAAGTCAACAAGTTCATCACTGCCCAGCTGGATGAAGTTCTGGATGAATTTGGCGCCACCTATAAGATCAGGTTCATCTTTGATCGTGCCCAGATGCACAAATACGGGGTGAGCGATCATTACTTCCAGGATAAGGTAAAAGACATCATCCGGCAGATCTGCCGTTCCAATGGCATCTATTATGCCAAACAACCGGATGGTACCTACTACATTCTGGAGAAACCCGAAGACATCACCAGGCTCAGAAGGCTGCCCGCCAGCGCAATGAAACCTACGGTGGACGGAAAGGAAAATCAGATGTTTACGGAAGAGACCATCACTACTGCAGCGGCAAGCACCCCGGTACGCACCAATTTCTCCCTTGCGGGGAGGGTAACCGACAATACTACGGGCGAATCGCTGCCATCGGCCTCCGTAAAAATAAGGGGTACAAATATTACCGCAGTTACCAATACTGATGGTTATTTCAACCTGCTCAATGTTCCGGCAGACACCTCAGTGCTGCTGGTCAAATATGCAGGGTACCAGAGCTCGGCAGAAAGGCTGACGCCGGAAAGGGCAGCACAGAAACTGGTGATCTCCCTACTGCCGGCAGATAACGCACTGAACGAGGTGGTGATCAATGGAGAGAAAAAAGAAAGTGTAATGAATACTGACACGCGCAGGGTGAGTGTTGTTCAGCTTACACCGGCCAAACTGGCTGTACTGCCCAATATTGGGGAAAGGGACATCCTGAGGGCCTTCCAGCTGATGCCGGGAATCAGCGGAAGTAATGAATCATCTTCAGGAGCTTATGTAAGGGGAGGCACTCCTGACCAGAACCTGGTGCTGTTTGATGGATTTACGGTTTACCAGGTAGATCACCTGTATGGATTTTACAGCGCCTTTAACGTGAATGCCGTCAAAGATGTTCAGATGTATAAAGGTGGTTTCTCCTCAAAATTCGGCGGCAGGTTGTCCAGCGTGACCGATATTACGGGGAAAGACGGAAATAAGAAGACTGCCGGTTTTGGTGTAGACCTGAGCTTGCTGAGCGTAAACATTTACGGGGAAACGCCTGTAACTGACAAATCTTCGTTTTTATTCAGTCTGCGGAGGTCTTACCAGGGGCCGCTGTACAATAAGATCTTCAACAAACTGACCAATACTACTACCGCTACTGCAGGCGGTGGTGGCGGTGGTTTTGGAGGGCCGGGCGGCAGGGGAGGAATGGCCAATTTCCAGACGCAGGTCTCATCCTGGTTCTATGACCTCAATGGTAAGTACACTTTCACACCGGACGACAAGAATATCTTCTCTCTGAGTTTTTACAGCGGCAAAGATAAACTGGATAACAGCCATGACCTCGGTATCCCAAGTTCTTTGTCCAGCACCGTAAACAGTTCCAGCATCACAGACCTTACCACCTATGGAAACGTCGGTTCAAGCGCAAAATGGTCAAGAAGGTGGACCAACAAGTTATACTCCAATACCTTGGTCAGCTACTCCAATTTCTTCAGCCACCGCAACCGGGGTATGGAAAGCTCCATTACAGACTCTACCGGAAGTACGGTAAACACCAGCAATGGCTCGGCGGAGAACAATAACCTGAGGGATATCAGTGCAAAATCAGACTGGGAATGGAACATCACCAACACAGGTAAGATCCTGTTCGGTGGTTTCGCCTCTAAACAGGATGTAAAGTATGACTATACACAGAACGACACCACCAGGCTCATCGACCAGAATAACAAAGCACTAACTGTAGGTGCCTATACAGAACTGGAACAAAACTTCGGGCCTTTACGGTTTACACCCGGCCTGAGGTATACCCATTACGACCTGACCAATAAAAATTATATAGAACCCCGTTTTTCTGCCAGTTATGCGATCAACGACCAGCTGATGCTCAAAGCCGCTACAGGCCGCTTTTACCAGTTTACCAACCGCGTAGTACGCGAGGATATCCTTTCAGGCAGTAAAGATTTTTGGGTACTGGCCAATGGCAGCAGCATTCCCGTTGGGAGTGCCATCCACTATATCCTGGGTGCCAGTTATGAGACGAATAAATTCCTCTTCAGCGTGGAAGGCTATTACAAAAGGCTGAGTGACCTGACAGAATATTCGCTTAGGCAAACCGGAACAGGAGGGATGGGCAATCCCAATTCTACCATCACACTTGAGCAGAATTTCTATAATGGCAAGGGTTATGCAAAAGGGATTGAATTCCTGGTGCAAAAGAAAGCAGGGCAATATACCGGCTGGATAGGCTATACACTTGCCAGTGCTTTCAATAAATTCGATGTGTACGGGACAGACTATTTCCCGGCTGCCCAGGATGTACGCAATGAATTCAAATCCATCAACTTATACCAGGAGGGAAGGTGGACTTTCTCTGCTACCTGGATCTATGCCAGTGGCAGGCCATATACGGCACCTGTAGGAAGTTACACGATCAACAAAGCAGGATCGGGAACCGAAACCTATTTCGTGATCAGCGGCAAAAATACAGAACGTTTTAAAGCCTATCACCGCCTGGATGCGGCCATCACCTATGACCTGATCAAGACCAGCACCAAAAAGGTAGGCAGCATAGGATTCTCCTTCTTTAACATCTATAACCGGTCAAACACCTGGTACAGGGAATATTCTATACAGGGAAATCAGGTGATTTCTACCGACGTCAATTATCTGGGTTTCACACCTAACTTAACACTAAGCTTAAAATGGTAACAATCATCAACTATAAAAAAATCCTTTTCAGCAGTATCGTTGTGCTGCTTTTCCTCGCGGCAGCCTGCAAAAAAGACAGTTCATCGGCCGATTACAGTTCACTGCCCGTAGTGGAGGCCTACCTGATGCCCAATAAAATCGTAGAGGTGAAAGTATCCCTCCAAAAAGCACTTGTAGATACCAATGCCTACGGTGTGCCTATCTCGGGCCTTACCCTCAGCATATCTGATGGCACCACTACAAAAGTGCTCACAGAAGATAAAACCGGTCATTATATCCTAAACGACCTCAGTTTCGTTAAATCGAAAGGCATGTACAGCCTGTCGTTCACCTACAACAACCTGCCCGTAACGGCAAGTACCGTTGTTCCTGATAAACCATCAGGTGTAGTTACCTCAGCAGATACCGTGGTGATCCCTAAAATGACCTTTGGCGGTACAGAAACTGCTTTTGTACCCGTGTATATCGGGTGGAACAACAGCGGGGCCTATAACCACATTGTGATTTTCCGGTACATGGAAACTTTTAAATCTATCATTTCCAGCCGCTTTAACAGCGATACCAGCACCAGCGTAGAGGTGAATGCTGTAAAAACCGCCAGTTTTGAACTAACAGCACGGACTTTTAAATATTACGGCAATTATAAGGTAATTGTAACACGGGTAAACCAAGAATACCTGGATATGCTGAACAATACGAGCACATCTTCACAAAATTTAACAAATGCGCCTACCAATGTTACGAATGGATTGGGTATTTTTACCGCAATGCAGTCTGACACGCTCTCCAAGAATTTGCTGGTTAAAGCGGAAGAATAATTGAAAAGATCATGAAGCGTTTATCCAGGCTGATATCAAATAAATACGTCATCTATGCCATCCATGTGCTGTTCTGGATGCTGCTGATCTTTCCTTTTTTATCAGGGCCGTACCACCCCGCTTATTTTGACCAGTTAAAATACAGGATAATCTTTAACAACAGTATTTTGATTATCCTGTTCTATTTCAACGCGTATTATCTTTATCCAAAGGTTTTCCGCGCCAGGGGCTGGCCTGCGTATATCTTCAGCATTATGTTATCCGTTGGGCTGCTCGTGTACGTATCTTTTTATGTAGAAAAAAAATGGATGCCTGTCAACGGATTTGCCCGTTTCCAATGGCATCGCCATCATCATTTTGCACCTGAAGCCGGTTCTCCTCCAGGTATTGATCAGGATGATTTCCGCCGTTCGAACGGTGACTTTCCCCCGCCAATGGGGCCGCCAAGAGGGGGCTTTCCATTTGCGATGTACCTTTTTATCATCGGCATCAGCTTTAGTTACAGGCTGATGACGGATCAGAATATTGAGGAGAAGAAACGCAAGGAGCAGGAAACGGAGACTTTGAAAACAGAGCTTGACTTTCTGCGTTCGCAGATCAGTCCGCATTTTATGTTCAATGTGCTCAATACACTGGTAGCGATGGCCAGGAAAAAATCAGACCTGATGGAGCCTTCGCTCATTCAGCTGTCTACACTGATGCGTTATGTGCTGCATGAAAGCAATTACAGCAGGATACCACTGGGTAAGGAAGTAGAATACCTGAAAAACTATATCGAGCTGCAGTCGCTCCGGTTTGGGGATGACCTTAACCTGATCATGGAGATTGCCGAGCACACTGAAGGGTTTGAGATTGAGCCTATGCTGCTGATACCCTTTGTAGAAAATGCTTTCAAACATGGGCTCGGCACGGGCAATGAGGCACGCCTGCTGATCCGCCTGAACATTGACACTATCCGGTCAGTGCTGCATTTTACAGTAGAAAATGAAATTGCGCCCCTGAATGACAGTAAAGATGCCAGTTCAGGCATCGGGCTGAAAAATGTGAGCCGCAGGCTCGAATTGTTATACAAAGACAGATATACCCTGAATACGATGGTAAATGATAACGTTTTTATTGCTGACCTTATAATTGAATTGAGATGATCCGCTGCCTGATAGTTGATGATGAACGTTTTGCCCGGGAACTGATTGAGGATAATATCCGCCTGATCCCCTTTCTGGACCTTGCAGCCAGCTGTAAAAACACAGATGAAGCCATGAAAGTGATGGCTACCGAGCAAATAGACCTGGTATTCCTGGATATACAGATGCCCGGATTATCCGGCATACAATGGCTGAAAGCCGGCCTGATCAATTCCCCCATGGTCATCATGGTGACCGCTTATGAAAACTATGCGCTGGATGGGTTTAACCTGAACGTGCTGGATTATGTGGTAAAGCCGGTAGCATTTGACCGTTTTCTGAAGGCATCAACCAGGGCGATGGAAATGTACCTGCTGAAAAATAAACAGGCAGCAACTGTGCCTGCAGAACCCAATACGCTGTTTGTCAACTCAGATTATTCGCTGGTGAGGATCAATATGGATCACATTACGCATATCGAGGGCCTGAAGGATTACATCAAGATCTATCAGCTGCATAGTGACAGGCCGATCATACCCCGGCTTACTTTACATTACATGGAGGCCAAGCTGCCTGCAGCTGCTTTTCTCAGGGTGCACCGGTCGTACATCGTTGCATTGGATAAGATCATTTCCGTAAAAAGGAACCGGTTATACCTGCCTGATGCAGACATTCCTTTTACTGATAACTACAGGCCACAGCTGATGGAGTATATCGGGCAGCGCAGCTGACAGGGGGGTAAGCCCAGCATTACGGGTGCGATGGTTTACCTGTCTTCCAGCCAGTTTAAGAATACCGTCACCTTATCTTTTGCCACCAGCAATTTATCAGGGGTAGGGATCAGCAGTTTCACAAACAGCTTGCGTGCAAAGTAGTGTTCCACTTCCAGCACTGCCCTGATGTTGATCAGGTACTGCCTGTTTAAACGGAAAAACTGTTTGGGTGACAGCAGCTGATGGACCTCATCCAGCGAAGCTGTAATACCAAATTCCTCCTGTTCAAAGTTCACGATCGTAGGCACTTCATTTTTAATATAAAAATAGGCTATGTTTTCTGTGGGAACAATGATATACTTATTGTTCCTGAATACGAGAAAGCTTTTTTTGCCGTCATTTTCGCCTATGCGGTTGATGAGCAGTTCCAGGTCATTGATCTCTGTTTTATGCGTCTGAAAGAAATTCCGGATGCCTTCCACCTTTTCAAAGGCAGCAGTTATCGTTTCTATGGAGAAAGGTTTCAGCACGTAATCAATTCCGTTTGACTTAAATGCTTCGATGGCGTAATCGTTATAGGCCGTACAAAACACCACAGGCGATGCAACTTTTACCTGCCGGAATATATCAAAACATAACCCGTCAGCCAGCTGTACGTCCATAAAGATCAGATCCGGCTCCGGGTTGGATGACAGGTACTGTACTGCTGTTTCCACACTTTGTATCGTGCCCACAATTTTAGCAAGAGGTTTAACCGTAATGATCATTCTGGCCAGGGCCCTTGCGGTTTTTATTTCATCTTCAATTATCAGGATGTTCATGGATCAATGGCAGTTTAACTTTGAAAAAATCGGCGTTATTCTCTATTTCAATTGTTTTGTTCAGCAGGTGAATATACCGCTGGTTGATATTTTCCAAGCCCAGCTGCATGGAGGGCTCCGGGTTCTTTTTCAGCTGCCGGTGGTTTTCGATCACCAGGCTTTCAACAGTGGTACAGAGCCGTATATGTAATGGCTGCTCAAGGGATACGATATTGTGCTTGATGCAGTTCTCTACCAGCAACTGCAGGGTAAACGGAGGTATAAAACTTTGAAGTAAAGGCTGATGAATATCTATAGTTAAACTTATACCTTCCTCAAACCGGGCTTCCAGCAGGTACATATATGCCTTCAGGATATCCAGTTCCTCGCTGAGGGAGATCAGGTCTGACTTCCTGTTCTCCAGCGTGAAGCGGTAAAAATCTGATAGTTTGTTAATGAAATCTGCCGAATGCTGGTCGCCAATCTCTATCATCGATTTCAATGTACTCAGGCTGTTGAACAGGAAATGCGGGTTTACCTGTTGTTTGAGCAGTTCAAACTGGGCACCCAGGTTATCGGCCC